>Ga0209692_10000720_pt1 | contig 63028 bp, 90 predicted proteins | sample tdDd472_FD_187129 | JGI IMG/M metagenome (GOLD analysis project Ga0209692, IMG submission 187129) | Marine sediment microbial communities from the Atlantic coast under amendment with organic carbon and nitrate - tdDd47.2 (SPAdes)... | ecosystem: Environmental > Aquatic > Marine > Coastal >... | reverse complement strand
TGAAAACAGGGCAACTTCTCTGTTATTGGCAGCATTAACATTAGGAGTACTGGACACTGAGAAGGCTGTTCTATCTGCGTTGGTGGCTTGCAAGTGAAACATATTTCCAAGCGCTGGATTATTGTCCGTTCTTTTTACTGTGTCTTGCACAGACACTGGAATAGCCCCAGCAGAAGCACCTCTTTCCGAAATTAGCCATACCACAGACTCAGTAGATGCAGGGACATTTACACAAACATTTACTGTGAAGTCTTGCCCTGCTGATGCACCCGTAATAGCGCCTATGCTACTTCTTAAAGTAATCTCTGGTGTTGCAGACCTGAGTTTCCAAGAAGAAAAGACCCCCTCTATGTCTGCGCCAAAGCCTGCCACACTAGCCGCGAAGTTCATAGAAGTCTGTATCTTGTCTACATTGGCAGGAACTTGGTACTGGAATACAAAGTAGACCCAACCAATGGGGTCGGCGCAGACGGCTGCGTTATACAAAGGGGTTACAGATGTTCCACTTACAGCTACCCAAGTAATAGGAATCGCAGCGGCTCTCCTTGAGAAACATTGAAAAAATAGAGCAGGATAGCTCTCACTCTCGTTATAAACAGACACAGACGTATGGTATTTCTGTGCATCCTCGTCCTTGCTGAAGGTCTTTTCTGCCATGAAGGACACAGCGCTACCCGCTGCGGGGGCTCCACCGCCCTCAGTGCTAGGAGCAATAGGCGGAATTAAGTAAGCTGTCACTGGGGCCACCTGGAATCATCTGCATAATCATCTGGCACAGGGTCTAACTGTGCAATTGCCTTGGCAGCCTGGCGCACTTGGCGCACGTAGCGCCACAGAGCCTTTACTGCGTCCCATCTATTCTGCTGAGCGGGGGTAAACGCAGTGCCATCTTCTTTAAGTTCCTTGAGCTCTAGGTAATCGAAGATCCATTCGATCTGTTGCCCCCGAGAGAGTCTTGTATCAATTCTATTCTCTGCTTCTTGGTGAACATTGAAAGCAGAAGGATTCCTTGTCCGAATCTTGGTGTAGGCCCTTGTGATTGTCTGAGAACCATCAAAGGTATCTGCTACTGTTACATCGTTCCACTCATCCCCTTGAGGCTTGCCTTCCTGTGTCATCTCGCAGATAATCTCTGTACCATTGGTCATGCCTAGAGCTGGGGGAGACGTAGTGTCACCTGAGGCCCACTTGATACGCCCGGGAAGGCTCCCTGTCCAAGGTCCCCGTGTAACTTTGTTAACTGATGTATCCCAAATAGCGTATCTCATTAGATAATCTTCACATTGAGGTGACTCTTGTTAGTCCCACTCTGTGCCTCCGTAGTTTGGACATAGCAAATAAAGTGCCCTCCTGAGGAAGTCTCAAAGGCATCCCCGTCTACCAGGGACCACCCCGAAGTTGTTATCGCACCTGCCCCTGTGGAAGCCTTGATAATCAAAGTGATATACCCTGTCTGTGTATCCGGGGCAAGTGTGTGGGCACCCTTGTTCTTATAGGCTTGCATGGGCCTGAGGCCGTAGTCCAAGGTCTGAGTGCCTGTGGAAACGTCGCCAATGAAATACACAGAGACCAGAGCACCGCCTGTGATGATTTGCCCTGCGTCATCCCGTGTGACACCTGAGGCAATGCTGGTAAACTTGTGTGCTAACGAAGATACCGGACAAAGCTGTTCTTTACCCAAGCTATCCCAGTGAGGCATGTGAGCGTCTTGCCCTACGTTGCCAACGCAAGTCAAGGTGCCGAAGTCTAGCGCAAAGAGAATTTGACCATTGCCGGGAGTACCACTTTTATCTGTTCTAATGCCGTTCTCTGCTGAAACACGATACCCGTAGGTGCTTGTGTTCGCTGTAGAAGCAACGATGGCTTCCAACATTGCTGTAGCTATGCCGTCAGACTGAGAGGCAACAGAAGTTTGCTTTACGTCTGACTTAGATACCATAGCTTGGACCGAAGTAATCGCAGCAACATTGGTAGCTATGTTCACGTCTGACTTGGATACTTGGGCCTGTACTGAGGTAATAGCTGCCAAGTTAGTTGCTATGTCAGTTACATTCGTAGCTATGTTCACGTCTGACTTGGAAACCATAGCCTGTACTGAAGTAATCGCCGCAACATTGATAGCTATGTTCACGTCTGACTTGGAGACCATAGCTTGTACTGAGGTAATCGCAGCAACATTGGTAGCTATGTTCACGTCTGACTTGGATACTTGGGCCTGTACTGAGGTAATAGCTGCCAAGTTAGTTGCTATGTCAGTTACATTCGTAGCTATGTTCACGTCTGACTTGGAAACCATAGCCTGTACTGAAGTAATCGCTAAGGTATTAGCCGAGACACGTTCTTCCAGAGAAGCAAAGACAACTTGTGCCGCCGCTGCGCCTGCTACAGATCCTGCACCTGCTCCCGCCACAGAACCCGCTGCCGCACCCGCTACCGAACCTGCATTCTCTGCTGAGGATTTAATTGTATTCCAGGCAATACGGTAGGGGACACCATTCTGATCTACCAGGAATTCATTGTTTTCGCCTAAGGATGTCGCTACGTCTAGGTCTGAGAATTTTCTGCTCATACTGTGGGACTCCCTTGAGCGCTTGTGGCAAACAGAGTGATTTCAAGGCTGGTCCCGAATGTCAGGATATTACCCTCGTTATCTGCCAAGAGAGTGTCATCATTGACCACTTCATCTCTGGAAGGCCGCGCCCATCTAAGGGCTATGGCTTCTGTCAATTCACGCGGGGGATAGTTCTGAGGATGGTCTACGCTGTTCCAATTCCCATCAGACTCAGTCCAATGCACAAAATGCCCAGTCCCAGGTTCTCTGACCATCTTAGACATAAGGTATTTGCGTCCACTTCGGTCACAAATGAAAACAGCGTTCTTTCCTTTGGCAAATTGTCCTGACATAGTGGTTCCATTGTATCACTCCAAGTTAGTTTCTGGAATTACCCCTTGGGCTACTTAGAAGGGACATAAGGCCGGGGTAGAACCACTCTGAGCCTTCTCTGGGAGTTAAGTATTCTGGATTATCCCATACGCGCCCTTGGGCAAACGCTAAATCATTTAAGTCTCTTGTAAGAAGGTCTGCGTCATCCCCTTCGCTAAACCAATTTAACACATTAGCAATCCTCTGATAATCATCCTCAGTTGTTCTAGTTCTTTGTGGTGTTTCTTCTGGGGCGTTTCTAAGGATTCTGTTCAGATCTTCACCTGTGTCAAAATCTTCTACACCTACTCTCACAGAAGAATCTTCTGATATATCCCCTAATCTTTCCAAATTTCTTCTATGGCGTGAAAGCGCATTCTTGGCCTGTTGGAGATACTCTGGAGTAACACCTTCTCTAAGAGGAAGTCCGAACCAAGCGTCTTCCCAGTCTCCCCAAGTACCCATACGGCGCATTAAAGCCTCTGTTTCAGCAGTATCAGGGAGTCTTTCCGAAGAAAAAGGAATGCCATGTTCGTCTAAGTACCGTCCTCTGTTCATTGAATGTCGGATAGGGTCAAGATATTGATAAGCGTCTACTGGTATCCGGTTTGGACTTCGCCGTGGCCCCTCCATTTGACGCATTAAATCCCTATAACCTTGATCCGTTAATCGTGCCCCTGTCTCAAAGGGTTCTCGTACAGCCCGCGTTGTCATAGCACCACCTGCTGCGCCACCTGCGCCTGACAAGAGAAGTTCCAGGGGTGTAGCGCCTTCTTGGGCGCCCTGTGCTCTTTGAAATTCCCCTCTTAGGTATTCTGTGCCCATCTCAGCCAAGCCACCGCCAAGGGTTCTAGACCCTATTGTAGGTCCTGCTGCTCCTACGCCACCTGCGCCGCCGTACATGGTCATAAGACCTGTAGCGCCTAGAATTTCCTCGGCACCAATCCCCGGGGGGTTAATGTAGTATTCCTGGTCGCCTATCTCTGGGATGCGTACTATGAGACTGCCATACTCGTCTTCTCTTGCTTCCAAGTCAGGAAACCTATCTTGAAGCATCTCAAGTTTTTCTCTGTCATCGGTGCCCGTCGCTATAGCGCCCTGTAGAAGACCAATGATCTCATTCTGTGGAGAAGACTCTAGTGGCGTATTGCCAAAAGGGCCATAGAAGAAATTACCCTCCAAGTCAGTAAGAGAAGGAAGGTCTTCAGCGCCTCTGCCTGTGAAAAAGTTTTCTACTCTAGGGCTTACCTCAGAATTGCTCAGGTGCTCATATTCCCAAGGCTCCATCCAGTAGGGGACAGGTTCGGTCATGGCCTTGCCCCAATATCAGCGGAGACAGATGCCGTGCTGGTCTGTACGTCAGGCCGGGCCCACCTAAGGGCTATACTTTCCCTGAGATCTGCAGTCTTGTTTTGAGGATGGTCTACGATATTGTAGGGCCCATCGGATTCCGAGGTGTGGATAAAGTGGCCTGTACCGGGTTCCTGAATAGCCTCACGATAAGGGAACTCCATCCCTGATCTGTCGCAGATAAACCTTGCTCGCCGCCCCTTTGCCCAGATCTTGGTCATCCTACCAGTATTCTCCAGTCAACCCTTTCCATATCTTCCTCTTGAGCGGACATAAGCATCTGATCAAACTCTTGCTTGAGTTGAAGTCTGTACTGTGCATCAACCCCCCTGCGCTCGAAGGTCATCTTGTAGGCAAGGCCATAAATAACCGCAGGGATATACCTGTCATTAAGATCAAGGGTTTGCTGCATGCGCGTAACAAGCTGAGGCTTGACCGCACACCGGAATGTCATTGTATCGTTCTGGTTGGAGCGAGGCCATAAAAAGACTGTCACAGATGTTCTGGACTGGTCCACCATAAACAGGCTTGGCTTGCCTTCGGATTCTTTTGTAGGAATGTTAAGGAAGTCTCTGCGCCCAATGCGGTTCAAGGCATAATCAATAGAACTGCGTGTTATCACCGCGTCATAGAAAGCCGTTACAGAGGCCCCTGCGTCAACGCTTGCAACAGAAGCGGAGACAGTCACCGTTTTCTCTTTGATACGGCTTAAAGGGTGTTCGTCATTAGACATGGATACAAGGAGCTCATTCAGCATATCCATTGCATCTTCCGCATCAGAACCAGACATAGGCTCGCCACCGGCAAGCTTGTCAGCCCTGCGAACAATGTAGTCTACCGTGTAATCCTTAGTGTTAGTCCCAGATGTTGCCATTTCCTAGAATAACTCCTTCCATAGAAGTCCTGCGTCAATGGTTGCGGATGCCGCTGACAAACCTGCCACTGTGAGTGTATCACCCGGTGTCAAGATAAACTCATAGGGATTGAGGTCAATAGTCTCCTTGTCATTCTTTCCCGCCAGTGGAACGTAGAGTAATTCGGTTCCGCCTGTAACTGTTGTTCCCGCCACATCAATATCCACAAGGCTATTCGTTGCGTTGATATCTGCGTAAGAAGGTGATCCACCAAGCGTTGCGTTCTTGACAAGGCGCACCTGACCTAGATTGTTTGCACCTGAGCTTTCAATGGATCCCTGAATATTCTGGAGCACAATATCATTATAGTTCGTCAGGCTGTTGTATGTGGTCTTATTACGGATCGTGAATATAGCCACCTCAGTTGTAACTGTGGTTTTCTCCCGCTTGCCTGTGGTAAACTGAGGCTGCTGCAATTCGGTATATTTGGATTTCCCCTCAACGAAGAATGCCATACACGCGGACCAACAAGTTACATTGCTTACTGTCGCATTGTTCAGAACGTGAGCCATCATGTGGAAGTTGGGGTTTCGCACAGAAGGAACGGTGTTCTGGTTAGTGTAGTTAATGGTATGAGCGAGGAACATATCCCCGGTGGTATCGTTCTCCACCCAGAGCTTGATAGCCCCTGCGCCGAGATACTGGAACTGGATATAGTAAACATTAAGCTTAGTCGGATCGAGTGTCATGCCCGATGGACCAGTCCCATCCAGTGGATCATCCCATGCGGATTGCGCTACAGTGGTCAGAACATCATTGGAATACCGCAGGAGCCCGAAGGTGGCTCCATCGTAACCAACGGCATAACCATTCTTATGTGATGCGCTTGAGCCTTCCGTGTCAGCAATGCCAACCATCTGCTCGGTTCCCGCAATGCCCGCAGTGAACATAGCCGTGAACCGCATAAGACCGCCAAGACCCGCACGATATTTGGCGTGTTTAGATGTCTCCCATTCAGCGGTGCTAGCTGTAGTTGTTCCTGATGTGACCTTTACCATAGCGTTTTCTTGCGAAACTGCGCCGCTCCCTGCTACCTCTATGGTTCCGATTTCTGTGTTTGTCACAGTAGCGTCAAAGGTGACTTGGAGAATAGGGGACAATTCCGCAGTTCGCATATCACCGAAGGCGGAGAGAGGCATGTCAACCTTAAGCCCGCCCAGCCCTGACACGCTCGTATTCTTATATGTCCCGCCTGTGGTTGCACCTACAAGCACAGACCGTGTAATGGTAGCCTCGGTTTCGTCTATGAGGGTTGCGTTGAGCTGGTGCGCAAGATGAATGTCTGAAGTCTTGGTGTAATGGACTTGGATGGACAAGTTTGTCGCTTCGGTCGTTCCATTCGTATACTTGATACGGAAATACTTTTCAACGATAGCCCACATATGAGGAACGGCAATGCTTGTGTTTGCCCAATCTCTCGTTGGACCGCTATAGGTAACTCCATCGTGGGAAGTTTCGATAGTGAGAACACCATCTGTGGCATTGTCTGACTTGATTGAAATGCCTGCTCGTCCGTAGCCTAGAACCTCTTCGCCAACGCCTTGGAATACAGCCCCTGCGGCTAGCGTTGCCGCTGCCCTAGAGTTGCCTTTTGAGATTAAGTCATGGCTGTTAATCGGCATCGTAAGTGTAATCCTTGGTTTTTATCTCCGAAGTGGCCATCTAAGCCTCCTCAGTAATTAACTAGGACAATTTTACATCCTGGGGCATTCGCAGCTTTCTTAGCACGAACATAGGGATAGTGTGAAATCTTATGCATGTGTGAAGTCGCATTGGCTGTAAAAGGCGCAATGCAAACTACGAGTTCTTCTGTTGCATAAGGAGACGCTTCAAGAGAGTAATCCCCTGCGCCACCACCAGCACATGATGCAAAGAAACAAATCTGCTCATGTCCCGAAAGGCGTTGATTTGTTTGCACCCAATCTCCCGTCACAGCTGCAGATACACCTGTGTCCAACAGAGGGGTTACGCCAAGTGATCCATTGTTAGCCATTCTTCTTTTTCCTTTGTATTTTACCTAGTAAAACGGGGGGTACCCTAGGTTTGAGTACCCCCCGCTTAAGTTAAGCCAATTCTAAGGGTGCTTATGCGCCCGCAGAACCATACCATTGCCGCCAATCAGACCAGCCGTAGCTGTAACGCTCACGGGCCTTGTAGCGACCATTGCCTGTATCGAAGTCACCTTCCGTACCTGTCGAGAGGGCCTTCCGCACAAAGTGCTTCGTGCCATTAGGACAGGTTGTACGAATAAACCACGCATCAGTATCAGTGAAGCGATGGTTGATGTGAATGCCGCCCGGGAAAAAGCCCCCAGAGCGCAAGGCATTCGTATCGTTCACATTCGTGATTGCAGCCGTACCAACCGTAGCGGTCGTAGTGCTAAGGTCAGACTTGAGAATCTTGAATGCGGAGAACCGAAGGTTCGTAGGAATGTGCAAAGATTTAGGCACAGCACTAATAAGAATGCCGCGATCATCTTTGAACAAGCTGATATTAATAACAGCAGTTTCCAGCGCAGCCTCGGAAATATCCGTTGCTACGTTGTTGTCTTGAACACCCGCTGAAAGAGTCGGGTGAGAGTCAGAGAACAGTGGTTGACCGTCTCCGCCCGGACGGGCTGTGGAAAAGCCATTGTTGAAAATAGCAGCAGCTTTGACTTGCTTGGTGTTACCCATAGCACGCCCTAGAGCTTTTGCCCGAATTTTAGCCCAGGTATCATAAAGATTATCCTCAAGAGCTTCTTCGGTGACGGCAAAGGCAAGAGCAATGGTTTCGTGCGTATAGCGCGAAGTCCAGGCCTCTTGCATGTCATCATATTCAACACCAGCACCCTCATGCTTGACAGGAGCCGTACCAAGGCCCGTCATCAGAGTTTCCTCTTCAAACGACCTCTTGGAGTTCTCCACCTCAAACAAGGGAAGGTGTTCACTATCCACACTTTTGTACTCAGCCCCCAACACAGCGTTAAGCCCAGGGACTAGCTGTTTTGCGATATTACCACGGTTAATAGCCATTTGTCATATCCCCCTATGCTACGCCTGTGCCAGTATTGTCAGGGTTAAGAATAACTTCGACAGCATCCTCTTGGTTATCCCCCCAACCTGGCGAAAGTACAGGACCAACTACTCGGAGATGTGCCACAGTAGCTGACACGTTTGCAGATGTGCGCGCATGTCCTGTAGCTTGGCCGAATATCGTATCACCCCCACCAGTCGAGACATCAACATAGTCTCCTGCCTGGAAGGATGCGTTACCCGCAGACGTCTGAATGAGGATCGTGTAAGTTTGATTCGGATCATCACAGATACGTGCGAGAGGTTGGTTATACCCATCAATGAAACCGTCAGCAGCACCCATTGAGGTGCCGGACGGGAAGTAGTTTGATTCAACTACCCCGTTAGCTTGCGTTGCGTAAGTACAGCCTAGAAAAACACCTGTAGCTTTCCCTGCGACAGGGCATACTGAAACAGTATTTCCCAGTACGCGGACGAGATCGCCTTTGAAGATATTTTCTGCTTGGCCATTAGCAATCGGATAGGTATTAAACCCAGCCGAGTTCGTTCCGCCGCCACGCTTGCGTCGAGGAGTCAAACCACCTTTGTAGTATTGTGCAACTGAAGTAGTCATCTATTTTCCTCTTTTCCCCTAAGGGGGAAACTAAGCACCATGCCTAGTCTTCTTTGGAGATTGCTCCAATGGCGGGTTTACGACCCGTAGTCGTTCTTGATTTAAGATTTGATTGGACGGGGGTTGCCCTGCGTCCTCTATCAGAAAGGCCCGGAGTCTGGAGGAGATCAGCGTTCAGTGCTTCTTCTTGCATGTTGTGCTGTTCTTCATAATACTCACGGCGAGCTTCTGCCAACTCTACGGGGACTTGAGCCAAGGCAACATCGCCATTGATTAAAATCCCTTCGGAACGGCCTGTGCGGCCCACATCCATTTCACCCCGGATGTGTTCGGGTATCTCACTCTCTTTAACCAGAGTGTATCCTTCGTTTTTTCTTTTAGTCAGGTTTCTTACATCGTCCTGACCTTCAATTTGCCACCTGACCCATCTGAGGTGCATCCCGTTACTGCGTGCCCATGCTTTGAGTGCTTCGGGAATCCCCAGCAAATTAGGGGGCGTATAGACTGTCTTGCGAGCATTAGCAGCTCTTGTTGTAGTTCTTGACATAATGTTTCTCCTTTATTGTAATGGATAGCCACGCATTTGCGCTAGGGCTACAGAATTTCAGTCCAACCCGAGCCACTCTCTGTGGCGTCTTGTTGTGCCTTTTTTTGCCTGACATACTCCTGTGGTGAGATACCAAGGGAATCAGCAAGATCTTTTTCTTCGCGTGTAATACGCACAGTATTCTTGCCGGAACGTCTTACAGGTGCTTGGCGTCCTACCCCTCCTACAACAGGTCTGTCTTCTGTTTGAGTGCGCTGCGTTTCCTGAGTTCCACCTTGATGTGAATTGGAAAAGCGAGAATCCAGACGTTGATCCAATTCCTGGTAAAAATCAGGGGCTGTGGGGTCCATGCCTTCATTGATCATTGCCGTAGAAAGAACGAGGGCCGCTTGGCGCTTAATCGCATCATCCTGTGTCTTGGGTTGCATGAACCAGGTGTTGTTATCCGCCCATTCGTGCGCCACTTCGGGAACCTCTACCTGCTGAGGGGCAGGGGGCTGGTATTGCCGTCTTTGAGGGGGCTTTTGCGTTTCATAGTCCAAAACGCGCATCTTCAAGTTGGTATCTGCAACATTTTGGGAAAGAAGTGCATGTGCTCGGTAATTCCCTTCCTGCAAGGCACGCTCTTGCTTATACGCCAGGTCCTGTAACTGGCCTTCAAGCATTTTTCTTTGTCCCTTGGCAGAACTATAGGTTTGCTGCTTAAGCCTGTTTTCCATTTCAAAGCGAGTCCTGCGTTCTTGCTCAAGCTGTGCCTGCAGTTGCTTTTTTTCATTGGAAAGGTTTCTAATGCGTGTCTGAGCCCGCGACTTTCGAGGTTTCTTCTGGGGATCTTCCTTAGCTTCTTCTTTAGCCTCTTCCTTTGGTTCTCCCTGAGCGTCTTCAAGAAAATCTTCTACGACTACTTCAACGTCCCCTTCAGCAATCTTTTCCACCTGGTCAGCGCCAGACTGAAGGACCTTTTGTCCTTCTTCAATGCTCTCGGAGAGGGCCGCTGCCTCTTCCTCAACTTTATCCAGATCCAATTCCTCATATCCGTTTTCTTCTGCCATGTCTTAATTCTCCTTACGCGGGCCTATAGCTCGCCATGCCTCTGAGATTATCCATAGGATTAATCACATCAGGGCTATCTACTTTCATTAGCAACTGATCATCTGCGATAAGAACCAAGGTAACGCCTTTGACTTTAACCTTGGTTCCTGCGTGTTTTGACCAAACAACATAATCTCCCACACCAACGAAATCGTCCCCGAATTTGCCATGAGGATTTGTCCCCTTGGCATCAGGATCAATAAAAGCCGTGGGGCCTTTCGCCACAACACGGCCTACATTAGTGAGATATTGAATGTCTTGTTTGGCTGAATCGGGGATATACAACTCAATCCCTGAGTCTGTCTTATACGTATCCTGAATTTTCAAAGGACGTATAAGAAGATGATAAGTCAAAACCTGGGGAAGGGGGGAAGGATCCGGTACTTCTTCTGAAGTAATCCAGGATTCGTTCTGTGGCTCTACATGGCCTAATTCCATAAATTTCTCCTTGGTATCGCCTGGGGCTATGTAACCCCTCGAAAGACACCAAAGAAATCTTCAGTGTCTCTAGTCTTCTCTTAACAGCTTCTCGTATTCAACAAGAAGTAAGCGCAAAGCATTAGTCATACCGTGTAAGTATCCTATGGCTTGGTTGCGTTCAGCTTCGGGCATTTCACCCGTTGCTATGGCTCTCATATTAGCGTCTGCAATCTCTTGGCGCAACAACTCGGAGAATTGATCCCTAACAAGACTGCGAGAGTCTTCCAGGATTTGTTCTCTTAGAAGGTCAGATCGTGAGGGTTCTTTCGTGGTCACTTACGTCCATTACGTCCCATCCTCTGTGCATCACTACCTGCTTTGCGTTCTTCCCTGCGGTCTTGGGCTACTTCCCGGGCAAACATATTACGCTCCCCAGATGCAATCTTTGCGTTTTCTTTGCGCTCATTTGCATCCAGCTTTACCTGTTCCTTGAGAAGTTCTGCGGCAACCTTCGTTTCTTCAAAGGCTGTCTTGCGGCCTGACTCCTTGGCGCGTGTCTTTTCACGTTCAACACCTACCAAAGTCTTGAGAAGCTTGATACCAAGGTCAACCTTGCTTTCCTCAGCCTCTCTTTGCTCTTTCATGCGACCTGTCTCTGCATCAATGAGCTCTGCCTTGGCAACCATGCCTGCCGGACCACCCGCTGCTTTTTCTTCGGCAAGAAGCTGGTTCGTCTGGACAACCTGTTGTGCGGCCTGTGCCATAAGCATTTCTTGAGATGCGGGGTCTGTCGCAGCACCTGTAACGGCCATTTGCTGCCCAAGAACCTGAGCCTGCGCTGCCATCTTCTCCTGGAAGTCCATAATCTGGTGTTCTTGTATATTAGCTTGAATAGCAGGTAAAGCCTGTTGGAACATGCCAGAGCCCCCTTGTGTAGGGTCTTGTCCCCAAGCCGTCTTGAACATAACGTGAGCGGCGTGGTTTTGCCCAGGAAAGGCTTTGATAGGCTTGTTCTGCACCGCCGCAAGGATATCGCTCATGGGATCCATAGGCTGGGCTTGTACGTCAGGTACCATAAATTCATCAATATCCTCTACCCCAAGGGCTAAATAGAAGTCCTTATAGACCTCCTTGAGGTTATGTAGTTGAGGCGCCTGTAGAGCTGCCTGCAACTTGCTTTGGGCAAGGGAAATTCTATGTGCCTGAGAGGTAATGTTAGGGTCAGAATTAGGTATGACATCCACACTCTTGGGGTCATAGTCTTCCCTGAGAACACTCTGCATTCCATAAGGCACTTCGTAAGGATAATTATCTGTAAGAAATTCATAGTTCAAGCGGGCAAGAATCTTCAGCTCTTTGCCCTGCGCTCTATGCGATCTTTTGTGAATAGCAGAGAAGAATTTAACGGACGCCTCAAGGAGCGCCATCGTGGTCCCCACAGGCCCATAGTTGGAACTATCCTGAATAACCTGCTCTGTGCTGTCTGCGAATTTCTGAGAAGCCCCCGTAAGGTATTCCAAGAGTTGATAAAGCGTGCCAGAAGGCTCCTTGAAAGGAAGGGGCATAAGAGCCTTGGAGATGTCCTGAATGCTCGATTCCACATTGCGGAACTCGCCCATCTTGATCGGGTCTGTTTCCTCGCTAAGGCGGATGCCTTTTAGCTTGAAGCCACCCTGTAGATTTGCGTATTGTCCGGCATCAATCAGGGAGCGAAGCACCACCGTAAGGGTCTTCTGCATATCACCCAGAAGGTGAATAAGGCCAAGGCCATGAAAGCCAAACCCTGGAACATACTTGTAGTGGACAAACCATTGCAGCATCTGTGCCTTGGGATCGTGCATAGACCAGTTTCTGCGAATGCTTAGAACCTGGCCCGTTTCTTTTTCAACGGTAATGACATAGGGGCGAATCTGGGCATCGTCGATGCCGTCAGGGAGCGCCATGTAGACATGCTGCTCATACAGGGTGTGGATACGGTTTTCCAGAATTGTATGGGTAGGAACTTCTCCCGTTATCTGATCTTCGGTATTTGTTATTGTTCCGTTTTCACCTGTTCCCGCAACAGCACTCAAGTCAAACGTGCCGTCAGGTTGGACGTAGATTCCCTGATCAATCTCCCTTTGAAGCTGCAAGGGGCTCTTCTCCAGGATATGCGTGTAACGCTCTGCTGTTTCCAGAGACTTGGCGTTCTCTGCCACAATGAAGAAATCAGGGTGGACAAATTCGGCAGCGGGGCGTTCCAGTGTTTGGTCCCAGTACATTTTCTTGAAGGAAGATCCGTAAAGGGGCAAGTGAAAGCCCAGCTTGTCCATCTCCTCTGCATACTCAGGCATTTCCTGCGTAAGCTGATAATTCAAGTGTGCCTGTACTCTTTGCGCCTGAAGTTCTTTCTCGTCCGTTTTCTTGCCAAAGATCTGCGCACGCGCAGGACCTGTGGGGGGCAGCATCTCGGATGTAAACTTGGACTGGAATTTAACAGCGCTTTCAAGTAGAAGGGGGTGCGTGGCCGTGCACATGCCCTCATACTTCACCCCGTAATTGTCTGTACTTTCATGGGGATTGAGACCAAGGGATTTGATGCCATCGGCAAGCATGTACTCCCACTCTTCGCGGGATTCCTTGTCGGCTTCCGCCATGTCAAGAACTTGCCTACCCAGTTCCTGTATTTCACTTAAGTCGGGGAAATAGTGAACAAGGTTCTCGTAGTGACCGCCTGGGTCAAAGTGGCTTTCATCAAGCTCTCCCGTTTCAACAGGGAGTTCTACTTCAAAGGCACCGTCAGGGAGTTCGGATACTCCTGTCTGGTTTTCGGGGAAAGCGGCGCCTTGCCCTGACTGCAATGGTGTGGGTTGTATGGCCATGTCCCTAGTTTAACACCGAGACTAGCCATGCGCGACATGCCGCCTTGCGTTCAGAGAGAGTCTTCTATTTGTGAGGCCACGCGGCGATGTAAAAAGAAAAGGGTGGACACCCATACTCGGATGTCTAGTTGGTGTTTCACTTGGTCACTTACTTGGTTCGATACTTGGTTCCACATAGGCTGCACTGCTTTACTTCTCAGGTCTATCAAGGTCAAGTCTCCTTCAGGTTATACTTAGGGTACTTAAAGGCGTCAAAGTCAGATGCGTAGATGTCTTCAATCAGGGCGCGGTGCTCGGATGTCAGGTCCTTTACCGTCATCCCTATGGTACCTCGCTCCTTGGCAGAGTTCAACTGATCTATCTCCACGCCTGGTAGGTCAAAGTTGGCTAAGACTTTATCCAGGTCTTCTTGCAGTGCTTCAGTCTTTCCAATGAAGTCTGCGTTAGTGCCTTTTGTCCAGTATGTCTGTGGGTTAGCTCTGAATTGATCCCCCCAGACACCTTTGGCTACTCGCTTGAGGAAGCCCAAAAAATCCGGCTTGTGCGGCGTAGGTGTATACCCGTTGTAAAGCGAGACCGCCCTTGCATAAGGATCGCGGACAAAGGTAAAAACATAATCAAGTTCACTGCGTGAAGGTATCTCGTGCGTATCAGGGGACAGGAAAAGATCATACCTGGTATCCATTTTCTCCCGTTTGAGCGCCGCTCGCACAGATGTCCCGCCCGTCTTGGGGATATGCAGGAATATCAAGGTCACTTCAGGTCCTCGGTTGCTTGGTTCCACACTCGAAACCCCACTCGAAACCACACTCGGAACATCCCTTGGTGCCACACCTGGATCGACACTTGGCGCCACAGTTGGTCACTCACTTGGTGCCGCACTTGGGCATACATTTGGGCGTACACCTGGTTTCTCAGATCAGTCATGTCCAAGGTCCTCGGTTGCTTGGAGCCTTATTAGGCGAGCCACTCTGTTGTTCGCCCTGGTACCCACTCGAAGCCACACCTGGTTATACGCTTGGTGCCTCATTTGGGGCCACACTTGGTTCCACACTTGTTTACGCACTTAGTCAATCACTTGGTCCCACTCTTGGGTCTGCGTTTGGTCTCTCAGGTTAGTCATGCCTCAGAACCCTTTGGGGTTGACCATGTTCCAGTAAGAAAAGCGAACAGCCGACTGAGCTTCAATTTCTTCATCCTCGTCATATTCAGGGTGGGACACAGCAAAGGAATCCCGCATCCACAAGATAGCCTGTGTGAAGGTATCCGTCAAATCATCATGTGCCGCAAAGGGAAACTGGATAGCCTGGTGAATAAGATCCTCAGCAAAAGAGCGAGGCCGCGTGGTTTCGTCATCAAGACGTACAGCGGGAACCCAGATACGCTTGGCCTCCATAAAAGGGGTACAGGCATGCGCCCGGGATATCTTGTCCTTGTCAGGGATATACTCTGTCACAGGGAAGTTCCTGCGCCGCATCTCCTGAATAAGGCTTTGCCCGGATGCCTTCTTTTCCACCACAAAGGTATCAGGCTGATAAACATCGTTGATCTCCCGCATCTTCAAGCAAAGCTCAGGAAACTCCCAGCGGCCCTCTTCGGCCTCAAGAAGTATCATGTTGCTGACAAGCAACTCCTGCCCCGCAAGATCTTCCTCGACATCCTTGAATACCCCCCAGACGGTATAGGCCGAGAAGTCTGCCTTCTCCCTTGTGGAAAAAGCTGTATCCACGGAAACAACAATGTAATCAAGGGCGGGAGGATCATTGTCAGACCAAAACTGAAACAGGTTCTCCTTGAAGATATTACCCTCTTCCGGCACAGGGTTCTGCATGTAGAGCGCATTCCATGCCGCTTCAGAGAATGCCTTATCTGTCTTTTTCTCCAGCAGCATTGCATCTGTCCAGAACTCAGGCCAGTACGAATGCCCCACAGGAAGACCCAGGAGCCCCGCCGAATAGGAATCGAGAATAGCCGGAATAGCAATAACCTTCCAGGGCATCTTGGAGCTCTCGTCAGCTTTCAAGAGATATCCCGAGAGATCATCTACGTGCCATCTTGTATTCACAATGATCTCGGAACCGCCCGGAAGCACACGAGTTCTAAGGCCACGCCCATACCACTCGTTGATCTTCGGGCGCTCTACGCTCGAATACGCCGTTTGCTCGGATACCGCATCATCAACAATGGAAATATGTGCCCTACGCCCTGCAATACGCGTACCCACACCCGTAGCGTAATACTTGCCCCCCTTGGTTGTTTCCCAGCGGCCTGCCGCCTTGACATCCTTTTTAATCAAGGTTCCAGGGAAGATCTCGGCATACTCAGGCGAGTTCATGACATCCCTGATCTGCCGCCCCATGTTGTCCTCAGCAAACTGCGTAGAGTGGCCAATGTGCATGATGTTCCACATAGGGTGCCGACCCAGTGCCCAGGTCACAAACAAGTTCAATATCTTGGATTTCATGGAGCCAGGCGGCAAGAAGATCTGCAAGCGCTTGCCCAGTACCACAGGCGATGTGTCCTGAGGGGAGCGAAGCTTGGCGCTGCGGGTGGTCCTGCGCTCCACAATCTGCAATTCCTCAGACATCAACTTGATGTGCTTGCCGTCAATAAATCCCTCAGGAAGGATCACAGGCGCCATCAAACGCACGTAAGTGTAGAAATCACTGCGGGCCTTCTTGGTCAAAGCACCCTGGATGAATTCATGCGCCTTTGCCTTCTCGGAAGGTGTTAGAAGGTTCCAGTGCTCATACAAGTTCTGTACAAGCTCTTCCTCTGTAGTCTCACCCGGTAATTCAAGAGTTGCGAAATCAGACACGCAACCCCCTTGGGAAAGTTCCCGAGAAGTTCCTTAAAAGATCGCCAAGGAAAAGAAAGAGGACAATAAAAAAATAGCCAAAGGTCTCCAGGAACACCCTAAGGACTCCCAGGAACCTACCTAGGAACACCCTAAGGACTCCTAGGAATACCCTAAGGAACCTAGCTAGGTTCCTAGGATAACTAGAGTTACTAGAATAACTAAGGGTAAAGAAAAGGTACTTACTAAGGTAAGTACCAAGGCTAGCTAGGTTCCTTAGTATAACCAGAGTTAACCAGGTTAAGCCTAGAAACCTTAGAAGGAACCTTACTAGGATCCGTAGGTACCCTAAGGTATTCCTAAGAGCGCCCGTGGGTCCCGTATCCCTAGGATAAACAAAGAGCGCCGGGTGCGCAAGGGGGTCCCAAAGAGCGCCGGGAGTTCTAGTCTTCATCTGGCTTGCCCGGGAACTCTTCGATGTTCCTTGTATCTACGGCGGTACCCTCTCTCGCCTTTGCATTGCCCAGGATCTGAAGCATCTGGGAAGCATTCTCGTCCAGTTCTATTTCTCTTTCTTTTGCCTTGTCATCCCTGAGGTCCTTGGCTCGCTTGGCTACCTTGTCATCAAAGGTCTCCCTCGAAGAAAGCTGAAACAAGCCTAGCGTCTTGGCAAGGTTCTCCGCTGCCTTGTTTGCCTCTGCATAGCGCTTGTCTTCAATAGCCTTGTGATAGACCTCACGCATCATATGAATAACTTCCATGTCGTCCAGAGCCGCTGCCTGTATGCGAGTATCCATGCCTATAGCTATGGCCTTCTGAACCTCGGGTAAACGCTTGGTATTGTGTGCTACCTGCTCAAGATTCTTGGATTGACTACCTGCTATCCTTGCTGCCTCAGCACCACTACCCGCCTTGAGGTACGCCTCTACAAAGCGCCTCTGAAAAGGGGACAAACTACCTAAACACTCCCTGTATTCATCCATAACCGACTTGCGCCAGTCCCCATAGGCACGCTTTGGCTCGCCTGCCTTTTCCTTTTGCCTGGCAGCCTTTGCATACTGCCTGCGACTTTCCTTTGTCTCGTCTTCATCCATTGCTTGTTCTCCCTTAGAGCGCGACCCAGAGCCAGGATTTCCAGTTAGGAAGCTCTTTGGGTCTCTCAGGCTTTCTAGAAACCTAAACTATACCTCATAGAATACTCTCTATACCTCATAAGCGCTATCTATACCTGAACTATACCTTAAATAGACTACGCTTTACCTGAAAATACACGGCAATCCTTAGGGTTCCCGCTAGAAATCCCTTGCGAAAACCAGGGGTACCCGCGCTCTCACAACATTGTCCCTGTTTTTCCTCCCCCCGGGTTGAATACAAGGATGCCCAGATCAACCCAGGGTCCCCTATTTACCATAATAGTAATTATACGCTTAAGCATACTAGGCTAACCCATTGATATCATTGGATGTGCTTTGGTATTCCCGTGTCTGGTGTACAAGGCGTAGCAAAACATCACGCCTGTTTTGTCCTTGACACACCCGAGGGTAGTGCAATGAATCGTTCCGGGGGCGGAATGAAATTCTAGGGTTTTTCTCTGCGTAACCCCTTTGACCACCCAACGCACCCCCACGCATTTACAATGCCATCCACTCGCCTGAGGTTATCGAGGGGCGCGAGGCTGGCCCTGTGTTGGCCTTAGGTTGTCAAGGGATATGCCCTGTGCTATGTCTTAGGCAGCCAAGCATTAGACCAAGGAGGAGCTGGCATGTCTGCCCTGAGACGCCAAGTGATAGACCAAGTGTGGAACCAAGTGCGGAGACAAGTGTGGAGCCCTGTGTGGGACCAAGTGAGTGACCAAGTGTATGACCGAGTGTGGAGCCAAGTGTGGAGCCCTGTGTGGGACCAAGTGAGTGACCAGTTAAGCGGGGATCTGTCTCATGACTGACCTGAGGTACCAAGTGTGGAGCCAAGTGAGTGACCAAGTGTGGAACCAAGTGAGGAGCCACGTGTACTACAAAGTAAGATACCAAGTAAGAGACTTAGTGTGGAACCAAGTATACGAGGACCTGTCACATGACTGACCTGATTGACCAAGTGTATGCCCAGGCGATTAACAAGTTGTTTCGCCAAGTAGGACCTCAACTAAGTAATGAGGCAGACCTTGACATCCTTAACAGCGTGACGATCCCGGTATGGAGTCAAGTAAAAGACGGGGTGAGGTGTCACATAGTGGACCAAGTAAGAGACCTTGGCTAGGCTTTGCGCAGTACGTATCTGTCTGGCGTTTCCAGGGCTACCTTCAGGTTACTCCTGACAACAAAGAGCTCATGCGGGAAGGTCTTGGACCTACCGTCATACTCCTCTGTCTCTACCCATGCTCTGACCCAGGGTACGCCCTTGGCATCCCAGTAGTCGTTGATGCGCTGGGCTAGCCGCCGCGATTCTCTCTTGTTGTTCAGGTAGTCCTTGGACATCTAGTATTCCTTGCCTATATCTGTGCGTGCCTGGTTCCACACATGGTTCAACGCCTGGTCCCAAACCTGATTCCCTACTGGGTGCCATATCTGCCCCCATATGTAAGTCCTCACAGGGTCTGATACCTGGGCGTTTAAGTGTATCTGTAAAATATTGCTTGGGTGGGCGTTTAATTGCTTGGGAGTGTATCTGTAAAATTGGGCGTCCATGCGGTCTCTCAGGTCAGTCATGTGTCATGCCCTCTTGTACTTGGTCCCTTACTTGGTGATTCACTTGGTTACGTACCTGGTGTCTTACTCTGTGTCTGACTTGTCTTGTTACCTTGTATTCTACCTGATGTCTTACCTGGTCTATCGTTGGGCCTCTTACCTTGTAAAGTACCTTGCTTACTACTAGGTCTCTCAGGGACATCTATTCCTTCCCCTTCTTGTTTTCTTTCTTCACCTTGGGCCCTTGGTATCGACACTGTTCGAACACAGCCTGTACCGTGTCAGGATCCAGCACAGAGAAGGCACACACAGTACCAAAGTCTTTAGTGTCCTCCTTGTCATAGAGCCAGGCAGAGACCTCTACGAAGGCCTTGAGCCCTGTCTCCTGTGGTCCTTTGATATAGTCCAGCAGGGCACGGTCAAGGACAGCACGCCATAGGTCAGGATGATCGAGGGGCTTGTCGATGTCAGGAAGAGGAGCTCTCTGGAAGATGCCTTTGTGCGCGACTATGTACTCCACGGTACTCAAGGGTACTGTGTCCAGTATGTTACCCCATGAGGGTGTCTTGGCCTCAGTCATGGCCAAGCCCATGTACTTGGCGCCATACCTGGTCCCACATCTGGCGCCACACTAGGTCTCTCACTTGGGGCCGCATTTGGGCATACACTTGGTTACTCTCTTGGTCTCTCACTTGGTCCCTTACTTGGAGCCACACCTGGGCACACACTTGGTTACTCATTTTATCCATGTTCCAGGTCCTTTCGCTAAGGTGGCTTTGAAGCCCTAAAAATTCTATGCCTGTTCTTCGTCGTTCAGCATACTGAGGAAAGTACCTAAAGGAAGGACAATAAGAGGAGGTAATCTATCAGCACCTATGACTAGTCCTGTGTTTTCTTCGAGCCATCCGTAGATCTGCTTGAAGCCTCTAGCTCTCTTCTTACACTCCAATAGAGCTGCCTTGTGCCCAGGTAGATCACACCTGATATCCCCTCCAAATGACCCGTGGGCGGCGCCTGAGAGCGGCACACGTTCCGCTCGTATTCCTCTATCAACGAGTGTATGGACAATTTCTCTTTCAAAGCGCGCTCCCTTGTCTCGGCTTGGCTTGCCCATTAGGTATCGTACTCCGTCTCAACCCAAGTCTTGTCCGTCTTAAAATTGTGGTACTCCCAGTCCAAGTAGTCACCACCATACCGTACAAGGCGTCTTTCGATTGAGTAACCATTCCAAGGATTCCACTCTCTGAGTTTACGGTATAGCTTTTTATCTTCGGAAGTCATTGGGTTTTTCAAGTCAGGTCTCCTTGGTTACATCTCTGTATGCTGATGTTGTCTCTGGTACCTTAGGCAATGATGCGACCTCTGTAAAGTACACAGGGCCATTTGAATACTGGAATACACGCAAGTCTCCCCAGCACTCCCACTTGAAGGGACAGAAGACACAAGGCATGGGTATCTTGCGGTTACCTCCCTTGCCCATAGGTTCATCACTGTAACAGCGCTCCGGTGGCGTGTCATGTTTCATGAGTCCCTGGATATGTTCTATGCGTTCCTCTGTGTCTTCCATGAAGAACCCGTCCACCTCAAGGAGCGCAATGGTGCCCCTGTTCTTGTTCATAGCAAGAAAGGCCCCCGAGTCTTTCCCGAGAGCCTTTGCATAGCCTGATATCTGGTGGACATAACCGAAGGGATCATCACCTGCAAGCAGGGTACCTTCGGAGAACTTCTTGAAGCCGTAGTCAGAGGCGCTCTTGACATCGACAGGTACGCCATCAATGCAGCAGTCAAGGTGACCTACAATGCCATTGATCTCCACCTCTTCCTGTTCATGTGTAACGTCATGCCCGGCTTGTCTTACGAGAAAAAGGAGGTACTCTTCTACGATATGCCCAAACGTGAAGTTGATATGTTCACGCGCAGACAGGCCCTTGGAGAACCTCATGGGATCTTTGAGTGAGTACCAAAGCTTGCGGTCTGGAGTCCCTAGGTTTGACATCCGCAGCGTAGTGGCCTGCTCAGTTCCGGCTTCCGATATGGCTCTACGCAGAGTGTCCTTGACGTTCTGTGCGAACAGATCAAGGTAGTCTTCGCTTACCTTACACTCACCCTCAAAGATTCCATTGATATCATCTAGAAGAGTACCTAAGTTTTTCTCGCCCAAGTTAACCTACGATTAGTACGAAGGTGAACCATACTACAGCTATGGGTATCGCAACCCTGAACACGAGGGGCAGATTCAAGTACCACTCCTCTAGTTCTTTCCATGCTCCAGTCAGAAAGTTCATGTGTTTCTCCTTTGGTGGTTGAAGGGCGCCCCTAGAACGGGATGTTGTCGCCTTCTTCAGCCTCAAAGCCTTCCTCAGACGTGAAGTCATTGTCGGGCTCCCAGGCTACGTGTTCAATAATTTGTACGCCTCTCAGTGTAGCAGTAACACCCTTGTCATACTTCCAGGGAGACCACAATACATTAACCACTGACTCGTTGCCGACAACGAAGTCATGTCCCAGCTTGTTGCCCTTGGCATCCTTGATAAGGAGAGGATCCTCAACAAACTTTGTCCAGATCTTTACATTAGGCCCGGGGATATTATCGGTGGGCTCTTTCAATGCCACACCCGCGTCGGTAAATTCTTCGGGATTGTCGGGAATGAACATAAGCTGCATGTTAGGCGTCTTATCATCATAGCCCTGATCGGGGTTCTTGTAGTTGAGACGTGCGTAGTAACAGGTACCACGCGATTTGATGTAACGATTCTTTGCCTTCTCGGCCATAAGGTACTCCTTGTTTAGCTTAGACTACCAAGCCTTACAAAGGTATCTCAGTAGTCTTCATCAATACCGTGGCTTTCTCTGTCCCTTGCAAGGGCTTCAGAGAAATCAAGCACGGTGTCCTGTGTATCACTATCACGCACGGAAGTGGTAGTCAAGTAGCCTGAGAAGGCTTCGGGGCCTTCTTCACTGTCCTCTTCTTCCTCTTCTCCTTCTACCCAAAGCGCCCCAAAGAACTCTTCCAGACAGTCATGGGTTTCTACGTCATAAGTGTCCTCGTTCTCTGATGCGGCCTCCAGGGCATAGAAGATTGCGTTGATTTCCCTCTGGGTAAAGTCAATATAGTGAATGATCTCGCCAGTTCTGGAGCGTAGCTTTGCCATATATGGTGCCTCCCTCTGCCTTCCAGTGTAAGCCTTGAAGGGGCTGGCCCGCTAGTGTACATCGAAAAGATAGGTGTTATACTAAGCCTATGCTTAAGTCAGGTAACCCAAAAGACAAGAAGAAACCTAGGGTATGCCTCAGTATTCCAGAGGATTCCATGAAAGACTCAGTAACCAAACACTTCAAATTCATGCAAGCTTTAATGAAAGTCGAGAACGGTATCAAGGCTGGCTACAATGCCGAGGAAGATACCTGGTCGCCTCACCCGTCCCCTGAAGGGGGCCTGCCAACGCTTGGCTATGGGCACAAGCTGGAACAGAGAGATATAGATAATGGAGACATCCTTGTTAATGGACGTTATGAGCCTGTGTGGGGTTTGCCTGATGATCTGGTTATTGCTTTATTCCATGAAGATGTAAAGGAATCGGAAGGAAGGGCTGTCAATGAGTGGAACAAGCATAGACCTGCTCATGGCCTTTCCTGGGAATGGTTACCTATCAAGTACAGATGTGTGCTGGTAAACCTTGTCTTTAACCTGGGGTCCTTGGCGCCCGGAGGTAATCTCAAGTGGCCCAGCCTGTTCAAAGCCATTGCCAATGAGTATGATCTGGAAGTCAGGCGACAGATGGTAACAAGCTACAAGAGACCGGACGGTGTTCGTATCAAGCTGACCAAGCGTGCTGATCAGATAGCGGATGCTGTAGGCTTGAGCACTATTGTTTCCTGAGTTTACTGTGCCACTCGACAAGAGCGGCCTGCTTTTCCGAGCACTCCCTGTAAAGACCGCCTACCCTTGCTGTGAATATGGCCAAGGATTCCAGGTCTCTCACGACATCACCAGGATCGGGCAAGGCTTGACACTCTGTGAGTAGGCTAGGAGGAGGTCTCGTCTGCACTATAGCCGAAGGCCCTGCGCAGGCCGTCAAGCTCGTCAGGAGTAACACGGCAAACACCACGCTCTTCCCTGACAGCCGCCGAAGCCCTTCGTATATCTTCAATAGCATTATCTACCTCTTCTCTTGTTGCGGCGCGTTGCGCCTCCAGTTGTGCTACCAGGCTTGCCGCTACGTCTTCCAGCCTTGCCTTCTCTGCAAGGGCTGCCCTGAGCTCTGCGCTTGCACTTGCCTCGGCTAGAACACCACGCGCATTCCAGCCTAGAACCAGAGCAAAGCCTATCCCCGCAAGAAGCCCCGCCGTTCTAAGGCCCATGCCTGCGTTAATAGCAAAGAAGCCAATGGCCACAGGGACAGCCACAAGGGCACCCCAGGATGCCCAGCCCATAGCTATGTCAAGGATTTGTGCAAGCACTTAGGAGTCTCCTCGTATTCTTCGTGTGTCCTGGTAAACAGCGCCACCAAAGTAAGTGCCCAGCACTACCGAGACTACGGTAGCCATAGTGGGCAACACTGCCTGTGTCATATCAACGCCCTGCGTCATGGCATAGACACTTGTAGTTGCGCAGAACAACAACACACTGATAGCTAGTCTACGCCTGAACCGCCAAGGGCGCCCCTGTAGATTACGATCCTCCATACCACAAGTTTACACCAGGGTGGGGGCTTTTTGCTATTGGGCGCCAATTGCTTTATATGCAAGATGCAAAAGGCCAACCAGCACGATACCCCAAGACAGGCCACACACAAAAAAAATGGCCTGGCACAACAACCCATAAACTTTCCATTCTTCATCAGTCACCCCCTGTAAGCCTCCTCACAGTGTCCAGCACAGTAGGGCTTGTCATCTACCCTTGCCCTGCCACAGAAATAGAACGCAGGATTCTTGGGATCACCGAAGGGCCACTTGCAATGGTGTGCCTTAAGGAGATCAGGGGTAATGGGTCCACCATCTGTGCTGGCACACGTCCTGCTCTGCACAGGGATATAGCCAGCCTGTTTGCGCTTGCTGGCAGGGTAGCGTATCTTCTTTACTGTTGCAGAACCCATGCGTATCCTGGGATTCATACGAATACCAAGACGGTACATTTTTCCAAGCACAGCACTGCGCGATTTACCAAGCACCTGTCCTATGGCAGTGCCGGGGTATCCCTTGAACACCAGTTGACGCAGGGTATCTTCGCTTTCCTTTGACCAAGGTGTGTTATCAACTTTCATCTTGTTTCTCCTAATGTGTTTCTGACCAGGACTGCCCTAGCTTGTACTCGCCCGCCAAGGGACACCTGGACCCCAAGGCTTCCCCCGCTTTCTTGAACAGCCCTGTGATGTGGTTGCCTAACATATCTGCGTGCTGCTTGGCTACTTCAATCTGAAGTTCATCATGGATACAATTCCTCTGCCAGAAGGGAATGCCCCTGGCCATCATATCCCTGTGATACTCACGCATAACCCACGCCATGACTATGCGCTCAAAGCTCTGTAGCCCTGTGGACAGGCTGAGGTGGGCGCTGGGGATGTGTATGCGGCGCCCGTCCAGGGCCACAAAGGCACTGCCCTCGGCATAGCTCTCGAAGGTCTCTTTGACTTTACCAAGGAAAGGCATGCGATCAAGGAAGATTTTCATGGAGTGTTTACCAAGCCTTACGTCACCGCCCAGGACGCTTCCCAGCTTCACAGGTCCTGCGTTGAGTAGCCACGCATAGATCCATGTCTTCGCGGCGTTCCTGGAGCATCCTAGGGCCTCTGCGTGTACGTTGTGAGGGTCTCCGAGAGTTACCTGTTCAATGTACTCTGCGTCATTCGCATAATGGGCTAGTGCCCTTAGCTGGATACCTGATGCATCACAACCTAGAAGGGTATTAGCTTCGGGATGTTCTACTGTCCAGCATTCTCGGCACTCTTTACCATAAGTAGAGCCTACTCGGGGTACATTTCCCATGTTTGGAGCCCTGTGCGCCATTCTGTGGGTTCTCGCCCCCAAGGTAATAACTTGGCCATGAACGTAACCACGGTCATCCTTGAGATCCAGCCATTGCTTTACCGTGCGCATGCGAGAGGCCACCATAAGGTACTCACCCAGTAGCTTGGCCTCCTCGGGAAGATCCTTGGGAGCGTACTTGAGGCTGTTCTCTGTGAACTTGGGCGCGCCCGTAGCTGTACGCTCAGTAGGCTCCCAGCCCAAGGCAACCAGGCGATCTACCCTTTGCTTGGGACTATCAAGATTAAAGGATGTAAAGGCTATCCTTGAATAAGGCCCTGCCAATATCTCGTCAGGTGTACCGTAGTACCCCTCGGGCATAAGGGTATCACACTGGGGCTCGAAGTAGCGCGTATCCACAGAGTGCCAGGCCCCACCCTTTTTCTTCCTTGGGGTAACCTCAGAGATCAGCTTGGGCTGCGTAGGGAAGGCGCCTTGTATCTTCTCAGTCAGCTCTGCATGCTTCTGGGCTAACTCTGCATAAAGCTTGGGGGTCTTCTCGGGATCCAGGTAGAACCCGTTGTCCGCTTGCCTTAGCATAATCCATTGCACTGCTTGCTCTAACTCAAGGCATTCCCAAGGTGTGCCCATCTTCTCTCTGACCTGGCAGAGATACCTGTAGATTTTCTTTTGAATGATAGTGTCCTGATAACACCTCCATAGCATATCCCAGGAGAACCTGGACCAGTCCTCATGGGCAGGCTTGGCTACACCAAACTGTTCCCCGTAAGACTCCACGCCATGCTTGCTCCTTTCGATCAAGAGAAGCCGGGATAGAATCAAGGTATCCACAGTTTTGTCCAAGGGTATCTGAAGCCCTAAAATTTTCTTGAGTGCTCTGGCATCGAAAGCAATTCCGTTGTGCATGATCCACTTGTCTATCTTCTTACCCCATGCGGGGATATCCTTGACTTGCCTTAAGCTAAACTCAGGCGCCTTGAATATCTTGGGGATTTCATGTGCTTTGAATTGCTTAGGCAAAAAAAGGACGGCCTTGTCACTCTTTGTATCCAAAGCAACTGCGCAGTGGATCTTGGTGTAGTCAAGTCCATCTGTTTCTATATCAAGAATACAAGAGGACATACTTAGTTACCAGGGCCCTCTTTTAAGGTTTCTTCAACGAAGACACCAAGGGGGTGAAGGAATTCCAAGTCGATGTTTGGCTTTGTCCAATAAATTGGGTAGAAAGGATGCCCTGCTACACCATTACTGCCTAGCCCCTCTAGCGGATCAAGATCAGTAAGGGTAGAGAAGATTGCGAAATCTAAGGCCTTCCAGGTGTTTCTCATAAGGGCATCTCTTCTAAGGTTGCTTCTGTGAACTCACTAAGGGGACGAAGGAATTTCAAGTCTACTGTAGGGTGAGTCCAATGCTTTACGTAAAAAGGGTGCTCTGTCTCTTGTGCATTGTCATACCCTATGCCCCTCATTGGCGCGAGGCTGTTAAGGGTTTCATATACAGATAAGTCTAAGTATGTCCAAGCGTTACACGTGCGCATAAGAAAAGGGCCTCCAAAGTATTCATGGAGACCCTTTGTACTCAACGGTACTTACCATTGTCAAGCGCTTAGTCTTCTACCCTTCGATAGCCCTCTGGTGAGTATTCCCGTTGACGGCGAATCTTGTAGAGGCCGGGGTTAAGAAGAATAGGCTCATGTGTGTCAAAGCTACGCTCGTGTACGAGGGGCGTAGGCTTTTCCACCTTCAGAAGAGCATTGAAGGCATCATCTGGATCCGTGAAGTACGAAGTACCCTCACGTTCAATGACATGATGATGTCCTGTCTCACTGTGGGCTACTACATGATTACTGCCCTCAGGGTTTTGCTCTTGGAAGCTCACAGGGATCTCAGTGAGAGCCACCTTGTTCCCTTCGTGTACTGTGTCAACACGGATGATCATCATATCACCCTGTGCTGCCATGTTTTCAAATGTTTTCATTGTTATGCCTTTCTTAGCTAAGAGACCCTTGATACCACAAAGAATCTCTTGGTGTCAATCAAGTCCTGATCTCAGGCATGAGTTCATCAGGGTTCATACCATATGTCCAGGCATTTGCTTCAATGGCTGACTTCATGTTGTTCGGCACTGGCAAGGCAAACTCTCTGCCTGTACCACAGAGAACCCTGAGGAAGCGCTCTTTGCCAATCTCGGGGATATCCACTTCAAGAAGCTCGCCTATCTCAGGGTCAGCATCTCTGTCAATGATCTTGGCTTTAAGCTCTCTGAGCACATTGTACCAGCCCTTGATCTCACAGGCAGACCTGCGCTGTTCAATGTTTTGCCAAGTCAGACACATATGTGGCGTCAAGGCGTCAGGGTTTTCAATCCACTCACCCGGGATACGCACGCCATGCCAGCTATAAACCTTGAAGCCGTCACGGTATTCAATAGCGGGACCATTCTCCGCATGCAAGCGATTCTCATTGTCCATCTTGATAAACAAAGGGCGCTCTTGCAAATACACACAGTCATCAATGGCAGTCCACCAGCCGCACGTTGTTACCACGTCAGCCATCAAGTCAATCTGATCAATGCCCTTGATTCCGAGGACATCCTTGTAGAACTTGTAGAGGGCAACCCATTCAACTTCCATAGAGCCGCACAAGGTATGGGAAAGAAAGGAAGAGGAATCCATGTCTTTGTCATGCCTTTTTCTTACCAAGTCAAAGGCAGCCTTGGGCCCATCACAGTAAAAGAACTTGGGCTTCTTGAACTTGAGGTATTTAAAAAAGGCAAGGAGCGCGGCTTCGGCCTTCTCCCTGTTGATAAGCTCAGTGGAGAGCCCTATGTCAATCCACTTCTTGTTCCACGCAGGGATCAAGTCAAGCTGTTCCTGTGTGAGCTCGGTAATTTTCTGTGTCATCAAGACCTCCTTTAACTGTAGAGACGTTCCAGCTCTGTCATCGGTATAGCATGGTTGGAGATAATGTGTCCACCCTGAATTTTAAGCTCTACAATGCCCCACCACCAGCCTGTCGTAGCCTTGCTCGCATAGTCTTCCACATGCCCCCAAGGCAAGGCACAGCCTACGTTTACGATCTTGACATAGTTCTGAGGGCCTATCTTGGGGGCCCTGTGAGAGCCTTCTTTATGCGTGTGCCCAAAGACAATATCAAATGTGGCGTCATTACCTATCGGTGCCATAGTCTTGCCACCATAAGGTTTACCCATAAGTGTCATAGGGGTATGGATAAAACCAACCCCGCCGATAAACTTGAACTCCCCGTAGGGTGTTTCCTGGATACGGTAGCGCTCCAGTATTCTGCGGTACTCCCCCGCAATCATGCCAAAGATCTCAGGGTTACGGTTTTCAAAGGACTTGATTCTATCCTCGTGATTGCCTTGTGTCTTAAGGCGAGGACCTTTCCATGTAGGACAAGCGCTATAGAGCGCATCCATAGCCTTGTCGTAGCTATCCAGATCCGCCTGTACCGAAGGCTTTAACTTGCCCTCATAGGTTTCATTGCCTGCATAGCTGCAAAGACTATCGAAGGTACAACTATCGCCAATGTCCACCACATAGTCAGGCTGGGTTTCTTCAATGTGCTTGCCTATCCATGTAAAGCGTGACTTGTCCGGCAAGCTGGGACTATCGTGCGAATCTCCGATAACCAGAACCTTCAAGAGAGGGCCTTCCGGGGGCGTCTCTGAGGTAATAGCGCGAACCCTTACAACGGGGCGAGAATTGGGTTGCACTACGGGCGGCAAGGATGCACCTTGGCTGGCAAGGAGACCTTTCTTGCGCATCTCTTTTAAGCGGTACTGGACAGTTCTCTGGCTTACCCCCAAGGCGTCCGCTGTTAAGTCAGAGTCCTGACCACAAGCAATGTAAGCCTCCCTGGTTTGTAACAAGGTTGCTTCTTTGGTCAATTTGCAAACCTCTTCTCTATGGAAGGGAAGATGGTATTGTTCTTGGTGTGCTCTACGATATTCCCGCCGTAGGATCTCTGAGGATCCATAGCATAAAACCTTACCTCCAAGTCAGAGAGTTGCATGTTCTGCAATGTGGCCTCTATGTCTTGCGCTTGGGCCACAAGCTCTCCTGTTGTCCAGAAAGAAAACCTGTCCTTCTTATCATTCGGATTAAAGACTTCTATGTACTTGGGCTTTTCCTTTTGCTTACCCTCTGCAGGCCCTGCCATAACAGTGGTAGCCTTTTGTTCTTCCGGGGGCTCTTCTGCCAAAGAACAGTCATAGCCTATGCACTTGGCTTTGCGGAAACCGAAGTGATGTGCCAGGGAAATAGCGCGCATAGCACTGCTTGTTCCCCCTGCGATGGTAATAGCGGACTTCATGCTACCGCTCTCTACAAGCTCATTGATAGCGCTTGAAGCTGCGTGCCATCCTATGACTTTGTACCCGTGATTCAAAAGATACTGAGTGACACTTGGATGTGTCATGGAGGCAATCAACATGACTGTTTCTCGGGGCGCCGCTGCGTAGAGTTCTTCGCGCACTATGTCATGTGTTGAAGTTCCTTTGATATCACGTGGATCCAGAGCCACACAAAAGTCAGGAACAATCCCTGCCTTTGCAAGTTGAGGCAAGGCATGCTTGATACAGAATATCTTGTGCGTGTCTTCTTGAAGCCCTAAAAAATATTCCTTGGTGAACATGCTTTCTGTAGCGAAGTTCAAGGAATGTCCTGCGGAAAAAAGCCATGCTGTTCCCGGGTTTACTCGGCAAGGTCCAGACCATTCCTTGATCATTTCCATGTTGGCAAGGATGTTGGTCTTGAGTTCGTCTTGATCGACGCAATCAACGGGTTTGATACGAACTGCTTGAGCTGCCATTAGTCTTCCCGCCTGTCTTTGAGTTGCTCTTCTAGCCTTTCAATGCGATCTATCAAAGACGAAATGGCTAACTGAGATACTTGATAGTAGTCGTAGTCCCCCTTTGCATACTGAGTATTCAAACCAAGTCTTTCTAAGTTATTCTTAGCTAAGGCTTTATGCTCTTCTAAACTAAGTATATCCATGCCTTACTCCTTCCAGTGTTCTTCAATCCAGGGATACGCATCCTGGAACTTCTTCATGCTCATATCTCTGCGCATACCGTTGAAACAAATGATGCGGGCGTTCTCGGGAAGTCTGGGTAAGCCTTCGATATTCCAGAAGTCATAGACTCCATCTTCCCAAGACCACCGGGGATGTTTGTCTTCGCCTATGGCTGTGGTTTGCCAGCATTGATCGGAGCCAACATAGTCTGCCTCTCCCAAGTCCAAAGCACGCACCAGACGTATCGTATCCCATACCTGGTTTTCTGCCTCGGCATCCTTCATCCAAAGAGCGCCAGAGTAGCACCGTGGATTCTTGCTATCCCTGTAGCCTACGAAAGGCTCAGGGCGATCAAAGATAGGGGTAACATCGTCAACAAGAAGCATATCCAGATCCACGGAAACAAAGCGCGGTCCAATGATGTCCTTCATTTCCTTGGAGAAAGCCTTGAGGCGGGTGAAGCAACGCCCCCAATCTCGCAAGTCATCCCACATGGGGATAATGCGCACCTTGGAGGCGTCTAGCTCAGAGGCTCTGTCTGTCACAACACAGAACTCATGGGGTATATGAAGATGACGCTTGAACCCTGCGGCTAGCTTATGGACGTGATCAGGGGTCCACTCGAAGAAAGCCGTGTTCTTGGCATTGGGGTTATCCCAGAACCATGTCACGATACGCAGAGGATTGTCCTGAGAAACTTTGTTTCCACTGTAGGTGGTCATAGGTTCTCCTTGTCTTCAATGTAATCAATTTCCTCAGTCATGTTAATGTTCCTCGTTATTGGGGAGATTGGAGGTAATCCACAGGTTACTACAAATTGCTATCCATACCCAAGCAATGGCAAGCTTGCCATAGCCCATCCCTCCAAAGAGTATTGCAGGGGCTGCCCACAAGATAGTGTAGATAAGGAGAGCATTAAGTGCCAAAACCGCTTTCGTTCCTTCAGTCACGTCAGTTCCCTACTCCTATGGTAATTCCACGCAGAACACCTATCCCCATAGGGCGCTTGGCGTCTGCATCAATAAATTCATCTACGCTACGGCTGAGCTTTAGAACACTCCATACATGCGCTGCGCAGGGTTTCTCGAACCAATGCTTTTCTACCTGTTTCTGAATACACCTTGGGTCAATATCATGCAGGGCTACATAAGAGCTCAATGGTGAGTAGTTAGCCAAGTCAGACACCACATAGGAAAAGTCATGGCATCCATCTATGAAGCACAAGTCAAAAGAATGAGGAGGGCAAAGGTCTTTTACCTTGCTGATTACAAGGGGGTCCGTAGAGTCACCTGTTACAAGGTGTATCTTTAGGCTGTTCTCTTTCTCTGCCTTGTCCAGAATCTCTAGCAAGTTTTGGCGAGCAGCTTTGTTATCTCCCAGATCTACAAGAACTACAGTGGCGCCCTTCTTTAAGGCAGGTACCATGTATTCAAAGGATTCACCCGCATAGCTACCAATTTCCAGGTAAGAGCTAAGCGTACCTTTAGGCATCATGGTTCGCATGTGATTGCGTAGACCTGTAATCTCTTTTGGGTTCTGACTTTGTTTATAACTCATGGCCACTGGGTCACACTCTTCTCAGGAAATAATAAGGCTTTCGGGAACGTACTATGAAAGGCTTCCATTCTTTGTTGTCTTCAAGGAACTCTTCTGTGGCTTGTCTTGCGCCTTGCCATGAATAGTAATCGTCTACATAGATAACCCCGTCAAGAGTAACTTGGGGAGCAACGGTCTCAAAGAGATGTCTGGTACTGTCATAGTAGTCTACGTCAAACACAGCGAAAGCTACGCTATCCAAGTTGTCCCTGGTTACAAGGTTTCTGACATCGCCTTTGTGTAAAGAGTAAAGCCCCGTCTCTCCATAGAGCTCCAAGAGAGCCTTTGTGTAGAAGCTTTGGAAGTCCTCTAAGGAATATGCAAGGGTGCCGGGGGGAAGAGGCCCTTGTGTCTTCGCTTCTATCTTGATGTCTTTCTCAGGGTCGCCCTCAGGCAGCCCTTCAAAGGTGTCAAAGAGGTGTAAGGTGGCGGGTGAAGGCTCTCCCAGGATAGTGCAAGCCAAAGGGATCGAAGTAAAACCTTTGTACACACCGAACTCAAAGACATCACCTTTGACATCCCTGTCAAAGATATCTCTGAGTGCCTCTGTAATTACTTTGATCTTCTCTATGAGACCCTCGGGCGCCCCGTTAGGGCGAAGAGCCTCGTATATTTCTCTCGCCCCTACGTGCATAAAACCCCCAGCCAGCCTTTCCTGTTGTCCACTATTTTTTCTGCGTTAAAACCTCGCTCTTCCAAGCGGTCCAGCCACCAGCCCCTTGCCTGAATAATCAAGTGAGCATTGCGCCCATCTGCCAGCCTCTTGTTGGAAGGTTCTGTGGAAATAAGAAGAAAGGCTTTCTTGGTAAAGCAATCTTTGATATCGCTCAGAACAGGTTTGAGGCTATTGGGCTCTACGTGTTCAAGCACATCCATACAGGCGAGATATTCAAAGGGATACCCTTCGCGTTTGGAGGGGTGTTCCTCAAAGGCTTTCAAAGCAGGATCATAGTTAATGACTGTGATGTCACGCTTGGCAAGCTCTCTGTGCAGCGATGCTTTACCGCAGCCATAGTCCAGCAATGTATCCCCGGCCTTGAGACTCAGAGATGACACTACGTTATCTGCTTGCTTGTGAGCCTTGGAGCCGAACAAAGGATTCCTTGAATGAAGGTCCGAGTTCAGGTCCTTGTATTCATCGGAGATGAGCTGTGTTTTCATTCGAGCCCTTCCCGTAGGGCTGCCCTTTCAACTCTTGGGCTGCTCCTTCTCACCTTATGGAAGATCATTTCTGCAAGGGTAGCCCCACGGGAAATAACCAAACTCGCTGGCTCTCTGCCATGAACACCTGCCGCGCTCCATACTATGTTTTCTCTCAGCCTGTTCCACTGTCTCCTAATAGTCAAAGCACATTCCTCATAGTCCCATCAGGCATCACAATGTTCCCGCCGTCAGTCAAGCGTATCTCAGGATCATCCTGGACATTCTTGACTCCTGTAAAGTCTGCTTTGAAGATGCCGTTGAGTTTAGAAGGGTCCATAAAGAACCCCTTCATCTTTCTCTCAGCACCTTTCAAGTGGGCAAGCTGCGGGGGTAAAGTGCTGGCATCAAAGGGGTGGGCAGCAGAGGACATCATGTTAAGGTTCTTCAGCCTCAGCTTATCCTTGAAATCCTTGAAGGCTACTGTAAAGAGATAAGCGTCATGCCATTCATTGTGATCAAAGATTCGCCCGGATGTATACAAGTCGTACACGTCCTTAACGAGGGGGATTGCCTCGGGAACCTTGAGGGCTACAAAGCCTGTATCCCAGGTATTCCAGGGAGCGCCTCTTACAAGGGTTGATACGTCAGCCCCGTCAGTCCAGCGTTCCAAGTCATCCATAGTAATTTCTTTTATAGAGACCACGTCAGCGTCTACCCATACCACGTATCCCTCAGTGTGCTTGCCTATCTCTTGGTAAAGTGCGCAGACCTTGTTCCAGAAAGGAAGGAAGTTAAAACGAAACTGGTGCCCTGGCTCTACCTTAGGTACCTTGGTACGCTTGTATTTCTGCCGGAAATATTGATAGTCACCTACAGCATTCAGGTCTTCAAAGCGCACATCGGGTAGCTCTTCTTCCCATACTGAGGAATACTCCCCGTTATACCAGGCAGACATAGTAACCTCTTTGGGCAAATGCTTGCGCACTGAGGGCACTGTGTTGCTGGCGTAGTTTTTCCACAGCTTATCCGAGAAGGAAGTTACTACGTGGTATTTAGTCATTACAAAGTAACTCCTTATACCTTTCTTTCTCTATACGATCTAACCCCGTGTGTTTTGCTAAGATAGTATTAATATAAGGAAAACCTAATCTTTCACTTTTGAAGTGGTCTAAGACTCTTTCGATAGCTTTGCCTCGATCTGTCGTTCTGACATAGTACCCATAGTCATAGCCTTGGGGTTTGAACACAGAGATATTAACTTGTGTTACTGTGTTAGTCATAGAAGCCTCTCTCAAGTTCTAGCTCGTTAATCTTGCGTCGATAGGCGTTATAGATAGCGGCATACCTTGTGTACTCATAGCCCGGAATAGAGGGCACCCCTTCTGTCCAGTGGATCGCTCCAATGTTCTCAGGTGCAATGCGTTCTTCAGAATGATCAGGGATAAAGTTCCAGCGTTCGCTCAAGTTACCGATCAAAGGATTGCCCTTGGCATCCTTGGGCAGCCATTGGAATGTATGCAGGTCTCTGCCAGACATGGTATTGGCCTTCTCTTTATCCAAGTCCATAGGACGTGATAAGTCAAAGAGCATCAAGGAAGACCATAGCTTCATCTGGTATTGCGCTTGATCCTGGTTATCCATTTTGACAGTGTGCGCCGGGCTGTAGCTATGCTTAACACAATATACTGGATACCCGGGGGACTGTGCAGCTTCCCATAGAATCTTGTAGGGATCATCCAGAAAGACAAAATCCGAATCAACAAATAAAGCGGCATCGTTAACAGAGAGCCCAAGATGGTCACAAAACGCGGGGACAAGAAAACGAGAGTGCGCAAACTGCGTAGAGAAAGGGCGCCCGTCAGACTTGTCCACAGAGCGCCCCGTATCTCCTTCCACTTCCCAGCCTCTGTTAAAGAGACCAAGTTTTCTGAGCAGCCTATGGTCCAGTTTGTAGATGGATATAGGTCGCGAAGCTTGTTCACGGATCGACTCAGCACATATTTTCCATGCGGTGTCTTGGCGCTCGTCGTAGCCAAGGAAACAGTGTAAGTTTGAATCATCTTTCATCTCTTAGTTGGTCCATTATCGTCCTCCGACAGGGCTGTACACCTTTGTGCAAATTCCCCAGCATCATAAATAAGCTGTAGTGCATTGTCTTTGGTGAGCGTGTTTTCACCATCTTGTTAACCATGTTTTCCCATTCTGTGACAATCATATCTCTTCACCGTAAGTAAGCTTGGCTTCTAGTTCCACATAATGCTTGGCTTTCCTCAGATCTTCTATCTGTCCCTTTTTCTTATGCCGTGTAATGTACTTGACTACTGCGTGTTCACAGATACTCAAGCTATTTGCATAACCATACTCCAGGGGTTGTATATTGCAATCCTTGTAGTGATCCCCTCCCACCTGTTTGCCCAAAGATCCGCCTTGGTATTTCTCAGGGCACCAAGCTTCGTGCCCATTGGCTTGGGAACACTTCTCGCACTTAGTCATCTTCGGCTACCTTAAACATTTCATCCAGAGAAAGCTTGGCGTTTGTTACGACTGCCAACAGGGATAGCAAGTGAGCTTCTACGTCTTCCAGCTTTCCTATGTTTTCTTGCATCTCACTCTTGGTTGGCTCTGTGTTTAAAAAAGCCATGTACTGAGTCAAGACAGCTACTAGATCAGTTGCCTCGCTATACATTGAAGTTGCACGCACGGAAGACTTCATGTTATTTCGCAGAATCCCGCCGCGCAGCTAAGCTCCTGGCTGCCCACTGTAGTATCTTCCTTCTCGTATTCTTGAAGACCATCCCAGTTAACTTTCTTTGGCATCTTCCCAAGTAACTCCTTGTATTCGTCTTCTGTGATTTCCTCATAAGGCGCTTGTTTATACGTGTGCTCTTCAAAGGGCAAGAAGGACACACCAGAGATATGGTCAAAGTTCTCGTAAACCCAAGCCCCTACCTGTAACCACTCTGACTCGTGCACTGAGATAGTGGCGCTGGGCTTATGTTCACACCAATAAACCTGGTATGCCTTCCATAGTTCCAAGTGATCCGTAGCGTTGATTTGGTTTCGCGTCAAGGAAGACTTGGGGGAAGACATTGGAAAATCAAAGACTACGCTATGTGAATTGAAGAGATCGTCTTCCTGTGGAAACCCTTGGTCAATCATGAATTTAGTGAGGGGATCTTTCTTGTCCCCCCGCACCCTGCGAATGTACCAAGGGGCATGTCTGGGGTGAATGCCAGATGCGGAGTCTACTAGCTGAGACACAGTACCACTTGGTTTAACGCAAGTAATCGCAGCGCTCTCTTCTATGCCCAGCTTCTTGGCAAACTCCTTGTTTGTCTCTACGGCTTTTTCTTTGAGGGCCAGCATGCAATCCTTGGCATCAAGGCTAGCCATCTGAGCATTGTCCAGAATGCCTGTCATGGATACACCCAGAAGACGCTCTTCTTCTGTGTTCTTTGTCCAGATTTTACGCAGATACTTGAAGTCACTCAGCGTGCTTTGAAATGTTCCCAGGATTGTGGCAAGGCGTACTTTGCGTTCAAGGTCTTCTGGATTATCCTTGGGGCGCACTACTACCTCAGTCAAGTTACAGAACTGGTAGGGCCTAAGACTGATCTCCGAGCAGGGATTGCACCCGAAGGGGTGGTCAGGTTCACGCCTCGCTACGTTAGCCCTTAGATGTTTCTTGACTGAATCTCTGTTGAAGATACCACGCTCGCCACTCTTGGAATTGTACAAGGAATGCCACTCGTCAAAGAAGAGGGACATATCAGGCTTGCGTGTGTAGACCGCAGAGTTATTCGAGAGAGATCTTTGCGGCTCTGTGCGCCACCACTCGCCTGTCTTGGCATCCCTTAGGCGAATGTCCTTGATGTCACTCAGGGAGATCAAGGCTGAGCGCCGGACCCCACCTACGACTACCACCTCGCCAATCTTGCAGCAGACGTCATGGCATTCCAAAGAAGTTAGCTGGCGTCCTTGTGCGCCCTTAAAGATACTGACTGCGAACTTAAGCAAGTCATCCAGAGGGTCTGGACCAGAGGACCGTCCCCCAAACGTAACAAGACGTGCGCCCGCAGGTCTTAGCTTACTCAAGTCCCAGCTAGGAATTTGCCCTGCGTACAGTAAAGAAATAAGCTGGCGTAAAGCTTTGGCCCACCCTTGCTTGCTATCATCAACCATTATTGTGGTTTCACAAGTCTCAAGAACTTCATTGACTTCAGGAAGCTTCTTTACGTTTTCTTCTTCAACAGAAAAGCCAACCCCTGTGCCACACATGAGGATATACAAGAGTTCATCGAAAGCTCTGGGATGATCAATGGGTAAATAGGAACAGTTGAAGCCTGCAACATTACAACGCTTCAGAGCAGGTCCTGCGGTCATCAGAGCTCGCATGCTAGGCATGATCTCCAAGTCATACACAGCCTCTCTCAGGTCTTGCCGCAAAGCCTTGGGTATCTTGTAAGAATACTTTTCTTCCAGGTGCTCCCCCATGAAAAGGAAGTAGCGATCTACTGTTTCTGCCCATGTCTCTCTGCGCTTCTCTTTGGAAAGCCATCGGGCATATCTGGATAATCCAATGAAACGCGAATACTCAGGGTTACTGAGGTTATCAAAAGGGTCCATGCAATACCCCTTAGTGCTTTACGGATTCATCAGCATTGAACAACTCAAGGTTATCTTCTGCAATAGACTTGTGGAGTGCCAAGCGGATAGCCTGTGCTTGCCAGAATTGGTGCAGGCAATTATTACAAACGTCCACCATGTATTTAAGTTTCTCGTCCCACTCTTGATCTAGCGGCTGTGCCTTCATCTGTGCAATGCCCTGTAAAATTGCCCCCGCACCCTTGAACACATCTATCTCTACAATCTGAATAGCGGGGTTTAGCCCCTCCAGGTGCTCAGCAAGCTCGTCTTCTTTAGTCATTAGTATTCTCCTTTCAGGAAAACCAAAGCCTCTTCTTCGCTAGGGATGGATTGGAGTGCTTGGTATTCTTCGTTTGCAAGTTCTTTAAGCTGCCCGCGCTCTTTGTTGTAGGCCAATCGCGTAGCAATTCCGGTTTCACCAGAGAGGCGGGACTTCAAGACACGCAGGGTGGTTACGAGGCGCAAAGCACGGTTATCATGCTGACCATCGCGCTCCAGACCTAACACTGTATCAGATAGTTGGTAGATGCTGCCAGCGCCCCGGGCATGGCTAAGGCGTACCCTACCTCCTTCCTCGTGAGGCGTGCCATCCTTGCCCCCGCTTTTGGTTACGTGGCTAATAGCAATACAGATAAACTCCAATTCATTCACCAAGGTTCTCAGCCCTGTCATGAATTGGTCAATAGCTTTTCTTTCGTCCACATGCGTGCCGCCGGACAGGACAATAGAAATATGATCAAGCAAAATTACCTTCGCGCCAAAGTTGGCTACCATGTAACGTATTGTATCCAGCACGGATTCAATGGTATTAGAGCCCCAGTGATCCCACAGTACCCACCTGTCATTGTCCAGCACCTCACCCCATGCCTTGTCCACTTGATCCGTAGGAGTTGCTTCGAAGATATCGGGGAGCGCCAGGTTCACCCCCATGTGCATCCCTGTGAGAATCTTGACTGTCTTCTTTTTATTCTCTTCGAAGAACAAGCAGCCAAGTTTGAGATCTGTGGTCTTGTAAAAGTGAAGCCCTAAATCTTTCATGACTGTGCTCTTACCAAGGCCGCTGCCTGACAGGATGGTTATAAGCTCGCCTGCGTTGGAGGCGCCGTAGATCATCTCGTTCAGGCCATCATATGGGTAAGAGAAAAATTCCTCTGGGTCTTCGTGTAAAAACTTGAGCGTGTCTCGCCCAAGGACCAAGCCTTGCCTTACTACAGACTTGGCAATGGATACGGCGAAGTTAAATTCGTCTATCTTGCCCTTTGTTAAATAGTCATTGGCATCCTTGAGACCGTCCTCAAGCTGGACAATGCGTATCTTCGAAGGAGGGAAGCTCTGGGAAAATCTCTTGGCCGCTTTTTGTCCCGCTGCGTCAGCGTCAAAGCAGATATAGATAACCTCAAACTTATCCAGGTACTCTTTCTGGAAATCGTTAAGGCGAGTGTCCTTAGCACCATTCTTGAGGGAGACAACGGGCATCTTGCGTTTCAGCATCTGCCAGGCGCTCATGGCGTCCAGCTCACCCTCGGTTATCATTAGCCACTTGGACGGCCTGAAAGAAGCAGTCTGCCCAAAGAACCCTGCATCTCTTGGTGCTTCATGGAAAGTCTTGGTCCACTTGAAAGTCTTGTTCGGGCTTCGGGTTTTCAGAGCCACCAGGTCAACATTGGAGTTGCCTTCGGCATCCTTGGTCATTCCATAGAGACGAAAGCGCAGACACTCCCTGACAGCATCTACCTCATAAAGCTTCAAAGTGCTTGGGGCAATCCCGCGTGTAGCGTGGGTGATCGTAGAAGGGCTCCAGGAAGGCAGGGATTCTACAAGAGTGCCATTGCCTTCAAGGGGCCTGATCTTTCCTCTGTTTTCTTTGATGTATTCCTCTGCTTCCGCCTTGGTAAATTCCTTGGTACAGCCATTAGAATAGCAGATACCATAGTAACGCTCTGCATTATCCTTGTCTTGGTAGATAGATGCAGCATCAGAAGATGTACACCCCCAGCAAGGCAAGTGTTCCGAGAGAGGCTTCCCATAGGATCTAGTCACTGAGGCCCTCAGCTTCTGCAATGGCATATCCAAGCATTGCTGGTATTTGAGGAACTACTGCGTTTCCGAGGGCTTTAAGTTTGGAAACCCTGTCAGGTATTCCTTTGGCAACCCGTCCAATTCCGGGTTCTGGTAGCCATCCAGATCGAGCCAATCCAGCGGGAACCCCATTAGCCACTCTACCCACGTCGGGTTCAGGGAGCCAGTGCCTTTCTCCGCTGCAAAGTCCAGCCTGTCTCGTTCCCTGGACTTCCCTGACTTTCGCACCATCGCATTCTTGCTGCTGCCCTTGTACATTGTCGCTGTCGGCGTCGGCCAGAGGCTCCGCGCTACTTCGCTCTCCAAGTTTGGAAACTTGTCGTTTACTCTGTTCTGACTGTTCTCCGCTGCCATAGCCGTGCAACTGCGGGGTGTCGGCCAAAGTTTTACCTGAGCGCTTAGTTTCGGTTCCCCCCGGCTGTTGTACTCCCCCCTCTCTCTGTTTGCTGCATCGTCCGCTAAGGGTGTTTGCCACAACCCAAACTCTGTCTCGTCTATGCGGGGCGTCAACGGCGCAAGCTGGAATAACAAATGCCCTTGCTTCGTAGTCTTTGCTTTCCAAGTCAGAAAGCACTTCGTCGAGCCCCATATTGATGTGCCCAGCAACATTCTCTCCAATGACCCAAGTGGGCCTGAACTTTTTGATGCAATCAAACATTGCTGGCCAGAGGTGACGGTCATCATCCGCGCCTTGTCGCTTCCCGGCGTGACTGAAAGGCTGGCAAGGGTATCCGCCGCAAATAAGTTCAACTGCTTCGCCATTATATTTCTCCGTGAGCGTTCTTACGTCTTCGTAAAGAGGTACATCCGGCCAGTGTTTCTTGAGAACCTTCTGACAAAAGGGCTCTATTTCACAGAAGGCCGCTGTCTCGAAAAAACCAGTGCTTTCAAGGCCCAAAGAGAAACCTCCGATCCCTGAGAACAAGTCTAACACTTTGAGCTTTCTTTGGGTCATAGCTTTTGCAGCTCCCTCTTGTAATGAGAGAACTCCTGGAAGAGTGCCTTGCCTGCCGTGTGAGATAACTTGGCTCTCTCCTCCAGCGCTATGGCTTTCCACAGGATATTACAAATCTGGTGAAGGAGGTGCACCTTGCGCTGTGCTTGCCGCGAAGAGTTATAGAGTAGACTTGCAAGCCTCTCTTCGTAGTGCATAGCTGTTTTTTCAAGGATATGAGGCGGGGTCTTTTTGAAAGTTTGTCTTAGGGACACTGTTGATTCACCTTAGTTTTGATTACCAAGGAAGGCTACTCTTATTCGGGTATATCCTCAACAGGAACTTGGGGAGACTTACCCATCACTCACCACCTTTCATTTGTGCTGCGAGGTCGCAAAACTCTCGCTTGGCTATGTTCAATTCTGGGATTGTCTTAGCCGCCGCCATCCTCTCTGCTACTGTGTAGAGAGCGTCTTCGGTGGGTCGGGTGTTCCATAGATCGACGGTATCCGCACTTGCTCCACAGTTGTTACACGCGGGGCCTTGCCTGATGTTCCCGCCTTCCTGGTCGGATGACATCCATCCTTCCGGGTCAATGTCCGCGCTCTTACAAAACGGACACATCTTCAGTTTTACTTCACTCATGTCGTTTCCTTTCATGCTGGGCGTCCATGTAAAAACGCTTCGCCATTCAAGTTGATTGAAAACAGCGGAACAATGTCCGGGTCAGGCACATCATCCATGACTTCGATAGCGCGTTGATCCAGCACCTTGTTGCCTTCGTCTGTGCGGACAACGCATACGGCGTGGATCACATCGTTCAGCTTGTCGTGGTAAACCGTTATGAATATATCGGCGGGGTCTATTCCCAGTGCGCTGTGTGCAAGTGATGCGTAGGCCATGGCAAAACCCTCGCAATCAGCCTCCGCATAATCCTTCGAAGGCGCACACAAAACGAAGGGGGGCTTGGGCCAGTTGTTGTTGGCCCGCGCTGAATAATCTATCTTTGCCCAGATATACGCATGGACCTGCCGCAACGCATTGACCGGGACACGGCGGAGGCACCAATCCCAATCTCGCCAAGCCAGCACAGCCTCACGACAATGCGCGTATTCCTCGGGCAGGTTCCATTCAGCACTTGGGTATCCGTAGATTGTGGGGGTGTTAGTCATTGGATTAGCTTCGCTCCCTTGGCAGCGGTGGCGATCAATTCGCGGTAATATGTGCAAGCAGACTGGAGGTCCTCAATCTCTGCCCGCTGTTTTTCTATGAGGTCTGCGGCTTCGTGCAGCTCATAATGCGGCCAAGGAATTTTCGCATTGGGGTGGCCCACACATCGCGCCCGCAACCGCTTCACAATGTCAGTATCGTTGGTCATGCAATCACCCATGAAAAAATAATGAGAAACGAGAAGGTGCCGAGAACGCCACAGAAACACCCGCAAACAAATGCGGCAGACTCGCTGGTAAATTCATCATTCATCTTGTCGGTCCTTCCACTATGCTGTGCGTCCATGTAAAAACGCTTCGACCTTTCCCAATGTCAGTATCATTGGTCATTGGATCTTACCTTTGTGTTTCTGCCGCCTGGGAATTACCCTGGTCTTATTCTTGAATACCTTGTGGCCAAGCTTTCTCAGGATAGCCACAGGTCTTCTAGTCTTCCGTGTCGCCTTGCGCTCTTTGAATGTCTTCTTCTTCACAGCGATCACCTAGCTGTACCTCTGCAATAACCAGGGGTTCCGTAGAGGACAAGTTGGATACCGTATGCCACTCAGTCGGGATAATAACAATCTGAGCTCCCGATGCATAAGAAACTCCACGCATTTCCTCAGGTGTATCTCCTGAGGATACCAAAGCATTTCCATGCACAATAGTCCAGTACTCGGATCTGTGTTCATGTTTTTGTATCGAGATTGCCTTGCCCGGATCAAGTACCAGAGTTTTCAAGACGTGGTTAGGAGTGCGCAAGGCATCTACATAATAGCCCCAAGGCTTCCTTACGTAGTCCTTACAGAAACCCTCAGGCATCTTCGGAGTTAGGCCCAAGTTATCCATGATGTGATTACCTCCATATGTGCCTCCTTTTAAAGTGCTCCCGAGAGAAATGCAGGGGATCTCTCGGGAGCGTCCTTAACAGGCTGGAGGAGAACCTGCCAAGGGGCTAGGCTTAACCGTGGATTTAGCCTAGAAGGAGAAAACTAAAAATAAATATAACCAAAGAAATCACTGGGTCAACCTCCTGCCCCCTTGTGCGGCCAGAACGGGTTATGGCACGGGCCAACATCGCAATTACAGTGTTCGGGGTAGCAGGGAACATAATTTTCATCACGGCCCGTTACCTGCCTGACAAGATAATCGGCAGAATAATTACCAACATATTTTTGAAGTGCCCGCCCCTCGCCGGTTAACCACCCATAGCGGGGTGAAGTGCCATACTCCAGAATATCGGCGTGGCAGAGCGTGTTGATAAGGAGCCAAGCGGGGGATGCACCACAGGCACTCTCAAGAAGTTTGTAATCGTAGGTTCCTTTTGGCGGGGTTGCCGCAAGGAAGCCCTTGAGCACCGGGATGATGTGTTCCTCGGCCGATCCATAACCATAGCCGAAAACGTGGCTTTCCCAATCCGCGAAATAGTCGTCGTCTGTTTTGTTCACTCTCCTGCCCCCTCCGGTGGTTGGGGGAGTTGCCAATGGGTAGGGTTCTTGACTTCAACATCAACCGGCCCATCACAATCTCTCTCTGCGTTCATTTGGCACCAGCAATATTCTTTTGAACTTGAATAGGTAGGGCGCACCCACATGCAATCAGCGTATCGTTCACCACTAGCCCATAAATCAACAACCGTAATGTGATCCCTCGGCGCTGTCTCGATAGGTTGCCAAGGGGAAGCGCGGGTGTTCCATTTTTCAGGGCTATGGCCCGCCCCACAGTCTGTGCAATAGACCTCGTATATCCCGTAGCCTTCCCATTGTTTGCGCTGTAAATCACGCTTGGGTGTTCCCCCCCCAAAACGGACACGGCTTTAGTTCCTCAGTCATTGGCTATCTCCAATAAAACATCTGCATGGCAGGGCTGATCGAGCGGACACCAGCAAGCAAGGTTCTTACCGCGCAGGAATGTGCCCGCTGTCGGGCGGTCAAAATAAACCCCAAATTTGTTCCGGTGCCTATTCGCGTCGGAGAGCGCGGCTCGCGGGACGAGCGGCATCATTAGTTTGTCCTCAGTCAGTAAACGGAAAAACTCGACCGCACGAACCCTGCCCCATTTAAAATGGTCAAACGGGTTTCCCCATTTAGACGGGCGCCCGACATAGATGGTATTAGGAGGCATCTTCCAGCCCTTAGTGCGCTTGCGCTGAATGCGTTTCGGCTTGTCCATCACTCGTCCCCCTTGGGTGGTTGGGGTAGCAGCTGCCAATGAGTGACATCATCAACCCAATGGGGGCGGGGCTCTGCGATAAGGTCATCCGCTCTGATTTTTGCAACCTCTTTCTGTTTCGAGCGCCATACCAAAATTAGCGTCCCATCTCTCGGCGCTGTCTCGATAGGCTGCCAAGGGGAGGGGCGGGTGTTTTCCAACGCCTTTTCCAATGCCGCTCGCTTAACGTAGTCGCTCACAGCGTCCCACTGTTCAAGCACAAGGGAAGGGATAAGGTTTTCGTGATTTAGTTCCTCAGTCATTTGGTTTCTCTTAGAAGGCAATACAGTGAAACACTATGCCATCCCAGCATCCATCCACCCGCTGCGCCTGCCCAGACGGTGAACAAGGTTGCTCCTGGGGTTATCGTGACACCCACAATAAGGCCAAGACCTAGAACAATAAGGCCAAGACCTAGAACAACGGATACCGCCGCATACACAATGTCCCAAAAGCTAGACATGACTTGTCCTCCTTAGATAGTCTTCGAGAATACTACGCGAACTATTAGCCTTCCCAGTCTGCAAGAAACGTGGGGTAATGTCCAGCCTTTTCAAGGCATCTCTTTCTGCAACAGGGATATCCTTAAGACACATTCTATCCCCGCCGTTAACAAAGATCATCACCTGGTCAGGTCCATACATATCCCTTACGTTCTCCAGGAAGTCCACGGCGTGTCCCTGAGAATCCTCAAAGGCAAGTACTCTGCTTACCGTTGCAATCGCCTCCAGGATTATCTTGCGCTCTTCCCAAGGTAGAAACCATGTTTGCTCAGGGCGATCCTTGCGCTTCTCGTAAAGCCAGGCATCCGAGTTAAGACCTACGACAACCTTAGAGCCAATGCTGAGCAATTCTATGTGCCCAGAATGCAAGGGGTCAAATCCCCCTGTGACTAAGTAGAGCGGGGTCATAACTCACCTCCCTGTTCTTTCTGGAATTGGCGGAAGGCTTCCCACGACTCATAAAATCTGTTGATGCGGTCAGCGACAGGCCCGCCCTTATTGTCATTCAGTAAGCGTAAATCAGCCTCTATGCGTATTCCCGTATCCGCCATTCTCTCAGCTATCTCGTAGAGGGCGTCGTAGTTGTTGACGCAATGGACAATATGGCGGGTATCATGCTCGGCGTTGGTCTCAAAAAGTTCCGCAATTGGTCCTGCCTTACCCCCCCGAGAAATGACCCCAATATCGTCGTTAATTGCGTAGCTCCAAGGCCGCGCTGTTGCTTTATCGGTCATTGGTGTTCTCCCTTGCCGTTAAGTTGGGCTTGGAAGGTGTCAATGATTGAATCATATTCCATATCGCCCACCTGACCGTTATTTATCATTGATGCTGTTTGCTCTCTCGGCATAAGGACAAGGCCCATGTCTTCGAGGGCTTTCTCAATCCAATCAACTTGCTTCCAAGTGATATCTCCCGCCTTCGCTAAGACGTTCCGTACATCTTCCCGCGTCAGTTCTTCAACTGGCTTTGTCATCATTCTTCTCCCGTTCAATAAGTGCATTCACAGTGGCGAGGAGGATGGCGATGGGTTCGGATTGGTGTTCGCCGTCATAATGCACGCCAGCGGTTCGTGTGGTCTTTTCATGCGGCGGGTATAGGCGGCACAGGAATTTATCTGTATAACCAGCCCACGGAGCGCCTATTCGCGACCCATCGTTGATACGGGCATAGCCCGGCAGCACCGCGTTCGTCAGGGCTATGGCAGCGTCTAGGGAGGCGGTGTAGCGGGGAACCTCAAGAAGCGAATACCCGCCATCGGCATGGTGTGGCTGCAACACCAACATTATTGCTTCATCAAGCCCGCTATCCGGTCCAGTAGCCTTCGTCAGCCGCTCTTTCAGTTCTTCAAGCTGTTCGAGGGTCATTACCAACAAAGCTCCATCCCGAAAAGTAGTCGCAGAAAAATGAACGCATAGCCAAACAGCATCGGCATAAAGACAAACACAAAAACAATAATTGCTTGCATCTTGCCCACTCGCCTCCCTTATATCTGCTCTGCAATTTGCGCAGCGATGTCCGCAGTAATGGGGTCATTCCAGGCAAACCTGCGAATTGTCATCTTACCCTCGGGGTTTCTTAGAACCTCCTGAATGTAAGCATCTTCAATTTCAAGGGTGTTGTTGTGAGTGGTGACATGGAAAGACACAGTAGCGTCTTCGATATCTACATCAATGATATGGAAATCTACAGGTTGTCGCATTGCTTGGGTCCTCCTTAGCTTTAGCGATGTATCCTTAGTATGCCTAGATTACCTTAGTGTCAAGAAGCTTTTCCATTTGATCTACTATGAACTCTTGGGGATCCCCATCCCGTGCCTTGGCTGTGCCATAGGGCATATCCCCTGTAGCCAGGTAATACTGGTAGAGTTCATCAGCTACGTCAGGGTGATCGCAGGTCTCGGTAAAGTCAGCGGCGCCATTAAGCAAGTCAGCGACAAGCTCGTAGCCTAGCCAATGCTCGACAATATCCAAAGGACCTTCTACGGTCACAGCGTTTATACGCTTGTCAGCAGTTCTGCGGTATATCTGAGTCATGCTCGTCTCCCAGGGTTCCAATGATAAGCCATTCATCCCCAGCCAACGCCAGCCAGGTAAGGTAACAAATACTTGTAGATAAGAGCAAAGGAGGTGCCACAAGGACTATTCCCAGAATACAAAACCATGTCCACATCAAGTCATGTTGATTCATGTTCATTCCGGCACCCTTGGTTATTCTAAGGAACCTTATAAGGACTCTAAGAAATTCCTTGGTAAAACTAGACTAAGCCTGATTATTCTTAGGATACCTTAGGATCCCTAGAGTACCCCTAGACATTCCTTTGACTCTACGAGGCTTATTCCTTTTTTCTTATTCCCTTTATTCTAAGCCCTCTTTAATCAAAGGCATTCCTAGGTACTACCTAGGATAAATTCACTTGTCAAGAAAAAGTAGGGGAAAGAAAGAGGACAATAAAATCAGGTACATTACCTGTGTCTGTCCCTTTATCAATTTCCTGCGTTAAGTCTGCCAGACTTAAAAAAAAACCCCTCAGAAGATCCTGAGATCCAATCTGAGGGGTTACTAAGCTTGGGAAAGCTTAGGACTTATGCTGCGTGGTCAAGCCCCATCTTTTCCAAGGTAAGGGTTGCAACAGCCTGTTTAAGAAGCTGGTTTTCACGCTCCAGCTCTTTGAGCCCGCCCTTCTCCGGCTTGCTGGACTGTCCTTTAGTGAAGTCCTTGCGCCAGCGATAATAGGTATGCTCCGACACACCTAGTTGCTGGATTACCTTGGAAGCTGCGTAGCCTCTGCCAAGCATAGCATCAGCTTGCTTCAGCTTTTCCAATATTTCTTCCCGATTGTGCCGTTTCATTGTGACACTCCTTTACGTTTTACAAGGTTGAACAGGAGCCCGGAAGCTGGCAATCTTTTTACTTCTTGCTTATTGCTCATTATTCTTGGCTGTCTTTTGACCCCACCAAGATACCTAAGCTCCTGAGCCTAATTTAGGCATAGCTGATATTTTGTCAAGAAAAAAAATACAAAGATTCCAGGGAACATCACCAGAGTTACGCTCAGGGCTAAAAGGAGGCCCTGAGAAGCGTCAGGAGTGGGATCCTCTAGCCTTTTCAAGTGCGTTGTTCGTAAAACAGAGAAGGCCCTCAGCAAGCGTCTGAGAGCCTCTCATAACCTATACATAGGTATAGTTGTAGGTCTAGTTAAGACCTGCTGCAAGTAGCATCATGGGGGCAATCCCAAGGGCTGTAATGATAACTGCCAAGTCTATGATTTTGAATAACATGGTAAATCTCCTTCAACCCCAATGTAATACAGGCTATCCCGCAGTGCAATATTCATAGGGGTATGCTAGATATGCTTGAAAAGCATAGGAAACAAGGAAAATTAGCCGTTACCTGAAACCTGAAGCCACGCAACAAAGGATGTCCATATTGCAAGTGCGCCGCCGCCTAGCCATACCAGGAACTTCACAGTATTTTTACCCGTGTTAACTTCTTCGCGGAGACGGTGTGTCTCTTTAAGAGCCTGGTCAGCCTTTTCTCCATTGTCTTTCATCTCCGCATGTACTACGTTTAATTGAGAGGTCACCTCTGCGTGATTCTCTACAATTTTTTTGTAAAGGGTTATGTGCGATACGGTATCATCGTCCATTGCAGTACCCTAACCTGGAGGAAAAAACATGAGAGAGTGGAATTACTATGTTGCCATAGGAATTGCCTTGTTGGTCATTGTTTACTTTGGCCTTTGGGGCGCTGTGGGCATTATCGCAGTATGCTTGGCGATTCAATATATTCATCATGCTAAAACAGGGCGTTGGATAGAGTAACCCCTAGTCCTCTTCAGGGGGCTCTGTTACTTCGGTGCCTACCAAAGCACCAAGCCCTGCTGCACCCGTTACAAATAGAGGTGCGTTGTAAAAATCAAAGTCACGCACAGGGCGCAAAGCCTGACGCACAGCTTGTCTTCCTGCTAATTCTGCAGTAGGTCTTGCTGTTTGCTGGGTAAGAAGGCGAGCACCTGAGACCGTTCCAATAGCGTTCCACAGAGCCCAACCTGATCTCGCAATGACACCACCAGAGCCAGAGCGATTTCTTAGATTAGCGGGTGTAGTATCTCCCACTATATCTCTAAGCGTATTCCTGTAATTCCTGAAACGACTGAGTTCTGCAGGCGTAAAGAGCTCTTCAAGGTATTCAGGATTACGAGAAAGCTCACTGTCAATTCTACGCAGGATCGTGTGATAGCCAGCCCTTGCTTCGTTAAGGCTTGCATCCGTAGGATTAAGCAGGGCTTGGCGTGCTGTAGGATTGTCTCCAAAGAGAAGACGTGCTGCCACAGCCTCACGCGTAACTTGAAACTGATCAGGGAAGTTTGATTTAAGATGCCTTACCATTCCCAAAGAAAGGTCATTGCGGCCAACGCGCCCGTTACCCATGATCCAATTAGCAACCTGATTAGCAGAGCGTTCATCGCGGACAATTCTGTCCATTGTTTGTCCCACACGAGACGGCATGGATCCTGTCCGTCCTCTGGGCTCAAACAAGCGTCCCATCTCTGCTCTGGCACCCCTTGCCGCAGCATAGGTTTCAAAGAACTCAGGGGGCGAATCAAAGAGTTGGGCTTCCACAGCATCATCCAGCCATGTATCAAGACCGTCTAGAACACGCCTTGCTCCCGCAGCATCTGTAGGTGTTCCTGTTCTGCTAGCGTTTTCAATACGCTGTCTGAGCAACCTGCGCACTCTATCGAAGTCTCTTGAGTATTCAAGAATGTCCCCGCCTGCCATGCGCTGTGCCAAGCTGTCTACATCGTTAAGAGCATTGATTGTCTGAGGGGTAAGATCGCGGTCAATTACAATACCGCTTTGATCCATAGACCCTATGATACCCTCTCTAAGATTGTCTAAAGAATCGCCTGTAAATTCGACATCCCCAAAGCTTCTGGTCTGGTCATAGAGTTCCCCCACCGCCGCACGTTGCTGTTCAAAGGAGCTGGATAAGTCATCGCGAATAACAGTCCCTGCTTGAGCTTCTGGCGTATCCAGAGAATCAATATCCAGAACGTTTCCAAATTCATCCCTCTCGCCTCTTGCCAGCCTTGCAACATTGCGTGCCTGGCGTAGGTCATGCGCTCGCACATCCGCAGCGGCGCCGGAACCATATGAACCTCCCCTGGCATCGTCAAGAGTAGACATAAGGGCAGGATCTTGCGTAGCTTGGGCTCTGTTAAGAGGCACGCCTTGCTCGCGTGCTCTTGCCACACGCGCTGCGGCCTCAGGAGGCAAGGCTGTTTCTTCGCCAAGGGCACCGCGTACTCGCCGTCCTGCCTCACCTACAGTCCTGCCTGCTCTGTGTGCCGCTGAACCTTGAGGACCCATAGGGGCTGTCCTGGGACTAGGTAAGGGACGCCTGCCGCGCATAGAACGAGCAAGCCCTCCTACAAAAGGCGCCAAGGCTTCCCCTGCACCACCAGCGCCCGCAGCTAAAGCCATGCGTCCTGCATCTATACCCTGCTCTGAGCCTTGCCCCATTGCGGCCACATCTTGCGTCAGGCTTGTAGCACCTGAGAGGCCAACATTAGCAAGGATGCGCCTTAAAGGGGTAGACGCAGCGGCTGAGGCTCGCGCAGCAGGGGCATACCATACGCCCTCTGCAACAAAAGTAAAAAGGTCTTGAGGAGAAATACCCGGGGCATTCAGATAAGCAAAGCCTTCTGTTTCCTCAGGATTTCCAAAGTTAGGATCATTGGGATGTCTGGCTAGAATTCTTCCTTCACTATCTTCCCTTACTTCCAGCCCGGGAATATTCCTGCGAAGGATGTCTATTTGAGCCGTTGGATCCGGTGTGGTAGCCAAGGCACCTACGACATCCCAGGCATCTTCCATACCCATAGGGGTCATGCGTAATTCTCGCGCCCCCGCGAACTCAGGATCTCTGCGAGGACTAAACATATCCGTAAGGAAGTCATAGCCGCCATAAGGGCGCTGCTCTTCTGCCCGTGCGTTAAGACGTGTAGCTTCCTCAGGACTAATCCTGCCCTCTCTACGGGCTAGGTCAATCTGAGATGTTTGCCCCACGTATCCCTCTGAACGAATAGGAGGCTCTCCTGGAAAAGGCTCGCCTGTCTGGATATGTCTTTGAATATTGTAGTAGTCTTCGGAAGGGACAGGGTAATCCTCTGCCTTTACAAGGTTCTCGCCTCTTTGGCCAAGAAGTAAATCAAAGTAGCTGGTCTCGTCAGCACTTGCTCTTTGCACGCGGGGTTCTTCAAGAGGGCCTTCATAAACGGGGGTGTTCCCCGGCTTTCTCGTTGAACGTGTAAACCAGTCATGGGGAAAACCAAGATTCATCAAAGACCAAGTTCCTCTTTAAGACGGCTAACCGCTTCTTGCCTCGCAGCACCCTCGGTCATCTCGGGGCTTTCTCGAAGCAATTCTTGTGTGTATTGCCCAGCCCTTTGGTTAAAGGTTCTTTCCGCTTCGTCCAGAGACATGAAGTCAAGGGGTGTGTTTGTTGCGCCCAGGGCCAACCGCATAGAGGCTCTGATCCTTACTTGCATAATATAGCGCCTGAACCCGTCAACCTTGGCTTGGAAAGTTGCAGGATCATCACCGCTGAGAGGGTTCCAGTTATTTCCGATATTAGGAAGGAAAGCCATCATACGTTCTTGCTCGGCGCCTGAAACGGTAGCACCTGCATATTGCTGGATATAGTTATTCATGATACCCGCAGCGGCTTGGCGCGTCTGTGCGTAACTCCGCAACTCGGATTCTTCTTCGGGTGTAATGTTGTCAGAACCAAAGCGGCGCCTCATGCCTGTCCACGCCATTTGCAAGCGGGGCAGGGCTTCAAACTGTTCTCCCTCGCCATACAGGCGTTGCAATTCTTCCAGTTGATCCAGAGTAGCGCCTGTTGCGTTCACAGATTCAATGTATTCCCGCTCTTGGGGTGCGCCACCTTGCACGCTATCAGCAGTGCCTACCGCAGACATCGGGACATCCTCTTGTGGTCTTCCCTGAGATTGCTTTAGAGGCATACGAGGTTTGTTCGCAGGCACGCCTTGAGGTCTCTGCGGAATACTTTGAAGAGGACTCTGGGGCGCTCCCTGAGGTGCTCCCTGAGGCATTCTTTGTGGAAGCTTCTGTGCCATGCCCTGAGGTGGCCTTAGTTGAGGTGAAGGCATAGAACCTGCAGCAGCGGGCGGTGTCATTTGATTTACAAAGGCTAAAGCAGGTGATGCTCTTGCAATCACAGGATCGGTACCTTGTCCACCTTGGCCTGCCCCAAGAGCCAAGGGCGAAGCAGAGCTTCTCAAAGATTCTTGAGGCGGCTGTGTGTAGGAACTCATGGCATCCGCAGCTAAGGTAGAGGCCATCTGCATAATAGGCCCTTCGATATTATCCCACCACTTGGGCTCTTCTTCTTCCTCTGTGTTTCTTCCAAGAATTTCAGAGGCAGCCTCAGCTAGAACACCATTCAAACTCCTGCTTTTCTTAGGCGTGCCACCATTAGCATAGCCTTGGACGCCCCCTCCATCTCTAAAGTTAGAAGGACCCCCAAAGGCTGTTTGGTTATCTTTATTCCATTGAAAACCACCAGCGCCGAAGTCCATCAAGGGATTGCTTATACCTTGCCAGCCGAAGTTATTACCCCCGCCGCCTGTGGCTGAGCCTGGAGATCCTGCGGGCCCCGTAGGGGGCATAGAAGGCCCTGTGCCAGGCATGAAGGGCGTCTTCTGGATACCGCCTTGAATAACGGGAGCATTGGCCTTCCAATTAGGATCAGATCCATGTAGTCCACCTTGATTGCCCCCAAGGCCAGGCGCGTTCATCCCGCCGCTTGGAACGGTTTGGGGAGATGCTTGAGAGCCAAAGAAGTCTTGGGCGCTTTGCCCTGCTTCTTCCCAAGGGAAAGGACTAATGCCGTAGTCAACATTCCCGGCGTCTCTGATCTGAGGGTTGAAAGAGCCTTCTCGCATTTGCCTACGGTAAACCGAAGGAGGGGTAATCTGTTGTCCTGAGTGGCCATACCCGGTATAGCCCGTAGAGTCGGGGCGAAGAACTTGCCCCCCATCTGCATAACGAGTGATGTTGCTTACGCGCTCCATGTAGCGATGTGCTTCCTCAGGAGAAACAAAGATAACTTCACCACTGCTTAGCTGAACGGGAACTCTCTCGCCGCTGCGTGCTCTTTCAAAGCCTTCTGGTCCCCCCATGTCCAAAGCCCTTTGGTAAAGAGACTGCTGATCCCAGAGAGGTTCACTTGTATCGCGGCTGGTGATAGGTCCGCCATCAGCGGCCTTCTTTTTCACTATGGGCTTCTTCAAAGGGGTGTCTGCCATCTTGCTTAGCCAGTTCGTGCGGTTATTCAGACCAACTCTCCCGCTGCCTCCAAGTTGACCCCCCATCGTATCAGCACGAATAGCCTGCCCACTTGTTAATTGGTTAAGGACACTTTGATCTGATGCCGGGGCTACTTTTACAGGGTCATTGCTAAAATTCCCGCTTGACCCCAAGGCACTGTTTAAAGCACCTGCACCGGGAATAGCAGTACCAACAAGCGCACTAAGTGCCCCTCTACCAAAGCGATCCCAAGAGGCAGGGGAAGGGCTTATACCTCCATGCTGCAAAGGTGCCAAAGGGGTGTTCATACGTGTGCCCCCGCCTGTGAACCCGCTGACACCCCCACCCTCTACATACTGTCTGACATTCTGTCTAGGACCAAAACCAAAGCGCTCTCCAAGAGAGGTCCTTGCTTGTTCTCGCTCGACATTGCCGCCCAAGGATGACAAGGGGTTACCAAAGCGTTGCCCGAGGCGCTGCCTTTGCCGAGGATTGTGTCCTTGCCGACGGTTGGGGCCTTGCCAGGGAGTGCCGCCGCCTTGCTCTTGTGGAGGAGGAGCAGGCTGAGGCGGCATAGCATTGTAACCCTGTGGTCCGTATACCTCCGGGTAGTGCTCCGCAGCATAAGGACTCATACCATAAAGTTGATTAATATAAGGATTATACGCAACGGTTCCCGAAGGTGTTCCATGTGCCATAGAACCTTCTGGTATGCCAAAGGGCGCTTCGCTTTTTTCCCCGAATTGAGACATGAAAGCATCTAAGCCTTCTTGTGATCCAAAGAGTTCAGCAATCCAGGGATTACCTGAAATGTCCGCAGGGGTTGCTCCTGTCGCTGTGGGGCCGGGAGCGGGTGCCGCAGCGGTGTTACCCCCCATCTGGTTCATTAGCGCCAGTGTTTCAAGAGCATTACGATAACCATCGCCTTGCCTGTCATACTTCCTGGAATCAAAGGGATTTCTGCTAGCCCACGCATCCAGTGCTGCCTGGTCCTTGGGCGAGAATACTATCTGGTTTGTAGCAGGATCTACGTTGTAATAAATCTGGTTATCACGAGGTTTACGGCTTGCATATGTCAAGGAAGACCTGTTGCCTTGTGTGGCATTGCCCCCGTCTTGATACCCCTTGTATGTGCGCCGATTATTCATAGGTGTTCCTTAGTATCTGCCCTTCTTGGAAAGCATCTCCATGAGACTGCTGCGACCCCAAGGTGCATAAAGGTTCTCTGTGGCCTGAGGGCGTACTTCGCCGCCGTCTGCATATTCTCTTCTTGTATCATTACCAAAATGTTCTTCCCAAGAAGGCTGTGGCCCCCAAGTATTATCCAAAACATTACCTGTAACATTTTCCCATGCTTCATAGATCATTAAAGGTCTTGTTTCTCTAAGCTGTTCATGTAATCTCTCAATCTCAGCTTGGGTTTCAGGCCCTCTGCCTCCAGATACCCACTTATAATAAAGGTCTTCTAATTGTCTTTGTCTTTCTTGATCCCTTCGTCCCAGAGTAGGCTCTGGTATATACTCGTTAGCGCGTGCCTCTGCTTCTTCTTCACGTTGCCAGTCCTTGTCTGACCAGATCCCGCCACCGTCTTGATAATTCCTTGGCAAAACAGGCCCTCTACTGGAGTAACCCAGCCCTAACTCGCCTCCAATACCTCTGTCATATGCAAAGGTGTTAAAGTAGTCGTCTTCTGTTGCATTGCTTTCTCGCAATTCTTGCAACATGCCTGTCTCTCCTACATTGTAAGCTATCTCTTCAATAGCATCTTCTGAAAAGCCTCTTTGTCTCAGATAGTCGTCAAAGGAGCGAGTTCTGAAATCTCCCATAGCGTCTCTGGCAAGCAAGCGTAAAGCCTGTTCAGACTCTTCTCGATCCAGAGTAGGCTCTGGTATATACTCGTTAGCGCGTGCCTCTGCTTCTTCTTCACGTTGCCAGTCCTTGTCTGACCAGATCCCGCCACCGTCTTGATAATTTCTTCTCATAACTTTACCTCCTTCTCGGTAATTTTGAGCAACTTGATTCAGGGGGTTGCTTACCCCGCCGCCGTCTTTGAAAAAGCCCAGTCCCGTTTTCGCTATGCCCATAACCTGTCCTAGCTGGCTAAGGAAAGAGGGAGTTTCTGTAGCTGTTCCTGTAGTTGTGCTTGAAGTTGTTCCTGACGTTTGTTGAGGGGATGATTGCCAAGGATAGGCATAGGCTTGATCGCTGTAGAACTGAGAAACGTCAAAGGGGTATTGTACTCCACGCCCAAACTCGCCTACCCCGAAGTCCAAGCCCCCTTGTGCCTGTTGCTGGAAGTCTTGCCCTATCGTTGTCAGGTTGGACGCATTAGCGACCTGTTGATCCCTTAGCATATCGCTAAGGGTCATCCCTGTTCCGATTGCTGCGCTCTGTTGTCCCAAGCCCTGCTGTTGCGCTGCCAGTGCTCTATCATAGTTATCCTGAAGACCCCCGTACAGAAGCTCCATTTTTTGCCTTTGGTTCTCGCCTGCTAGTTGCCCTTCCTGGACACCAAACCTGCTCCCACCAAAGGCACCCGCCAACGCCTTTTGTCCCGCAAGCCTTTGTCTCTGCTGCTCGTACTGCTCGGAGAGACGTTGCATTGCAATGTCTGAGACGTTCTCCTGGTAAGGATTCATGTATTGCTGAATATCAGCTTGAGATGGTGCTTGACCTGCCTGAGCAAGCAGACTAAGGGCGCTTTCTTGCGCTGCCTGGTTTAAAGGCTGGTCAGCCTCTGCAATGTTGCGCAGGCTTTGGTAGCCCTCTAGTGTGTCAGGGGCGAAGGGGGCAACAGGAACACCTTGGTAAGCCTGAAAGGGCTGGTCCGCTGCTTGTCCCGCCATACTAAGCGCTCTGGTCCACGCAGCCTTAACCTCAGGCGGAATATCATAGCTTGAGAGCTGATTAAACGCCTCATTAGAATTACTTGTTTGTGTAGTGCTTGCGCCTTTTCCCACGGTTATTTAGCTAATACCAGGACACTCCCCAGTTTTTCAAAGCCCTTCCTCTTAAAGTACCGCTCTAATGTGTCTACTTGGTCTGTGTATTGAAAGGTGGACCCCACAAAAGGAAAGCCTGAGGCTTTTGCAAATTCAATACCAATGTTAAGGAGACGGTTAGCTAGATTGTAGCTGCGGTAGTATGGATTGACATAGAAGACCAGATTTACCAGCATTCTATGCTTGCTCCACCAGACCCCTTCCAAGCGAAGGGCCAGTATGCCTGTAATTGTATCATGATTTGCCTTATCCGTGTAAGTAGATAGCCAAACCACGCCTTCCTCAGAGGGTCCTAGAAGATTCCAGAAGGTTGTCTTGACCGTTTCACGGTCTCGGGGAAGAAATTCATGCAGGTTATTCTGTTCATCCAGAGCATCTCCTACTAGAAAGTCTACGATATCTTCGATGTCAAGGATGGTAGCGCGGCGTAGCTTATGGCGCTCCGGGAGGGGTTCCTTGGGCATTCATTGGGCCTTTCAGTGCTTGGTTGTCCACAGGTCTTGCCGCACTGCCTTTGTAATTCCTCCGAATATTGTCTACCAAGGTGTCTAATGCCTGAACACCCGCATCTGTATTCCCATCGCCAATCATTGCTACGATATCTGCGGGAATAACATATTCACCCTCACTTAGCATAGCGGGAACATCATCTGCTCTCCCGCCGCCTGGTGTTTCTTGTACTGCCCCTGCGAGCATATCCATTAAAACATTATCAGCCATGTGTCATCCTACCATACTAAGCACTTGATACATAAGCACCAGTTCTAACCCATACAGGCGTATCTGCCGCTTGCATCAAGGTCATAGCCCCGTTTTTCCCAAGAGACGTAGTTGCCTCTATGGAGATCTCTGCGTTCTGTTCAACAATTATGTTATTCGTGCCATCTCTGTTAACAAGGTGAACAAGAGTCCAGCAATAGGCGTTGTCAAACCCTGCAATAGATACGTTGCCTCCCAAGGCATCTGCATAGACTACAACAGGAGCGCCCTTCGATAGCTGAGACTGGGCTAGATCAACCCGAACGGATCCTGACTTGCCGTCCAGAGATATCGCCTCACGCTGAGGATTGGCGTCTGTAGTAGCTACCCTGCGTGCTTCGATATAACATTGTTCCAGAGACTTCTCTGTATCTCTGAGAATCTTTTCAAAGTATCTTTTCTGCCCCTCGTCAAAAAGCCCTTCAGGGGGGTTTGTCAGGCGTACCCTGAAACTCTGTGCTGGAAGCTTTGTAAAGGACACTATTCTTCCTCTTCTTCTTTATCAGCCAAGATGTCTTCTACGTCTTCAATAAAGGGCTTAACAAAAGCGCAATCGTCTGCGGTCACATCAATTCCAATGCGACACTTGATTAGAACAAGATCTCTTTGAATTTCTGCATCACGTACAGCCATGTCTTTCCAAGCAACAAAACCTGCACCAGCAACGGAAAACCCAGCTATTACTATGCTCACAATCCAGATAGGAAGCATGTCTTTAAAGTGGTCTACGATACCTTTCCACATTAGCGTTCTCCATCCGGCTGCACGCGCACACGAATATCTCCAAGGCGGAAATTAGCATTAGCCACAGTACAAGTCACAAGCATGTTCATCTGGCGCCCACGCAGCCGCACGCTTTTCTTTCCTGTCATAGTGTTCACGTTGAAAGGACCCTTTTTGGAGAACTCTGTAGCCTGGGGATACTTCCTGGATTCCAGGAAAAACCTTACGCTATCCGTTTGGGATACATCGGGGACAAATTGATCAACAAACATCATCTTGTCTCCCTCCTCAATCTGAACTGCACCAGACTGCAGGAAAGCGCCCATAATGTTTGCCTTGTCGTTATACCCGCTTTCGTGCTCATAAAGGGAAGAAGACACAGACGCTGCCGTAGTTGCCAGGGGCGTATCGTAGATATTGCTACCTGTCCATGTAGTGCGGACAAGGTTCCCATCATACCATGTGTTTTCAGCATAGTTATGGATCACATAGCGGGAGTTTTCTATGCTATCCCCGGCAGGGTAGAACCACCATATCTCTGAAAACTCTGTGTTAACACCGCAGAAGGTCTTTTCTTTTTGAGACAGGTTTAATCTATAGGGATGTGATTGGGAAAACAAAGCCTCGTCTAGCGTGCTGGGAAGCTGCCTGACAGTCCCGTCATAAACATAGAAAGACCCCTCAGACATCCAGTAAAGAATCCCGTTAAGGTCCACGCCCGCGTTCATCCCTGCAATGCCGCAGTTAGCCCCCAAGCGACTGAATCCGTAGTAATCAGGAGGACCCACGTAATTCATGGAATACGCGCCTTCATCTGTGAAGATGATATGCTCTTTCTTTGAATCCAAGGCGCCTACAATTTTAGAGCCAATGGGAAGCCTGTAGTCCCCTGCACCATTCGTAGCCGCTGCGGTCCATTCAGTGTAATCCTCTGTGTCAGACCATCTGACCAGCATGGGGTCAAAGTTTCCCCCATCAACACAAGTGCCGCAAAGGACAACTTGACGCGAAGGATTACTGAGGAACATCACGTTATTCTTTGTAGGGGCATTGTTCACAATGGAGGCTCGTCCGCCCGCAGACGTTTCTCTGTAATACAAGGCGCCGTCTTTCTGGCATGCAATAAGGTCTTCCCCCCAATTATCCAGAGTCCATTGGCGCAGCGCTCTTGCAACACCGCCGCTTCCTGCCTCACCCCAGTTACCCTCTCCCCAGGGGTCTGAGCCCCATCCGAAGAGAGCCCCGTTGGATTTTAGCCCTGCTGTAATAAGGAATTGAAAAGATGTAGAAACATTTCCTTCCGCTGTATAAGTGCTTGTGGCAACTTCGGTTGAAGGCAAGGACACATCAAAGTGGTTCACGCCTGCCGAGACAATGCGGTAGTGCCCTGCGGAAACCGTCTGTCCACCATCGGTAAGCTCTACAGAAGAGTTGATAAAGAGAAGGTCATTAGCTTGTGCGCCGTGCGCCACCAAAGACACATTAACTACGTTAGATCCAGATACGCCTGAAAAAGCAGAAGCGTGGGCAACAGAGGCACGCAGAGGTGTAATGTCTTCCCATGTGCCCCCTTTATCTACCCAAAGGCTGTTATGCGTTCCCAAGGCTACATGCTTGGAGCCGTCAAGGGCTGACCAAGGGTGGATAGCCCTGCCTACTCCATAATACCAGGTAGCTGTATCGCGTTCATCCCAGCCGCCAATCTTCTCTGCATAGCCGGAAGAGAACCTGATCTTGTCCGCAGAGGTCCATGACCCCTCAGCTTGATACTGAGTGACATTGCGGTTAATACCGGGCTGGATGTTAAGTTTTTTGAGAACCCCTTCGCTCATGGGGCCCCCTTACTGCGTTTCGCCTTGGAAGAAGTACCATGCGTGACTGTTGGCGCCTTCCTGCTTCACTACCATCAGTGCAGCGCCTGATCCATAATTATTCAATCCAGCATGTCCCGAAGTATTGACTAGCGAAGTGCTAGTAGGTGCTGAGATAGCAACGGTAACACCAAGGGCAATAAGAGTTGTATTCCAGCCAACGGGAAGGGCCTTGTTAAGATTTAAATTAATAGACGAAGCATTTTCCAGCACCCAGACCTTGCCTGTATCGGCTGAGGTGAAGGTAAAGGCGCCCGTAGTTGTTTCCACGGATACCGTGTAATTCGTAAGGACATTACCTTCAAAGTCATTATCTGCGTCAGTGCGCGCTACAGATCCTGCTAAAGCCTTTGAGACTCCTACGAGCTCTGTGCGGATACTTGTCAGATCATCCCGAAGCGCCGCCGAGACTTGCTCGGAGACATTCATTTGCCGCGCTACTTCAAAGACATTGGTACCATCTGTGTGGATTAGCCCCGTGAAGTCCGAGGGGATTTTCAAGGCAGAGCCCACGTCCCCCGCTACGCGCACGCGCACGGAAGCACTATTGGAGATATCGTTTCGTATCAGGTAGTTCTTGCCTGCATTGGGAATGTACACAGCTATGTTCGAGGTAGGAGCGCCTGTGAAGACAAGCACAGCATTGCGGGCCTCGTCAGCAACCCCGTTCGCCTCTGACAACGTAAGACCACCTGCAGACGTAAGATCTATTGAGACAACACCAGCAACAGCGTCTTCAATCAGCGAGAATACTGTGTTTGCCTTGGTGCCCCAGGTATCCTGATTCTCACCTGTTGCCTGAAGCTCTAACCTGAGCTGTCCTGAGTATGTGCTTGCCATCTAGTTTTGTCCTGACAGTGTATTGTTGACCTGGTGAGGGTTGGAGAGGGGTTCCCCTGAATCTCTCCGCGCCCTTCGGCCTTCGTTATTAGCCCCTTGAACGGCTTCCATATACTTGGCATCCCATAGTGGTACTTGGCCCCATTGCTTGGAGAACTTGGACATCTCCGCCATAGCTGCATAGAAAAGGGCATTGGGATAGAAAGTTGTCAAGGCATTCACAGAGCTGGCCGCAGAAAGCTTGGAAGGTTGCTTCTCATAAGTCATGACAACTTGGGAGTTAGCTTGCGGGGTAGGTACGATAAGAAAGGTACTAACATCCGCATCTGCATAGTAGACGGGCTCTGCCGTTGATGTCTCGTAAGGCCAATACACCTCACAATAGCCCCTTGTTCTCTTCCTTAGAAGCCTGCGATCCCCCGAAGAAGTCTTGAAAGTAAGCTCGTGCCCCAAGCGATACCCTGTAGGCTTTTCCACAAAGGGAGAGTCCTGTGTCAGGGCCAACGTGGTCTGAGCAAGGAAAAGCTGGGAATCAAGCTCGCGTGCCAAGCGATCCTCTGCCAACCCTATAGCTGTAGGGATATACGCTCGAAACTCCGCAGAATCGTCCTCAGTGACGTTCACAACGGCAGATACAAGCGTAGTGTAATTAGAGATAACTCCGGCCATGTCCTAAGTTTATCACAGGACTTGACCTTAGGCGATACATGGCGACCCCGGCAGGGCTCGAACCTGCAACCCTCTGCTTAGAAGGCAGATGCTCTCTCCTGTTGAGCTACGGGGCCAAGGATGCCCTCCAAACAGGGAGCAGCCAAGATATGCTTAAGTTGACTAGGTGATGTTACGCCTAGACAGACATTCTTGACATAAGACTTTCCCCAGACGTAGTTAAGGGCAAAATGAACAGGATCCATGTAGTGTGTCTTGGCTTTTGCCAAGAGGTCCTCGACATCCTTGGAATAAACAAGGGGCGCTATGTCCCACCCAAAGTTATCCCTGAGCCAAGGCAGGCGAGAGTGCTGATTGGGCAAGCCATCCTTGTATTTCCCGGAGAACGATCCATAGCGAAGAATTCCGTAGGCCATAAGAGGTACAGGGGCTTCATCAACGCCTTGCGGATCGTTAGCCCAGGAAAACCTGTTTTGAACCAGGATAGGTCCCGCGATACCTTGCCGCATCTCAGCCTCCCACTTGTAAGCTTCGTAAGTCTCGTAAGGCACATTGGAAAGGCCCCAGTGCTTTATTTTCCCACTCTTCATAAGAGTACCCATAGTTTCCACGAAAGCTTCTTTGACATGATCAGAGGATCCTGACAAGCTATGCGGCATGTAGCAGAATACTTGCTCTACACCTAGGCGCCCTAAGGAGGCGTCAAGGGCGGCTGAGACTTCCTCAGGCGCCAAGGAAGTCTTGCCTCCCCGGAAGATGTTACCTGGGCCAAAAACCTTGGTATTGATAAGAATGTCTTTGTGTTTTCTTTGCCTAAGCCAGCGCCCTAGGAGCCACTCTGTATTACCGTGCGTGACGGGGCGCATAACAGTCGGGTAGCCCTCTGCCGTATCCAGGAATTTGATACCATGATCATATGCAACGTCAAGAAGCCTGAAAGAGGCATCCTCGTTTAGCTGGCCTGCCATCGTGCAGGTTCCCAAGGAAAGCCGGGGGATGTTCATAATCAGCCTCTATCAAACTGGTCTATAAAGAGATCTCTGTGCGTCTGGTGAAAGGGAACATAGTATTGCCCCAGGATAATATAGCGGTTTCCTTTAGTCAACTCTGTAACAAGGTGATTCATAGGCGCAGGAAAACAAAGGACATCCCCCATAGAGAACTTGAATTCGCCCTTGGAACCCATACAAGGGAAGTGTAGCTCGCCGCCTTCGTAGTCCTCAGCATTGCTCAGGGACACGATTACCATAAGGCCCCTGCATACGTCCCTGCCTTTGACTTTGAAGTCATAGTTGAAATTACCGCCATCATTGTGTATCTTGAAGAAATCTCCTTCGGAATACTTGATAATCTGGCCATTTTCCCCTGGAAACCATGCGTCAGAATACCGAGGAAACCTGTCAAACCACTGTGGCGCGTATTTATCCGCCGCTTGTTGCCAGAGTTTCCAAAAGGCAGCATTGGTACTTTTGTCCATACGACAAACAGAGCTCTTTCGTCCATCGTCTTTCTTGGCTATCAAGGGATACTTGCCGTTTTCATCAGGGATAGCCTCATGGTCAGACACAAGTATCTGAGCGGCAGACCACTTAAGATGTTCTAAGGCATCCAAGAGATGCTGAGAGATATCTATGTGTCCAAAGATAAAAGGTTCTTCGGAGAGAGTCTCGCCTGCTTGGTAAGCTTCTTTTGCCTCTTCCTCTGAGTACATCTTAACCCTTACTGGCTAACAGTTGTTTCTGTGGTGACAGTAGTGACCGTGGTGACCGTGGTGGTGCCACTTGCCGCGTTAGACTTCGCACTAATGTCATAGTAACCCGTATCTCGCACTACGTTCTCAGAAACATCGCGAATTTCTATCTTGAGTGCAATGGTCATTGTAGAGTTGTCCTCATTACTATTACTTAGCTCATAGGTGCGGGTACTGTCCAGCACTTCCCAAGTACCCAAGTTCCCTGTAGCTAGCGTAGTCTCGGAGCCGCTTAGGCGCGTAGCACGAATTTCATAAGAATCCCCAGGGGTGCTATTGGAGCCATCATACCAATCATCAAATCCCACTGACCAGGAGCCTTGGCGTTTATCCGTGGTGCCATCTTGTAAGAAGCGCCAGCCCGCCACGGCAGTCCCGCCTGTCACAGTCCGCGTGGCGACTACAGGGGTTCCCTCAGTACCGAGAAGAGAGATTTGGTGTGGTAGCTTGAGGCCATCTATGTATCCGATGTTAATTAAAGGCATATTATTCTCCTATGCACAGCTTACCTGCCATGAAAACAG
>Ga0209692_10000719_pt1 | contig 63214 bp, 58 predicted proteins | sample tdDd472_FD_187129 | JGI IMG/M metagenome (GOLD analysis project Ga0209692, IMG submission 187129) | Marine sediment microbial communities from the Atlantic coast under amendment with organic carbon and nitrate - tdDd47.2 (SPAdes)... | ecosystem: Environmental > Aquatic > Marine > Coastal >... | reverse complement strand
TGGCAAATAAAAACGAGAAATCATTATATGGGCATGCCCATATAATGATTGCAAATGAACAAACATTAACTCATAAATTAACAAAGGACTCTACGTACAAATGGTAGAAACTTGGGGCTCAGGTCAAAACCTATAAACAACAACTTAGTATACTTATTCATCAAATTCTCCCGTATGCTTCTCCGCCACTCTGAGCCGTCATGGATGAGGCAACGGCAACAATGGCATTCATCATGCTGGTGCGTTTCGCTAGCCTTAATGCGGTGGTATCAGGGTATTGATGGATGACCCTGACATTTCAACGTCAAAATCCTTTATTTTCACATGGATGGAGCAACTGAAAAATATTCGAAATGATATATTGGGAGATAATAATTTTATTTCTTATGAGCAATGTTATTATGCCTGTGAGCAACAACTATTTCGCAATTACCGACTAATTTGGATGTCTTTTCCATGGATCTGTTCGCGTGTTAACGAGGGGAAACTGGTTTTTGCGCGGGTGGTCTTATGACCTGAAAAGTGTCAAATTATTCTCGCTTCAGATAGATGCCGGAAAGTTCTTGAAAATTTGCTGACCATCTGGAAGTGGCATTTACTATTTCAAGAATAGCAGGATGTTTAATTCGCCGTTCGGCTGAGATCGCATAATAATGCTCTTTGACCTCTTCTGTGCGGCCAATAATTTTGACATTATATTGATCCTTTATCATTCCTTCAATCAGTGTGGGTGCGGCGAACACGCCATGTCCTTCGCGTCCAAATGATTTCATTAATGCGCTGTCATCAAATTCGGCAACGATATTTGGGACAATATTGTATTTTTCCAGCCATGAAGATAGCCTTTGTCTAACCGCTGACTTTTTGCCCTGCATAAGAAAATTTTGCCCCGTCAAGGATTGAGGGAATCCTTTTTTATATGACGAAGCCAGTTGCTCGGTGGCAAAAAAAGTAAATCCGCTTTCCGTAAGATAGTGATTATAGGCCTTTATGTGACTGCCTTGCTCAAGGGGGTGGTCTGTAATAACCAGGTCCAGTTTGCTGATGGCCAATTCTGCCAGTAAACTGTTCTGATCACCCTCAACGCATATAAGCCGAATTGATTCAGGCATATTCAATACCGGAGTAAGTAGTTGTTTTGCCAACACTTTAGGTATCACATCTGTTATGCCTACAGTAAATGTCAACCAATAGGTTGGTTCCCGTGTTTTCAGGACATTATTTATTTCATCGCCCAGTTGGAATATATCATCTGCATAGCTGTATATCAAACGACCCATTTCAGAAAGCAGTAACTTTTTCCCTTTGCGATCAAATAAAGCAACCCCGATTTGTGCTTCGAAAAAGGTGATTTGGCCACTGATTGTTTGGGGGGTCAAATTAAGCCTTTGACTAGCCTTGGTGATACTTCCTTCAGTTGCAACGACATAAAAATAATATAGATGATTAAAGTTTATCGGCGTCATAGTTTTCTTCGTATTTTTAGAATAAAAAAATATTATATTCGATTATATCGATATAGGCAAGGTATATGTGGCTTAAATATTAAGTGATGATTTATTGTATTATGTGTAATAATGGTGCTATTTCAATAGGTTTGGGGCCGGTGGTATGGGGGAAGTATAATAATCGAATTATTCGAATATATATTAAGGCATAAACGATTTTACATGAAATCGCCTATAGGTTATCTTTGGGTTCAATATTCATTACACAGACTTTGGATGCCATGACGTTTCATAAAAATATTAATCTGCTGAGAAATTTTGCTCTGCAAAGTATAGTTTGTGGTCGTCAGACAAAAATTGGCGCAGGAGTGATATTTATCACATTGATTATATCTGTTTCGGTTTTTGCAAATGAGAGTGTGCCGGCGGATCGAGATCAACAGTTACAGGCATCCTGTCAGTCACTGATCACGGACCCAAAGCACGGTAATTCACTGGCTTGTTCTTTTTATATTCGCGGGTTTCTAGCCGGGGTTCAGGAGACTGATAATGCCATTGCCACAGAGCTGAAAAAGAAATACGACAAGCCTGAAACTTACATAGAGAGAGCCTATAAATATAGAGTTGGCAAGAGAAGTGATCGAAGACAATATATTGATTTCTCCCATTTTTGTATGCCGGATAATGGCGCAGAGCGGCGCATTATTAAGAAACTCCCAAAGGAATTACCAGACAACGGCATCCGAATTATAAACAACGAGATATTGGACCTCCTAAAAAAGACATGCTCGTCTGTTTCAGCCAAAAAAAATGAATAGATGATGAAGATAGATATTCAATCCTGTGATGTTGAGCTTGGCAAGGCAATAGAAACTCACATTCAACGAAAACTCCAGATAGCTTTATCTCGAATGGAGCCATATATCACAGACATTTCAATCAGTATATCTGATGTGGATGGAATGAAGGCTGGGGGTCATAGGCATTGTCGAATGCAGATTTCCAGTACCGAGTTTGAAGATATTATAATAGAGGATACGCAATTAGATCTTTTTTATGTAATTGACCGGGTAATCCATAGGGCAAGCCGTTCTCTGGAACTTAGGATAGAGCAGATATAAAAGGTAATCTAATGCGACATACTATCAGTTTATCACTGGCCCTAGTGGCGTTTTGGTTGCTTAATTCAGGTCACTATACTTCTCTCATTTTATGGCTGGGAGTGATTTCCATCGTTGCTGTCGTGTATATAGTTCATAGAATGGATGTGGTGGATCACGAATCACAGCCACTGGGCCTTTCAAAAAAGATATTGGGATACTATGTCTGGCTTGCCAAAGAAATTATTCTAGCCAATATTTCCGTTGTAAAGCAAATCTGGCTTGGTAAGGATACAATCTCCCCCACCTTAACAACTATTTATGCAAGCCAAAAGACCGATATGGGGAAAGTCATATATGCAAATTCGATTACGCTGACTCCGGGGACCGTCACAGTGGATATCGTTGCTGATCGCATAACAATACACGCTTTGATGAGGGAAACTATTAAAGGTCTGGAAACCGGTGAAATGGATCGCCGGGTAAGCCAGTTGGAAAATTGATGCTGATAGCTGCCACTATTGCCATTCTTGTTGTTATGGCTCTGACAATCGTTCGGGGATGCATGGGGCCAACGCTCTATGACCGTATTCTTGCCGTTAATATGTTTGGTACAAAGACAGTACTGCTTATTTCTCTGTTAGGCTTTGTGATGGGGCGCCCGGAATTTCTGGATATTGCCATCGTCTACGCCCTGATTAATTTTATCAGTGTGATTGGTGTGTTGCGTTTTTCCGACTCCCTTGGGTTTAAGCAAGCTCCCCAGGAGAAAGAATCAGGGGAAAAAGGTTCATGATGGATATGGTCATTGATATAAGCAGCGCACTGTGTCTGTTACTGGGGAGTTTTCTCTGTCTGTCGGGCGGGGTCGGCATTATTCGATTTCCTGATTTTTATACCCGGATGCATGGGGCTGGCGTGACTGATACTCTGGCGGCAAGCATGATTTTAATTGGGCTGATGCTACAAAATCCGGATGCGATCGTCATATTAAAACTGGTGATGATATTGTTAATGACTCTGTTCATCAGCCCAACAGCAAGCCACGCCATAGCCAAAGCGGCGATCAATAGCGGTCTCCTGCCGCTGCTCGATAACAAAGAAAATAAGGATGGAGAATCCTAATCGCATTCCTAGTTGACATTGTTTTACTGGCCTTCCTGGTATGCATCGCCATTGCTATTGTTCGGGTGAAAGACCTGTTTGCAGTGGCGATGCTATCGGGTATTTATGGTCTGCTTTCGGCCAGCCTTTTTGTCACTATGGATGCCGTGGATGTGGCTTTTACAGAGGCATCTGTGGGGGCTGGAATATCCACTTTGCTTATGTTGACGACGGTTGCCATGACCGGTCGATCCGAAAATACTGTGCGCCATAAGCCCGTATTGGCTTTGGTGGTTGTTTTTGTCACGGGAGCCTTGTTGATTTATGGCACATTGGATATGCCGTATTTTGGCGATGTTCAGGCCGCCGCCAACCTCCATGTTGCCCCGCGCTACATTCAAGATTCATTTCAGGAAATCGGGGTGGATAATATAGTTACTTCGGTTCTTGCTAGTTATAGAGCGTTTGATACTTTTGGTGAGGTCGTTGTTATCTTTACGGCCGGTATTGGGGTGCTGGCATTGCTGACATTTACCCGCCGTCCCAAAGGTGATACTGAAATAAATTCCCTAAATGATTCAATGCATGAACAATATCTGATTGTACGGATTGTCAGTAAAATACTGATCCCTTTTATCCTGTTATTTGCCCTTTACGTGCAGTTTCATGGAGACTTCGGACCCGGCGGCGGTTTTCAGGCCGGTGTCATATTCGCCGCTGCCATAATTCTTTATGCCATGTTATTCGGCATGAGTGTAGCGCGCCGTGTCATTAACCAGTCCTTTGTTCAATTATTCGCTGCTGTTGGGGTTTTAACATACGGCAGCGTGGGGGTGGCGTCTATGTTGAACGGGGGTAATTTTCTTGATTATGATGTTTTATCAGATGACCCTGTCGCCGGGCAGCATTTGGGTATTCTTTTGATTGAATTAGGGGTTGGTATCGCCGTTGCGACGGTTGTAATCATCATCTTTTTTAACTTTGCAGGCCGCATTGGTTTCTCAAAGCGTGAAGGAAATAAAGAATGATGATATTGGGACTCTATAATTACTGGATTGTGGTGGTGCTGATGATGATTGGCTTATACATCGTTATCGCCCATGGCAACCTTGTTAAGAAAACTGTCGGCCTGAATATTTTTCAAACATCGGTTTTTATATTTTATATCAGCTTGGGCAAAGTCGATGGGGGAAGTGCCCCCATATTGGCCGAGGGTGTCAATCTGTATTCGAACCCCTTGCCCCATGTCTTAATTCTGACCGCAATCGTAGTGAGTTTGGCAACCACAGCATTGGGGTTGGCGATTGTTGTCCGTATTAAAGAAGCCTACGGAAGTATTGAAGAAGAAAAAATCCAAATGGAGGATAACAAAGAGTGTTAGCGCACCTCCCCGTTTTACAAGTGCTTATTCCGTTAATGGCGGCCCCCCTGTGTCTGTTTTTGAGGCGGCCATATCTGGCATGGATATTCACGTTGATCGTGAGCGGCCTGACATTTTTGATCAGCATCATCCTGCTTCAGCAGGTCATGACTTCGGGCAGTATCGTCTATGCAATGGGGGGCTGGGAAGGGCCTTGGGGAATTGAATACCGCATTGATAAGCTCAGTGCATTTCTGTTGCTGATTATTACAGCGATGAGTACCGTAATATTATGTGCCGCTCATACCAGTATACGCAAGGAAATACCTAAAAACCGTCAGATATATTTTTATATTCTATATCTGTTTTCCTTGACCGGCATGTTGGGTATAGTCTCTACTGGTGATGTATTTAATGTTTTTGTTTTTCTGGAAATATCGTCTTTGTCCGCCTATGCCCTGATTGCTCTGGGCGAGGACAGGCGCGCCCTTTGGGCCGCCTATCAATATTTGATCATGGGGACGATCGGGGCCACTTTCATTCTGATCGGTATCGGCCTTATGTATCAGATGACCGGCACCCTGAACATGGATGACCTTGCCCGCCGCCTGCCAGAGGTTGCACAGACGCGCACCGTCTTTGTCGCCTTTGTCTTTTTCACCGTTGGTGTCTGTCTGAAACTCGCCCTGTTTCCCCTTCATCTGTGGTTGCCCAATGCCTATGCTTATGCCCCGTCAATAGTGACAGCATTTTTAGCGGCCACCGCAACTAAAATTGCCATTTATTTGCTCATTCGCTTTACCTTCTCGGTTTTTGGTCTTTCCTTTTCCTTCACTACCCTGCCGCTGCAAACTCTGTTCGTGGTGCTTGGTCTCGTGGGAATATTTGTGGCCTCAACGGCGGCCATATATCAAAAAAATGTAAAGCACCTGTTTGCCTATTCCAGTGTGGCTCAGGTTGGTTATATGATTGTTGGGTACAGTATGGGCACCACGATCGGGCTCATGGCTACGCTGCTTCATCTGTTCAATCATGCCTTGATGAAAAGTGCTTTATTTTTAGCCTTAGGGGCAGTGATGTACCGTATCGGCAGTGTTCAACTGAGTGGTTTTCAGGGTTTGGGCCGCCAAATGCCCTTCACCATGGCGGCCATAGTTGCGGGTGGTTTAAGTTTAATTGGCGTGCCGCTGACGGTTGGTTTTGTCAGCAAGTGGTATCTTGTACTGGCCTCAGTAGAAAATGGCTGGTGGCCGGTGGCCGTTCTCATATTGCTGGGCTCGCTATTGACGATAATTTATATTTGGCGGATTGTTGAAGTTGCCTATTTCAAGGATCCTATAGTAGGTAGTGAGCCAGCCAAGGAAGCTCCATTGGCGTTCTTGATACCCATATGGCTGCTGGTGGGAGCCAATTTTTATTTTGGTGTGGACACGCGCTTGAGCATTCAGGTGGCGCAGGCAGCGTCCCAAAGCCTGTTTGGAGTTAGCCCATGAGCATCTCCCTAGAAACCATGTTACAGCTCTGCATCATCCTGCCGCTACTCGCGACTGTGGGCATCGCTGCCACCGGCAGAAACTCCAATTTGCGCGAAGGGGTCACCATCGTGACCAGTCTGGTGGTTCTCTATCTTGTTATTAATCTTTACCTTGGTCTCAAGGCTGGAGAAAAAATTACCGTACAATGGTGGGAATTGCTGCCGGGGTTACAAATAAGTTTTTCCATTGAGCCGCTTGGAATGATATTCGCGTTAATTGCCAGTTTCCTCTGGTTGATTACAACGGTCTATTCCATTGGTTATATGCGGGCTCATCATGAAAAGAATCAAACCCGCTTCTATATTTGTTTTGCCATAGCCATTAGCAGTGTGATGGGAATTGCTTTTTCAGGAAATCTTTTCACTCTCTTTATCTTTTACGAGATATTGACCCTGTCCACTTATCCATTGGTCACTCATGCGGGAACGGAAAAGGCCAAACGAGGGGGGCGAATTTATCTAGGCATATTGCTCAGCACGTCCGTTGCTTTTTTCCTGTTGGCTATTGTGGGTACCTGGTTTGTTGCTGGTACCCTGGAATTTACCCCTGGAGGTGTGTTTGATTCCACAGTCAATACAACAGTAGCTGGTATTCTTCTCGTGCTATTTATTTTTGGTATTGGCAAGGCGGCAATTATGCCTTTTCATCGTTGGCTGCCAGCCGCCATGGTCGCGCCGACTCCGGTGAGTGCCCTGTTACATGCCGTTGCTGTGGTCAAAGCCGGGGTGTTTACGGTGTTAAAAGTCTGTGTATTTATTTTTGGTATTGATCTGTTACAGATATTGCCCAGTACCCAGTTTCTGCTCTATCTGGCAGGTGCGTCAGTGCTATTGGCCTCTCTGGTGGCCATGCGGCAGGATAATCTGAAAGCCCGGCTGGCCTATTCTACTGTGAGCCAATTAGGCTATATCACCATTGGTGCCTTGTTGGCGTCTTCTGTGGGGATTATCGGCGGTTCAATGCATATTGCCATGCATGCTTTCGGTAAAATAACATTGTTTTTCTGTGCCGGGGCCATATTGGTCGCGGCCCATAAGTCGAATATCAGTGAAATGCGGGGCATAGGCCGGCAGATGCCTATTACCATGGTGGCCTTTTTCATTGCCAGCCTCAGTATCATTGGCGTGCCACCCGCCGGGGGAAGCTGGAGCAAATGGTTCTTGCTAATGGGAACGATGGAAGCGGCGCAATGGATTCTTATGGTCGTGTTAATGATCAGCTCGCTGCTGAATATAGCCTATCTGCTTCCCATACCCTTGAGGGCCTTTTTCCCGGGTAGAGGGGTTGTGGATAACGGAGCCGGTATCCGTGAGGCCCCGTTGCCATCATTGATTGCCCTGTGTGTTACCGCAGCAGGCAGCGTGGCGCTCTTTATCTATCCGCAACCATTATATAAATTGGCGACAGCCATTCTGGATATATCAGGAATGGTCCATGACAAATAACGAAATGAACAAGACTAAAAAATATCTTTTTGACAAACCGCAAAATATAAAACGCATTTTATATTTTCTGTACGGGTGTTGCCTACTGCTCTTTGCTCTGGATTTTGTGATTAACCGTCACATATATCATAGTTGGGAAAAATTATGGGGCTTCTATCCGATTTATGGCTTTGTCGGTTGTGTTGTTCTGGTTCTGGTGGCCAAATGGATGCGTACCTTCCTCATGCGTCCTGAAGATTATTATGAACGCGGGGAAAAGAAAAGCAAACTGAAAACAGGGGGCCATAATGTGGATGATTGAGATACCACCCTTTGTTCCTTTCTTCATTGGTGCGCTGATTATCCTGGTGACTCGTGGAATTTTACGCAGGGCAATTATGGTGCTCATTCCCGTTGTGAGTGCTCTTCATCTCTGGATGGTGCCTGACGGAACCCTTGTTCAATATGCTTTTCTTGATTATCAGTTGATACCTTACCGGGTTGACAAGTTAAATCTTATGTTTGGTTATGTGTTTCACATAGCGGCCTTCATTGCCATTATCTATGCCCTGCATATCCGCGATACTATGCAGCAGGTGGTGGCAATGTTGTATGCGGGCAGTGGGCTGGGGGCCGTATTCGCAGGTGATTTGTTGACCTTATTTGTCTTTTGGGAATTAATGGCCTTCACTTCAGTGTTTCTGATCTGGGCGCGCAGAACCGAGCGGTCTTATGCTGCGGGAATTCGTTATCTGATCATTCAGGTCTTGTCAGGTGTTATTCTTCTGGTAGGAGTGCTGTTTTATCAGGCTGAAAATGATACATTGGAATTTGGGCAAATTGGTCTGGAGGGCATTGCCGGCTGGCTCATCTTCCTTGCGTTTGGTATTAAATGCGCCTTTCCCATGCTGCATAACTGGCTCACTGATGCCTATCCTGAGGCCACCGTTACCGGCACGGTTTTTCTCAGTGCCTTTACCACCAAAGTGGCTGTTTATGCTCTGGCCCGGGGCTATCCCGGTACAGAATTGCTGGTATATATTGGCGCGGCTATGACCTGTTTTCCCATATTTTTTGCCGTGATTGAAAATGATCTGCGCCGGGTATTGGCCTACAGCCTGATCAATCAGGTGGGGTTCATGGTCGTTGGCATCGGTATTGGCACAGCATTGGCTATCAATGGCGCCATTTCACATGCTTTTAACGATGTCATTTTTAAAGGGGTGCTGTTTATGACCATGGGGTCCGTCCTCCATATGACGGGACGGATCAATGGCTCTGATCTGGGCGGACTTTATAAAACCATGCCCAAAACCGCCATATTATGCATCATCGGGGCGGCGTCTATTTCTGCTTTCCCTTTATTCAGTGGGTTTGTCAGCAAATCCATGGTGATGTCTGCTGCGCTGGAAAATGGATATGACGGGATATGGCTCATGTTGCTCTTTGCCTCCGCTGGTGTTTTCCATCATGCGGGTATTAAAATTCCCTATTTTGCTTTCTTCGCCCATGATTCAGGCATACGTGCAAGTGACCCGCCGAAGAATATGTTGATTGCCATGTTCATTGCAGCGTGTCTGTGTATTGGTATCGGTGTCTATCCTTCTATGCTCTATTCTCTATTGCCCTATGATACGGGCTATAACCCCTATGATGCGACCCACGTGTTGGCGCAGACACAATTGCTGTTTTTTTCCGCACTGGCCTTTGTCTGGCTTAACCTGAAAGGATTATATCCCCCTGAGTTGCGGTCAGTGGTTTTGGATGCGGATTGGCTTTATCGCCGGATGTTTCCCGCGGCAATCCTGAATATAGTCTCGGTGATTTATAAAGCGGACAGCTCTTTACGTCAGGCTTTTCTTGTCCGGCTGGATAAGCGTCTGGATAATCTTGCTCAGAGGCACGATAGGCTCAGTGGCCTGCTGTCACGTAATTATCCTGTGGGCAGTATGGTGATGTGGGTAGCCGTGATCCTCGCGGCCTATTTGTTTCTTAGCTTTTTCCGTTGAAGGAACAATGGACGGGAAAGGCTGTTGGGTCGATGATATCTTTATTGAACGCCTAGATTTTATTGGTTTCAGAGAATTCCACAAGATTTCATTGAGAAAAAAGAAATAGGCCGGAATATAGTTTGGATTTAACTCCAGCCCTCGCAACCAAATTTACCGAATAATATCAATAAATTAAGCAGACTTCGGGCGTCTTTCTTTTGCTCGAAAACCGGGCCAGATACCATATAGCCACCAACAGAAATCCAATTTGGGCGTAATACCCGAAAGCAGAGGCGCTTGTTTTGACAACCGGTTATTGTATACTATGGCGCGCATGTATAATATGATGATCTCAAAATGAAGGGGGAAGCAGACAATATGGGGGAAACGATGGCCCATCCCAGAGCATTCATCAAAGCCAGCATCCGGCCCGACAATCTGGACCCGGAGCTTGCCCGCGCGCTCAAGATCATTCGGCAGGGATTTGCCGAGGCCAGCACACCCGTCCCCCGCCGCGCGCCCCCGACGCATCCCACAGACGACAAATTCAAGCCGCCGGTGAAGGTCTTGCGCGCCGGGCAGGTCCTCAAACCCCGCAAAGACCCCGAAAACCTCAACAAGAATAACCTCGGCAGGATCCTGCGGATTTACAGCTTTGACGACCCCCACATCTTCCCCGGCCGGCAGATCTTTGTCGAGGTCAATCAGAAGAAAATGACCCGCCCGAAATTCTGGGCCGCGGTGCGGCAACAGCTCGACGCCCTGGCGGCGCCGGTCTATCTGCGGGTCGATCACGCCCGCGGGGTGGGTGGCGCGGTCCGCAACCGCTCGCCCTTTTACCGGCATGTCCTGTCCCGGGGCCGGCTGCTCTATGCGGACCGCAGCAACATCTGGGCTTACGGCCCGATCCCGGAGACCATAACGAAGGCCGCCCGCGCGCAACGCCAGCAGGACGCCTTTCAGGCGGAGATCGCGGCATTTTCGCTAAAGCAGCGCCAGTTTTTTCGGCAGAAGAATTACCGCCGCGCCGGTGCCCAGCTCCGCAACAGCATCGAAGCGGCCTATCATATGCTCCTGACGCTGCTCCACGGCCACAGCTACCCCGAGACGGACATCGCCTTCCTGCGGGCGCGGGCCGAGGCGCTGGCCCCCGACCTCTGCCAGCCCTGGTTCCACGGGACGGAGCGCTATGAGGCCGAGTTCGAACGCCTGCGCCATGCTCATAAGGACACGCACCGGTTCTGGCAATATAAAATGAGCGAAGCGGGGATCAAACGCTTAAGCCTCTGCCAGAAAAGGCTGCTCAAAATGGCCGATAGATTATGTCAGCCGAGGTATTGGAGCACACATTTAAATATATTAAACCTTGCGAAAAATGCCTACTCGTTATTTCAGGATCAGCCTCCGCAAGCTCAGTCAATGATGCTCAATTTGCTTTACTCGAACTGCTCATGGAAACATGGGAAATTAAGCGCGGAATTTAGGCAACCATTTGATTTATTGGCAGAAACAGTAGCCAATGATATGCAAAATAAAAAGGCCGGAATTCGTGATTCCGACCGTTTTGAAAATTGGCTCCCCGAGCAGGACTCGAACCTGCGACAAATAGATTAACAGTCTACTGCTCTACCAACTGAGCTATCGGGGATCAGTTATCTGATCGCGGGCCGCGATGCGACCCGACGAGGCATCTTATACAATCAGTTTTTTATCCTGCCAACCGAAAAATTAAAAAAAATGACATTCGGCGCTACTCCCCGGTTTCCCCGCCGGAAAAACACCGGCAACGGCCCTTTCGGGGGCTGGATCGGCGGCGGAAAACCGGCCGGGAGTCGTCGGTGAATGGTCCTTGCCCGGACCGCCTTCGTCATCCGGAAGGGACAGATGCGGGTACTGAAACAAATTGAGGGCGGCGGGCATGAACTATTGCTCATGAACGGGGCGCAAATCTTCCGATGCGTCGCGAAACGGGCGCGCGCCAAGGTTCCCGACTCAGGAAAATTATCTTGTGTCTTCGCGCAGTTCTTTCAGCGCCCGGCGGACCTCCTCAAGGCTCGCGCGGGCGTCCCGGAGCGCCTGTTGCCGGTCCCGCTCGACCTCTTTCAGGATGCGGTTCATTTCTTCTTCCGTCAGATGTTCCTGGCGCACCGCTTGCTCAAGACCCTCGCGCATGTCGTCCATGTCCGCCCTGAAGTCTTCCGCATCGAAATTTTTCATTTCAATTTCGACTTCTTTCAGGTCGGCTTCGGCCTCGATCATGGCGAGCCGGACCGCCTGCCGGGCCTCGCGTTTGATTTTTTCCTCATCCAGCTCCATTTCGCGCAGGGTTTCATGAGCCTGTTCGAGAGCATCCCGGGCGGCCTCGAGGGCGTCTTCCGCAACTTCCCGGGCGTCTTCCGCCAGTTCACGGGCCCGTTCTCTCGCCTCTTCTTTGGCGGCATCATCATGGTCATCCGGTGGCGTTATCGTCCGTTCGCCGGCGGGTTTGTTTGAGCTGCTATATGAGCCGGCGGCGTAATCGGGGTCAGCATAGTTTCCGGCGGCGGCGGAGGTGCAGGCGGCGGTCATCAGGCCCATCGTCGCCAGGGTGAGGCTGCGTTTTTTGATCTTGCTCATAAGGATCTCCACTGTTTTACTGTGATGAGTGATCCTAACCGGGGCGGCGGGGCCGGCAAATTCATTCGCTATGAAGGGGCGGATATTTGCGATAAAGCAAAAGAAAACCCCGAAAAAACGGCTTTTCCGGGGTGATCTGTAATTCGGGGCAAAGGGCCGGGGAGGGGCTATTCCCTAAAGACCCGCCTGAAAATGGTGTCGACATGCTTGGTGTGGTAGCCAAGGTCGAATTTGTCGTCGATTTCGGCGTCGGACAGCCGGGCGGACACTTCCGGGTCGGCCTTCAGTTCGGCGGCGAAATCGGCGCCCTGTTCCCAGACCTTCATGGCGTTGCGCTGCACCAGGCGGTAAGAATCCTCGCGGCTGACGCCGGCCTGGGTGAGCGCCAGCAGCACCCGCTGCGAATTATGCAGCCCGCCGAGCTTATCCATGTTTTTCCGCATATTTTCCGGATAGACCACCAGCTTGTCCATCACGCCGGTGAGCCGCGCGAGGGCGAAATCGAGGGTGACGGTGGCGTCGGGGCCGATCATCCGCTCGACCGAGCTGTGGGAAATATCCCGTTCATGCCACAGCGCCACATTCTCCATCGCCGGCAGGGCCATGCCGCGGACCAGCCGGGCGAGCCCGGTCAGATTCTCGGTCAGAACCGGATTGCGCTTATGGGGCATGGCGGAAGAGCCTTTCTGGCCCTTGGAGAAATATTCCTCGGCTTCCAGAACCTCGGTCCGTTGCAGATGGCGGATTTCGGTGGCGAGCCGTTCGATGGAGCTTGCAACCACGCCGAGCGTGGCGAAGAACATGGCGTGACGGTCGCGGGGGATGACCTGGGTCGATACCGGCTCGGCTGTAAGGCCCAGCGCCCTGGCCACATGTTCCTCAACCCTGGGGTCGATATTGGCGAAGGTGCCGACGGCGCCGGAAATGGCGCAGGTGGCGATTTCCGCGCGGGCGTTTTTCAACCGTTGCAGATTGCGGTCAAATTCGGCGTAGGCTTCGGCCATTTTCAGGCCAAAGGTCACCGGCTCCGCGTGAATGCCGTGGCTGCGGCCGATGCAGACGTCGAATTTATGTTCATAGGCCCGGCGTTTGAGCACCGCCAGCAAACCTTCCACATCCTCAATCAGAATGTCGGCCGCCTTGACCAGTTGAACATTGAAACAGGTGTCCAGCACGTCGGAAGAGGTCATGCCCTGATGAACGAAGCGGGCTTCCGGACCGATATATTCGGCGAGCGAAGTCAGGAAGGCGATCACGTCATGCTTGACTTCGCGTTCGATCTCATCAATGCGGTCGATGTCGAAGTTGCCCTTTTCCCAGATGATTTTGGCGCTTTCCTTGGGGATTACGCCCAGTTCCGCCAGGGCGTCACAGGCATGGGCCTCGATCTCGAACCAGATCTGGAATTTGGATTGCGGCTCCCAAATGGAAGTCATAACATCGCGGGAATAACGTGGAATCATGATCTCACCTGTATAAAGAATTTTATCTGCCGCAGGCTTTAACAGGAAAACGCCATCGGGACAAGGGTTTCCCTCTGTCGCCGATAAAATATATGGCGGCATATAGTCGGAAAATATTCCGATCTGAAGGACCGGCGCCTGAGGGTGACGTCAGCCGGGCCAGGCCCGGTTCAGAATTTCCGTCACCGCATGGCCGGCGGCGATCGCGCCGTAAGCGGAGCCGCCATCCTGCCCGAGACGGCTGGCGCAGAACAGATCGCTGACGCTGGCCGGGGCGTGTCGCGCCAGCAGCGCGCCCTGCAGGCAAAGCGCCATCCCCTCGACCAGCCGCCGGGCTGTTGCTTCGGCGATTTCCTGATTTGACAACATGGCCTTCAGGTCGTCGATGGCCCGGTCGAGATGCCTGTTGGCGCCGGCGGCGGACTGCAGTTCGACCAGAAACAGCTCAAGAGCGCGCGGTTCCTTATACAGGGTGCGCAGAATATCGAGGCAGATCACATTACCGGCCCCTTCCCAGATGCTGTTGACCGGCGCTTCGCGATAAAGCCGCGGCAGGATGCTTTCCTCGACATAACCGCCGCCGCCCAGGCATTCCATGGCTTCATAGATAAAATTCGGGCAGCGTTTGTTGTGCCAGTATTTGGCGAGGGCGACGGTGAGCCGGGCGTATATCTTGGCGTCCGGATCATGGGCGCTGTCGTCGAACTTGCGGGCGACATGCATAAAGGTCACGACCCCGGCCTCGACCTCGACCGCCATATCGGCAAGCACCGCCTGCATCACCGGCTGATCAATCAGATTTCGTTGAAAGACCCGGCGTCCCCGGCAATGGTGGATGGCCTGGACCAGGGCCTGGCGCATCAGGGCGACGGGGGCCAGCGAGCAGTCAAGCCGGGTGTGATGGATCATATCAATGATCGTCGCGACGCCGCGGCCCTCTTTGCCGACCATGCGAGCCTGGGCCCGGTGATATTCGATCTCGCCCGAGGCGTTGGATTTGTTGCCGAGCTTGTCCTTCAGACGCATCAGGTGGATGCCGTTGCGCTCGCCGGCGGCGGTCCAGCGCGGTACAAGGAAACAGCTCAATCCCTGATCCGTATTGGCGAGGGTCAGGAAGGCGTCGCTCATCGGGGCGGAACAGAACCATTTATGGCCGACGAGTTCATAATCGCCATTGCCGATGGCGTGGGCGGTGGTTTCATTGCTGCGGACATCGGAGCCGCCCTGTTTTTCCGTCATCGCCATGCCGAGCGTCGCCCCGGTCTTCTGATCCGCCGGCAGGGGGCGGGGATCATATTGAGCGGCGAGAATACGCGGCAGCCACTGGTCGAGCAGGTCCGGCTGATGACGCAGCGCCCCGACGCAGGCGTAAGTCATGGTCAGCGGGCAGCAGGTGCCGCCCTCGACCTGATACTGGAGATATTCCAGCAGGGCGTGGCTGGCATGGCCGCTGTCTGCTGAATCCTGCCAGGCGAGGGAGGGGATGCCCGCTTCGGTTCCGATCTGCATCATACGGTGATAGGCTGGATGAAACTCCACTTCATCCAGCCGGTTGCCGGCCTTGTCGAAGGTCTTCAGTTCCGGCAGATGCGTGTTGGCCAATCGGCCCTGTTCGATGATTTCATCACTGCCCAGCAGGTCGCCAAATTTGATCATGCGCTGCTCCGCGGCTTTTTTGCCTTCGCGGCGGAAGGCGTCCAGCGCCGGCTGGTCCGTCAGATACAGGTTATAATCACCAAGGGATTCAGGCTGGTTGCGCACCTCATGGGTGGGTAAAACGGATTGTGGCCGATAGGATTTCATGACAAGACTCCTGATAATATCGCAAGGTGGTTATGACGTGATGACGCCAGACAACCTGCGTAGTCTAGCAGGAGTTGCAGAAAAATAAAACGATTGTTTGAAGTGGGAAGACAAAATAAAGACGGCACACAAGGGAGCAAGGCGGGAAAAGGCGACCACGACATACTTACCGGCGGGCCTGTTTCATTTCGGGTCCGTGTCAGCAATGCATGTTAGGGGGCGGCGCTAAATCAGACCCATGGATTTAAAGCTGGTCTGGCCGCTTTTTGAAATAACCAGATGATCATGGAGCGCGACGCCGAGCTGTTTTCCGGCCTCTGCGATGCGCCGGGTCATTTCCACGTCGTCCCGGCTTGGCGTCGGGTCGCCGCTGGGATGGTTATGGACGAGGATTATGGCGGTCGCATGCAGCTCAAGGGCGCGCTTTATCACCTCGCGGGGATAAACCGGCGTATGGTCAATGGTGCCTTCCTGCTGCTTTTCATCGGCGATCAGCCGGTTTTTGCGGTCGAGAAAAAGCACATGAAACTGTTCCTTTTTCTGATGGGCGAGCTGGATATGGCAATAATCAAGCAGCGCCTGCCAGTTGGACAGGACGGGTTTGTCGAGAATCTTGCCCTCGGCCAGTTTTCGGGCCGCCGCCTCGACCAGCCTCAGGGCGGTGACCACCGTATCGCCGACACCGGGGATTTCCTTCAGGCGATCCTCAGGCGCGCTGACGGTTTCGGAAAAACTGCCGAAATGGGCGATCATTTTCTTGGCCAGCGGCTTGACGTCTCGTCGCGGGATCGCCGAATAGAGGATCAGCTCCAGAAGTTCATAATCGGCCACGGCGTCAACGCCGCCTTTGCGGAAGCGGTTTTTCAGCCTTTGCCGGTGGCCGCTGAAATGAGGTTTGTCGCTGGTGGTTTCTGACGTCAATTTGTCCCCCGTTTTTCGCATTCAAGCCTTATAAATAAGGCGGTTTGTCGTAGCCTTTGGGTGACAGGGTGAAAATTTCGACCCCGTCTTTCGTCACCCCCATGCTGTGTTCAAACTGGGCCGACAGCGATTTGTCGCGGGTCACCGCGGTCCAGCCGTCACTCAACACCTTGACATCAGGCCGGCCGAGATTGATCATTGGCTCGATGGTGAAAAACATGCCTTCCTTCAGTTCCGGTCCTTCGCCGGGCCTGCCGAAATGCATGATGTTCGGCGCGTCATGAAACACCCGGCCGAGACCGTGGCCGCAGAAAACCTCGACAACGCCGCAACGTTCGGATTCGGCATAGGTCTGAATGGCGTGACCAATGTCGCCGACGGTCGCCCCCGGCCGGACTTCGGCGATGCCGCGCATCAGGCATTCATAGGTAATATCGACCAGCCGCTTCGCCTTGACCGATGGCGTCCCGGCGTAAAACATGCGGCTGCTGTCGCCATACCAGCCGTCGAGAATCACCGTGACGTCAATATTGATGATGTCGCCCTTTTTCAGTTTCTTCGGCCCCGGAATGCCGTGACAGACCACATGATTGATCGAGGTGCAGATCGATTTGGGAAAGCCGCGGTAATTGAGCGGCGCGCTGATCGCCCCCCGCGCGGCGATGAATTCCGCACAGAGCCGGTCGAGCTCCTCCGTGGTGACGCCGGGCTCGACATGTTCGGCGATCATGTCGAGGGTTTCCGCCGCCAGCCGGCCGGCCTTGCGCATGCCGGCGAAATCCTCCGGGGCGTATAATTTTATCGCATTTCCGGCGCGGGCGTCCGTTTCACTTGCCTTGATATACTTCATACCTTGATATACTTCATATTTTTCTATTCTGCAGGGCCCCGCTCCATTACAGGCGAATGGGGACCCGCCGCTGTACTATAATCTCTTTATCGTTTAAATTACAACAGTAACACGCCGCTTCGACGCCGGCATCGAGGGCCTGCGTCAGCGCGGTCGCATAGGCGGGGTCAATATCGCCGGCCACCTGAAAGACGGCGCAGTCATTGCGCTGGATCAGGTAAATCATCATCGCCCGATAGCCTTCGGCCACCATCCGGGTCAGTTCCGCCAGATGCTTGGCGCCCCGGGCGGTGACGGCGTCGGGAAATTCGGCGAGTCCCGGCCGGCGCGACAGGGTGACGTTCTTGACCTCGACATAGCAATCCGCCTCGCCCTCACGGGACTCGGACAGGAAAATGTCGATCCGGCTGTTCTCGCCATATTTCATTTCCCGCCGCAGTTTCCGATAGCCGCCGAGTTCGGTGATGGCGCCGTCTCCGATGGCTTCCTCGACAATGCCGTTGGGCAGGGCGGTATTTATGCCCACCAGGGTGTCTTCCACTTTGACCAGTTGCCATTTATAATCAAGCTTGGCCTTGGGGTTGGTCGCCGGGGAAAGCCAGACCCTGTTGCCGGGGTCCTTCAGCCCCATCATGGAGCCGGAATTGGCGCAATGGGCGGTGACAATTTCGCCATTATCCAATTGGACGTCGGCGAGAAAACGCTTATAACGTTTTATCAGGACGCCCGGTATAAGTTTATGTTCAAATTTCATAAAGACAGGGTATAGTCAGAAAATGAACCGTAATCAAATATGAATCGCCGCAAGAGTATTCAATCGCATAAGAAGCCGCAGGAATGACCGAGATAAAAACAGTAACCGCCGCCATGATCATTATCGGGGATGAAATCCTCTCCGGGCGGACAAAGGATGCGAATCTGAACCATCTGTCGTTGTGGCTGAACCGCATGGGGGTCCAGTTGAAAGAGGTTCGCGTGATCCCGGATGTCGGCCAGGTGATTCAGGATACGGTGAATGAACTGCGGCGGAATTTCGATTATGTCTTCACCACCGGCGGCATCGGGCCGACCCATGACGACATTACGGCGGAAAATGTCGCCAAGGCTTTCGAGGTTCCCTTTATCCAGAATAAAGAGGCCCTGCGGCTGCTGCACAAACATTACGGCACGGACAATATTTCCGACGCCCGGTTGCGGATGACCATGACGCCCGAGGGGGCGGAACTGATCAGGAACCCGGTCAGTACGGCGCCCGGTTTCCAGATGGAGAATGTATTTGTCCTGGCGGGTATTCCGGTGGTGATGCAGAGCATGCTGCTGGACCTGGAGAAAAAAATATTCGGCGGCGACACCATGCACTCCAAGGCGGTTCACGTCTTTGACGGCGAAAGCTATTTCGCCGGGATACTGGTGGATGTCGAACAGGCTTTTCCCACTGTATCCTTGGGCAGTTATCCCTTTTTTCGCAACAAAAGATATGGCGCGAGTTTCGTTCTCAGGTCCCAGGTCGAGGCCGATCTTGACCGGGCCCTTGAGATGTTGAAACAAAAAATCATCGAGAGTGGCAAGCAATGCTTTGACGGCGAGGCCGAAACGATAAAATAAATGAAAAAAACTGAATCGCGCTATTTATTTTCCGGCGATAATATGCAATACCCCTATCACTCGGTATCCTGGGGAGGGCGCCTGCGTCCTTGAGGGCTATGTGCGGATGTGGTGAAATTGGTATACACAGCAGACTTAAAATCTGCCGCCCGATTAGGGCTTGCCGGTTCAAGTCCGGCCATCCGCACCAGACCTATTTCCCTTATGTTTAGCTCCAGGCTCAGATCTCCGTTTTTTCCTTCTTAATGAAGGGGTTAAATTAACCGGCTTTGAATTTGCCTGCTGCTTCAGCGACCGACCCTTTCATCGGCCGGTGACGGGGGCGGCATGCCCTGCCCGGACGGCGGGCCCGCCATGGTTCGTTTCCCTGACTTGAAATTGATCGGGATGGGCCCGCATGAGATGGCCAGGCGCATTTTTTTATTACTCAGGTTAAAGAATAGTTGATTCTCAGCAGAGAATGCTTATATAGATTATGTGCTCGAGCACACGAAGGGATGTTCCGCCACAATCTGACCCCCAACAGATTTGGTGTGAAACATCCCTTCAACTTTCCCCCAGTCGTGCTTTTCCCCCAAATCCCCCAATTCGCCTTCCATCAAAGATGGATTCTGGAGCACAGGCGGCTACCTGATGCACAGCCATTATATGTAGTTCTCTGAATTTCGTAAATAAGACATATGTAATTATCGTTCTAGTATATTTGGACTAGATGGGGTATATTTTGAACATATGGTAAATAAAATGGTTCTTTTGAGTTGTACTTTGCTGTAAACCGGAAATTGCACCAGAAAAAATTGTTAAATAAGCCGGAAATAAGCCAGGAATAGTCAGAGTGGAATTTTGCGCGTCGGTTCGTACAGTTACTCTGCGGGTGGGATATGAGGGGATTAGTTGATGAATATATTATTGGTAGACGACCATGCTTTGTTTCGGGACGGTTTGAAGCTGGTTTTGCAGCAGCTTGGTCCGGAGGTGAAGATCAGCGAATGCGGCACATGCGCAGAAGCCTATCAACTTATCCGGGAAAGGCCCGGGTTTGACCTGATTCTTCTTGATGTGGATTTACCGATCGTTTCGGGCATGGAGGGGCTGCAGGAATTCAGGAATCTTGACCCCAGCGCGCCCATTGTCTTCCTGTCGGCGGCCGAGGATCTGAATCTGATCAGGCGGGCGCTTGAATTGGGGGTCATGGGCTACATCCCGAAGACTCTCAAAAGCGAAATCATGATACAGGCCCTGCAGCTGATCCTGAAAGGCGGGCGTTATGTGCCGGACAATATCCTGATGAGCGCCGATAACCAGGGCCGCTCGCAGATCGCTCTTACCGCCCGCCAAAGCGAGATTCTCGGCCTGATCGCCCAGGGAAAATCCAACAAGGAAATCGCCAGTACTCTGGGCATTGCCGACAATACGGTCCGGGTTCATATTTCGGCAATTTTTCAGATTCTGAATGTGACGAACCGGACCGAGGCGGCCTTCGCCGCTCTGCAGGAAGGACTTGTTTCACCCTATTGATATAAGCGGCGGGGCGGCCTGCCGGGGGACGGATAAATAATGATAGGCATGAAGGTTGAGCAGGCGCATTATTGATGGGTGGCGGTAAAAAGGACAGATATATTTTTGTCGAGCAGGTGTCTCTGCTCGTCAAGCATATTCCCTCGATGATCTGGCTGACCCTGCTGACGGCGGCGGTGATTTCGTTGATTTTGATCGGCAAGGTTCCCGCGCGGATTCCCGTCCTGTGGTTCGGCGGCATGCTGCTTTATTGCGCCGTCAGATTATGGCATTTTCACAGCCTGAAGCATGAGCCGATTACGGTGGACAATGTCTATGGCCACGGCGCCTTTTTTGTCGGGTTTTCTTTTGTTTCCGGGGCGATATGGGGTGTCCTGGGGCTCATTCTGCCCATCTTGACGGACCCTTATCTAATGGTGTTGACGGCTATTTTACTGTGCGGCATGGTTGCGGGGTCGGTATCCTTCCTGTCCATATACAAGCCGGCTTATTTCGCCTTCGCCATTCCCTGCGCCGTTCCCTTCGCCCTGCGCTGTATCCTGTCCAATCAGGAAGTGCCGGTGGCGATCGGCATTCTGCTGCTGATGTTTCTGGCGATCAATCTGTTTCACAGTCACCTGACCCAGATCAATGTCCTGAACGGCATTCATCTTGTGCTGGAAAACAAGGAACTGATCGAGAAGCTGAAATATGAAAAAAGCAATGCGGATGCCGCCCGCAGGTTGTCGGATCAGAACAACCGGGCCAAATCCCGGTTTCTGGCGGCGGCGAGTCATGACCTGCGTCAGCCGCTGCACGCGATGGGTTTTTTTGTTGAAGCCCTGCGGCATGAGAGAAAGCCGCAAAAGATCCATGAATTGTCGCACAAGGTCGGCCAGACCTCGGAAGCCCTGCGCAAGCTGCTGACCTCGCTTCTGGATATTTCAAAAATCGAGGCCGGGGCCGTCGAGCCGCGCCGGTCACATTTTATCCTCAATGAAATGCTGCAGGAAATTTGCCAGGAATATGCCGGGCGGGCGCAAAGAAAAGGTCTGAGCCTTGATTTTATTCCCTGTCACCAGGCCGTCTACAGTGACAAGGAAATGATCGGCCGGATCCTGCGCAACCTCGTCAGTAATGCTATTCGCTATACGGAAAGGGGCTTCGTCAAGGTCAGTTGCGAAACGGAAGCGGATCATATGATCATTTACGTCGCCGACAGTGGCGCCGGCATTCCGGACAACTGCCGGGAAGATGTTTTCACGGAATTTTTTCGGATCAACGATGACCCGGACAAAGAGTCAAAGGGACTTGGTCTGGGTTTGTCGATCGTCGAGGGTTTATGCCGCTTGCTTGACCATAAAATTGATCTGCAGTCGGAAGTGGGGGTCGGGTCGGTCTTTTCGGTTAAAATTCCTCTCGGTCAATTGCAAAGGGTGACCGCCAAGGCCGACGAGCTTGAGGCGTGGCCCCGAAACCTTGCGGCCAATGTCCTGATGCTGAACAGCGAGGACAATTCACGGGAAAGCATCAGCAAGATCATGCGGATATGGGGCCATAAGGTTGCCGATTTCAAAACCGGGGCCGAGGTGATGGCCTTCCTGAGATCGCAGGATTTCACGCCTGACCTGGTGATTTCCGACGTCGAACTGAAGGATGTTTCGGGTATGGAGATCATCGGGGCGATTCGGGACAAAGTGGATAAAAAAATACCGGCGATTGTGATGACGGGCGTGGGCGATGGCGCCGAAATTGACCTGATCCGCTCAAATGGATTTTCAATTTTGCAGAAGCCGGTGCAGCCGGCGAAGCTGCGCAGCACGGTGACCTACCTTATGCGCGGGGAAAGCCAGGGGCGCAAACCGGCGCGCCGGCCCGATCCCTAAATAACGACTTTGGAATAAAGGGGAAATAGTGTAACATACGGGTCTGTCGGGAGACAATAAATATAATATCTGCTTGGGGAATATCATGTCATTGATCTATTTTGGCCTTATTACAGCAGGAATTCTTTTCCTGGCCCTGGCCTATGTGTTTATTTTCAGTGTTCAGTTCAGCATGTCGGATGATCGGCTGTTGTTTATCAGGGCGTTCTTTTTCGCCCTGGTCGCCATGCTGTTAAACGGCGCTTATTTTCTGGATATATAGGGGCTGTTCTGACGGGAGAAATCAACAAAGCGCCGACAAAAAAACAATAAAAAACTGACGAAATAAAAAAGGGAAAAGGGCATGGACGACAAGATAACTAATTTGAACGGCAAGGCTTACGCCATCAATGTGATCACGCCAATCAAACCGTGGACGACATTGATACAAAAGGCTATTTTCCGGTTTATCGGGCTGCGGCCCAAGACTACTGAACGGTTGGTCAATCTCTCCTTCATACATTTCGCCCGCTGGGTGATTGTCCGCAAGGGCCAGTTTCCGCATCTGGGGGAGGGCCAGCCGGCGGAAAAACTGAATTACGACTATCTGTTCTTCAGTTCCAATTTCAACGGCACCTGGGTGCAGTATATCGACGCCTTTTCCGATGTCCTGCCCGCGGGCCTGAACAGCATCTGGAACTGGAGCGTTAAATTTCCCGGATCGCGGCCGGAACCGCCGTTCATCAATTATATTCGCCATAACCAGCTTGATGTGGCGCATTTTTACAACGCCTATCCGGGGGCGTCGATCAACGACATCAAGGCGGCGCGGAATATCACGCAAAATCTGTCGGCGCTCGAGGATCAGGCCGCCGCCATGTCCGCGGCGAAATTTCAGCAGGCCTATCATAAAATGCTGTTGCGGGTTCAGAAAGATCTTGGCCGGATGGATCGCTCACCGGTGGCGGCAACGGAATAACAACAGGGGGAGTGACATGGCGAACAGGAACGGCACGGCCTATGATCTGACGCTGTTATGTCCCATCATCGCCGATGGCGACCGGGGTCAGTCGCCGGTCGGAGGCCTGCGGGATTACCTTCGGCGATTGCCCCGGGGGACCGAATCACCTTTTTGCAAGGTGACGGCCACCCATCTGGCGCGGCTGTCGATCATTGATGATATTTATTTTCAGGGAACGACGGCAAGGGAGGATCATCTGCACTCAAAATACCTGTGGTTCAACACCAATTTTGATGGCGATCCGGTGTCCTATCTCGACAGCATGTTTGACGCCATGCCCCGGGAAATCGGGGAAATCTGGAAATGCTGCGTCGGCTTCCCCGGCGTCGCGGCGGGGCGGGAAAAATGGAAGCACTATATGTTCAGATGCCAGATTGACACGACCTTCTTTTTCGCCGCGGTCAATGACATGTCCGTTGACGAGATGCTCCGCGGCCTGATGCTGAAACAGGAATTCAGCGTCTTTGTCGCGGCAAACCAGGGGGTGGCGGCGGAGCGGCTGCAACAGAATTTCCTCGCCTTCATGGAAGACTTTAAAAAGGCCCCGACGCCACAGCGGGGCAGTGTTTATTATCAATTTGACGGCCGGGGGGAATAATATGGCCAATTTGCTGCAATTATCCGATATTCAGGGCAATATCGTCAGGGCCTATCGCTTTCCGCTCGCCCGCTATATCATGTTGAAAATCACCGATGGCGCTCGGGCCCGGGAATTTCTCAGAAAAATCGTTCCCCATATCACCACCGGCGAAATCTGGCGGGGCGGCGTCAAGCCGGAGGCGACGACCAATATCGCTTTTTCCTATCACGGCCTGAAGGCGCTTGGGCTGGATGAGAGCTGCCTGCGTCAATTCCCCCTGGCCTTTGCCGAGGGGATGAAAGCGCGCGGCGAAATCCTCGGCGATACGGACGACAGCAGCCCGGACCATTGGGATAAATGCTGGCGGGATGAGGTCGATATCCTGCTGACCATCAATGCGCGGACAGTATCGAAATTATCCAACCTGTCGGAGATCAGCGCGGCGGAAAAGGCCCACCTGAATGAGCATCATGAGGCGCTGCGCTCCTTATGCCAGGTGACGGGGGGCGTCCGGCTGCTCGGCAGTCAGGAGGGCAATGTCCTGTTTTATGACGGCAAGCCGACCGCCAAAGAACATTTCGGTTTCACGGACGGCATCGGCAATCCGGCGTTCAGCGGCACGGATTTTAATGTCATGAAAATTCCCGGACGGGGCAAGCAGTTGCAGGATGGGACATGGGCGCCGCTGGCCCCGGGGGAATTCATTCTCGGCTATCCGGATGAATCCCAGTCGATTCCCGAAGCGGCCCGGCCGCGGCAACTGACCCGGAACGGCACGTTCCTGGTCTTTCGCAAATTGCACCAGAATGTGGCGAGCTTTCGCAAATATCTTGTCGAGACCGGCCGGGAATATGAAAAATCCCTTGATATGAGCCAATATCGGCATGCGGACGGACGAGCGGCCCGGGGCTGGGAAATCCTCGCGGCCAAAATCGCCGGCCGCTGGCTTGACGGCACGCCGCTGGAATTGTCGCCTTTTGGCGAGAATGCGGAGATCCGCGATAATCCGCTGAAAAACAACGATTTTGACTATGAGAACGACCGGGACGGGGGCCGCTGCCCCATGGGGGCGCATGTCCGGCGCTGCAACCCGCGCGACAGTCTTGGTTTTCAGGGGCAGCTCAGCGGCCGGCGGCGGATTTTACGTCGCGGCCTGCCGTATGGAACGGCGACGCCGCTGGATGAATTGGGCGACGACGACGGCGAGCAGGGCATCATCTTTATGGCGATCAACGCCAGTATCGAACGGCAATTTGAATTTATTCAGCAGTTGTGGGTCAATTACGGCAATGACTTTCGGCAGGCCAATGACAAGGACATCCTGGCCGGCGCCCATGACGGGACGGGCCAGGCGGTGATTCAGAATGACCCGGACGGCGAACATCCGCCCTTTATCTGCCAGAATATCCCGCGCTTTGTGACGGTCAAAGGCGGCGAATATTTCTTTATCCCCGGCATCACCGCCCTGAAGCTGATCAGTGAAAAGGCGGTATCGACAATTTAGCCGGCCATGGCAGTAATTTTACAGAACGGGAAGGCGGGAAATAAAAATGGCGATTATCGCGGGACTTATCGGCGCGCTCTGGGGCTGTATCAGCAGCATTGTTCGCAACATTGTGACCTTTTTCCAGGTCATGTTCCGGGGTCTGTGGAACCTGCTGCGGCTGCTGGCGGCGGGCCTTGGCGCGCTGTTCGGGCCCGGCCGCCTGGCGGATCGTCTGGCGGCCAAATTCACCGAACCGGCGATGATGCGGGCGGGGTTTGCGGTGTTGCGGGCCTTCCTGCCGACCGTCGTTATCGGCAAGAAATTCATCACCGCCTATGAAAATTCGGCGACGGCTCTGGTCACCGCCCATGAGGACGTGCGGGAGGTCGTCGATCAGGACGGCATATTTCACACGGCCTATGCGCCGAAGATGGATATGCTGACCGGCGGCGGTAATTTCTTCCTCGGCATGCAGGACGGGGCCGATTATCTGAATAACGTCTCGGATATGCGCCTTGCCGCCAACCGGGATGATATTGACCGGCTGATCACGCCCTTCGTCAAAGGGGAAATCGGCCCCATATTGGCGGCGGCGGACGGGCGGCTTGATGTGCCGGCCGGCTTGATGAAACCGGTGCTGGCGCGGCTTGTCGGGCGTTATTTCGGCGCCCCGGGACCGTCAGAGGCGAAAATGATCGACTGGACCCACCGGATGTTCCACTATCTCTTTTTCGACTTTTCCAATGACGCGCATGTGGTGGAAGCGGCCCGGCGGGCGGCGGCGGAATGCCGGGATTATCTGGATGATTTGATCCGCCGGCGAAAACAGGCCGGGCCGGAGAGTGACGATGTGCTCGACCGCTGCCTGAGGCTGCAGGAGGCGGAGATGCCCTTTATGGATGATGCGGGAATTCGCAATAATTTCCTCGGCATGACGACGGCGATGCTGCCGACCATTTCAAACGCCACGACCCGGATTCTCGACCAGTTGCTGGCGCGGCCGAAAATACTGGCCCGGGCGCAGGCGGCGGCCCGGGCGGACCAGGATGAACTGCTCGGCCGTTATATGGTCGAGGCCTTTCGCTTTAATCCGATGAATCCGGTGATTTTCAGAATCGCGGCCCGGGATCATATTCTGGCGGCGGGGACCCTCCGGCAACGCAAAATCCCCAAGGGCTGCTTCGTCTTCGCCGCCAACCTGTCGGCGATGTTTGACCCGTGGGTGATTAAAGCGCCGGGCCGCTTTGACATCAACCGCAGCCCGGATGACTATATCCTGTGGGGGCTGGGGTTGCACAAATGTTTCGGCGAGCATATCTCGCGCGCCGTCATGCCGCTGTTCCTCAAGGAAATACTGAAACAGAAAGATCTGCGCCGGGCGCCGGGCGCGGCCGGACAGATGGATATGGCCAACAGCCCCTTCCCCCAGCACCTGCATATCGAATTTGATCCGGACCCGGGGGTATCGGATAGAGTCTAAATCGCCCCTTCATGGCGCAACAGCCACTCTTTTCGCGCCAGACCGCCGGCATAGCCGGTGAAGGAGCCGTCCTTGCCGATCACCCGGTGACAGGGAATGACAAGGGCGATCGGATTTTGCGAATTGGCGTGGCCCAGCGCCCGGACCGCCTTCGGCCGGCCGATTTTGCGGGACAGTTCGCCGTAGCTTACCGTCGCCCCCGGCGGAATGCGACGCAGGGCGCGCCAGGTCTGTTCCTGAAATTCTGTGCCCCTGACGCTGACCCTGACTGATTCAAAGGCTGCAGGATCGCCGCCCAGATAGCGGTCGATCACGGCGCGAAAGCCGAAGGGATCCGGCTGTTTCACAAGGCGATAGGCGCCATAGCGTTTTTTCAGCAGGCGATGCATCCGCGCCTCATATTCGGCGAAATCGAGGGCGCAGAGCAGCCCCCGGTCAAAAACCGTGATGACGCCGCCAAGGGCCGTGTCATAATAATCACTGATCAGTTGTGTCGTCATGTTCCACATTCCATAAATACATTGCGGCGTAGGCCCGCCAGGGCCGCCAGTTTTCAGATATGATTTCAAGCTGTTTCGCGGTCGGACGTTTGTCGCCTTTTTGCATCCGTTTCAGCAGGACAAGGTCCGAGGCCGGGAAGGCGTCGGCCTCGCGCAGGGCCCGCATGGCGATATAATGGGCCGTCCATGGGCCAATCCCGGGCAGGGCGCACATCTGGCGGACAAAGCCGTCAAGGTCCTTTGACCGGTCGAAGAAATCAGGATCGTCGGCCACGGTTTGCGCCAGCGTGGTGATCGCCCTTATCCGGCCGCCGGTAATGCCGAGGCCCGACAGGTCCGCCCGGGCCAGCGCGTCAGGCGCGGGAAAGATGTTGCTCAGTCCGGTCGCGCCGGGATCGAAGGCGGCGCCGTAACGGTTGACGATGCGGCCGATCAAAGTGGTGGCGGCGGCGACCGTGACCTGCTGGCCCAAAATCGCCCGCACGGTCAATTCAAACGGATCCCAGGCGCCGATGACGCGAATGCCCGGGTTTTGCCGGATGCGCCAGGCCAGGTTCGGATCGGTGGACAGATGATCATTGATCACGGCGATATTGGCGTCGAGATCAAATATGGTCCGCAGGCGCGCCAAAATCAGCGGGATGCAGGTGATGTCGGGAAAATGGATGGTCGCCTTCAGCGTCGCCCTGTCCGCATGGGGCGTGACGCGACACCAGCCGTTTTTGCCGTTGAGCTGCATGCTGCGAGTGTAGCCGCCTTCGGTGACCTGTTCCACCCCGGGGATCGCCCGCGGCGTCAGATAGCGGATGATGCTGCGCCAGTCAAATGGCGGGCTATAGGCCAGCCTCAAGGTCAGGCCGGAGGTTTCGCCGGTCCCGCCGGGGCGGGGCGCGGTAAACTTTTTGCGGATGTCTTTCGGGCTGAGGGCGAAATTCTTCCTCAGGGCGTCGTTAAAGCGCCGGGTGCTTTGAAAGCCCGCGGCATAGGCGATGTCGGTGATCGAAAGGCGGCTTTCGCTGAGCAATTGTTTCGCCATCAGCAACCGCCGGGTCAGGGAGACTTTCTGCGGCGAGGTGCCCATGTGTTTCTGGAACAGCCGCCGGAAATGGCGCTCGCCAATGCCGAGCCGGTCGGCCAGTTGCGGCACATCCCGGTCATTTAAAAAGCCTTCGGATATATAGCGGAGCGCCTTGCTGACGGTGACGGACGTGCCGCGCCAGCCAGGCAAATGGGGCGATAATTCGGGCCGGCATCTGAGACAGGGCCTGAATCCGGCGGCCTGGGCGGCGGCGGCGGTCGGCATGAAACGGCAGTTTTCCGGTTTCGGCGGCCGGGCGGGGCATATGGGCCGACAGAATATGCCGGTGGTGAGCACTGCGGTAAAAAAACGGCCGTCATAGCGGGGGTCGCGAGCCAGTACGGCCCTGTAGCAAATCTCGTTATCCACGAATCACTCCTGTTTCCATTACGGGGCAGTATAGCAGAGGCTTATCCTCTATACGCGCCATTTTCGGACTCTGATGTGAATTGCAAGACATCCAATTTGTCGAAGAATTTTGGCCGGTTTTTCTGATTCACATGTCTGATGCGTAAATTTACTGTATCCACAAGGGTTTATTACGGCTTATTGAATGGATTTTTTAAGCTTTATTAACGAACTGGGACTATAAGGGACTTATAACAATCGGGTATATGCTGTGAAATTTAGAAAAACAGAATGAATAAGGGTAGATAGGCCATAATGGGACTCTTAAATGGCAAAATAGCTTCCGACGACCTGATCGTCCTGGCGCAGGCAAAAACAGTTTCCGCCAGGAAGGAACTGGTGGAGAATGTTACGGATTTGTTTTTATCCTCTGAAGGGCGGCTGAGTGAGCATGAACGCGCCCTGATGAACGATATTTTATGCAAGCTGGTCACAACCGTTGAGAAAAGCGTCAAAAAGGAATTGAGCCGGCGTTTGGCGAATATTCCGGAAGCCCCGCGGGAGCTGGCGGCGTTTCTGGCCAATGAATCGATCGATGTCGCCGAACCCATGTTGCGCCAGAGCGAGGTGCTGGAGGATGAGCAGCTGATCGAAATCATCCGCAACCGGTCCGATGCCCACCGCATGGCGATCGCCATTCGCGCCCATGTCAGCGAGGAGGTCAGCGAGGAACTGATTGAACAGGGTGGCGAGGATGTTATTGAGGCGCTTATCAAAAATGACAATGCCGAAATTTCAGATTTATCAATGAAATATCTGGTAGCGGAATCGAAGAATGTTGATCGTTTTCAGGAGCCACTGCTCAATCGTCACGATCTGCCTGCCGAACTGGCGTGTCGCATGTACTGGTGGGTTTCCGCCGCCCTGCGCCGCAAGATCATCCTCGATTTTAACATGGAAAATGTCATTCTGGACGATGCGATGGAACTGGCGACCAAAACGGCGATCCAGCATAACGACACCACAGACGGGGTTATGAGAATCGCCCTGAATCTGGCCCGAGAACTGGCCGGGCAGAATCAACTGGATATGACGTTTTTATTGAAATGCCTGCGTCAGGAGAAGGTGAATCTGTTTGTGGCCTCCCTGTCGGAACTGACCGGCCTGGATGTCAAGATTATCTGGCGGGCGGTGCGGGAAAGAACCGGGGAAAGCATCGCCATCATCGCCAGGTCGCTTGAGATCGAGCGGGATAATTTCGCCTCGCTTTTTCTGCTGTTGGCGCAGTCCAGGTCAGGGGGCCGGGCGCGGGCCACCAGTCTGGTAAATTCCATTTTGGCATTGTATGATGATATAAATATCAAAAATGCAAAGGTCGCGGTAAGACACTGGCAACGGGATTTCAGTTACCAGAATGCGCTGTTGACCGTGAAAGATGCGGTATAAGATGTTTGGAATGTCAGACATAAATAAAGCGGATATAAGGACTGTCGGAAAAAAACTGGCGCCAAAGCTGAAGGCTCAGACGATTATCCCGCTTGCACTTGTCGAGCGGCTGCCCCGTTCGCTTGACGGCAAGAGCCGCAAAAAGCCGGTGACCGTTGTCGAAAGAATCAACAGGCTCATTTCACAGATGACCTTTGATCCCCACACCCCCCTGTATATTTCAACAATCTCCGGCGAACTTGTTTTTGTCAATGACGGTTATCGCGAGTTGGTCAGCAATTGTGAACCTGCCGAAGCGGGCGGCGCCAACACGGCCGACAGCAGCCGGCTGCCGTCGAGCCTGATGGCGATCCTGAATGAGGTTCAGTTAACCCGCCAGAGCGTTTCTGTCGAGGAAATCATCAAGCAACAGGGCATGCCGCGCCATTTCCGTTCCCGTCATTTTCCGGTATGTGATGATGATGGCGCGGTGATCGCCGTTGGCGGCTCCTATGTGGATTGCACGGAGAAGGTCAAGTCCCTGGGCCATGAAACCCTGATGCAACAACGATTCCGCGATTTCGCCCGGGCGACATCGGACTGGTATTGGGAAGTTGACCGGGATTACAATCTTACCTTTGTTTCTGACCGCCTGATGGCGATTACCGGGACGCCGGTCATGCTGTTGAAGGGCAAGCGGTTCGAGGAATTTGGCGAATTAAAAACCGATGTTAACGGCGCAAAGCTGAATTCCGAAGTTTTCCTCGATAGAATGAAGCCTTTCCGGGATCAGCTGTTTTTGCTTCAGGATTCCGAGGATGAGCTGGTTTACATTCATTTGAGCGGCGTGCCGCTGTATGATTCCGCAACCGGCGAATTTCAGGGCTATCGCGGCGCCGGGATGGACGTCACCGCCAATTACAAGGCGCGGCTGGAAACGCTGGCGGTTCAGAAATCCCTGGAAAATACTCTTGAGGAATTGACCAATAAAAATATTCAGCTTGATATGGCGACGGCCAAGGCGGAAGTCGCGCTGGGGGCGAAAAGTGAATTTCTCGCTGCGATGAGCCACGAACTCAGAACGCCGCTGAACGCCATTATCGGCTTTGCCGAAGCGATGAAAATGGAAGTGTTTGGTGAGCTTAACCCCCAGTATATTTCCTACAGCAAAGATATTCTGTCGGCGGGTCGGCATCTTCTGGAACTGATCAATGACGTGCTTGAGGTCGCGGTGCTGGAAAACGGCAAGATCAAGTTGGACACCGATGTGGTGTCCCTGCGGGATATTGTCGAAAAGGCCCTGAACCTGATTGTCCTGAGGGCCAACCGTAAAAATCTTGATATCAGCGAAATCAAGGTCGTTAATGACTATCAGATCAAAGCCGACGAAAGAAGGGCGGTTCAGATCTTTGTCAATCTGTTGAGCAATGCGGTGAAATTCACCCCCGATTATGGCAAGGTGGGCCTCAGGATTGCGCAGACTGACCCGTCAACGGTGTCGGTTACGGTATGGGATACGGGGATCGGCATTCCGGAAGACCAGCATGATCTGGTATTTGAAAAATTTCAGCAGGCAACCGGCAATGTCTATTCCCGCAAGGAAGAGGGCACCGGGCTTGGCCTGCATATTTCCCAGCAGCTGGCGATCCAGATGGGGGGCAATATCACCCTGAAAAGTGTTGTCAACGAGGGCTCGGAATTCACCGTCACCTTTAAAATCGGCGATGCGGGCAAATAACCATTCATAATTCCGCGGCGGATCAATAGATAAACTGTTCGTTGAGAATTCTTTCCTCAAGCGTATGATGGCTGTCGAACAGCAGACTGATTCTGATTGATCTGTCCTGTTCGATGTCGACCTTGGTCACATGACGGACTTCCCGGGTGTCGGCCACGGCGCTGACCGGGCGTTTGCCGGGGTCGATCATCTCAAAACTGACTTTGGAGCTTTGCGGCAGCAGGGCGCCTTTCCAGCGCCGGGGCCGGAAGGCGCTGATTGGCGTCATGGCGAGAATTTCCGCATTCATCGGCATGATCGGGCCGTGGGCCGACAGGTTGTAGGCCGTGCTGCCGGCCGGCGTGGACAACAGAATTCCGTCACAGACGAGTTCTTCCATCCTGACTTTGTCGTCGATATATATTCTGATTTTTGCCGTCTGGCGGGTCTGTCTCAGCAGGGAAACCTCGTTGATGGCCAACGCCTCGACGACCTGGCCGTTTTCCGTATGGGCCCGCATGCGCAAAGGGTGCAGGGTGATCGTCGTCGAACTGTTGATGCGTTCAAGCAGATCTTCCGCCCGGTAATCATTCATCAGAAAGCCGACGGTTCCCCGGTTCATGCCGAAGATCGACGCCTTGTGGGGCATCACCTCATGGATATAATGCAGGATAAAGCCGTCGCCGCCGAGAGCGACAATCACATCCGCCTTTTCCGGCGCGACAAAGTCATAGGATTTGCGAAGCGCCGCGGCGGCCTCCTGTGCGGTGTCTGTGTCCGAGGCAACCAGCGCAATTTTTTTGTTATTTTCCGTCATGGCACATCCTGCGCCCCCTTCATCATCTGCGGTCAACGCAGTTTAAACAAGTGGCGTTGATTTATTTCACTTAGGGTCTGTTGACAATTAAGGTCAGGGCGTTGGCGCTTCACATTTTATCACTGGCGAGGCGCGGAATGCGCTGTAGTGTCATTCACTTCAAGCATTTTGCAACGCTGTCCAGTGATAAAATGTGGATCGTCCGCCGGATTCGGCCGGAATGGCCCACTTTTACAGCAGTCGTCCTTGAATATACCGGTATGTCCTGCGTCCTCCTGCTTAAAATTGAGCCATTCTGGCCAAACCAACGCCCTGACCTTAATTGTCAACAGACCCTAGAATATAGGGGTGCGGGTGGCGTCTGCAACCCATTTCTGTATGGTCATCTGAGCACGTTTCTTGTCAAGCTTCTTGAAATATTCAAAAGCTTCCGTCGTCTGCTTGTCGGTCAGGGCCGTACTCTCATTCTGGGCGGCGCGCGTCAGTTCATAAATTGTCAGAAAAACGCTCTGGTCGATTCCCGCCGCGCAGCAGGATACCGCCAGGGCCTCCGCCCCCCGGTCATAGAGAAAAGAGCGCATGATCTTTTGCGGCACATTGATTAATTTTGAGAAGGCGATCTCGAAAAGCGAGGATTGCCCCTGATTGAGGCATTTCATCAGGAAGGACGGCTTGAGTTTGCCGGCCTTGTGCAGCTTGTCGACCAGAAGCTTTTCCGATTTTTCCCTGGTGAGGTAATTCTGTTCTTCCTCGCTCGCCTCATCCGTTGCCATTTTAAGCAGGGTTGCGATTTCTTCTTCAGTGATGTTCAGCCGGTTCAAGATGGATTCTTTGAGACTGTCGGAGACCCACTGATACATCAGAGCCGACATTTCCTCCGGCAGATCCGGATGCTCGATCAGCGGGGGCTGGATCTCCGGATCAAGCTTGGATTTTTCCACCAGGGCGGCGATTGATTTATCGTCAATCCTGGCGTCCTGATTGCTGAGCAGGGCAAGCAGGGTTTTGGTGTTGCCGATGGCGACCAGTTCCCGCGAAACGGCGGAGGAGAGCTTTTTGCGGCTGGCGATGCTCAAATGATGTTGTACGGTTTTATGGCGGATGACCTTCAGCAGTTCCTGGTCAGACAGCAATTTACTGAGCAGCAGAACCGGTTTGGCGACTTCAATCTGATCATTGGCCAGCAGTATAATCAGGTCAATCGGCGCATCTTCGCTGCCGGCAAGCCGTTGGGCAAGCTTCTTGCGGACATTCATTTCAACGCTGGTGACGAGCTTTTCAAGGATTTCCGACATTAAAGCCAGTTCGTTTGGCGAAAGCTCTGAATGGCGTCGTTCCAGCAGGTCGGTGGTTGCGGTAAAGAGTAGGGACCGGCCGTTGGCCTGCTTCTGATGGGCAAGCTTAAGTAGGTTTGAGACTTCCTTGTCTATTTCCAGCATATTCATTACCGCTAAATCAAATTTATCATTACCTGCCTTCTTTTAGCGCATATACAAAGACAAGCTTAATTGGAGAAATACTATATGCGATCGAGTTAATTAGAGGTAAATAACGGCATATTCTTTTTCAACAGGGGAAGCTTAATATTCATTGCGGCCGAATTCAATAAAGAAAAGACTTATATTAGATAAATATTATATAGATTCTCTTAAAGAGATATATGGAAAGAATTATATTTTGACCAATGCGCGAAAGGTTTCATCCAGTGTTTTCAGCACCGCCGCATTCGCTTTATAGGCGTGGCTTGCCCGGCTGAGTTCCGCCAGTTCCGCCGGCAGGGAAACATTGGGGATGTTCACCGTGCCCTGGTCGCCGGCCAGCGGGGAGGTGGGGTCATATACGGTCAGGCTCGCCGGGCTGACCGGCACGGCGTGGGCCCGCACCCCGCCGGAAGGGCTGGTGGTTTGTTCCGTGCGCTGGGGGACATACCCGCGAAAGGATTCGCCCGTGGCCGCAACACCCCGGGTGGCAGGCGTAGACGCGACATGGGAATTGACAATATTGCCTGCGGCGACATTCGCCCGCGAGGTGGCGGCGATAAGGCCCGAAACACTTGTCTGTATTGCCTTGAACATGATATTCTCTCATTGATAGTACCGGACTTTCGGTCCGATTCCTTAAAAACCATAGAGGGAGACATCTAAAATTGTCTTAACAAAAGATAAAGATTGCAGCGATTGCCCTGCCGGCACGTCAGGCGGCTGAGCGGGCCGCCCGGGCCAGGGCATGGGCCAGATTGAGCGACCCCTGCAGGCGATTTTCGATTTTCGACCATTTGCGCACGTAAACCAGGCGGTGGTCGGAACGCAGCTTGGTGACCGCCGACTGTTTGGTGATGAAATCAACCAGCCCGGCGGGATTGGCGAATTTTGAACCGCGGAAGCTGACAATGGCACCCTTCGGTCCGGTCTCGATCTTCTCGATTCCGGCGAGGCGGCAGAAATGCTTGATCAGGATGATTTTCAGCAGATGCTCGACCTCTTCGGGCAGGTCGCCAAAGCGGTCAATCAGTTCCGCGCCAAAGGCGTCAATTTCCTCCCGGCTGTTCAGTTCGGCCAGGCGGCGATAAAGCGACATGCGCAAATTCAGGTCCGGGACAAAGCTTTCCGGGATCAGGACCGTCGCGCCGACATTGATCTGCGGTGACCAGCCGCCGTCAATTTCTTCATCCGTGACGCCGGCGCGGGCCTCGGCGACCGCTTCCTCCAGCATCTGCTGATAGAGCTCCATGCCGACTTCCTTGATGTGGCCCGATTGTTCCTCGCCCAGCAGGTTGCCGGCGCCGCGAATGTCAAGGTCATGGCTGGCGAGCGTAAAGCCGGCGCCCAGGGTATCCAGTGTCTGCAGCACCTGAAGCCGCCTTTCCGCCTGGGCGGTCGGCATCCGGCGCGGCGGCAATGTCATATAGGCGTAGGCCCGGACTTTCGAGCGCCCGACCCGGCCGCGCAACTGATACAGCTGGGCCAGCCCGAACATCTCGGCGCGGTGAATGATCATGGTGTTGGCGGTCGGAATATCAAGGCCGGATTCGACAATTGTCGTTGAAATCAGCACGTCATATTTGCCGTCGTAGAAAGCGTTCATGATGTCCTCGATCTGGCTCGGGGCCATCTGGCCGTGGGCGGTCACGGTTTTGACTTCCGGCACATGCTCTGTCAGGAATTCCGCAATCTCCTTCAGGTCCGATACCCGGGGACAGACGTAAAAACTCTGGCCGCCCCGGTAATGTTCGCGCAGCAGGGCCTCGCGAACCACCAGCGCATCCATCGGCAGGACAAAGGTGCGAATCGCCAGCCGGTCGACAGGCGGCGTTGCAATCAGGCTCAGGCCCCGCATGCCGCTCATGGCGAGCTGCAGGGTGCGCGGGATCGGGGTTGCGGTCAGGGTCAGCACATGAACGTCATGCTTCATTTGCTTCAGACGTTCTTTGTGAACGACGCCGAAATGCTGCTCCTCATCAATGATGATCATGCCGAGATTTTTGAATTTGACGCTTTTGCCGAGCAAAGCGTGGGTGCCGATGACGATTTCGCAGGTGCCCCTGCCGAGTTCCTCCCGGGTCAGTTTCTGATCCCGGGCGCCGACCAGGCGGGACAGATGGCCGATGCGCACCGGCAGTCCCCTGAAACGGTCGCTGAAGGTTTTGTAATGCTGGCGGGCGAGCAGGGTGGTTGGCGCGATGACCGCCACCTGGAACCCGCCCATGACGGCGAGAAAGGCGGTGCGCAGGGCGACCTCGGTCTTGCCGAAACCGACATCGCCGCAGATCAGGCGGTCCATGGGCTTGCCGCTGGACAGGTCGCTGATCACGTCCTGCACGGCCCGCAACTGGTCGTCGGTTTCCGTATAGGGGAAACGGGCGCAGAATTCGTCATAAAGCCCCTCCGGCGGCTGAATGAGGGAGCCTTTGCGCAGGGCGCGCTGGGCCGCGACCCTGATCAGTTCATCGGCCATTTCGCGGATGCGTTTCTTCAGACGGGCCTTGCGGCCCTGCCAGGCGACGCCGCCCAGCTTGTCGAGCTGGCCGTCGCTGCCCTCGGCGCCGTAGCGGCTGAGAATTTCGATATTCTCAACCGGCACAAACAGCTTGTCGCCGCCCTGATAGGTCAGATGAACGCAGTCATGGGCCGCGCCGTTGACCTCAATCGTCAACAACCCCTCATAGCGGCCGACGCCGTGATCCATATGAACCACCAGATCGCCGGGGGTGAGGGCCGAGGCCTCCTGAATGAAATTTTCCGCCTTGCGCGATTTGCGGACCTTGCGGACCAGACGGTCGCCCAATATGTCCTGCTCGGCAATCAGAACTTCTGTCCCGCTGTCAAAACCATGCTCCAGCGGCACAATCATCAGGCCGATAACGCCGTCGGGCAGCCTTTCGCGTTCGGCCCAGCTGTCAATCACCTGATGGTTGGCCATGCCATGTTCCTTCAGCACCGCCGCCAGCCGGTTTTGCGACCCGGCGCTGTAACTGGCGATCAGGACCCGCCGCCCGTCAAGCTGCAGCCTGACGCAATGCTGGCGCAGGGCGTCATAGACATTCTGATTCGGGTCATTGCGTTCCGGGGCGAAGTCGCGGCCGGCTCTGGCGGCCAGATTCAGGTGATCGGCCCCCGGCGCGGCGCGGAAGGCGCTGAACTGGTGGATTTTGCGGGCCCCGACCACGGCCTGCCAGTCGTCATCGGTCAGATAAAGCTTGTCCGGCGGCAGCGGCTTGTAGGTTGAAAGGGCGCCGGCGGCCCTGCGGCCCGAATCCTCATAGGCTGCCTTGCGCGCCTGATAATAATCCCGGATCGCGACCAACCGGTCCTGGAAGGCCTCGGTCGCCAGAGGGTCAAGGGTCACCGGACAATCGGGCAGATAATCAAACAGGGTTTCGAGCCTGAAATGAAACAGAGGCAGCCAATGCTCCATCCCCTGATGTTTGCGGCCTTGCCCGACCGCCTCATAGAGGGGGTCTTCGCTGCGCACCGCGCCAAACTGCCGGACATAGGCGCCGCGAAACCGCCGGATGCTGTCTTCGTCCAGGGTAATCTCGCTCATCGGCACCAGCGCGACCCGGTCAATTTTCTCGGAGGTGCGCTGGCTGACCGGATCGAATTCGCGGATCGCCTCAATGGTGTCGCCCCACAGGTCAATGCGCACAGGCATATCCTGCCCCGAGGGGAAAATATCGACCAGCCCGCCGCGAATGGCGAAATCGCCATGCTCGATCACCGTGCTGGCGCGGGCATAGCCGTTGCGGCTGAGATAGGCCGTCAACCTGTCGAGGTCAAGCCGGTCGCCGGTTTTGGCGAAAAAGGACAGCCCCTTGAGGCTGTCGCGGGCCGGGATCATCTGGGTTATCGCATTGATCGTGGTGACCACCAGCCGCCGCGGCTGCGCGGCCCCTTCGGCCGCCAGTCTGCTCAGGGTCGTCATCCGCCGGGCGCTGATCTCCGGATTGGGCGACACCCGGTCATAGGGCAGACAGTCCCAGGCGGGAAAGGTCAATATCTCCGTCTCCGGCGAAAAGAAAGCCGCCAGATCGGCCATATTGCTCATGCGATGATCATCGCGGGCGATATGCAGCATGACTTCGGGACCGCCTTTAGGCGCATTCAGCAGCTGGGCGATGAACAGGGCGTCGCGGCCTTCGGGCGCGCCGGCAAGCTGAAGGGGAACTTCCGCATTTATAAACTGGTCGAGATCTGTCACTTCAGTATCTTGAGAAAATCGAGCGTCCGGAGTTTGTCCATGATGTCATTTTGCAAATGCGCCGGCGGCTCCTGGTCGCCGGTGATCCAGGCGACAATTTTCAGGTCCGGCTCCCGCAGCAGGTCCTCGTAGCGGTCCAGTTGGGCGCGATTCAACTCATCGAGGCGCCTTTCGGCAAAATGGCCAAGCAGAATGTCCGCTTCCTTGATGCCGCGGTGGGCGCTCCGGAATTTCAGCCGTTTCCGGCGGACCTCAAGGGATTCATTGGCGTCAATTTCGGGTTCGATAAAGCCGGGGGCATCAAATGATGGCATGGGTGCTACAATCTGCTTTATATTTGCTGTCGGTTTTAGTTTAATATGCTAGTGATAGAAAAAAAACACATCTGAATCAATTATAAACCGTGTGGTTCGGATATAAACGTGACTCAACAACGAGGGACAGGACAAACAATATCCCATGCGTCCGGAAATATTATATCCCTTTTTCGCAGATACCGTCAGCCTGCCCGGCGTCGGCGGGCGGATTGCCGGGCTGCTGGAAAAGATTGTCGGACGGCGGGTGCTGGACCTGTTCTGGCACCTGCCGGTGGATATTATTGATCGAAGGTCGAGCCCGCGGCTTGCCGATATTGACCATGACGGGATCGTGACCCTTGAGGTCACGGTCGGCAAACATGATGCGCCGCCCGCCAACAGCCGCCGCCCGTACCGGGTCTGGTGTCATGATGACACGGGACAGATACAGCTGGTCTTTTTTCATGTCAAAGGCGATTACATCCGGCGCCAGTTGCCCGAAGGCGAACGACGCCTGATCAGCGGCAAGGTCGAAGTCTACCAGAGCCAGCTGCAAATGAGCCACCCGGATTACATGCTGTTGCCGTCGGCGCGGGACGAGATTCCGCCCATCGAGCCGGTCTACCCCTTGACCGCCGGCATCAGCGGCAAGGTCATGGCCAAGATCATCCGCGGCGCCCTTGAGCGGCTGACGGCGCTTCCCGAATGGCAGGACGCGGGCCTGCTGGCGCGGGAAGGTTGGCCGGAATGGCATGCGGCGCTGAAGACGCTCCATCAGCCGCAGGGGCAGCGCGACCTTCAGCCGGACAGCCCGGCCCGCCGGCGGCTGGCCTATGACGAATTTCTCGCCAATCAACTGGCGCTGGAGATCATGCGCCGGCAGAACCGCAGAAAAAAAGGCCGCCCGCTCACTGCACAAGGGCAATTGAAAAATCAACTGCTGGAAAATCTACCCTACAGCCTGACCGGGGCGCAGCTCGACAGCATTGCCGAGATCGAAAAGGATCTGGCCCGGCCTTACGCCATGATGCGGCTGTTGCAGGGCGATGTCGGCAGCGGCAAGACGGTCGTCGCCCTGCTGGCGATGCTGGTGGCGGTGGGAGAGAACGCCCAGGCGGCGATGATCGCGCCGACGGAAATCCTCGCCCGGCAGCATTACGCCAGCCTGCGGGAGATGACCGACGGCATGGACGTCCGGATCGCGCTGCTCACCGGGCGCGACAAGGGCAAGGCGCGAGACAGGCTGCTGGCGGAACTCGCGGCGGGGGAGATTGATATTCTGGTCGGCACCCACGCCCTGTTCCAGAAGGATGTGATCTATCACGATCTGGCGCTGGCGGTGATTGACGAACAGCATCGCTTTGGCGTCGAGCAGCGTATGGCCCTGTCGGCCAAGGGACGGCAAGGCCTGACGATGGACGTCCTGACCATGACCGCGACGCCGATTCCGCGCACCCTGACCCTGACCGCTTATGGCGATATGGACGTCTCGCGGCTGCATGAAAAGCCGCCGGGCCGCCAGCCGATCGACACGCGGACCATTCCGCTCAGCCGCCTTGACGAGGTGGCGCAGGGCATTCGCCGCGCCATTCAGGGCGGCAGCCGGATATTCTGGATCTGTCCGCTGGTCGAGGAATCAGAGGTGCTGGACCTGGCGGCGGCGGAAGAAAGGCATCGCCACCTGGAACAGCTTTTCGGTTCCCGGGTCGGTCTGGTTCACGGCAAGATGAAGCCAAAGGACAAGGATCGGGTGATGGCGCGTTTCGCCGGGGGCGAACTTGACATCCTGGTGGCGACGACGGTGATTGAAGTGGGGGTGGATATTCCCGAAGCGACGGTGATGGTGATCGAACATGCCGAACGGTTCGGCCTCGCCCAGTTGCATCAGTTGCGCGGCCGGGTCGGGCGCGGCGCCGGCAAATCAACCTGTTTATTGCTCTATGGCGCGCTGGGCGGGGAGGCGGCGACGGCGCGGCTCCGGATCATGCGCGAAACGGAAGACGGCTTTCTCATCGCCGAGGAAGACCTGCGCCTGCGCGGGGCGGGTGAATTGCTCGGCACCCGGCAAAGCGGCCTGCCGGATTTTAAGGTCGCCCGCCTCGAAGATCACGGCGCGCTGATCGCCATGGCGCGGGATGATGCGCGCCTGATCCTGGAAAAAGACCCCGATCTGAAAAGCGGCCGGGGCCGCAACCTGCGCATCCTGCTGTATCTTTTTGAACGGGACGAAGGGGTGAAATACCTGACGTCGGGATGATTATTTTTTCGTATCGATAATTTTTGACGCCAGTCTGGTCGGATCGACCAGGCCGGCGGATATAACATATTTCGCCCCTTCATCCGGGGTCATTTTAAGGCGGATAATGTCTTTTTTCGGCACGAACAGCAAAAAGCCGGAGGTCGGATTCGGCGTCGTCGGCAGGAAGACATTGATGACATCCTCGGGCAATTTGGCCTGGACCTCGCCGCTGTTGTCGCCGGAAATAAAGGCGATGGCCCATAATCCCTTGCGCGGATATTCCACCAGCACCACTTCTTTGAAACTGCCCTTGTTTTCCGAAATAACCGTTTCAAAGATCTGTTTCAGCGTATTGTAGACGCTGCGGACGATCGGCATCCGGTTGAGGATTTTCTCACCGATCCGGATCAGGGTCTTGCCCATGAAATTGGCCGCCAGAAACCCGAGCAGGGTCAGGACGAGAAACAGGAAAATCAGCCCGACGCCGGGCAGGGGAAACGGCAGATAGGTTTCCGGGTTATAGATCGGCGGGATCAGCGGCTTGATATTGCGGTCGATCACATCGATAAAGGCCCAGGCCAGATAGATCGTGATCCCCACGGGCGAGGCGACGACCAGGCCGGTCAGAAAATAGGTTCGTATCCGTTGCAAAAAGGTTTTTTCGCTTATCACTTTATCGTCATCAGACATGGGCATGGGTCCGGAAAAAAAACGTTATCTGTAAATTTCTAAAGAATTTCGAAACATTATGAGACAGCTTTGGCAAGAATGTGTCTCAATCAAGCTCTTTTGTAAATAGCCGATAATCCTTATAACGCCAGCAGCCGATGGTTTCCAGCATCTTCGACAGGCGGGTGTTTTCCTCCAGCACCCAGGAAAGCTCGGCATGGGTGCAGCCGGCTTTCTCGGCGTGAATGCGGCATTCCTCGATCAGGGCGAAGGCCATGGCGCCGCCGACGGCGGTATTCTGCATCGCCTTGCGCACGCCCATCAGCGGCACCCGCACCGTTTTATAGCTCGGTTTCACTTTCAGGCGCCACAGCAGTTTCAACAGGCCGAAGGGCAGCAGCCTGCCGTCCAGGTCCCGAATGATCTCGTTGACGTTGGGCAGGGTCACCATCATCGCCTGGGGCACACCGTCATATTCGGCGATAAAGGTGAAATCCTCGCGGATGATCAGCTTCATATCCTTGACCGCCTTGGTCAGTTCATTCTCGGTGAAGGGCAGGGCCATCCAGTTTCCGGACCAGGCGTCATTGTAGATATCAAGAATGGTTTTCAGGTCCTGTTCGAAATTCTTCATATTGATCGGACGCAATTTCATCTTGCCGTCGCGCATGCTGCGCTTGATCAGCTTGTCAATGGCCGGCGGCAGGATTTTTTGATCAATTTTCAGATAATAAGCCCACAGATCCCTGATTTTTGTCATGCCGTAACCGGCGAGCAGATCCTGATAATAGGGCCGGGCGTGGTTCATCATCAGGCTGGGCGGCGTATCAAAACCGTCAACCAGCATGCCGGTTTCCTCATTGATGGACAGGCTGAAGGGGCCGATTATCTGATCCCGGCCGTTGTCTTTCAGCCAGCCTGTCGCCGCGTCAAGCAGGGCGTCGGCGACCGCCTGATCATCGATGCAGTCGAAAAATCCGAAATGGCCGATTTTTTGCCCATGGCGCTGTTCGACCAGCGTGTCGACCTGGGCGCTGATCCGGCCGACGGTGACGCCGTCCCGGAAGGCGAGCCACAGTCTCGCCTCGGCATGTTCAAAATAAGGGTTCTTTTTCGGGTCGAGAATTTCCATCCGCTCCATAATCAGCGGCGGAACCCAGTGGGGGTCATCCTTGAAAATAGCCCAGGGCAGCTTGACGAACTGTTTCTGGTCGGCGTTGCTGCGGACCTCGTTGATGGTGACGGCTGATGTCATGATATTCCTCGAACCCTGTTTTATTGCGCCGACCACTATAGTGACCGGGAAGATTTATCCAAGTTTTTTGTCGTTGATACAGTCAAGGCTTATTCTTCCGTCACCAGCAGGAAGCTCGCGCCAATCAGGAAAAACAGCAGGAAAGGCAGCCAGGCGGCGATGATCGGCGGCACGGCGCCATATTGGCCAAGGGCGATAAACAGGTTGTTGATGACGAAATAACCAAAGCCCATGGCCCCGGTCAGGGTGATGCGGCCGAAAAGATTGCCGCCGCGATGCAGGCCGAAGGCCGCCAGTCCGGCGAGCAGCGGCATCAGCAGGGTGCTGAGCGGCGCGACGAATTTCTGATAGAGCATGGTCTCAAAGCTGGCGGTGTCATGGCCTTCGCGCTTGAGCTGACTGATGGCGGCGCGCAGGCGCTGCAACGTGACCTGGTCGGGCTTCAGGGCGAGGGCGATAAAGCGTTCCGGCGGAATATTGGTGTCCCATTCGAGATTCTCCATCAGGGTCACCTTCAGGGTTCTGACATCAAATTCCTTGACCTCGAACATTTTCCACTTGCCATCGCGATAGACGGCGAAATCCGCCTTGATCAGCGATGTGATCTGCAGATCCTTGTCACGGATATACTGGGTTATCTTATCCAGCAACAGAATGCTGCCGTTGCGGCTGGCGCTTTCCGCCTTGACCAGATTATTGCCGTCATTGACCCAGGCGTCATAGACCGTGTCCGGGGCCGGCGGCAGGTCGGCGGCGTAATTATTTTCCTTCCAGTTGCGCAATTCCGCCTTGGCGTCGACGGTCACGGTTTCGGTGAAGACGAAATGCAGGCTGGCGATCAGCAGCGACATCAAAATCATCGGCGTGATAATGCGGAAAGCCGACCAGCCCGAGGCCTTCATAATAACGATTTCACTATGGATATTGAGGCCGGCGAGGCATATGATGGCGGCCAGCAGGGCGACGAACGGCGAAAAGAGCGATAATAATGTCGGGGTTCGCAACGTGACATAATACCAGAGGTCGGCATAGGTCGCGCCTTCACCGGCCAGAATGTCATCGGATTCCGACAGCAGGTCGAGCATTTGCAGGGTGGCGACCAGGCCCAGCAGGATGACGATGTAGCGCATGGCGAAGGTTTTCGCCAGGTAAAGGTCCATGCTGCCCGGATTTAGCAGGCCGCCGACATGGTTCGATATTCTGATAAATCTTTCCATATCAGTCCGCCGTTCTCAGCCGCCGCGCCATCCGGCGGACGGCGTCAACCACGACATCATAGATGATTTCGATCCGCCGCAGCGGCATGCCGCCGACTTTATAGGCGCCGATATAATAGAGCCGGGCGGTCAGCAGGATAAACAGCGCCGTCGGCAGCCAGATCACCAGCCAGGGGGAAATATCGCCGGTCGCCGAAAAGCCGAGGCCGAATTCAAGGATCTTGTGATAAACCAGCAGGATAATCACCCCGACCGCAATGCCGAGCGCCCGGCCGGACCGTTTGGCCACCAGACCGAGCGGCAGGGCGAGAAACGGCACAATAAGGATCGACAGGGCCCGGGCGGTCCGGGAATGAAGGGTGGCGGCGATTGCCGGGTCGTCGCTGCGCCTCGCGTCCCACAGTTCGATGATGGTCATTTCCGTCGCTTCCTCGCCCCGGTCATGGAAGCTGGCGAAATTCGGCACGTCAAGCGGCAGGTCATGCAGTTCAAAATTGACAATTCTTGGCCGGCTTTGCGACATGTCGAGATCAATCAGCGTCCCGTTATAGAGCCGCAGAATCAGATAACGGTTGTCGGGCGAGACGAAAAAGCTGCCCTTTTTGGCGCTGATTGACTGAATCCGGCCGTTCGGCGCTTCCTGCTGGGCGAATATATCGATCAGTTCGCGGCCGGAATTGCGCGATTCCTCTATCCTGAGCGTCAGGCCGTTGCCGAGCGAGGTATATTCCCCGGCCTTGATGCTGGCGCCGAGCGCGCCGCTGCGAATATCAAAAATCAAACCCTGATAGGTATAGCGGCTGTAGGGCTGGACAAAGCCGACGACAATCACATTGACCACCAGCAGAAACAAGGCGATATTCATGCTGGGCAGGAGCAGCCGGTTCAGGCTCATCCCCGAAGACAACATGGCGTCCAGTTCACTGTTGAGGGCGAATTTACGCACGGCGAGCAGAACGCCGAGAAAGACGGACAGGGGCAGCACCAGCGTCAGATATTGCGGCATCAGGTTGCCCAGCATGCGCCAGACGATGTCAATGGGGCCCCCCTGGTTGATGACGAAATCAAACAGGCTAAGCATTTTTTCCAGCAGGAGCAACAATGCTGAAATGCCCAAGGTGACAATCAGAGGCACGATTGTTTCCTGCAAAATATATTTGTCAATTTTTTTTATCATTAGGTCGCTTTTAGTCTGGATTTAGCCTAATTTCATGCCTATAGCATTTGGTATAGAAGAATATGCCCAAAAGGAAAAATTGTTTTTTGCTTCTTCCGGCAGATTTATGGTTTTTATAGGGCGAAAACACAGAATAAATTTGATCAGCAGGTGGAACGACAAGTGGGAATCATCGCTATTTTAAGCAGCCCGTCCTCTTTTAGAGACAATGACGAGATGGAGAAAATCCGTGACGTTATCTCGAAGGGATCGGGCATTTTCCATTATGAAGTCGAAAAACACAAGGATATAGCCGAGGCCCTGACGCGCTTTCAGCAGGCGGCGGTCGAGGCGATCGTCATTGTGGGCGACCGGGCGCTGGCTTCCGCGACATTTGAGCATATCGTGGAAAAGGATCTGGCGGGCGTCAAGGATATACCCCTGGCGGTCCTGCCGGCCGGCGACAATAATATCGTGGCGGAAAATCTGGGCGCCGTCCATTCGGAACCGCATGTCGCCCTGAAAAAACTGCTGGCGGATTTCAATAAATCCCTGCTCAAGGACAGGGTGGCCGAATATCCGCTGATCAAGCTGGAGGGGGTCCGGGGGCTTGATTATCTCTATGGCCTGTTTTTCTGCGCCGGCGAGATTACCCGGCAGAAGCGTCTGTTTCACCGGCCGGTGTCTGAAAAGGGCGTCATTTCCCGGCTGCGGCGCTGGATCGATACCCTTTTGATGATTCAGTCGGCCTATCGCAATGCGATGGGCAAAAACCGACTGGAGGATGCGATCCGGATAAACCGCAATCAGCGGGGCGCCGTGGTCGGCCATTTCTTTATCCTGCTGGTGACAACCCTTGACACCGCCTTTAACCGCATCGCCCTCAGGACACATAATGGTCCCGACAGCGCCTGTTTCCTCAGTGTGGAAAATACGCCGGAAGCGGTCTTGAAAACCGGCAAAAAGATGCTGGCCGGCAAATATGAGGGAGGGGAAATAATGGCCGGGCATGTCATGACCGACATCAAACACGCGCGCATTGTTCTCAAGGCGCCCTTTGTTCTGGATGGCAGTTATTATCAGGCGGGTGAGTCAGGCGAACTGTTCGTATCGGTCACAGATCGCCTGAAATTCATCCGCTTAAGCTAGGGCGAGTTCCGGCGCATCCTGCAACAGGCCGAGCCGCCTGCCGACGAGGATGAATTTCTCCAGCATATAGTCAATCTGCTCAACCGTATGGGCCGCCGACAGGCTGCAGCGCATCAGATTCAGGCCGTTCGGCGTCGCCGGCGGCAACGCCAGATTGACATAGACTCCTTCCCGGATCATTTCGCCCCAGAAGGCGATCGCCATTTCCTGGCTTTTGACGATGATCGCGGCGATCGGGCTTTCGCCGGTGGTGCCCATGTCAAATCCGGCTCTCGCGAGCCCCCTGTTGAGCTTCATTGAATTGTCGAGCAATCTGGCGCGCAAATTGCTGTTGGCGATCAGTTCCAGGGCCTTGGTCGCAGAGGCGACGACGGAGGGCGGCAGGGAGGCGGTGAACATATAGGGCCGGCACACCAGTCGCAGGGCTTCAAATTTGGGATGATTCGAGACGCAATAGCCGCCGATGGTGCCAACGCTTTTGCTGAAGGTGCCGACGATGAAGTCAACCTGGTCTTCCACGCCCTGCGCCTGGGCGACACCACGCCCGGTTTCGCCGAAGACACCGATCGAATGGGCCTCATCGACCAGGATATGGGCGTTATGATTCTTGGATATTTTGGTCAACTCTTTCAGCGGCGCCTGATCGCCCAGCATGCTGTAGACCCCTTCAAGGACCACAAGAATGCCGGCTTGCGGATCGCTTTTGCGGATACGGGCGAGGCGCTTGTCGAGATTGTCCGGGTCATTATGCTTGAAGCGGACGACCGTGGCGTTGCCCATGGCGCAGCCGTCATAAATGCTGGCGTGGCTGTCGGCGTCAATGACCACATAGTCTTTCGGCCCGGCCACGGTGGCGATTACGCCGAGGTTGGCCTGATAACCGGTGGAAAAGACGATGGCGTGTTCGGCGTCATAGAAAGCCTTGAGGGTTTCTTCCAGTTGCTTGTGGCTGTTATAGGTGCCGTTCAGCACCCGCGATCCGGTGGTGCCGGTGCCCAGCGCGTCGAGGGCGTCGCGGGCGGCCTGCATGCATTCCTCGTTGAAAGTCATGCCCATGTAATTGTTGGTGCCGGCGAGGATGGTTTCCCGCCCGTTGATGATCGCCGTCGTCGGCGAGAGGACTTTTTCCATGCTGACGGTGAAAGGGTTGGCCTCTCCCGCCGGCAGACTGTTGTAGTCATTCAGAATCGGGTCAAATTTTTCAAAAAGATCAAGGGTCATTATTGTTCGCTCAGCAACTTTTCTACGGCTTCGGTGAACTGGCCCACAGTCTCAAGGTCAGGAAGCAGATTGAGGGGAATGGTAATATCAAATTCGTCTTCGATTTCAGACAAAAGATCCATTACGGCAAGGGAGTCAAGTTCAAGATCGACACTGAAATAAGTATCTTTGCTGATAACAACGTTTTTTTTGTTGAAGGGTTTGATCAGCTCGCATATCTGATCAAATATCCTATCCACGTTTTGGGTCATGTTTTTTTATCCGAAATCTGGCCAGAACAAGGCTAGCTAAACTACACAAATATTATTGAAAGTCCAATTCTTTATATGGAATATAATTCGTTACAGGGAATATATTATATCAGGTTATTTTCCTTATACCACTCCAGGGTCATTTCAAAGCCGGACTTCAGGTCCGTCTCCGGCCGCCATTCCGTCATTGTCATAACATGAGGGCCGCGACATATCCAGTCCGGGTAGCATAACTCGTTTACTTTATCCGGGGTGATCATGGGGATATATCCGAAAATTGTTGAAAATAAGACATTGACCCGCGCCGCATGCCTCAACACCGGTTTCGGCACGACAAATTGATAAGGCCGGATGCGCAGGATGTCAGCGGCGGTGGCATAGAGATCCTGCACGGCATAGCCGTCTTGCCGCCCGTCATCAACGTCAAGGATTTGGCCGAAGCAATTTTCGTTTTTCGCGACGGCGATCATCGCCCGGGCGAGATCGGGGGCAAAAATCCACGACGCCCGGTTGGCCGCGCCGCCGGGAAGCGGCGCGATCCGCGACGAAATCGCCTTGAATATCTTAAGGGTTTCCAGATCCTCCGGCCCATATATGCCGGGCGGGCGCAGGATGGTCCAAGGCATGTCGCCCGCCGTCTGCGCCAGAATTTCCTCGCCGCGCCGTTTGCTTTCCGCATAGGCGGACAAATGCCTCTCCCGCGCCGCCAGGGAGGACAGCAGGATGAAATGGGGGCGGTTTGATGAATTCCGGACGATGTCGAGCAGGGTTTCGACGCTCTGGCTGTTGACCCGGGCGAAGTCCCCGGCCGCGCGCGCCTTGACCAGGCCGGCAAGATGGAAAATAATGTCGGCTTCCGCCGTGAGCTTCGCCAGCGCCTGTTTGTCGCCCAGGTCGCCTTCGATCCAGTTGATTTTGTCCGCCTGGGGCTGGGGCCGCCGGGTCAGGGCCTTGACCTGATAGCCTTGGCCGACCAGGGCGCGGATCAGATGCTTGCCGACGAATCCCGTGGCGCCGGTGACGGCCGCTGTTTTGGGTCGTGAGTTCATCATAAAAACGGGTATCCCTTTTGAACGGAGATTACCGCGCTATAAAGCAAAAGGTCAATGGTTTCAACGGTTTTAAATCACCAGTTCGCCGGCAAGATACTGTTTTCGAGCCTTGACCCGGCTCAGTTTTCCGGATGAGGTGCGGGGCAGGGACCGGGGCGGAATCAGCGCGACGACCGGTGAAATGCCGAGCATGGAATGAACGGTATCCTTGACGCGGCCTTCCATCATGGCGCGTTCCGCTTCATCGCGGGTCCGGCACTGGACCAGAATCGCCGGAATTTCTTCTTCCCGTTCACCGGGAATCGAAATGGCGGCGGTATCGCCCGAGCGCAGTTCTTCCAACTGCTCCACGGCCCATTCAATATCCTGCGGCCAGTGATTCTTGCCGTTGATGATGATCAGGTCCTTGATCCGGCCGATAATATAGAGGGAGCCCTGCTTCATATATCCCACATCGCCGGTGTCGAGCCATTTATCCGCTGACAGGCATTTGTCGGTGGCTTCCTGGTCCTGAAAATAACCGGCCATGACGCTGGGGCCGCGGACGCAGACCCGGCCGATCTGATATTCGCCGAGATCGTTGTCATCCTCGTCACGGATTTCCAGTTCATATTCGGATATGGGCACGCCGCAGTCGACAACTTCGCGGTAATTGGCGCCGTTGCCGTTGACCTTGAATTCCTTCAGGCATTTTTCTTCGCCGGAGAGCACCCGTTCATCGACAAGATCAATTTGAAAGCCGGTGTTCTTGCGGGCGAAACTGACCGCCAGGGTGCATTCCGCCAGGCCGTAGCTCGGGACGAAGGTCGTTGATTTGAAACCGACGCTTTTAAAAGTTTCCTGAAAATTCATCAATACATCGGCGCGGATCATGTCGCCGCCAATGCCGGCAATGCGCCAGCAGGATAAATCCAGATCGGCGATTTTGGTCGGGCTGGCGCGGCGGGCGCAGATGTCATAGCCAAAGGTCGGGCTGTAGGCCAGGGTGCCGCGGTTTTTCGAGATCAGCTTCAGCCATTGCAGCGGCCGGCGGGCGAAGGCTTCGGTCGCCAGATAGTCGGTTGTCACCTGGTTGGCGATCGGGGCGAGCAAAGTGCCGACCAGGCCCATGTCATGGTAAAAGGGCAACCAGGAAACGCAGCGGTCGTCTTCGGTCAGGTCCATGCCTTCCTTGCCGATGCCGCGACAGTTGGCCATCAGTGACTTGTGGGTCACCGCGACCCCGTGGGGGAAGCGTGTGCTGCCCGATGAATATTGCAGATAGGCCAGGTCTTCCGGCTTTGCGTCCGGCAGGGTGACGTTTTTCAGGTCCTTCAGGGACGCCTGGGCCTCGAAAGTGGCCGATGTGCCGACAAATTTCAATTTAAGGCCGGTGGTGGCCTCATCAAGCAGCGGCAGCATATAGGAGGCTGAAATGGCGGCGGAGGCGCCGCAGCTTCTCATCTGCTGGTTCAACTGGCTGGTATAGCCTTCGCGACCGCCGAAAGACGTCGGCAGGGGCAGGGGCACCGGCAGCAGGCCGGCATACTGGCATCCCATGAAATAGCAGACAAATTCGTCATTTGTTTCAGCGATCAGGGCAACGCGAGAGCCTTTCTCAATACCGAACTGGATGAAGCGCCGGCCAATTTCCTGGGCTTTATCGCGAATCTCGGCAAAAGTGATGCTCGTTTCAAGTTCACCACGCGGTGAATAAAAGTTCAGACCCCGAATACCTTCAGCGGCATATTCAAGCGCCTCCAGCAGGGTGTCAAAATCAGACAGCCTGCGTGGAAGAGTCGGATCTTGTGTAGGAATTGGTTCACGCATGTATGTTCAAAATCACTCACATTTTCCTGTGGATATAACCACCGTATTAATAGAAAACCAATTTAGCAGAACGGTTTTCCTGTCATAAATCTTTCACCTTCGATACATTTTGTCGTCTGCTATCGCAAGGATTTTATTTTGGCTCGGCGGCATTTTATCCGTTAAATCGGGACTTTCCAACATATTTCTTGTTTGGCGATCGGAGGTTAGAGGCGTCTATCGGGCGGCTTGGGGAACGGACTTTCTTTTTTCCGCCAGATATATCCCCGTGAAAATAAGCAAAACGGACACAATATAAGACATTTTCAGAGGTTCTCCAAGCCAGATGTAGCCGGCCGCCATGCCCACCAGGGGGATCAGATAGGTGTTGTAGGAAACAAAGGTCGCCCCGGTCAAATGGGTGAGATGAAACAGGATCAACGCCGTAAAACCGGTGGGGAAAACCCCCAGAACCAGGAGAGAATAGACCGCCGGCGCGGTGGGCGACAGGGCCCAGGGCTGCTCAATGATCAGGGCGAGGGGCAGGATAATCGCTGATGAGGTAATCAGCATGGCGGCGGATGTGTTGAGCGGGTTCTTGTTTTTCAGTCCGCGGATCATGACCCCGGCCAGGGCATAGGCGAAAGACGTCACCAACAGGCCGAACAGGGCGAGATAGGTGATTACGGAATTATCGACTTCGGTCACGGTGCCGTAAAACAGGCTGGCGACCCCGATCAGGCCGAACAGGATGCCGAACAGCTTGCCGACATTGAATTTTTCATCATGGGTCATGAAATGGGCGAGGATCAGGGTGAAGAAGGGCAGCAGGGACATGCAGATCGCCGCCAGCGCGCTCGGAACATATTGTATGCTCCAGCTTACCAGGAAGAAAGGGACGATATTGCCGCTGATGCCGATGACGGCGCAATATAGCCATTCTGATCGCGCCCGGGGCAGTTTTGCCCCCATCATCCAGGCGATAAGGGTTGTGATGATCGCGCCGATGGTGATGCGCCCCGCGGCTATGGTGAGCGGGGGAATGCTTTCAACGGCGATTTTATTGAACATGAAGGCGCTGCCCCAGAAAAACGCCAGCAAGAACAGGTAAAAAAAATGGCTCGGGGCTCTGTTATCGGTCATGGGGGTCTGATACTGTTCCGGTTATGAAAAAAACTGACAAGACACATAGCATGTTCGGCAGCGGGGGAAAATCAAAAAAACGCGCCCTGACGCGGGATTATCTTGTCCGGGCGGCCTATGGCTATCTGCAGCGGTTCGCCACGACGGAACAAAACCTGCGGACGGTGCTGGAGCGAAAAGCCAGACGGCGTCTGGCGGAATCCGATTCCGATTATGGACCCTTGCCTGAGGCGGTCCAGGCGTGGATCGCGGAGATCGTCGGCAAGGCCGTGGCGCAGAATCTGGTCAATGACCGGTTGTATGCCGAGGCGCGGGCCGCCCGCCTGATCCGCAGCGGCAATTCAAGGATGAAAACGACGCAGAAGCTTCTGAACAAGGGGGTCGCCGGTGACATGGTCGAAGAGGTCCTCGATCAACTGGCGGCGGACCATCAGGATACGGACGCGCTCGCGGCGGTCAAATATGCCCGGAAAAGGCGCTTCGGCGGCTTCAGCCTGCGGCATGACGGCGGCGAGGTTCAGGAAAAAGAACTGGCCAGCATGTGCCGGGCCGGTTTTTCCTACGCCCTGGCGACGCGGGTTCTGAGGATGTCGCGGCGGGAGATGGAGGATGTGATTTATGACGCCGGCCTGTAATCCCGTCCAGGAAATATGTAATCCCGTCCAGGAAATATTTCCGGATGTTTTTAAGGTGATCTTACAAGATGACAACACCATATCACAATCGTGATCCCGTCAGTGGATTTCGCCAGCCGATCGCCTATAAAATCAGCGGCGTGTATGGCGGCTTTTTCCTCTATGTGGGGATTGTTTTGCCCTTCTGGGCCCTGTGGCTCGCCGAGGTCGGGCTTTCCCCCGGCGAAATCGGTTTTCTGATCGGTTTTCCGTCATTTCTGAAAATCATTTCATCGCCCTTCATCGCCCAGCAATGTGACAAATGGGGCATGACGCGTCGGCCGATGCTGGGGCTTCTGGCGCTGGCGATTCTGTTTTTCTGCGGTTATTTCTTCTTCATCAGTTTTTCGTTTTTCGCCCTGGTGACCTTGTTCTTTTCCGTGGCGCTGACCGGGTTTATTCCGCTGATCGAAAGCTATGCGGTGCGGGCCTGCGACCGGCATCATCTGCAATATGGCCGGTTGCGGTCCGTGGGATCGATATTTTTTGTCATGGTGTCGGTCGGCTTCGGCCATTATCTGGATCATTACGGCTATGACAATTTCCTTTATTTCGGCGTCGGCAGTCTGGTGCTGACCTTCCTCGCGGTTTTTCTGCTGCCCCGGGATCAGCACCCGCCGCCGCGCCAGTCCCCCGACCCGGAAGTGAAGGCCGTGTCGCCGCTGAAATTCCTGTTCTCCAGCCGGGAATTCGTCATGTTCCTTGTCGTGCTCAGCCTGATCCAGATGAGCCACGGCTTCATTTATGTCATGGGCAGCGTATACTGGCATGATCAGGGGATTGACAATCAGACCATCGGCGCGCTGTGGAGCGTCGGCGTGATCGCGGAAATCGGCGTGTTTATTTTCGCCGGCAGAATTATCGCCCGCTTTCGACCCATGTATGTCCTTGGCGTCATCGCCGTCTTTGGCGTGATCCGCTGGCTGGCGCTGGCGGTGAGCCTGTCGGTTCCGCTGCTGTTTCTGGCGCAGACCTTGCACGGCCTGACTTACGGCGCGGCCCATCTGGTCGCCATGTATTATCTGTCGAGCCGGGTGCCGGATCAATATTTCACCACGGCGCAGTCGCTCTATAGTTCCGTGCCGCTGGGGCTGGCGCAGGGGACAGTGATGCTGTTGGCCGGTCCCATGTATGAACAGGCGGGTGGGGCGGCCTATTACGTCATGGCGGTGCTCTGTTTTGCGGTGCTGTTCATCGCAAGATTCGTACGCCGTGTCGCAAAAGACGCAAATTCAGTCGCCTGAGCGAAGGATTCCGCCTCCCGGGCCGTACTATCTCACAGACACGCCGGAAGAGGGGGGGCGCGTTGATTTTACAGACCATAGGAGAATGGAAATGAATAAATTATCACTTATCACACTGGCTTCAATCGCGGCGGTATCGGTTTCTAGCGGCGCAATGGCCGAGGGCGGCATGGGCAAGAAAGGCATGCGCGGCGAGCATCACATGATGCATATGCTGATGGACACGAATAAGGACGGTTCCGTCAGTCAGGAAGAGTTTCAGAATTTTCGCAGCCAGAATTTTTCCGGTGCCGATAAAAACCGGGACAAGGCGCTGACCCTGGAGGAATTCACCCAACTGGCGAAAAACATGGAGGAGCAGCGCCAGAAAGCCCGGGAGATGCGGAAACTGGAAAAGCAGAAGAAACATTTCGCCAAACTTGACGCCAATGGCGACGGCAAGGTTTCTCTGGAGGAATTTAACGCCAAGGGCGAGCGCAGCTTCATCCGCATGGACCACAATGACGATGGCGTCCTCAACAAGGAGGATCGCCAGAAGAGAATGCATAAAATGAAAAAAATGCAGCGGTAATCAAAGACCGGTCCGCGCAGGACTTGAGATCGACAATCCATCAGGGCGGAGGATGATTCCTTCGCCTTTTTTTTGACCAGAAATTCGGTCAGGATGCCAAATCACGCCGATAATGCCGTCGCTTTGCCAATTCATGGCTTGCAGTTGCCGGAAAGGCAGACTATTTTGCCAGCAGAAAAATGACATATGTAAGGAACTTCACCATGCTAAAAGGATCGATTACCGCGCTCGTGACCCCTTTCCTCAATGGACAGGTTGATGAGAAGGCCTTTCGAAAGCTGGTGAACTGGCAGATAGAACAGGGCTCTCATGGTCTGGTGCCCTGCGGGACCACCGGGGAATCGCCGACCCTGAATCATGATGAGCATAATCGGGTGACGGAAATCTGTATTGAGGAAACCGCCGGCCGGGCGCCCGTCGTCGCCGGCTGCGGCTCCAATTCGACCAGCGAGGCGATCAGTCTTTTGCGCCACGCCAAAACCGCCGGCGCCGACGCCGCCCTGATCGCCATGCCCTATTACAACAAGCCCAACCAGGAAGGCCTGTTCCAGCATTTCAAAGCGCTGAATGATGCGGTGGACATACCTCTGGTGATTTACAATATTCCCGGCCGCTCCGTGGTGGACATGTCCGTCGAGACCATGGCCCGCTGTTTCAGCGAACTGAAGAATGTTGTCGGCGTCAAGGACGCCACCGGCAATGTCGCCCGCGTCCCCTTGCAGCGCATGGCCATGGGCGAGGACTTTATCCAGTTGTCCGGCGAGGACCAGACCGCCCTTGGCTTTAACGCCCACGGCGGCGCGGGGTGCATTTCGGTGACGGCGAATGTGGCGCCGATGATGATGTCCCGCTTCCAGGACGCCTGTATGGCGGGGGATTACAAGGCGGCGCTGGCCCTGCAGGACAAGCTGACCGATCTCCATGCGGCGCTGTTTGTCGAGCCGAACCCGGGGCCGGTGAAATACGCCCTTGAGTTGCTGGGCGTCTGTTCGGCCGAAATGCGCCTGCCGCTGGTGCCGGTCAGCGCGGATACCCGGGCAAAGGTCAGGGCCGCCATGATCAGGGCGGGCCTGCTGGATTAAATCCGCGGGATCAGTCATGGCCAAATCAAAATCTTCAGATAAATCAAAAGATAAATCGAGGGGCGGCAAAAAGACAATCGCCGTCAACCGCAAGGCGCGCTATAACTATTTCATCGAGGAAGATTTCGAAGCCGGCATCGTTCTGACCGGAACCGAGGTAAAGTCCCTGCGGGCCGGAGAGGCCAATATCACGGAGTCCTACGCCGAGGCCAAGATGGGCGAGATTTTCCTCGTCAACGCCTATATCAAGGAATATGAAATGGGCAACCGTTTCAACCATGATGCGCGGCGGCCGCGGAAACTGCTGCTGCACCGGCGGCAGGTCAATAAAATTGCCGGGGCGATTCAGCGCAAGGGCAAGACCCTGGTGCCGCTGTCGATTTATTTCAACGAGAAAAACCGGGTCAAGGTGCAGATCGGCCTCGCCTCGGGCAAGAAAGCCCACGACAAGCGGGCGACGGAAAAGGAGCGGGACTGGAACCGGGAAAAAGGCCGCCTGCTGAAGGATCACGCCTGATCCGTATTTCATATTTCGCGCATCGTGAATATGTAAGGAAAACTGACAAACTGTCGGAAAATTTTACAATTTATTGTTTTGCCGGGGAATGATTTTTTCAATCGTCATTGAAACTAAAGCATAATTCCGACTTGGCGTATTTATTGCATGTGAATAACATTATTATGCGGAGCTGAAATATGAATATATTGAAATTTTTCTTTATAAGTATCTTTATGGTCCTGCTGGGAAATATCAATGCGCAGGCCACTGTTGTTGATGTTTTCGCAAGAGCAAACAGCAGCACGGGCGGCAGCGGGGCCGTAACCGGGGTAAATGTGGCGATTGGCGACCGTCTGGTGATGGTGACGGACCCCAATGATTGCTGGAGCGCCGGCGCCCCCCCGAGAGACAGCAACGCCAATGGCTTGACAGCCGGCAACCCCTGCCCAAATGGCGGCATATTTCCGGACTGGACACAGGCGGGCGTTTCGGCCCCCTTTGGCTCCCTGATGGGCAAGATCGGCGCAGGCAATTTCTTTTTTGTTGGTACGGATTTTGACCAGGTCATGGCCGAAGCCGGCGCCCTGTTGCTTTATTACTGGGACTCAAACGCCGGCGACAATACCGAATTCGTTTCAGTTGACATCAGTTTGAATCCTGACCTGCCGGCGCCGGGCACCCTGGGCTTGATCGGGCTTGGTCTCGGCTTTTTGCTCTATCGACGTCGGAAATCCTGAAAAAGATTTAAAATACGGGGCAATATTGAAGAAGCTTTCTGGATTTTAGGGAGCTTTTTTCATATTGGTGACCCGTCCTGAAATAAGTTGACAGTTAGGAGGCTTATGATGAAGGAACGCGAGCAGATCAGGCGTCGCCGCAGTCAGCGGGACTATCCCTTGGGCTTTAAATTATCGGTTGTCGCGCAGGTTGAGCAGGGTGATTGATCCGTATATAAGCGTGAATGAAGGCCAGATATTGCCCCTGTTTGGGGGTGAATTCTTTTTCACAACCGGGGTGCTCATCAGTGTTTGCGGAGGCGTTTTTTTGATTCATCAGTGTATCCAGCCATATGGAGATCCCGATGAATATACGATACCGCGTTGAATTAAGCCAATCCGAACGTCATGACCTGACAACATTGTTGCGTGGGGGGGGGAAACATCCCGCCCAGGAAAAACCGGAAACAACAAATCAACTATGATAAAATCCTGTATAAACAACGCCATAAAGTTGAAAATATGTTCGGGCGGCTCAAAGACTGGCGGCGAATTTCAACCCGCTATGGCCGATGCGCCATACTTTCTTTTTCCGCCATATGCATCGCAGCTATTGTCATATGGTGGATTTAAAGAGTCCTGACCCTAGTCCCGAGAATCACTTAAAACGTGGGGTATAGTTTTTTTAGTTTTATGCGGGCGTCTTTTGTGGTGAAGCGCCAGTCTGTTTTGCAGTTGTGCTTATTGCGACGTTTGAGCCAAGCGGCGACTTCACGGCACAGCGTTTCTTCGTCCTGGATGTTTCGGCCAGTGGTATTTCCGGTTCTCAATGGTTTGACGCCATCACCCGGAAAATTGATCTTTTCCACCGGGTTGAGGGAAAAATAGTCCAGGACCTGGAGGGCAGCGCCCGTCGTCTCGCCGCCGAGGCAAAGTTCAATTTCTGGCAAATAATGGTTCTATCCGCGTCTCTCGGGATCGCCATTGGGTTTATTTCCCTGAAAATATCCAATTCGATAACGGTTCCGCTCTATGGCATGCAGCAGAGTATGGCCCAGCTGTCGGAGGGCGTTTTGGACACGGAAGTTCGTTATACCGACTTCGGCAGTGAAATAGGCGTCATGGCGCGAAATCTTCAGGGCTTTAAAGAAAACGCCATTCAGCAGAAACAGATGGAGCAGGACATCAGGGACGCCGAAAAACTGCAACGGCGACAGGAAAAAGAGACCGAGGAAAAAGCAAGGCAACAGCGTGAGGAAAAGCGGGCGAAGGAGCGCGAGGAAGCCCTGCTTCGCGCTAAACGCGTTGAAAAGATGGAAGCCCTGATTAAAAATTTTGATACCGAAATATCTTCCGTATTACAGGGCATGTCGGCAACGTCGACGCAGCTGTTGAGTTCTGCGGGCGGCATGGCGGGAATCGCGGAGCAAACCGGTTCCTCAAGCGTCATCGCGGCGGCGGCGGCGGAAGAGGCGACAGTCAACATTAATACCGTTGCCTCCGCCACCGAAGAAATGTCCGCATCGGTGAGTGAAATCAGCCGTCAACTTTCCCAATCAACTGAAATTTCCCAGCGGGCCGTGGGCCAGGCGCATAAAACCAAAGAAACAATGACCTCGCTTTCTGAAAAAACAGAATTGATCGCCAGTGTCGTGAAGCTGATCAATGATATTGCGGAGCAGACAAACCTTCTGGCGCTTAATGCGACAATTGAATCCGCCCGGGCGGGGGAGGCGGGTAAAGGTTTTTCTGTGGTGGCCAGTGAAGTGAAAGCCCTGTCCGCACAAACATCAAGGGCCACGGAAGAGATCGGGGAGCATGTCAAGGCGGTGCAGATGTCCTCGCAAGAAGCTGTTGCGGCAGTTGAAAATATTCGCAACATTATCAACGAGACGAATGACATTTCCATGAGTATATTCGCCGCTGTCGAGGAGCAAAATTCGGCGACGGCGGAAATTGCGCGCAATATTCAGGAAGCGGCGAAAGGGTCGCAGGAAGTGGCGACTGTTATTGTGGATGTGTCCTCCGGCGCTTCAGAAACAAAAAATATCGCCAAGGATGTGAATGAAGCGGCGGATGAGGTGAGCATTAATTCCACGTCAATATCCTCTGTCGTCGGCGGGTTTTTGAGCAATATTCGCGCGCTGTAAAACGGAAGGAGGCCGTTTTTCATCAGGACAATAGAAAATCGCGCCCTGTGAAAAAATCGCGCCGCTTTTCAAATAAAGGGGGCTGGCGCCGCGTTAAATCCCGACTTCCCCTGCAGGGGGGAGTCGCCAGTTGATCGGCGTCTTGCCGTGGGCCACGAGATAGCTGTTGGCGCGCGAGAAAGGCTTGCTGCCGAAAAAACCACGATAGGCGGACAGCGGCGAAGGGTGCGGCGAGCGCAGGACAAGGTGGCGCGTCTCATCGATTTTCGCGCCCTTCTTCTGGGCGTAGCCGCCCCACAGGATAAAGACCAGATGATCATGCAGCCGGTTCAGTTCACAGATGATCTGATCGGTGAAGGTTTCCCAGCCGCGGCCCTGATGTGACCCGGCATTGTGCGCTTCTACGGTCAATACGGCGTTGAGCAGCAGCACGCCCTGATCGGCCCAGGGCAACAAACAACCATGCCCCGGCGGCGTTACGCCAAGGTCATCCTCCATTTCCTTGTAGATATTCACCAGGGACGGTGGCGGCGGTACATCGGGGCGGACGGAAAAACACAGCCCGTGCGCCTGCCCGGGGCCGTGATAGGGGTCCTGGCCCAAGATAACCACCTTGACATCCTTGACCGGCGTATGATCCAGGGCGGCGAAATATTCACTGCCCCGGGGGAAAATGCGTTTGCGCGCGTCAAGTTCCGCTTTCAGGAAGCCTTTTAACTGCTGCATATAATCCTTGGCGAACTCCGGCGCCAGAAGCTGTTTCCAGCTTTCCTCCAGCTTGATGCTATCCGCTGTGCCGCCCATGTCCGACATTTCCCTGCTGGCCGATGAAATCATATCACTTTTTTGTCATGTTTTACCGCAAGAGACAAGGCACATTTTGAGCGATGCAGGCGTTTTTGACTTTTCGGCCGGGATCAGGGAATCGGGCGGGTAATACCGCTGACCCGGATGCTATCGCCCGGCTGGTCCGTATAGCTGACTTTTAACAGGCTGGGGCTGCCCATATCCGCCCCCTGGAGGATGTCGAAGGTGTCGGGCCCCGACCAGTCAATATCCCGCAGATAGCCGGCGAAGGCCGCGGCGGCGGCCCCGGTCGCCGGATCTTCATAGACGCCGCCCGCGGCAAAGGCGTTGCGCGCATGGAACAGCCCGTCGGTTTCGGGCCATAACAGGCTTATGGTCGCCAGCCCCTGTTCCCGCATCAGGGCCTTGACCGGCGCGAAGTCATAGGCCATGTCGGCCAGGGTCTGGCGATCCCGCAGCACCAGGATAAGATGCTTCGCCCCGGCGCAGGCCAGACGCGGCGGGAACCGCGGGTCGAGGGCGCTGTGGCTGAAATTAAAATAGGAGATTACCTGATCGAGGAAATCCGGCGGCGCCACTTTCGATCGCGGGGCGGGGGAGCGCAGGGCGACGGAGAAGTTTCTGCCGTCAGATTCCGTCAGGCCGGATTCCGTCACCTCAATGGTGACTTCGCCGTCATTGAGGTAAAGCCTGTAGCGGCCGGGACCGGATTTTTCGCCCAGGGCGGCGCCGGTGGCGATGGTCGCGTGACCGCAGAAGGGGATTTCAATCTCCGGCGCGAAATAGCGGATTCGCCAGCCGTCCCGATGGGGATGTAAAAAGGCGGTCTCCGAATAGCCGACCTGGCGGGCCAGATCCATCATTTCCGGCTCAGGCGGCATTTCATCGCAGATAACGACACCGGCGGGGTTGCCGCCCGTATTGTTATAGGAAAAAGCCGCAATTCTCTGAACTCTGGTCATGATCGCTCCTTAATATCTTTCGTCATATGGCCTCATCCGGGCCAGAAAAGAATTGCATACTCATTGCAGGGCGCCTAACGTCGCAAAAAATTAACGGCCAAGGATGGGTTAGGGTGTTATATGAAAGATAGTGACCGTTTGGCAAAATACCAGTATCTGGATTCCATTGAGGGGTTTTACCTTTACGGCGAAGCTGAAAAACGCCCGTTTCACAAGCGGCTGAAGGCGATCGTTCCGGGCGTTTTGGTCTGCGCCATTGTCGCGCTTGCCGCCAAATTCATCGCCCAGCATTATGCGATGCCGGTCATGCTGCTGTGTCTGCTGCTCGGCATGGTGTTTCATTTCATGTCACAGGAAGAACCGACCCGCAAAGGCGTTCATTTCACCGCCCAGTCCCTGTTGCGGATCGGCGTCGCCCTGATCGGGGCGCGGATCATGCTGTCGGACTTTACGGCGCTCGGCCTTGGGGTGCCGGTGATGGTCGTCGGGGCGACGGCAATGATTATCCTCACCGGGGTTCTGGTTGCCTGGCTGCTAAAGCTGGACCGGGAACAGGGGCTGCTGATCGGCGGCGCGACGGCCATCTGCGGCGCCTCGGCGGCCCTGGCGCTGTCGGCGGTGATGCCCCGGTCGCGGAACCTGGATCATAATACCCTGATTGCCGTGATCGGGGTGACGGCCATGGGCACCCTCTCGATGATTATTTATCCGGTGATCACCGGCTATCTGGAACTGACGGACCCCGAGGCGGGAATTTTGATCGGCGGCACGATTCATGATGTGTCGCAGGTGGTCGGCGCCGGTTACAGCATTTCGCAGGAAGCCGGCGACAACGCCGTTCTGATCAAGCTGATCCGGGTGTTCCTGCTGGTGCCGGTGCTGTTGATTTTTGCCCTCGCGTTCAGGAGGAAAAAGGCCGAGACCTCGCCGGGTCGCTTTGTCTTTCCCTTTTTCCTGATCGGTTTTCTGCTGCTGGTCGCGGTGAATTCGATGCAGCTGATCCCGGCCGTCGTTTCCGGCATTTTGCAGGATGCGAGCAAATGGCTGCTGGTGATGGCGATTACCGCCGTCGGCATGAAGACCTCCCTGAAGACGCTGTTTTCACTCGGCTGGCGGCCGATCGCCCTGGTCGTGATCGAGACGGTCATCCTGTCGGCGCTTTATTTCACGGTGATTTTGACGGGCCTGATTTAATGACCTGCGCCTGATCGGCAATCCTGACCCGGTTGTGTTCAAGGGTCACCTTGCGGTCCTTATAGAGCTTGCCGAGGGCTTTCTTGTAATTGGCTTTGCTGGCGTGATAGACGGCGTAAATATCGTCGGGCGGGCTTTTGTCGGTCAGCGGGCTTTGGCCGCCGTTGGCCTCCAGGTGGGCCAGGATCCGTTCCGCCAGCGCGTCGCGCATTTCATTGGCCGGTCTTTGCAGGGTCAGATTAATCCGGCCGTCCGGGCGGATGTCCTGAATATAGCCGGCGAAAGTGTCGCCGATGGTGATCGGGCGGACAATCTCGCTGTTGTGAATGAGGCCGAGATGGCTGCCGTTGATCACCGCCTTATAGCCCAGATCGCTGCGGCTGGCGATCAGTAGATCGACCTGCTCACGGATTTCAAAAGCGCCGTCATTTTCTTCCGCCAGATGCCGGCCGAGGAAGGAGCTGGCGGCGATGCGGCCGGTTTTATCCAGATAGAGACAGACCACATAGGACCGCCCGACCTCCATCGGCACCCGTTGTTCCTTGAAGGGCGCCAGCAGGTCCTTGGCCAGGCCCCAATCGAGAAAGGCGCCGAATTCACTTTTGCCGACAACGGTGAGCAAGGCGCAGTCGCCGACCTCGGCCCGGGGGATTTCGGTTGTCGCGATGGGCCGGTCTTCGGAATCAAGATAAATAAAGACCGTGAGGAATTTGCCGATTTCCCAGTCCGCTTCATTTTCCGGCAGGGCGTTGTTGGGCAGCAGGATTTCATCAAGATCGCCGCCGTCGAGATAGACGCCGAAATCGACATGTTTTACAACTTCCAACGCATGGGTTTCGCCTATTGCAATCATTTCGCCCTGACCCGTCTTTCCAAAATCCGTCGTGTGAATATGCTTCTATCCCTAAAACAGATCAATGTCGATAGCGGCCGGGTGATTCAATGACTAATGTAACATAAACTTAAGCGGCAAAGGCGAATCTGTTCTTTACTTGTCGGCGACTTCGGTGTAGAGAGGATATGTCAGGGGATAAACCCTGACGCTATGACGCCTGACGAGACCTTTCTTACGCTACTTCTCCGGCTCTATATTCACGATGCGTAAGAGGATAAAATACAATGTCTAACGGTACAGTTAAATGGTTTAA
>Ga0209692_10000717_pt1 | contig 63332 bp, 65 predicted proteins | sample tdDd472_FD_187129 | JGI IMG/M metagenome (GOLD analysis project Ga0209692, IMG submission 187129) | Marine sediment microbial communities from the Atlantic coast under amendment with organic carbon and nitrate - tdDd47.2 (SPAdes)... | ecosystem: Environmental > Aquatic > Marine > Coastal >... | reverse complement strand
AAGGCTCTTTGACCAGAGAGCTTAGGATTGACATTGCTAATGTCGAGCTCGATACCTTGCAATACCGCACCGTGTGCAAAACTCGAAACACCATTTTGATTGGTGGTAATAATAATATCGTCACTAACCACAGGAATGCCCTGGTAGAACTGTTGGTAACGTGTGGTCACGGTACCATTATTGTTTTGGTAAATTTTTCGAGGTTTTAAGGTTTCCTGGCCGGATAGGCCTACGAGCTGTGCTGCATTGGCTGCCAAGCTCGATGGAATGCTCTGTTGTTGCGCAATAGCGCTTTGCAGGCTGGTATTATCGCGTAACGACTGTCGTTCCGCGGCCTGACCAACAGAAGCTAGTACGCAGAGTGACAAAGCACTGAGCGTAAACTTATGGATTGTTTTCATTGAAACTCCTTCAATATAACTTTATGGAATAAGAAATAATTATGAATGCCACTGCTTATCTTTTTAGTAATAAGACAATCTATCCCCTTAGTGTGCGAATATTTTTTCAGCGACGAATAGCAAGCTAGCAACTGACTGATTACTGAACAATTGCAAATATGACGTACAATGTAGACTTCTGTATTCTTGTGATGAATTGTTAGTTATTGATGTGACTGGAAGTGAACTTAGCTTGCGATGGAATCGACTTTTATTCCCATATATGCATTAGTTTTATTAATTATTTAAGCAAGGAATAAAAAAAGCGCCTTTCGGCGCTAAGCACAGCTTCGGAGGAGAGAGTAGGAGTCATGTCTAGCTGTGGGAGTGGGCTTCCAAGCCCTTGTTATAGTCCTTATGGGGTTGGGGGTTAGGTTTATGACTAAGGTTATCGTTTAAAAGTATGATTATTAATGGGCCACTGCGACTTGAGGTGCAAGGACCTCTTCAGCGTAGAGGGTTGGTACTGTGCTATGAAAGCTGACCAATTGGGTTTCGAGCAGGTTATAAGTCACAGTTACGGTAACTGATTGCCCCGGTGTAATAACCATGTTGTCAGCGGTTGCAGGCTCACAACCCAGACTCGAATCGACACTAATATCATAATTCACCAGCGCTGCTGGATTTGGTAGCGCAACCTGATACTCAGCGAAAATCAAATCATCAGTCGAGTTAGTAAAGGTTTCGGTCAAAGTGATTTGCTTTAAATCGCCAACAGTTTGAACCTGGCTATTCGACGACTCTGCTTCAAGATAGAAAGTCTCATCATTCAACGTGTAGTTCACGATGCCCGCAGGCGCCTGCTCAACTTCGCCAGCTTCCACAGCAGCAGCGGCAGAAAAAATAGAAACGATAAGTGTTGCGATAAAAATACGTTTTAGGGAAATAGTTTTCATCTTGCTTCTCCATCAATTCAAAAATTGTTTAAGGTTTTGTCTTTCGATGGTGTTATTAAAGCGCAACAGTGTGGAGAGAAAGGCAGTTGAAAAAGGCCGGTTATGGATAAATCTGGCAGAAAAAAGGCATGGGGGAAATGTGACAATGGAATATATAGGATGGGTTAGCATTTATGCGTAACCCATCGTTTTTATGATTGATGGGTTACGGCTATGGCCTAACCCATCCTATAGACTCTGTGTCTTGGCTATTACTCACTCTTCGGTTTTAAATACAAATCAAAAGTTACCGGTACAACGCGGTCGATACTGCGTAAACCTGCCAGGGACTTTAATTTATCGACGCCTTTATCCAGCTTAAGGCTGCTGGTGGCGATGATTACTGGGCTGACTGAGGTGACGCGCAGTTGGTCATCGGCGAGTGTTTGTATGACAACCGGTGTTTGGATGTCGACGGTTTCATTGCCGAGTTGGATGGTTGCTTCCAATGTGTGCTGTGAGCTGGTGCCGACTTTCTGATCGTCGATCTTACTTAAATCAAAACTGCCATTAACGATGAAGGCGATGTTCGTTTTGCTATCGAACAAGTGTTCCTTCATGCGCTGGTCGCGGATCTCAATACCGGTATTAACGCTATCGAGTAGAATTTCCAGAGCAAATTGACCATTGCCGCTTAAATGACCTTTGAGGGTTTCAAAGGTGCTGACTTCGCCAATTTGATTGTTTTTAACAGACACGAAATGTAGGTGTGAGGCGTCATTATCAAGGCTCCACTCACTGTCGTCTGAAGCGAATGCTGGTGTGCCTTGAAGCGTAAATACCGCGCTTAAAGTAATAATGGCTTTAGTAAAAAAAGCGTTAGACATACTATTCTCCTGTCTTTTTTAAGTGACTCTATTGAATCACATAGGATCACTATTGGCTAAATATGGTATTGCATGACTTAGACTCTAGCAAACTGGATGTGAAAAAAATCTGGAGTTTTCAGCAAAAAAGGATTAATTTTGCGAACTTTAGTGCTTAACTTTTAGGCGGGTCAAGCAGGCCATGAATATTGTTGTTCTAGGGGTTATCTTTTTTGTACTCGTTCAGTTTGCAGTGGGGCTGTGGGCTTCGCGCAAACCGAAGAATGAGACTGACTTTCTATTGGCTGGGCGCAGGTTAAATCCCAGCCTGGCCGTATTTACCATTTTCGCGACCTGGTTTGGTGCAGAAACCTGTATTGGTGCGGCATCCTCCATCTATGAAAATGGTTTGTCGGGCGGTACCGCTGACCCCTTTGGCTTCTCGCTGTGTTTGCTGTTTATGGGCTTTGTTTTCGCTAGACCCTTATGGAAACGCAAATTCATTACTTTCGCTGACCTGTTTAAGCAACGTTACTCGGTTCGTATTGAAAAGCTGGTGGTGATTATATTAGTGCCTGCCTCCATGTTGTGGGCCGCAGCGCAGATCCGTGCTTTTGGGCAGATCCTGTCATCCCTATCAGGCTTGCAGGTTGAATATGCCATTACCATCGCGGCCTCGGTGGTCATCATTTACACCATGCTCGGTGGTTTGTTGGCGGTGGCAGTAACTGACGTCATTCAAGCGGGATTCCTGATTGTTGGTTTGGTGTTGCTGGGTGTTTTTGTGTTTGCCAGTGGCGATCCGAATGCCAGCCTGGCTTCAGTCGATGCCGCACGTTTTAGTTTTGTCTCAGAAGATTCGACTTTGTTACAGAAGTTTGAAGCCTGGTCGATTCCGATATTCGGTTCGGTGCTGACACAGGAGCTGATTACGCGAGTGCTGGCCTGTCGAAGCGCTGAAGAAGCGCGTAGCTCGACGCTTAAAGGCGGAACCTTATACCTGCTTGTGGGCTTGATTCCAGTCTATTTGGGTTTGGTCGGTTTGAACCTGATGCCAGACCTTGCTGACTCAGAGCAGTTATTGCCTGAATTGGCGAAAACCTATTTGCCCACCGTGCTCTATATTCTGTTTGCCGGTGCTTTGGTTTCAGCGATTCTGTCAACCGTGGACAGCGCCTTGCTCGCTTCAAGTTCATTGATATCGCATAACATCGTGGTACCTTTAAGCAAACGTAACCATGAAGTCAGCGAGCGCCAGAAAGTCCTGTTCGCGCGAATCGGTATCGTGGTATTAGGTGGACTGGCTTATTACATCGCCCTGCACGCTAAAGGGGTTTATGACTTGGTGGTTACGGCCTCTGCTTTCGGTAGTGCGGGCGTTTTCGTGGTCGGCACTTTTGGTCTATTCACTCGCTTCGGGGGCGAAATTACCGCTGGCTTGACCCTGGTCAGTGCAGCAACGATTTGGATTCTGGGAGAATTCGTATTCGGTTGGGCGACTCCTTTCTTTATTTCATTATTAACCGGTTTTGGCGTTTACATTGTCGCAGCCTTAATTGAAAGACACTTTTCTGGACCAGCAAAGGGTTTTCAAACTGCCTAAAAAATAGCCAGTCACTACTGGCTAATGCCCTTTTGCTAATGGTATAATTCGCGCCCATTTTATACAGGGTGGTAGATGCTAGAGTCTACCACCCTGGTTTTATCTTATTGATTTTACGGCCAAAGTGCCCAATAGCGGTGATTAAGAGCATGAGCAAAAAGTTATTTATCAAAACCTGGGGTTGTCAGATGAACGAGTATGATTCGTCGCGTATGTCGGATCTGCTGAATAAAACTCATGGTTTGGAAGCAGCAGCATCAGCGGAAGAGGCTGATGTGGTATTGCTGAACACTTGCTCGATCCGTGAAAAAGCGCAGGAGAAAGTCTTTTCTCAGTTGGGTCAGTGGAAAAACCTGAAACAGAACAATCCTGATTTAATTATTGGTGTTGGTGGCTGTGTCGCGTCGCAAGAGGGCGAAGCGATTCGTCAGCGCGCACCTTATGTAGATGTTATTTTTGGACCACAAACGTTACACCGTCTGCCGGAAATGATTATGCAGGCCAGTGGGCAGAAGAAAGCGGTGGTTGATGTCAGCTTCCCCGAAATTGAAAAGTTTGACCGCTTGCCTGAGCCTCGTGCCGAAGGCCCAACTGCGTTCGTGTCGGTGATGGAAGGTTGTTCAAAATATTGCTCTTTCTGCGTGGTGCCATACACTCGTGGGGAAGAAGTCAGTCGCCCATTTGATGATGTATTAGCAGAGTGTGCGCAACTCGCCGAGCAGGGCGTTCGTGAAATTAACCTGCTGGGTCAAAATGTGAATGCGTATCGTGGTATCACTCATGAAGGTGATACTGCCGATTTGGCAGAGTTAATCACTTATGTGGCAGCGATTGATGGTATTGATCGTATTCGCTATACAACCTCTCACCCGGTTGAGTTTTCTGAGCGCCTGATTCAGGTTTATGCAGAAGTGCCAGAATTGGTTAGCCACTTGCATTTACCAGTGCAGAGTGGTTCGGATCGCGTGTTGGCGATGATGAAGCGTGGCCATACCGTGCTTGAGTACAAATCAAAAATTCGAAAATTGCGTCAAATCCGCCCTGATATTTCGATGTCTTCGGACTTCATTATTGGCTTCCCGGGCGAGTCCGATCAGGACTTTGAAGACACGATGAATTTAATTGGTGACATTGGCTATGACCATTCATTCAGTTTTATCTACAGCTCGCGTCCCGGTACGCCTGCAGCGGATATCGTTGATGACACGCCAATGGACGTTAAAAAGCAGCGTCTGTCCATACTACAGCAACGCATCAATCAACAGGCTTTTTCGATCAGCCGCAATATGATTGGCACAAAGCAGAAAGTATTGGTTGAAGGTCCGTCGAAAAAAGATCCGATGGAGCTGCGTGGTCGTACCGAAAATAATCGTATTGTGAACTTTGTTGGTCCGCACAGCCTGATCGGCAAATTTGCTGAAGTGACTATCACTGATGCATTCCCTAATTCATTACGCGGTGACTTTGTCACTGACGGACTGGTTCACTAGGCAGTGAGCTGGTCCTGCACCGCCCGCTTTAAAAACAAAGGATAGTACTTGTCACAACTTACTAATCAGACATTTGAATTACAGCCCGCTGACAACCACCGCTTGTCAGCACTTTGTGGCTACCTTGATGAGCACCTCAAACACATCGAACGCCGTCTGGGTGTTGAAGTAAACATTCGCGGCAATCAGGTCAATGTCATTGGCGAAGGTATTCACGTCGCGGCAGCGCGCCAGGTGATCGAAGCGGTTTATCAGGACACTACTAAAAAGCGAACTCTGGATAGTGCCGATGTACACTTGGCGATTCAGGAAGCTTCGGCGGATCTGGAGTCACTCGAAAGTGATAAGACGCAAAGTGATGATGTTAAGTTGATGACTAAGCGTGGTTTGATTAAGCCACGCAGTCCGAACCAGAAACAATATATCCAGGCCATAAAGCACCACGACATCAGTTTTGGTATTGGCCCAGCCGGTACCGGTAAAACTTACCTTGCAGTTGCCAGCGCAGTTGATGCCTGGGAAAAGCAGCAAGTACGTCGTATCTTATTGACTCGCCCAGCGGTTGAAGCGGGTGAGCGGTTAGGTTTCCTGCCGGGTGATTTAGCGCAAAAAGTTGATCCCTATTTACGTCCATTGTATGACGCTCTGTATGAGATGTTTGGTTTTGAAAAAGTGGCCAAACTGATGGAACGTAGCGTGATTGAAGTTGCGCCACTGGCTTACATGCGTGGGCGTACTTTAAACGATGCTTTTATTATTCTGGACGAAAGTCAGAACACCACGCCGGAACAGATGAAAATGTTCCTGACGCGAATTGGCTTTAATTCCAAAGCGGTTATTACCGGCGATATTACTCAGGTGGATTTGCCGCGCGGTCAGCGCTCGGGTTTGCGCCATGTGATTGATATTTTGCAAAAAGTTGATGGCATCAGTTTTACCTTCTTCCAATCAAAAGATGTGGTGCGCCATCCGGTGGTGCAACGTATCGTACAGGCCTATGAAAGCTTCGACGTCAGCGAAGAAGCAAAACGAGCCAAGGCCGAACAGAATCAAGCTGAAAAGCAACGGTCATCAGATGATAATAATTAAGGTTTATGATGGACGTTAAACCGGTATTTAATCTGGATCTGCAAATCGCCTGTGATTCACCGAATATCCCCGATGAAGACCATATTAAGCAATGGCTGACAACCGCTTTTGCCGTGGAAGCCAAACAATATGGCCGGGCAAAAAAGTTGGCTCAGCCGTTTGAGATGACGGTACGTATCGTTGAGTCAGCCGAAAGCCAGACACTTAACAACGACTATCGTGGCAAAGATAAACCGACCAATGTTTTGTCCTTTCCGTTCGAAATGCCAGAGGGCATTGAAGGCTTGGAACTGTCGATTTTGGGCGATTTGGCGATCTGTGCTGAAGTGGTTGAGCAGGAAGCCGCCGAACAGAAAAAAGAACTGCGTTCACACTGGACACACATGGTTGTTCATGGGGGCTTGCATTTGCTAGGGTACGATCATATAAAAGATAATGAAGCGCTGGAAATGGAGTCTTTGGAAATTGATATCCTTGCGCAACTGGGTGTTGAAAATCCCTACGAAGAGCGCGATTAGCGTTTTCAGTGTGTGATTAAGACATTTTCTATAGGCAACATGAGGACAAGATAAACTGCTATGAGCGACGACAAACCTCCGTCGAGAAGCTTTTTTCAACGTTTTACTGATATTTTCACATCTGAACCACAAGATCGTCAGCAACTGGTCGATTTATTGCGGACAGCTAAAGACGACAAGCTGATCAAACCCGATTCTTTATCCATGATGGAAGGGGTGTTGCTGGTTGCAGAGATGCAAGTGCGCGACATCATGATTCCACGTTCTCAAATGGCCGTTATTCAAGAAGACATGTCGTTGGAAGATATTATTCCAATGGTCAAAGATTCGCGCCATTCCCGCTATCCTGTGGTCGGTGAAAATCGAGATGATATCGAAGGCATTATGTTAGCCAAAGAACTCTTGAGCTATGCCTTTTCCGATAATGGCGAGCGCGCTGCTTTTGATATTAAAGACGTGTTGCGCCCAGCCTATATTATTCCTGAAAGTAAGCGTCTGGATGTATTGTTGACAGAGTTTCGTTCAAAGCGTAATCACATGGCCATCGTGGTCGATGAATACGGTTGTGTATCGGGTCTGGTTACCATTGAAGATGTGCTGGAACAAATCGTCGGCGACATTGAAGATGAATTCGATGTGGACGAAGAAGAAAGCAATATCAAACAGCACACCAATGGCGAATATATTGTTAAAGCGCAAACCGAAATTGGTGACTTCAATGAACGCCTTGGGGCAGATTTCCCGGAGCAGGAATTTGATACGATTGGTGGTTTGTTGGTGAATAAATTTGGTCACATGCCCGAGCGCGATGAAACTATTGCCATGGGCGATTTTGAGTTTACGATACTCAACGCCGACCAACGGCGAGTTCATCTGCTGCGTGTCAAGCCACTGGTTGAAGCACCGGTCGAAGCTTAAAAATAAAAAAACAGTAGGGTGGGCCTTGGCCCACCTTATTTTATTGCTATAGTAGAAAAGATACGAAGAAATTATTCGCACGGTACAATTATTTACAAAGCCCAAGTAAATAATACGTAAAGTGTACGGGATTAGCACAGAACCTAATCGCTTGTCATTCCCGCGAAGGCGGGAATCCATTTTAGAGGCTTTTAAAGAAATAGATTCCCGCCTTCGCGGGAATGACGAATGTGAAATATGATGTACGCAGGTACTAAATCCTAACATCAAACTCAAATAACAACTAAGAGACAAACAATGATAACAATGGTTAAAAGCCCGAAAGGCTGGCTGGGGTTAACGCTGGCACTTATCGCTGGTGCAATCTACCCACTCGGCTTTGCCCCTCTGGAATGGTGGCCCATTGCTATCTTCTCTGTTGCAATTTTCTGGTGGCTGTTGAACGGGCAAACCAGGAAATATGCCATGGCTCTTGGTTTCAGTTATGGCATGGGCTTTTTCGGTGTCGGGGTTTCCTGGGTCTATGTTTCTATCAACACATTCGGTAATGCCGCCCCACCATTGGCCGTACTGCTAACCATTCTATTTATCGCGCTACTCTCTTTATTTTTTGTCCTACTCGGCTGGTTTAATGCCCGTTTCATTAACCGTTATAATCTGATCGCGCAAATCATTTTTTTTAGCACTGCGTGGCTGATTTTAGATATCGCACGTGGTTCAGGTTTCGTCAGTTTTCCATGGCTCTATTTAGGTTACTCCCAAACCTCCGGCCCATTATTGGGAGTCGCCAGTTATCTAGGAGTACATGGCGTAACATTTTTACTGATAGTTATATCTTGCCTGGTAACGCTAGCACTTGCTCATGTCAGCAAAAAAGGTCGCTCTAATGCACTAATGATGCTTGTAGTACTTTTGGTCGCTGGAACTGGCAGCAGTTTTTATGAAATCAAAAAAGACACCGCACAACAGAAGACGCTGACCATTGCATTAATTCAACCTAATATCGATCAACATATAAAGTGGGATCGAAACTATTTCACACCCATCGTTAAAGGGCTGTTTGATCAAACAGAAAATTACTGGGGCGCAGATCTGATTGTGTGGCCTGAAGCAGCCATTCCAGCTTTTGATACGCAAGTACCGGGAATTTTGTATGAGCTGGATGAGTTAGCAAGAGATAGCGGCAGTCAGTTCATCACCGGTATTCCGTTATCGGAAAGTCGCGATGAATATTACGCCGGCATAAAAATGCTCGGCAACCAACAGGCTGATTATCAAAAACAACAGCTGGTGCCCTTTGGCGAATATGTGCCACTTGGTGCATGGATTCGGGGTATGATCGACTTCTTTGATTTACCCATGTCGAGTTTTACTCCGGGTAGTAGCGAACAAACTGCAATGAAGACCGCCAAAGCGGATTACATCCCCGCAATCTGCTACGAAATTGCCTTCTCAGGATTAATGCAGCAACTGGCTATCAGCACCGACGTAGATCAATTTAAAGCCATCGTCACCATCAGCAACGACACCTGGTTCGGAGAGTCCTGGGGCCCAATACAACACTTCCAAATTGCTAAAATGCGTGCCATCGAAACTGGCCTGCCCGTCATCCGTAGCACCAACAACGGTATCACCGCCATCATCGACGACAAAGGGCGCGTCATCAACCAAATCGACCGCTTTCAAAGCGACGAACTGGTCGGTGCTTTCCTTCTCGATAACCGAAACACATGGTTTAGAGAGTATGGTTACTGGAGCTTGTTGATAATAGTATTGGGATTATTGGGATTATTGGGATTAGGGGTTATATTTCGAGGCAGGCAAAAAATATGAAGTTGGTTTTTAAATTTATAACAGCTCTGGTAGTAGTAATTTCCCTATTAGCATGCGATCCGAAAATAAGTCGAGAAGATTACCTCTTTCAGGTTGATACCTATTTAATGCAATTTAAAGAAAGGCCTCTTAAAGAAAGTGAATATTCATTATGGGTAGAACGCCATCGGTCAGAAAACTCCACAGATAAGTTGTTGCTGTTTGATAGTGAAGCTTTGAAAGCTGTAATTTTCAAACCTATCAATCATACCTTTGCTGGCCAATTTCAAAAAATATTAGCTGAAGAGCCAAGTTTAATATATGCCGAAGCTCAAAAACGATTAGAGCTTAATCGTTATTTTGTTGATATAAATACCTGCCCGCAAATAGAGACTTTTCCAGAGAAACTTGATGCAGCAAAAAAGGCCGAAGATCCGAAGCCCCCATTTTATATGCTTATGGGTGAAGCAACTGTAAGCTACTATACGGGGGAAACTAAAGTTAAGGATGACGACCAATTTCAGTATAAAGTTACAGTAACCACATCAGTAAAAGACCAGCCAATGATTCAAGAAATGATGCTGCTACTTGAGACCGTTGAAGTTTGCTTAGATATTTGAATTGTACTACAGATTGGGGAGTCTTCGAGACTGTAACCCCATTGATTTCGGCTGCTGGGATTTGGCATGTGGTTTAGGATCAAATAGTGATTATTTATGTGGTTTAAAGCATTCTAAGTTAGTATAAAACTAAAAGTAAGTGAGGAATGAGGGTGAGGAAGTTAATCATAATAAGCTGTTTAATGTTTATTACATCGTGCGCAAGTGAATACAAGTTGAAACCAAATGCGGAGCTAGTACCCCTAAAAAGTAATGAGGGTTATTTAGGATTGGTAATTAACACACTAGATCCTTTATACGCCATTCAAATGCTGAGTGTTGAAACTGATCAAACTTTTTATATTGGAAGTGTAAAAAAGGGAACGAGTCAAATAACCTTACAGTTGCCTGAGGGAGAGTATTGTTTTATCGGGTTTGACGTATACGACTTACGAATTGATTACACTGATAAAGGTTTCTGCACATATATTGAAGCTAATGAATTAAACTACTTTAATGAGTTCTTAGTAAGAAACCCAGTAACCAGGTCATACCCTAACTACAAAAAATATGTTGATTTGTTGAGAGTAGACCATCCAGTATTATGCAAAAAGTTTGTTAATAGCGAGTGTTCACTATGAAAAAATTAATGTTTATTACTTTATTTCTATACTCCTCTTTTGTGTACTCAAATCAGAGTGACGGTGCTTGCAAAAAAATTGACACTTTTTTCCCGTATAAAGCTGGGATAGTAGCTGAGAAATCAGGTGAGCCGGAATATGCGTTTGATATTTTTTGTAACTTGGCTTTTAAAGGTGATTACCGAGCACAGTTCAAACTCGCACAATATTACAACCAGGGTTTAGAGAATTATATTGAGCCAAACAAGGTATATGCTGTGGTCTGGGCTAGAATTGCAAATACAAAAATACTCACTAGAAGGAAAAGTAATTTTATTGAACAAGTGATGAGTGAGTTGCCAGACACGGGAATCAACCAAGTTGATGAGCTTTATTCTTCAGCTATTCGAATGATTCCAACTGGTATTAGAATTGATATGAAATACAAACCACTTGATTTAAAAAAGATATTAGAAGAGCACAATAAAAAGCAGCAATACACAGGCTCAAGAATAAAGAGGAGTGAGCCCCCCGCAGGACTTGGCATCATTGAGTAAGCTCTTTTCTATAGTGATGCAGAGTTACCTAATTAAATTCTGACCAAGATCGGATGCCCACAACTCTCAACTCAAGCTTGTGGGTTCCAATACTTTCCTAATCACTGATCAGCATAATTTAATTAATGCGGTCTTAATACTGCATCACGGCCTGGGCCGCGTTCTCTTTCGTCGGCTGGAATAAGCCTGGTGCCAGTGTCTTCACAGGATACGATCCAGTCGCCACCACCGCCAACATAAGATGAATGTTTATTACTTCCGGAAAGTTCCTGCGGCTCATCTGACGCTGGTCCTTCGACCGTTCCGACATAAGTAAACTTTTGGAGATCAATCTTGAGAATGCCATCTTCAACTTTCCAAAGACCAGAGTGGATGTAGGTGTTGTAATCAACTGTGGTTTTGCCGTCACTAATCATGTGTGGGTCTTCGATGCGGAAGGTGCCGCCTCTTTCAAATGTCACAATCGGGCCATCGTTATCGTAGTTGACGACTCCGCCGTCCATTTCGAAGATCTGTTTCGTGGCACCTCTGAAACGAAAACGGTCTTTGGTGTCTGCTGCTTCGATCATGCGCTTGGCTTTTTCCAGATCTTCAAGCTGATCAGGTGGCACCATTGCCCGGTACATTTCAATCGCCTCAAGCGCACCGTCGAAAGTATCTTCGGCTTCAGAGTCGGCTGTTGCCATTTCTGTCCAGCGACCGATATGACAGCCACAGGTTAAACCGTCTGTGTTATTCAGCGTAAGATTGACATCCAAGTTATGACCGGAGGGCATGATTGCTGCGAACAAAACCGGGGAGCTTGATGGTCCCAGCTCCACCGTTTCTGTCACCCGAATCCAGTTGTCCTCTGAGTCTTTGTAGGCGAGCTGTGCATCATTGGGCTCGATGGTTAGGGGTGATGCCGAACCTTCCGGAAATGTTACTTCCCGTAACTGGACTGAAAGTGGCGGTCCTTGAATTTTAGCTCCACAAGCCTCGGCAAGATCCAGCGGCTTTACCTCTGCCTGAAACGGGAGGGGGCGGCCGTCCGGCATGGTGATGGTCTGCTCGGCCTGAGCAATCGCCCAGTCAAGCCAACGCTCCGGTGGCAGAATTTCGGCAGCGCGGCTAGGCTCCTTCAGATATTCACGACCACCCATACCAAGGGAAATCCCCCAGCTGGTATCAAACTGCTGATCACCCCAGAAAAAGAAGGGCTGCGCGTCATAGCTGTGCTGGGTGAGTGAGCATTCAGGCTGACGTTCGAAGAATTGTTCAATCTTGTTGTCACGTTCGGTTGCGCCCGGGACAATTTTGTGTGCCGCCCATTCGGCGGCCCCTTCTACCCACCACAGTTCTCTCATCGCTGGTCTATAAGCACCATTCTGCATGGTGTGCATCCACTCATGAGCCAACGCAAAGCGGGTCTTTCGTTCACCAACAATGGTGTGCGGACGAACCACAACCAGGCACAATCCTTCTGGTAATTTAACATCAAGGTCTTCACCCTCATCAACGTAATTTGATAGGTCATGTTTTCTATCTTTTTTAGCACACTGCGTGAAAGCCAATGTATCGCCCAGAAGATCAAGTTCGCTTTCGACCAATAACACAGCTCGATCAGGCGGGGTATCAAAGTAGCTTTGTAACTCTTTAATTTCTGGGGCTATGGCTCGCAACCGTTCAAGCATACGATCCCTGGTGCCTTCATCAGCGTGTTTACGTATCCGGTAGATGACCTGATCACCAATCTGAAAGTCGGCACGTTGAAGAGTCCCCATATTTACAATTTCGTTCATATGAGCATCCCAGACACCGGGAGGTGGGGCAACACCTGAAGGGGTTGTGCAGATAGCATTAGCAATCGGTACACACAACATTGCTGTGATAAGCCCCAACACCCTCAAAGAACGGAGCCATTTCCAACATCTTTGCATCAAACCAATCGAAGAGAGCTGAAACGTAGGAAGCGGATCTGTATTCATTTTCATAGCACCTGTCAGAATTGATGTAATCTGTAGAATAAGTATATGATGTTTTTTTACCCGATACTGTGCAACGGGTTGGCTGATGCATTATGACTAGAAATAGCTCGGTAACTTTCTGACTGCTCCATTCTAATGATTCTAAATCCCGCTAAAACCTTCATTTTACGGGGATTTGCGCTTGTTGCGATTGGGTCACTCAGGTATCCTTAGAGGCTTGTGTCAGTGGGCCGTAGCGATGGGCCTGTAACGAATCATTAATTCAAGAATCTGCAAGCAATGCAACTATCAGAACAATCTCTACCAGAACATTATCAACCTTCTGAAATTGAAGGAAAAATCCAGCAAAAGTGGCAGCAAAATAAGACTTTTAAAGCGGTGGAGGATGCTTCCCGTGAGAAGTATTACTGCTTGAGCATGTTTCCGTACCCGAGTGGCCGTTTGCACATGGGCCATGTTCGCAACTACACCATTGGTGATGTAATTTCGCGTTTCCAGCGGATGCAGGGCAAGAATGTGTTGCAGCCGATTGGTTGGGATGCGTTTGGTTTGCCGGCGGAAAATGCAGCGGTGAAGAACAAGGCTTCGCCCGCGCCCTGGACCTATGAAAATATCGAATACATGAAAGGTCAGCTGAAAATGCTGGGCTTTGCTTACGACTGGGATCGCGAGCTGGCGACCTGTAAGCCTGAGTATTATCGCTGGGAGCAGTGGTTCTTCACCAAGTTGTATGAGAAGGGTCTGGTTTATAAGAAGACCTCGTCGGTGAACTGGTGTCCGAATGACCAGACGGTTCTGGCCAATGAGCAGGTGGTTGACGGCGCTTGCTGGCGTTGCGATACGCCAGTCGAACAGAAAGAAATTCCGCAGTGGTTTATTAAAATCACTGCTTATGCTGAAGAGTTGTTAAATGATCTGGATAAGCTGGATGGCTGGCCTGAGATGGTTAAAACCATGCAGCGTAACTGGATTGGCCGCTCGGAAGGTGTGGAAGTTGAATTCTCAGTAGAGAATGGCAACGGAGATGGCGTTGAACCTTTGCATGTTTACACCACGCGTCCTGATACTTTATATGGCGTAACCTATCTGGCAGTAGCCGCGGCGCATCCATTAGCGACTAAAGCAGCCAAGAGCAGCCCTGAGCTAGCGGCATTCGTTGACGAATGCCGACACAGCAAGCTGTCCGAAGCAGATATGGCGACCATGGAAAAGAAAGGTATGCCAACCGGTATCTATGCGATTCATCCGCTGAGCGGCAAAAAAGTGCCGGTGTGGGTGGCTAACTTCGTATTGATGGATTATGGCACGGGTGCCGTGATGGCGGTTCCGGGACATGACCAGCGCGACTATGAATTCGCGACGAAATACGGCATTGATATCGCGCCAGTCGTAAAACCTGCTGATGGTTCTGAACTGGATATCAGCGAACAGGCACATACCGAGAAAGGTATTCTGTTTAATTCTGGCGAATTCGATGGTCTGGATTTTGACAAAGCATTTGCTGCCATCACTGAAAAGTTAGAAGCCGAAGGCAAAGGCAAAAAGACGGTCAATTACCGTCTGCGTGACTGGGGTGTTTCCCGTCAGCGTTATTGGGGCGCGCCGATCCCGATGATCAATATGCCGGATGGTTCAGTAGTTCCAGCGCCAGAAGATCAGTTGCCGGTTCGCTTGCCTGAAGATGTAGTGATGGATGGCGTGACCAGCCCATTGAACACTGATGAAGAGTGGAAAAAGGCGATGGTTGATGGCGTTGAAGGTATCCGTGAGACAGATACTTTCGATACCTTTATGGAGTCGAGCTGGTATTACGCGCGTTACACCAGCACCGGTTATGACGAGGGTATGTTAAATCCTGAGCAGGCCAATTACTGGCTGCCAGTGGATCAATATATTGGTGGTATCGAACACGCCACCATGCATTTGATGTATTTCCGTTTCTTCCACAAATTATTGCGCGATGCAGGGCTTGTGAATTCTGATGAGCCGGCTAAGCAATTATTGTGTCAGGGCATGGTGCTGGCGGATGCTTTTTATTACACCGATGACAAGGGTGCCCGTCATTGGGTTTCACCGCTTGAAGTTGAAGTGGTTGAGCGTGATGATAAAGGACGAATTATTAAGGCTGTGGACAGCGAAGGCCGTGAGGTGACTCATGCCGGTATGACTAAAATGTCCAAGTCCAAAAATAATGGTATCGACCCGCAGTCGATGGTTGATGAGTATGGTGCTGATACCATGCGCTTGTATACCATGTTTGCTTCGCCGCCGGATCAGGCGCTGGAGTGGCAGGATTCTGCAGTGGAAGGTTCGTTGCGTTTCTTGCGTCGTCTGTGGAAACTGGTGCAAAGCCATCAACAAAAAGGCCAAGTGGCCAAGCTGGATGTGGCAAGCTTGAACAGCGATCAAAAAGCGTTGCGTCGCAAAACCCACGAAACCATTGCTAAAGTCACTGACGATTATGCACGTCGCTATACCTTTAATACGGCGATTGCTGCGGTGATGGAATTGTTAAATCACCTCAGCAAAGCCGAAGAGTCGAGCGAGCAGGACCGTGCGGTAGTGCAGGAAGCGCTGGATGCGGCGGTTGCCATGTTGGCGCCAATCGTGCCACATATCTGTACAGTGTTGTGGCAGTCGTTGGGCGGACTGGTTAATGAAGAACGCGGTGATGTGGTTGATGCGCAGTGGCCAGTAGCCGATAAATCGGCGATGGTCCAGGATGAAAAGCTGATCATTGTGCAGGTTAATGGCAAGGTGCGTGCCAAGATCACTGTTGCTGCTGATGCCAGCAAAGACGAGGTCGAAAAACTGGCCATGGCCGATGAACATGTACAGAAATTTATTGCTGATAATACGGTTCGCAAAGTGATTGTGGTGCCAGGTAAACTGGTAAACATTGTTGCTAATTAATTGGGTCGCAACCACGATGATTGTAGCGTAATAGGAAACCAAAGGAAGATACTGATGAAACGATTAAGTCTTTTGTCATTGCTAACAACAGTGATCATTGGTTTGAGTGCCTGCGGTTTCCAACTGCGTGGACAAGGTGCTGATTTATCGAATACTGAAGTCTGGTTGATCAGTCAAAACATGAATGCAGATTTTGAGCGTCGCTTGCAACAGCGACTGGCTTATCAAGGAGCACAGTTAGTCGATGAGCCGGAGTTGTCTGAGTTACAATTGGCGATTGTTAATTACGACGTTGAACGTCGTACTGTGGCGCGTGATAGTTTAGGTCGTGCCGCTGAGCTGGAACTAATTTTTACCCTTGAATATCAGATGCTGATTCCAGAGATGGTCTCCGAGCAGGAGCCAGAAACACAACACATGACTAGTCGTCGTGAATTTGCTTATGAGCGTAATCTTGAATCAGGTCAGGAGCGTGAGCAGCAGCGATTGATTGCCGATATGCATGAAGAAGTGATTGGTCGATTGTTATTGCAGGTTGCTGGCACTGTGAGTCGCTAGGAGAAATCGTAAAGCGTGAAAATTTATCCCGAACAGCTGGAAAAAAACCTTAATACACTATATCCGGTTTATCTGGTTGCTGGGGACGAGCCTTTGCAAAAGATGGAAGCAGTTGACGCTATCCGTGCTTACTGCAAGCAGCAGGGACTACTCGAACGACAAATTATTGAAGAAGCGGGAACTGGTAACCCGCTAACAGATCAGGCCGGCACCATGTCTTTATTCGCCGAGAGTCGCTTGCTTGAGTGGCGCTTTGATAAAAGTATCAAAAAAGCGCATGGCGAATTTATCCAATCTTTTATTAACAGTGAGCCGCAGGATGTACTGCTGATCACTGCGCCAAAACTGTCCTCTGAAAAACGTCTGGCCTGGTATAAAACTGTTGAGCAGAAAGGCTTGGTGGTGGAAGCCTGGCCGGTGCCAGCTGAGCGGCTGGGTAGCTGGTTATCGACTCGCGCACGCCAGCTTGGCGTTGCTTTGGAGCCTGATGCATTAGCGACTCTGATTGAGCGCTGCGAAGGGAATTTATTGGCAGCCCAGCAGGATTTGCAGATGCTGTCCTTGTTGTCCGATGGCCAGCCAGTCAGCTCTGACAATATTAAAGAATACGTTGGCGATAATGCTCGTTACTCAGTTTATGAACTGTCTGATGCCTGTCTTAGCGGGCAAACTGATCGCGCTTTGCGCATGTTGGCGACCTTGCAAGCCGAAGGCGTTTATCCATTAGTACCAATTAATCAACTGTTACGTGAATGTCAGCTGTTGGCCGACTGGGCTGAAAAAATGGCGCAGGGTGAAGCGCTGGCGAATATCATGCAGAGTCAGCGAGTCTGGCCAAAACGCCAGAAAATTCTGCAATTGGCCGTGAGCAAAGGCAGTGTTAAAAAGTGGTATGCCCTGATACAGCGGCTGACCTATCTCGATAAGTCAGCCAAAGGGCAGGCGGATGCCGATGTCTGGCAGGAGCTGGCGCATGTGGTGTGCCTGATGACCAATCGCAACCCATTGCGTGGTAGTACTAAGCCTGCAACAGCAAATTCCAGCGCATCTAAAGTAACGGCTGAACAGGGCTTGTCTGAACTGAAAAAGTCCTTAGGAATGAAATAGTTATGAGGACCAGTTGTGGAATGGTTCATATCATACTTGGCGGCACATTTGATCCAGTGCATTTAGGCCATTTACGGATGGCACAGGAAATGCTTAATCGCTTTCCTGAAGCGGAAGTCTCTTTAATGCCGGCGGCCTATCCTCCCCATCGTCCGACTCCAGGCGCTACCACCGAGCAACGGATTGACATGCTCAAACTGGTTCTGGAAACCAGTCCCAATTTTGTGCTGGATACACGCGAGCTGGAGCGAGACGAACCTAGCTACAGCGTGGTCACTTTGCGTAATATACGATTGGAAATTGGTGATAACCCACTGATTTTCTTAATGGGAACCGATGCTTTTTCCAAACTGGATAGTTGGTATCACTGGCAAGAGTTACTCGATTTAAGCAATATTCTAGTGGTTGGGCGCCCGAGCAGCGAACTGCCACAACAAGGGCCGGTGGCTAAACTCTATCAGGCGCACAGGGTCAGTAAACCAGAAGATTTGGCGCATCATTCATGCGGCAGAATAGGTTTTTGCGAAATGCCACAGTTGGACATCTCATCGACTTACATTCGTCAGCAAATAAAAAGCGGATTTTCACCGCGTTTTTTATTACCTGATGTTATACTAGACTATATTCAAAAGCATGGCCTCTATGGCTATCAATCACATTCACCCAAAGGTAATTAATGCAAGCGGAGCAATTGAAAGAGCTGGTTATTGACCAGTTAGAAGGCAGTAAAGCCAAAGACATCAAAGTACTGGATGTAAAAGGTCTCAGTTCCGTGACCGATTACATGATCATCGCTAGCGGTACTTCAAGCCGACACGTTAAATCTGTCGCCCACAATCTTGTTTCAACCGTCAAAGACGAAGGCGTTCAACCATTAGGTGTTGAAGGCGATGACGTGGCTGAATGGGTGCTGGTTGATTTAGGTGATGTTGTGGCGCATATCATGATGCCGCAAACTCGCGATTTTTATCAGTTGGAAAAGTTGTGGGATCCCAACTGGAAAGAAGTCAGCGCACAACAATAATTTAGAACTAACCAATTGATGCAAGTCCGTTTATTAACCGTTGGCCAGAAAATGCCGGCTTGGGTTGAGCAGGGTTTTCAGGAATACGGCAAACGATTCCCCAATGATTTTAAACTTGAGCTGGTTGAAGTACCGGCTGAAAAGCGTGGTAAGAACGCGGACATTGCACGAATTATTGAAAAAGAAGGCAGAGCGTTGCTGGAGCAAATTCAATCCAGCGACTGGGTGATTGCACTGGATGTTAAAGGTAAATCATTTTCAACCTCACAATTGGCGCAACAGATCGAGCATTGGCAGCAGCATTATCCGAATGTAGTGCTGCTGGTCGGTGGCCCTGAAGGCTTATCAGAACACTGTCTGGCACGTGCCAATCAAAAATGGTCATTGTCAGCTTTGACCTTTCCGCATCCGATGGTGCGGATTATTGTTGCCGAGTCACTTTATCGCGCCTGGTCTGTGACGGTGAATCATCCTTATCATAGGGAGTAAGTGGCATAGGGAATAAGTCTCACAGGGAATAAGTCTCACAGGCAGTGAGTCTCATAGAGAATAGGTGTAATCGGGATAAGCATGCAAAGTAATAAATGTCATTGGAAATAAGGCCGAAAAGATTGATTGGGAGTGTCGATCGAAGATTAATGAATGGAATATGAAATTATTTCAGCTGGTGTTAGTCCATAAGGTATGTATAAACGACAAGCCATAAAAGACGTCGGTCGCGAAACTTCCATGTTTTTCGCGCGTTGTATTGTGGCTCTGTTTATTGTGTTGGTGTTAATGGTGGTATTAATCAGCCGCCAATTCAAATTACAAGTCATCGATCACCAAAAATATCAAACTCAATCTGAAAATAACCGCATTAGTGTTCAGCCAATTGCGCCGGTTCGTGGTTTAATTTATGACCGAGATGGCAAGCTACTGGCACAAAACCGCTCAATATTTACTCTCGAAATCACGCCGGAGCAAACCAAAGACCTTCCACGATTAGTTGATGAGCTGAGAAGAGTTTTAACCATTAGTGATGAACAAGTATTGAAGTTTTTAGAGCAAATCAAGTTTCGTCCAAAGTTCAATTCCTATGTTTTAAAATCCAACCTAAGTGAAGAAGAGGTTGCCAAGTTTTCTGTTGTGCAACACATGTATCCCGGAGTCAGTCTTGAAGCCCGTTTGGAGCGTTATTACCCGTATGGCGATGAGCTGGTACATGTATTAGGGCGTATGGGAGCGATCAACCTGGAAGAACTTGAGATGATGGATGAGGAAACGCGTCAGCGTTATGCAGCAACCTCTAAAATGGGCAAGCTTGGTTTAGAGCGCAATTACGAAAGTATATTACATGGTGAAGTGGGTAGCCAGCGGGTAGAGACTGATGTGCGAGGTCGTATCATTCGAGTGCTGGAGCGCACCGACCCCGTTGCCGGAATGGATATTCATTTGCATCTTGATTTGGGTTTGCAGCGTAAAGCGACTCAATTGATGAAGGAAGTTAATGCCAGTGGCGCTATTGTGGCAGTAGAGCCGTCAACCGGCGGTGTTCTGGCAATGGTTAGCCAACCGGGGTATGACCCAAATATGTTTACCGGTGGTATTTCCAGCAGCGACTATCAAAAGTTATTAACACCCGATAGGCCGCTCTACAATCGTGCGGTGCAGGGGACGTACGCTCCTGCATCGACCATCAAGCCTCATTTGGCATGGTTGGGGTTGAAAGAAGGCGTGATAACTCCACAGACTAAAGTTCGCGATCCCGGCTGGTTCTCCTTACCTAATAATGACCGTCGCTATCGTGATTGGAAGGCGTGGGGACATGCGCCCTATATGGATGTTGTGGGGTCAATAATTGAGTCTTGCGACACCTTCTTCTATGACCTCGCAGTGCGGATTGGTATTGATCGTATTAATGAAGGGATGATGCAGTTTGGTTTTGGTCAGAAGACCGGCATCGATATGGAAGAGGAAAAGGTGGGTATCTTGCCTTCTCGTGAATGGAAGCGCTCTGTACGTAAAGAGCCTTGGTATAACGGTGATACGGTCAATATTGGTATTGGGCAAGGCTATTGGACAGTGACCCCACTACAATTGGCAAACGCCACGGCAGTTCTTGCCAATGATGGCATTCGTTACCAGTTACAGTTGGTTAAAGAGTTTGTGGATGGTGCCATTCATGAACAAAATGTTCCAGTCATGGCTTATCATCAAATTGAAGTCGGTGATGGCCAGTGGCTAGATTTGGTCAAGGGTAGTATGCATGATGTGGTTCATGGAGCGAAAGGCACTGCTCGCGGAGCTTTCGCTGATATCCGTTATGAAGCAGCGGGTAAAACGGGGACTGCACAAGTCAAAAGTATTGCCGAAGATGAAGAGTATGATGCTGATACGTTAGAAAAGAAATTCCATGATAATGCTTTGTTTATTGGCTATGCGCCATTTAACAGCCCCAAAATTGCTTTGGTAGTGGTGATGGAAAATGCCGGTGGTGGTAGTAGTAATGCAGCCCCGATAGCCCGTGAGCTGATGGATTTCTATTTGTTGGAAGATGCTGAACAACAGTCAGAGGATGCAAACGATGTCACTACTCAGTAGTAGCGCAAACAGCCATAAAGGACGATACAGTTTGCTATGGCGCTGGCATATCGATGCGCCATTGCTATTGGGTATCATGTTGTTGATGGCCTTTAGTCTGCTTGCTGTTTATAGCGCTGGTGGGGAAAGTCTGGCTCTGGTCAAACGACAGGCTGTACGATTTGCAGCGGGTTTGATGGTGATGATTGTGATAGCTCAGTTTGAACCCAGAACCTTCCGCCAATGGGCCCCGGCTTTGTATGCAGTAGGTATCGTATTTTTGCTGGCAGTTATTTTCTTTGGGGAGTCCAGTAAAGGGGCGCAACGTTGGATCGATATTGGAATACGCTTCCAGCCTTCTGAGATTATGAAACTAGCCGTGCCTCTGATGACTGCCTGGTATTTTGCCGAGAAACCATTGCCACCGACATTCTTGCAAACGATTGGTAGTTTGGTGTTGGTACTAACGCCCGTAGTATTAATCATGTTACAACCGGATTTAGGCACTGCATTATTGATTGGCGCATCTGGTTTGTTCGTCGTTTTTTTTGCAGGGATTCGATGGCGTTATATATTGGGTGCGGGTTTATTGGTGGCAGTATTAGTACCAATAATGTGGTATTTCGTCATGCATGACTATCAGAAAGGGCGTGTATTAACCTTCTTGAATCCCGAAAGAGATCCACTTGGTGCTGGTTATCATATTATTCAATCGCAGATAGCCATTGGTTCCGGCGGTATTTACGGCAAAGGCTGGCTTAACGGAACACAATCGCAACTAGAGTTTTTACCAGAGCGCCATACCGATTTTATTTTTGCTGTAATTGGCGAAGAGTTCGGTCTTGTTGGCATTATTCTGCTATTGGCACTTTACGCTTTTATCATCGTTCGCGGTATTTATATTAGCCTACAAGGGCAAGAAACATTCAGCCGATTATTGGGCGCAGCCCTTATTTTGACGTTCTTTATCTATATTTTTGTAAATATAGGCATGGTCAGTGGTTTGTTACCCGTGGTCGGGCTACCATTGCCCTTGATTAGTTATGGTGGTACTTCTATCGTTACTCTGATGGCTGCTTTTGGCGTTTTAATGTCAATACAAACTCATCGACGACTGCACTCCACTTAGATGTGAAGTGAAATAATTTTGAAGCGAGACAGCGAGGCTTTATGAAAATAAGTATAAAAAAGTATATCGGACCATTATTGTTAGTGTTTACCTGTGTTTTTGCAGGCCCTGAAGTGCAAGCAAACAACTCGCCTGAAAAAGCGCCGACTGAAGCAAAAGCATTTGCCAGTTATATGCATAAAAAGCATGGTTTTACAGAAGATTATGTGGGAATGATTCTGGATAAGGTGGAAGTTCGACAAAGTATTTTGGATGCCATAAGCCGTCCTGCTGAAAGTAAAGATTGGTATGAGTATCGACCTATTTTTATTGAGCAAAAGCGTATTAAACAAGGTGTTCAGTTCTGGCTCGAGAATGAAGATACCCTAAAACGAGCTGAAGAAAAGTATCAGGTTCCTGCTGAAGTTATCACCGCCATTATTGGCGTGGAAACCCGCTATGGTAGGGTAATGGGAAGCTTCCCCGTGGTTGATGCGATTGCTACTCTGGCGTTTCACTATCCCAAGCGGGGTGCTTTTTTCGCCGGTGAATTAGAGCAGTATTTTGTGTTGGCGCGTGAACAGGGTTGGGATTTGACTAAGCCTCAAGGATCTTACGCAGGAGCCATGGGCATGGGGCAATTTATTCCAACTTCATATCGTCACTATGCAGTTGATTTCGATGGCGACGGCAATATTGATCTGTTCGAGAATATTGACGATGCGGTCGGTAGTGTGGCCAATTATTTCCATGTGCATGGTTGGCGTATGGGTGAGCCTGTGGCGCAATACTTACCAACCCCAGATGTTACCTTGGTAGAACAGTTTCGTAATGACTCGCTCAAACCGCAATTTACCATCGGTGAAATGAAGCAGGCTGGGCTTGAATATCAAGGAGTCTTAACAGATAACGACATTGTGGGTATTTATGCCTTTAAACAAGAGAGCAAAGAAGATTATTGGCTAGGTTTTCACAACTTTTATGTCATCACTCGCTATAATCGTAGCCCATTATATGCCATGGCAGTTCACCAACTCAGTCTCGAAATTAAAGATGCTGTGGAACATGCGAAGCAAACTTCGGTCGAAGCTGAGTAAATTAAATGTAATTCTTAATAGTTGAGATTTGTCGTGATATCAAAAATGACCAATGAGCACAAAAAAACACCAGGACACTTACTAGTAGCAGGCTTAAGTTTGCTATTAGTCACCGCATGTACTACAACGCCTCCTGCCCAAGAGTATGAATACGAATATGGTAGCCCGGCTGATCGGTTGCGTCCTGATTATGCACCGGATGGAAGCGTAGGACCATTAAGCGATGGGCCCATCACTGAACCAACACCAAAAGTTGAGCCTAAAAGTGGCTTGGGTAACCCGCCTTATTATGAAGTGGATGGTGTGGTTTATCATGTGAAAGACTCAGGTGATGGTTATAAAGATGTCGGTGTGGCCAGTTGGTATGGTCAGAAATTCCATGGTCGACGTACTTCTTCAGGTGAAGTGTATGATATGTACCAATTTACTGCCGCACACAAAACTTTGCCATTACCAAGTTACGCCAAAGTAACGAATCTGGATAATGGACAGTCGGTTATTGTGAAGATTAACGACCGCGGCCCGTTCAAGAAAAACCGCCTGATTGATTTATCGTATGCTGCATCGAAAAAGCTCGGTTATCAAGCACAGGGCACCGCACGCGTCGAGGTAGAAGTGTTAGCGTCACCACGAAACACTGGCGCGGTAAGTTCAGCGCAGATCGCAAAAGCTGGCGAGTTGGAGCTTCCACCGATGGATGAGCAGAAAGATAATGCCCAATTGTTTGTGCAAGTAGGTGCATTTGCCGATCCGTTAAGAGCTGATACTTTAGCGGCCCGCTTGCGTGACCATTTTGGCCAACCGATTGCTATTAGTGATGTTGATGTTAATGGGCAAAAGTTACAGCGAGTTCGTATTGGCCCGTTGCGTGATGCGCGTACTGCTGAAAATATTTTACGTCAATTGAATGAGTACAACTTTGGCACTCCGAAAGTTGTTACCGAATAACCTATTACTTATAAACCCCTGGGATTGTTGAGCCAATGTTTTTTCAAGAAAAAATACTAAAATTACTACTCTCTATTGGATTTGTTGCCGCTGTTGTGACTCACTCTGCGCACGCTGCGATACAGCCAGGTAAACCCAATGTGGATGCTCGGTCATATTTGTTGATGGATTATGATACTGGTCAAATTATTATGGAGAGTAATGCTGACCAGAAGCTACCGCCTGCCAGCTTAACCAAAATGATGACCAGCTATATTATTGGTGACGAATTACATAAAGGTAATTTGAGCCTGGATGATAAAGTCTTGATCAGTGAAAATGCCTGGGCGCAGAACCCGAAGTTAAAGGGCGGCTCTTTGATGTTTATCGAAGTGAATAAATACGTTCGAGTTGAAGACCTTTATCGTGGAATAATCATTCAGTCAGGTAACGATGCCAGTATTGCGATGGCGGAGCATATTGCTGGCACAGAAGGGGCCTTTGCTGATTTGATGAATCAATATGCGGCTAAGCTGGGCATGAAGGATACATATTTTGAGAACAGTACTGGTTGGCCAGCTGAAGGGCATGTTACGACGGCTCGAGACTTGGCTACTTTAGCGCGCGCTCTGATTCGAGATTTCCCTGAAGACTATAAGATTTACGCTGAACGAGAGTTTACTTACAACGGTATTAAACAGGCTAATCGGAATGGATTGCTAGGTGATCCAACACTTAACGTCGATGGTCTGAAGACTGGCCATACTGAAGAGGCGGGTTACTGTCTAGTTTCCTCGGCTGAAAAAGAAGATATGCGTTTAATTTCGGTAGTAATGGGAACTGATAGCGAGGCTGAAAGAGCCGCAGAAAGCCGCAAGTTGCTTAATTTTGGCTTCCGTTTCTATACCAACATCAAACCATTTAAAGCAGGCCAAAGTCTACGTACAGCGAGAGTCTGGAAGGGTGCGGAAGAAGAAGTAAAGGTTGGCTTGGCTCAGGATGCAGCGTTAACCCTACTAAAAAGTCAGAAAGATCAAGTTCAAGCCAACTATACTATCCAGTCACAATTGATGGCGCCGATTCGTCGCGGTCAGGTGGTCGGAGAGGTATTTTTTAAAGTTGCTGATAAAGAAGTTAAACGCATGCCACTGGTAGCGCTGGAAAATGTGGAAGAGGCGGGCTTTTTTGGCCGTATGTGGGATTCAATGAAGCTCTGGTTCCACTAAGATCATGGTTCCACTAAGATCATAGTTTCATTAATGCCCTGGCTTGATTAAGGAATCGACAAAGGAGAAGCATGTGTCCATCGCTTATTTAAACGGACAGTTTTTACCCATTGAAGAAGCAAAAGTCCCGGCACTTGACCGGGGCTTTTTGTTTGGGGATGGGGTTTATGAGGTAGTGCCAGTCTATGCCGGCAAATTGTTCCGCTTTAGGCAGCATATTGAAAGGCTCGAAAATAGTTTGCGTAGTATTCGCTTGCCTTTGGAGCAGACGGTGCAGAGCTGGGCAGATATGTGCCATCAACTGATAGAGTGTAATCAGCTGAGTAATGCCACTATTTACTTACAAATCACTCGTGGTGCTTATCCAGAACGTAATCATGACTTCCCGTCCAATCCAACCCCAACAATTTTTGCCATGATTTCGCCACTGCCAGAAATTCAGCCGCAACCAGGCGAGCAAGATTTACAAGGCATATCAGCTATTACCGCGGAGGATATTCGCTGGCAACGTTGCGATATCAAAGCAATTACCTTATTAGCCAACTGTTTGTTAAAACAACAGGCCCTTGAATGTGGGGCGAATGACACCATATTAGTCCGCAATGGTGTCGCACTGGAAGCAACCTCAAGTAATCTTTTCATGGTGCGCGATGGTGTCATCATAACTCCGCCACTAAGTGAACACTTACTTTCAGGGGTTACTCGAGATTTCGTTTTATGGCTAGCAGAGCAGCACGGTATCTTGACTGAACAGCGTTCAGTTCCAGAGCACGAGTTGCTGCAAGCAGATGAGATCTGGCTGACCAGCTCCACCAAAGAAATCCGCCCAGTTACCCGCTTGAATGATGTTATCATTGGCAATGGCACTGCAGGCCCTGTCTGGCGGCAAATGTACGGCCATTATCAGCAGCTTAAAGCGCAGCTGTATCGTGGTGAAATCGACAGTAATAGTGAAGGTGAAATAGCGTTATGACGCAAAATTATGATCGTGATGAACTATGGCAATTTCCTTGTGAGATTTGTTTTAAAGTCATGGCCGTAAACCGTGACGGCATTGATATGGAAGTTGCAGAAGTGGTCAATCGCCATGCGCCTAACGATTACTCGCCAGCCAGCAAGTTAAGCCGTGATGGTAATTATGTCTCCTTGTCATTTATGGTTGTGGTTGAAACCAAAGAGCAAGTTGATGCTATGTACCGCGAAGTCTTCACCGTTGAAGGCGTGAAAATGACCTTATAAGGCAACCGATAGACAATGAGCGACCAATCGACAGTAATCATCCGCGAACTGGGGCATGAAACCTATGTTCCAGTCTGGAAGCGTATGCAGGAATTTACCGATAATCGAGACGACACTACTACCGATGAAGTCTGGTTGGTTGAGCATGACCCGGTATTTACCCAGGGGCAGGCCGGAAAAGCCGAACATTTGTTATTTCCGGGGGAAATTCCGGTGGTGCAGGTTGACCGCGGCGGACAAGTTACTTACCATGGCCCCGGCCAGCAAGTTGCTTATTTTATGATCGATTTGCGGCGTAAAAATATGGGCCCAAGAGATTTGGTTTCGGGCATTGAAAATGCCATGGTCGATATGTTGGCAATGTACGGTATTGAGGCTTATCCGCGCTCAGATGCACCGGGTGTCTATTGCGACGACCAAAAAATCTGCTCTTTGGGTTTAAGAATTCGAAAAGGTAAGTCGTTTCATGGGCTTGCTTTAAATGTGAATATGGACCTGGAGCCATTCTCACGTATCAATCCTTGCGGTTATCAGGGCATGCAAATGACCCAGATAGTCGAGAAGGGTGGTCCGGACAATCTGGAGCGCATTAAACCTGATCTGATCGATCAATTATGCGATAAATTGGGCTATACTAAGCGCCTGGAAATGACCGGGTTACCTGAGCCAATCAGCGAATCCATTGAGTAATAGTGAATGTCAAATTCTGAATCGGTAAAAAACGAGTCGAATCAAAGAGTTAGTGGTGGTGTGACCGGTAAGGTTAGCGGCAAGGCAAAGAAAGTCATTGCTGGCCAAAAAATGCGTGCCGAAGACAAAATGGCGCGAATTCCGGTAAAAATTATGCCAACCGAAGAGATGCCACGCAAGCCGGACTGGATTCGCGTGCGCCTGCCGAACGGTAATCAAATTACCAAAATCAAAGACATGTTGCGCAACAATAAGCTTCACACCGTGTGCGAAGAAGCGTCTTGTCCAAACTTACCTGAATGTTTCGGTCATGGTACTGCAACATTTATGATTATGGGCGATATCTGTACTCGTCGTTGTCCATTCTGCGATGTGGCGCACGGTCGTCCATTACCGCTTGATCCAGAAGAGCCGCAACACTTGGCAGATTCGGTCAAATCGATGGGTTTGAAATATGTGGTTATTACCTCAGTGGATCGTGATGACCTGCGTGATGGTGGATCAGCCCATATCACAGACTGTGTACGGGTCGCTAAAGAACAAAATCCAGGTCTTAAGGTGGAAGTGCTAGTGCCAGACTTCAGAGGACGTATGGAGGTTGCACTGGATTTAATGGCCGACGGCTTACCCGATGTGTTTAACCACAATCTGGAAACTGTACCACGCCTCTACAAGCAAGCACGTCCCGGTGCCGACTATCAGTGGTCGTTAGACTTGCTCAAGAATTTTAAAGAACGTTATCCTGGGATCCCAACCAAATCAGGTTTAATGATTGGGCTTGGCGAAACCAACGAAGAAATTATCGAAGTGATGAAAGATCTTAGAGCCCACGGTGTTGAAATGTTAACCTTGGGCCAATATCTGCAACCCAGCAAATATCATCATCCGGTGATGCGTTTCATGCCACCAAAAGAGTTCGATGAGCTCGGCAGAATCGCAGAAGAGTTGGGCTTTACCAATGTGGCCAGTGGGCCGATGGTGAGGTCTTCATATCACGCGGATATGCAGGCGGCAGGCGAGAAAGTCTCTTAAAGTGGTCTTTTTGCTCTATAGCTGTGTTATTTGAATTTTGTACTCGGTCACGTATTAGGTATACGCTCCCTCAGGTCCAAAATTCAAAAGCCTTGCTCTAGACCAAAAATCTTCACTTTAAGCAGTGCTATAGAATTAATTTGCTCGATAGCAAAAAAACCTAACTTTAAGTAATGGGTGTAGAAAATTGAAAGGTTGGGGCTTGATTACAAAGCTAAAACCCTCACTTAAAGCAGTGGATATCTGAAGTGAAATATTGAAGAAGAGTTTTTAAAAGTTTGAAGCCGGTTTATTTTGGTTTCATCAATGTACCTAGAAAGTAAGAGAGTTGATTATGCAAATTGAAGATAACAAAGTCGTATTGATTGAATACACAGTAAAAACAGAAGAAGGTGTATTAGTCGATACATCAGAAGGGAATGAGCCATTAGCTTACTTGCATGGTCATCGTAATATTATCCCAGGTCTTGAAAGTGCATTAACGGGCAAGAAACTTGATGATGAGCTTTCGGTGAACGTCCAGCCTGAAGATGCATATGGTCAGCGCCATGATGATTTGATCAAAGAAGTGCCAGCGGAGGCATTCCAAGGCGTAGAAAAAATTGAGCCTGGTATGCAATTCCACGCTGAATCGCCAAATGGACCACAGCTAATTACGGTTACTAAAGTAGAAGGCGAGACAGTGACTGTGGATGGCAACCATCCTTTAGCGGGCGTTCCTTTAATGTTTGACGTGAAAGTTATCGAAGTTCGTGATGCGAGCGAAGAAGAGTTGTCGCATGGTCATGTACATGGTCCTGGCGGTCACGAGCACTAGTAAGCATATTAAAAGGCCTTCATCAGAAGGCCTTTTTTGTATCTTATACAGATATGTTTTTTTGTGATGACCTTGTTGTTGCTTTTCTAAAAAGAACGATTTACATTACGACTAGATACTAAGTCTGAGTGAACAATATGAGTGCTCTAGAACAACCGATATTAGTCAGCCATAAATTATGCCCGTTTGTGCAACGCTCGGTCATTACATTGCTGCATAAAAAAATTGATTTTACTATTGAGTATATTTCTTTGGAGCGAAAGCCTGACTGGTTCGTTCAGATATCGCCTTTAGGAAAAGTACCTTTGTTGCGCATTAAAGATACTGTGCTATTTGAATCATCAGTGATCAATGAATATCTTGATGAAACCCATGGCACGGCAATGTTACCGGCAGATCCACTTGAGAAAGCGGAACACCGCTCATGGATCGAGTTCAGCAGCAGCATCAACAATATTCAATTCCAATTAACACAAGCACGACGCGAAGAAACCTTTGTCAAAATTGAAGAAGACTTAAATAAAAAATTGGCTCACCTTGAAAAACGTATCGGTAATCAAGGGTTCTTTAATGGTAAAGAATTCAGCCTGGTAGATAGTTCCTTCGCACCATTCTTGATGCGTTCTAAAATGCTGGCGGAGAATACCGGCGTTGATACGGTCAGTGATTACAAGAAAATTCAAAAGTGGCGTGAAAACTTATTGTCCTTGCCGGAAGTCAAGAAATCTGTGGTTAAGGATTTTGAGGATTTGTATATGGAGTCGATATACGAGCGAGGCGGATATTTAGCGGACCAATAAAGTCCGCTTTTTATTACAAAACTCATTTACTATAGACGGCAGTTGGGTCGTTTACCTGATGCCTGTGCTTGTTGATAAATCTTCATGGCTCTATCCATTCTAGCATTTAAGTCTCGAATACGACTGTCAGTGCCAGGGTGCGTTGATAAAAACTCAGGTGTTGCACTGCCCCCTGCCTTTTGCATATTCTTCCATAATTCTACACTCTGGCGTGGGTCGAAGCCTGCTCGAGCCATAAGCTCCAATCCGATTTCATCGGCTTCAGATTCGTGTTTTCGGCTAAATGGTAATAACACGCCAACTTGCGCGCCAACACCCAGTAAGCCCAGTAGCTGCTGTTTTTCAGAAGTCATGTCACCTGCTGCAACTGTAGCAAGTTGCATACCTGTTTGTGTAACAAAGCCTTGAGAAACACGTTCATTACTATGTTTTGCCCAAACATGACCAATTTCGTGGCCAATGACCGAAGCGAGTTGGTGTTGATTTTGCGCAACTTTGAGCATGCCAGTGTGAACCCCAACTTTACCACCAGGTAAGGCAAAAGCATTTGGTGAGTCATCAGCAAATACTTTAACTTCCCATTGAGTACTGCGCATGGCAGGTGCTATGGCGTTTAACTCTGGAATTAAGGCATTGACCACACAATTGACATAAGCTGTATTTCTTGGGCTGGTATCGACTTTTTGGCTTTTTTGCATCGTTGTAAAAGTCGCGGCACCCATTTGTGCCATTTGTGAGTCAGGGAATATGGTGAGCTGACTTCTGCCCGTGGGGGATGTGGCGCATGCGAAAAGAACAAGCACAAAACAGGCAGATAGAAGAGGTTTCATATAAACTCCTTTTAAATTCAATAAGTTAAAGCATTATAGTGCTGATACATTGTACAAACATGATGTATTTAACAAAAACAGCATAATTGTTTGAATTTTGAACGCTCGTACTTGTTGTAATATAGCAGTTATAGTAGTTTTGAAGTAGCGCTAACGCAATATATGGAGCATTTTGATGAATGCGCATCATAAACTCAAGCTGGATAAGAAGTTCATCTTAACGGTGACAGGTTCCGATCATCCTGAAATAATTACAACCATAACCGAAATTTTGCACCGTTTTAAAGGTTCCATGGAAGTTTCTCGTTTTAGCCGAGTCAAAGATCACTTCAGTGGATTATTTGCTGTTTCGCTCAACAGTATGTATTTCAAGCCATTCATGGCTTGTCTTGAAAGTTTGGAATCAACAAAACTGAGGTTTGAATTTCACAGCACAGAACACTGCCAAGCATCATATCCGTTTGATCCCGAGAATATTACTTTTGATATCAGCATCTGGGGAATCAAAAATCAGGCTACTAGCCTAGAATTACTGCGTATCTTGTCGCGAAATCATTTACGAGTGGATTCGATTGAAACCAATACTATGCCGAATAGTCAGGGCTATAAGTTACTGTTAAGGGTTTCAACTGATCATGTGATTGACGTCGAAATGATCGAAGGTGATTTGCAGGCGCTCGCCGAAGATGAAGGTTTTTATCTTAGTATGCTGGATGAGGAAGAAGGTATAAAAGAAGCCATATAGGATTCATTTAAAAAATAGCGCCAAGAGGCGCTATTTTTTTGCCAATAAACAGAGTAATCATTCCTCAACTTCTTGCCCATCAATGATAAAGCCAATGCGCCGTTCAGGCTCTTCTTCAGACACTTTTTGAACATAACAAAGAAGTTCTACGTTATTTTGGTGGGTCAATACCATACAGGGATTGCCGCCCGCTGTACCTTCAATACGAATCCCGTGAAAGGACTCTTGAGCAAGGCGCGACACTTGGATCTGTAAACCACCATTGAGCATGGCAACTACTGTCGGCTCAGCATCGTTGGGCATGTTTTGACGCCACAAATGTATTGTTTTAGCTAGGCTTTTGATCAGTTCACCAGCAGAGCGATAGTCATTAACGTCTTGATGCGAAAGACCGAGTTGTTCGGCACTGAGGCTGGGCGGTTGTACATCGGGATGAACGTTATGGAAAATCTCGACATCGCTGGGCTGGCGTTGTTGGATAATAGTTTGGTATGGACTGCTCATAATCAAGAAATGAATTTTAAGTTTGTTTGAAGATAAACGACCCTTCAGTAACAAGCAAGTCCAATAATAATAAACATGGATAAGATTAGTTATCGACATTTATGAAAACATTCGTCATTATTAGCGCCGATGGAAGTAATTGTTAATGACATTCTTGATTGGATTTCCAATCACCCACATTTAGCTGGCGCGGCTGTATTTCTAATTGCATTTTTAGAGTCCTTAGCCATTGTCGGCTTGGCTGTACCTGGTTGGTTACTGCTGGTCGGAATCGGAGGTTTGATTGGTGGTGGAACATTAAATTTCTGGCTAGTGGCATTCTGTAGTTTTCTAGGTGCGGCTAGTGGTCAAATAGTGTCTTATTGGTTTGGTTATCATTTCCAGGATAAAGTCCATCATTGGGGCTGGATTAAACGTCATCAAAAATTATTACACAGGTCAGAAGACTTCTTCCAAAGGCATGGCTTTGCAGGGGTTTTGGTCGGACAATTTATAGGACCGATTCGTGCGGTTATTGCTCTGATTGCAGGTGTGCTGGATATGCCGCCACGAAAATTCATTACAGCTATCATCATCGCTACGCTTATCTGGGCTCCGGTCTATTTGATGCCCGGTGTGGTATTAGGAGCGGCGCTAACCTTTGAAAAGACGCAAGTTTGGGTCTTAGTGGGTAGTCTTGTTCTGATGGCGATTTCTTTGTGGTTGTTAGGGCGATTTATAAGCGACCATCATCATGCGAAAAAACACCACACAACATTGCCTTTGAAAAGGCATATCAATAGCCTGCTTGCCTTGGGTATATTCTTTGGAGTTATTGTCTTTCTAGTTGTTTCGAGTTATGGGAGCCTAATGTTGCAATTAGGCTACAAAATTTGGTACTTAATCATATAGTCTCAGTAGCATGATAGAAGAGCTAATCACACACTATTGGCAAGAGTTTTTATTGATGGCGTCTGCCCATGCTTTGGCAGTTGCAAGCCCTGGCCCGGACTTTGCAATCGTGATGCGGCAAAGCTTAGTATTTGGTCGTCGTTTTGCGATTTTGAGCAGCATTGGCATTGGTCTGGCTATTTTAGTACATGTGACTTATACGGTGCTGGGAATCGGTCTATTGATTCGAGATACGCTATGGTTATTTACTGCCATTAAAGTCGCAGGGGCAGCTTATTTGCTGTATATCGGCTGGCAGGCCATTGGTGTTCAAAAGGCAGAGGTTAAAGATTTTAATCCAGTCAGCAAAGACACTATGACTGGAGGTAAAGCTTTTCGCCAAGGGTTTATGACCAATGTGTTGAACCCCAAAGCAACATTGTTTTTTTTATCCTTGTTCACAACAATAGTCGATGCTAAAACTCCGATGGGGATACAGGCTCTTTATGGGATCTGGATGTCGGTTATGACCGGGGCATGGTTCGTGTTCTTATCATTGATGTTGACGCAACAAAGAGTGCGCCAGTTTTTTGCATCATTTGGACATTGGATTGATCGGCTTCTAGGTGCCTTCCTGATCATCCTGGCAATCATGTTACTGTTTTCGACTGTTAGCTAAGCTCGGCTTTGGGGCAAGTGCATAACGACGCATAACCCTGAACCTGCCTGGTTAAATGCGGTAATAGTTCCGCCATTGGCCTCGATACCTCTTTTGGCAATTGCTAAACCAAGACCAGCACCGCCCGAAGTTCTTTCCCGCGCATCAGTCGGACGATAAAAGGCATCAAAGATTTTCTCTAAATGTTCTTCACTCACCCCATGGCCCGAATCACAGATCTTGAGTTCAATGCCAAGCTCAGACTCAGCAGTGGATATAGTAACGCAAGTGTCGTCTGGTGTATGGCGAATAGCATTACGGAGTACATTCTCAATTGCTCGGGCTAACAAGCTGTAATAACCGGAAAAAGTAATTTCAGTGTCGCTCTGATAATCAACCGTTTTGTTGTGTGCTTCAGCTTCAAACTTGGCATCTTCAACAATGACATCCAGTAAATCATTGAGCATGAAGTTAGCCCGGTCTTCGTTAACATGGCCTCGCTCTAAAGCGGCCATTTGTAGTAACTCGCCAATCATCTCATCAAGCCTTTCTACTTCCAGCTCGATACGATCAATATGGCCTTTGGATTCTGGATTGGCCGTCTTTTGTGCCAGGCTGGCGGCAATTTGCATACGGGTCAAGGGAGAGCGAAGTTCGTGGGAAACGTCGCTCAGCAAGCGTTTTTGCGATTGAATCACTCGTTCGATACGTTCGGCCATTAAGTCAAAGTCCTCGGCTAAATCAGCGAACTCATCTTGGCGATTCCCCAGATAGCGCAGAGCACGAGCTTGCAGGTCACCGCGTGCAAAAGCCTGTGTGGTTCTTTGTAATTGGTGGATTGGACGAGTTAGATACCAGGTTAAAGCTATACAGACCAATGAACTGATACCTAGGGCTATGAGCAGGTGCCATATAGAAACTGAGTGGTATAGGTATGAAACAACTGTACCAAACTGATGAGGACTTTTTTGCTTCAAGAACAGCAGGTAGTAGTGACCGCGATTGAAAACAACTTCGGGACCAATATAAGCAATATTATCAACGATAACCATTGCTGGAGTATTGCGATTTCGATAGAAAGAGCTGAGATGGTAGAGTACATCGGGCACTTCCTTTCCTGCAATATCTTCGCCATTTTTATCAATAATATAGGTGTTATCAAGCTCTTCAGACACGCGGTTAAGTTTTAAGAGACTATCAGTTTGGTACTCATCAATGACCTTGCGTAGCTGGATGGTAATAGCTGCCTGGCGGAGTTGTTTTGCTTCTTGGTCAGATGCGGGCACTAATTTATTATCCTGACCAGCTAGGCTGTATAAAAAAATGATGCTGGTCAGAGTAATAAGAGTGGCTAGCCAAAACCAGAGAAATATCTTCCAGAATAGACTGGGGCGGACGAGATTACGAATCCAGGGCAACATATTGATAGCCGACACCGCGGACTGTTTTGATACGTTCATCGCCTTTTGTATCAGGACCTAGTTTACGCCGTAAATTACTGATGTGCATATCGATACTACGATCATAAGCTTCTAAGTTACGTCCGAGACAGCCTTCTGAAAGTTCGTCGCGGCTGACTAAAGTACCGGCATTATTCATCAGTAGATATAAAATATCGAACTCGGTGGCAGTCAATTTTACCACTTCATTATTTAAGAGTACTTCGCGTGAAGCTGGGTTGATATAGACATCGCCTAGATGTACTGATTGTAGTTTCTTTTGCTTGGTACTGTAGACGTTTTCAGTGCGTCGAAGAATCGTTCGAATGCGAGCGGTTAATTCTCTAGGGTTACAAGGTTTAGCAATATAGTCGTCTGCACCAAGCTCAAGACCTACGATGCGATCGATTTCGTCACCGCGCGCAGTTAACATCAGAATCGGTACCTGGGATTCTTTACGAACTGCTTTCAGCACATCAAAGCCATTTAAATTTGGCAACATGACATCTAGCACCATCAAGTCAAAACTATGGTCAAGTATCATTTTTGCAGCCGTTGCCCCATCGTGGGCAAGCGCCACCTCAAACCCTTCCTGAGTCAGGTATTCTTGAAGCAACTGACAAAGTTCGATGTCATCATCGGCAAGTAGTAATTTTGGCATAGCAAACCCAAAGCATTGGCGTGTTAGGAGTTTAGCACGCACTTCATGGATAAAGTGTAAAGTTTGGTCAGTAAGTTTTACACAAGATTTACGTGGAAACTGTTATTAAATCAAACTTTCAAAGATAAAAAGAGTCTATAGTGAGTAGTATAAATTTGCAAAAGCATTCTTTTGTCGCAAACGCTAGCCAAATGAATGACTTATAAAATTTAACAATCCGAATAGGAGTTCGTTATGTCACTCAATAAAGCAGTATTAGCATTAGCACTGGGCGCATCATTATTGATGTTGAATGTCAGTGCTGAGGCAAAAAACCATGGTGGTATGCATAAAGGTCATTCCGTTGAACACCATCAAATGATGATGGACAAGTTAGGCGTTAATGATGAACAGCGTGCACAAATGGATAAGTTGCATCAGGAGCGTATGGAGGCAGTTGAGGCTCATAAGAAACAAATGCATGAGTTAATGCAGCAACAACATGAACTGATGCAGCAAGATACTTTGGATAAAGGCAAGCTGCAAAGTAACCTGCGTAAACAGGCTGATATCAAAGCAGAGATGATGGCAGGCAAACATCAGCATCATCAAAAAGTGAACAAGGTGCTATCTGAAGAGCAGCGCGCAAAGATGAAAGAAATGAAAGCTCAGATGTACCAAAAACGTGAGCACAAGCATGAGAAAGCGAACCAGCGCAAGCAGGAAGGTCGCGGTTAGCATTTATTGATTAAACCTCTCCCCCTTAGTGTTGAGTCTTTGAGTCGGTTGAGCCCCTCCCTGGTAAACAAGGCTCGCTCTTCAACGCTAACGTTATTTCAGAGTCTCTCTGAAATCTTAGCCACCTTCGGGTGGCTTTTTTTTGCTATCATGAAATACAAATCACCGACCCGAAAACAATAATGCAGGATAAGCAGCGAATTAATACCGACTTAAAATGGCTCATTGAAAGTCCTGACTTTTTATCTGTTGCTGAAGTGAATTTGCTGCGTAAGCAAGCACTTCTGAATGCAGGCGAACTGCTGCAGCATGCGGTTGTAGACAGTGACGATTTTAGATTTGAGTCAACTCATCGATTAGGTGTTTATTTCGAACAGTTGTGGCATCACTTGATCCGTTCTCAATCAGGTTTAGAGCTATTACGCTATAACCAGCAGGTGATTATCGAAAAGAAAACCCTGGGGGAGTTTGATTCGATTATTCAGCAGCTCTCAACACAACGAACTTTGCATTGCGAATTAGCAGTTAAGTTTTATTTGCAAATTGGTCATGGTCAACGGATGGCAGATTGGGTTGGCCCCAATCTGCGTGATCGGTTTGACCGTAAATTTCTGCGCTTGCTTAATCATCAGTTAGCTTTAGTGTCTAAGCCCGAGTTGCAGCAATGGTTGCAAGAAGAGAGTCTAGTTATTGATCGCGCCGGGCTTTTTACAAAAGGGCGCTTGTTTTACTCTATGGAAAATTATCTGCAACAATCATTCGAATATCCTGCCGAAGTCGAAGTAAATCACTTAAAAGGTTTCTGGATGACCCATCCTGATTTTGAGGAGTATAAAAGCCTGTCAAACTATGACTGGTACCAACTGCCGAGAATGTATTGGCTTTCAGAAATCACAGCGCATGACGTTGAAAGTCTAGGCAAGGTCAGTCAGTTAAGCAATAATCAGTTGGTGAAACTAGTTGCCATGAAAGAAGGCAAAGAGATGATGCGCGGCTTTGTGGTGCCGGATGAATGGTTAGAGCGAGCCAGACAAAGAGTGCTGACAGACGAGTAGTACGAATGCTATTTGTATAACAAAAGCCCTGATGAGTTTTACATCAGGGCTTCCTATTAACAAATTTTCATAAAAGCGGGGAAGGTTTATTTCAATCGATTATCAATCAAATGCTGAACCACTGACGGATCAGCAAGTGTCGAAGTGTCACCAATACTGTCTACCTGATTTTCGGCAATTTTGCGCAAAATTCTGCGCATAATTTTTCCTGAACGAGTTTTAGGTAAGTCAGGAGCCCATTGGATTTTATCCGGCTTAGCAATCGGCCCTATCTCTTCAGTAACAATATCGATCAGCTCCTGTCTGATAGCATCAGTGAATTCAATGCCCTTTTTCAATATAACAAAAGCATAAATACCTTGTCCTTTTATATCATGTGGATAGCCCACCACTGCAGACTCAGCAACAAAGTGGTGAAGATCTAGGGCATTCTCAACTTCTGCAGTGCCCATGCGGTGACCAGAAATATTAAGCACATCATCAACGCGGCCAGTGATCCAGTAGTAACCATCCTCATCACGATTGGCGCCATCACCGGTAAAGTAATAACCTGAGTACTGTGAGAAGTAGGTTTGGAAAAAACGATCATGGTCACCATAGACGCTGCGCATTTGACCCGGCCATGAATCTTTCATCACCAGATAGCCACTGGCTTTACCTTCAAGCTCATTTCCATCCTGATCAAGGATCGCGGGTTGAACACCAAAGAAGGGGCGGGTGGCTGAACCTGGTTTTAATGGTGTTGCGCCTGGAAGTGGAGAAATTAAGATTCCTCCGGTTTCAGTTTGCCACCATGTATCAACTATCGGACAGCGTTCATTACCGACCACCTTGTAATACCACTGCCACGCTTCAACATTAATCGGCTCGCCGACACTACCTAACAAACGCAACGATTTACGCGACGTTGAGGTGACAGCTTCATCACCAACCGCCATTAAGGCACGAATTGCAGTTGGTGCAGTATAAAAGATATTAACTTTATGTTTGTCGATAACCTGCCAGAAGCGGGATGGGCTTGGGTAGCTGGGCACGCCTTCAAAGACTAGGGTCGTCGCGCCGTTAGCTAGAGGGCCATAGAAAATATAAGAGTGACCAGTAATCCAGCCGGCATCTGCAGTGCACCAATAAATATCGCCTTCATGGTAATCAAAAATATATTTGTGAGTCATGGCTACATGCAGCAGGTAGCCGCCACTGGTATGTAAGACGCCTTTGGGTTTACCTGTAGAACCTGAGGTGTAAAGAATAAACAGAGGATCTTCAGCATCCATGGTTTCGACCTGACACTCAGGCTCCATCCCTTTTTTCAACTCGTTATAGTCTATATCTCTGTCATCATTCCATTTAATATCTACTAAACGGTGCTTGATTACGAATACACTGTGTACCTCAGGGCAATGTTCAAGCGCCTTGTCTGTGTTCGCTTTTAAAGGAACGGTTTTGCCACCACGGACACCAGCATCAGCGGTAATGACCACTCGGCAATCACTGTCTAAAATACGGCTCTTCAAGGCTTCAGGAGAAAAACCACCAAAGACCACCGAGTGAACAGCGCCAATGCGTGCACAGGCCAACATGGCAAAACCTACTTCCGGAATCATTGGCATATAGATACAAACCCTATCTCCCTTTTTAACGCCGCGGCTTTTTAAAGCGTTAGCCATTTTACACACTTCATCATGCAACTCTTGATAGCTGATATAGCGTTGCTGATCCGGGTCATCGCCTTCCCAAATGATGGCCGTATGGTCTGCCTTGTCTTTTAAATAACGGTCGATACAATTATAGCTGACGTTTAATTTCCCCCCTTCAAACCACTTAATGGATGCGGTTTTGTAATCAACTTTTTTAACGGTTTTCCAGGGTTCAAACCAGTCTATAAACTCATGCGCCATGCGCGACCAGAACTTCTCTGGCTCTTGCACTGATTGTTGGTACATGCGCAAATATTGTGCTTCATCGATGTGCGGGGTATTGCTGCTGAATTGTTTTATTGGATAGGTTTTTGATTCAGACATAACGGACTCCTAATGACATATCAGCTCAGCATAAAACAAAAATACAAGCTGTTAAAGTCTTTGCCGTGAATAGTGATTATTAGTTGCGGTTATCTGAGTTAAGCGGCTGAAAATTCAGGAAATGAGTAAAAAAAAGGGTGGCCTGGAAGTAATATTATTACAGTAGATCGGCTATAAAAGTGTCGGTTATAGATTGAGGGTGATGTTATCAATCAAGCGAACCTTATCCATAAAAGCCGCCACCAGGATAACTAGCTTATCACTATCTGCTTGAGCCAGTTCAAGATTATCCTGGCGAGCGATATGCACATAGTCTGGTTTGAAGTTTTGCTCTTTTAAACGCTTGATTGCCGCTTGCTCTAGTGAGCGATAATCGCGCTCACCATGGTCTATTTGCTGTTTCATCCAACCCAGCGTCTGGTAGATAAAGGACGCCTGATGTTTTTGTTCTGTGCTTAAATATCCGTTGCGAGAACTCATGGCAAGGCCATTGTCTTCGCGTACAATTGGCGCGCCAATGATTTCAATATCAAAATTCAGATCGCTGGTCATACGGCGGATAATTGCCAGCTGCTGAAAGTCTTTTTGGCCGAATACTGCGCAATCAGGGCGCACCATATTAAAGAGTTTACTAACTACTGTGGTGACACCATCAAAATGCCCAGGACGAGACGCCCCGCAGTGATTGTTTCCTAATTCAGCTACCTGAACCTTGGTTAGGTTGGGCCACTGTGGATAGACTTCTTTGACCTCCGGAGCAAATATAATATCCGCTCCTTCTGCTTCGAGTAATGATTGATCTTGCTCGAAAGTGCGAGGGTAAGAATCAAAATCTTCGTTGGGTCCAAACTGAGTGGGGTTAACGAAAATACTGACCACCACAATATCAGCCTGTTGTTTAGCGGTTTTGACCAGGCTCAAATGGCCAGCATGCAAATTACCCATGGTCGGTACAAAGCCAATACGATGACCCATGTCTCGGTGCGTTTGAATCAGGCGGCGCAAAGTTTGAACTGAGTTAACAACGATCATGTGTAACGCTTACCTTTAATCAAAAGAGTGTTCAGCAGTTGGAAAGTTTTTCGCGCGAACTTCGCTGTGAAACAGCTCAAAAGCGGCTTTGATATCGCCTTTGGCATCTGTCATGAAATTACGTACAAACTTAGCTTGGAAGGGCGAAATACCGAGCATGTCATGTAATACCAATACTTGGCCATCTACATCAACACCAGCGCCAATACCCATGACTGGAATAGTCAAACTTTGTGCTATCTGTTTGGCCAGAGTTTGCGGCACACATTCAAGTACCAGCATGCGAGCGCCAGCTTCTTCAAGGGTTTTAGCATCGGCAAGCATTTGCTTGGATTGTTTTGAATCACGTCCTTGAACCTTGAATCCGCCCAGGGCATCCACCGATTGCGGTGTTAAGCCGAGGTGGGCACAGACCGGAATGCCACGTTCGGTTAAACCGGCAATAGTGTCGTGTAGCCAGTCACCACCTTCTAATTTAACCATGTGAGCGCCAGCCTGCATAATCAAGGCAGCAGTCTGATATGCCTGCTCAGGCGTGGTATAACTCATATAGGGCATATCGCCAATCAACAGGCAGCGCTTGTTGCCGCGCGCAACACAGGCGATGTGATACTCCATATCTTCAACCGTTACCGGCACCGTTGTCTTTTGACCTTGGATGACGTTACCCAGGGAATCACCGACCAAGATAACATCGACACCCGCGTCTGAAATAGCACCAGCAAAAGTGGCGTCATAAGCTGTGATACAGCTAAATTTTTTGCTTTCTTGTTTCAGTTGTTCGATATCACTAATGGTTAAGGTTTTCATGATTCCATCTCGGGTTACGCAGGATGAGGATTAAAGTAGTTACGGCCAGTGGTCGTGTTTTTGATTTGATCGAGCAGTAGGTTAAAGTCAGCCTCATTTTCAACCAGGTCGATGCCCGAAGCATTCACAATCAACAATGGCGATTCATCATAATAATAAAAGAAATCAGTATAAGCTTCACAGATGGTTTGCAAATACTCTTTGGTCACTGGGCTTTCTGAAGCGCGTCCTCGCTTCTTGATGCGCTCAAGAAGCACCGGCACAGAAGCTTGCAAATAAATGACCAGATCAGGTTTCGGCGCATCAATCGTCAAGTTCTGATACACCTGTTCGTATAATCTGAGCTCGTCCTGATCGAGCGTGGAACGGGCAAATAGACGATCTTTTTCCATCAGATAGTCAGCAACACGAACCGGGCTAAACATGTCTGATTGGCGCACTTCCTGCAATTGACGCACTCGCTGGAACAGGAAATACAGCTGGGTGGGCAGAGCTCCAGACTTAGGATCTTGGTAAAAGCGCTCAAGAAATGGATTCTCTTCCGCCTGCTCGAGAATTAAGTCGCTGCTTAATGCTTCGGACAATCTTCGAGCCAGTGTGGTTTTTCCCACGCCAATCGGGCCTTCGACGGCAATAAAGTTCTGGGGTATGGATAAAGTTACACTCACTCAAATACTCCTGGCTCAGGCACTTCTTTCTTAGAGGTGCCAATGATGATTCTTGTCATAGTTTAAGGCCACTAAGTCATACCGTGGGCAATGGTCTAGTAATTCACTAACGATACTACCATCGGGAAGCGTCATTTCAGGACTTAGTTCAGCCAATGGTTTTAATACAAAATCCCTGTCTTTAATACCATAATGGGGCAGGGTTAAACGGTCTGATTGCATGATTGTATGATCGTAGAGCAAGAGATCCAAATCTAATGTGCGGGCACCCCAGCGCTCTTCTCTAACTCGTCCCTGTTGGTTTTCAATCGCTTGTAGCTGGTTGAGCAACTCTAATGGAGTAAAACTGGTGGCTAGCTTGGCTACGGCATTGATAAAAGGCGGTTGATCCTGCGGACCCATTGGGGCGCTTTGATAAAAACTGGAATAGCTGAGCAGATAACTTTCCGGCAAAGAATCGAGTGCCAATAGAGCTTGCTCAATTTGCTGAATTGGTTGGTGCAAATTACTACCAAGACCAATGTATGCAATAGAGTGCTTTGTAGTAGGGAGTCTTGCCATAGGTGTAGTGACTTAATGTTTATTTTTGTTGGCTGGCTGACGCTTCTGATTACGGGGCTTGCGTCGTCTGCGTTTTTTGCCGCTACCGGTTTTATGTAACATTTGGCGGCGGTCGTTGGCATCAGCTTCTTGAAACTTGGTCCACCAATCGGCCAGTTCTTTTTGGAGCGGATCGGACTGCGAACGTAGCAGCAAAAAGTCGTAAGCGGCGCGAAAACGTGGATGTTCAAAAATGCTCCACGCTTTTTTTCCATGATAGGCAGGCAAGCGCAGTTGCATACTCCAGATATCACGGATCACCAGTGCATAGCGGCGTGGGATTGAAATATGTTGATTTTGTGCATTGAGCACGCGTGCCATACTTTTGAAAAAAGCATCGTTAAAGTTGATGCCTTTTTGTTGCAGAGCTTCAGTGCTCTCTAACAACGGTTGCCAAAGCATCACTGCCATTAAGAAAGCAGGGTTGACTGTTTGTTCAGAAGCAATTCGAGTGTCAGTATTTTCCAGAGCATCCAACACTAACTGTTCAGTCACTTTTGTTTGAGTTGAATCGTCATGCTTTAAAGTACGGTCAGTCGCCGGAAACAAGGCATGGAACAAGCCATATTCGCGTAGCTTCTGGAAAGTCAATTTTGCGGCGCCAGCCAAAAATAGCTTACGATATTCTTCCCATAAACGAGCGGCTGGTACCTGCTCTAAGAAATGGGAAAGTTCAGCAACCGGCTTAAGCGTATTTGGCTCAATGGTCAGATTGAGTTTGCAAGCTAGCCGCACAGCCCGTAGCATGCGCACAGGGTCTTCGCGATAGCGTGTTTCCGGATCACCAATCATGCGTAATTGACGTTTGCGTAGATCCGCCAGGCCATCACAAAAATCGTGGACTGAAAAGTCTTTAATATTGTAGTAAAGCGCATTGATGGTGAAATCGCGACGAATGGCATCTTCTTCAATATCGCCGTAGACATTATCGCGCAAGATCATGCCTTCTTTGGCTTGTTGAATATTGTCATCACAATGGGCGCGGAAAGTGGCCACCTCGATAACATCGCGACCAAACAGAATATGCGCCAGCCTAAAACGGCGACCAATTATGCGACAGTTGCGAAATAACTCTTTAATCTGTTCGGGAGTTGCGTTGGTCGCAATATCAAAGTCTTTGGGATGCAAACCAAGCAATATATCGCGCACGCCGCCACCGACCAGGAATGACTCATAGCCAGCATTGCTCAAGCGATATAAAACCTTTAAGGCATTGTCGCTGATATCTTTACGTGAGATCGAATGTTGATCGCGCGTGATGATTTGGGTGCTGGTGCCTGCACCGGGCGTATCAGTAGCCGGAGAAGAAAACCAACCTTTTACAGACTTAATTATTGAACTCATAAAGTGTTAATTTGACAGTATGGGGCGATCATAGCACAAGCGGCTATCTAATTAATCTAAATAAAGAATTTGTTGCCTGGCGGGGATTTGAGGCAATTGAAAGTGGGACAGCGCATAACCAAGGATGGCTTCAGGGTTTTCATGCTGCAATTCGCTCGGAATAGGCTGCCCCAAAAATTCCAGTGCACGGCATAAATACTTGGTTGCTTGTTGGCTATCAATTGGCGGTGCGTGATTTTGTTTGGATAATTTATTGCCGTCAGGATTGATGGCAAGCGGCAAATGATACCAGTCAGGTACTTTGGCCTTGAACGCTTCATACAACCGTAACTGGCGCGGAGTCGAGTCCAACAGGTCGCAGCCGCGAACCACATGATCAATTCCCTGTTCAATATCATCCACTACCACCGCCAACTGATAAGCGATTAAGCCATCTTTGCGTCGAATGGCGAAATCTTCAGCATAGAGAGAGTCATCGAACTGGCAAGGCCCTTGAATCTTATCAACAAAACTATAATCGCCCTGTCTATGACAAAGGCGAATAGCAACTTCACCATTAAAGCTCAAATTTTTTGTGGCACAAATATTCGGATAGTATCCGGTCTTGCTGAGTGCTTTGATTTTCTTACGGGTGCAATTGCAGGCGTAGATCAGGCCTTGTGATTTTAGTTGCTCAATAATCTCTGCATAGTGATCCAGGTGGTGGCTTTGATAACAGACTTGACCGTCCCAGTGCAAACCAAAGGCTTCCAGTTGGCGTAAAATCAAGTCGCTGGCGCCAGTAACTTCGCGCGGTGGGTCGATATCTTCAATTCGTACTAGCCATTCAGTATGACGAGATTTTGCGATCAGGTAGCTACCGACAGCTGCTATCAGCGAGCCAAAGTGAAGGGGACCAGAAGGTGAGGGTGCGAAACGTCCTGCCATAGTTAGGAGACAGCTAATGGCTTACAGTAGAAAGGGCAGACTAGAATATCTGCCCATGTCAATTAACTACCGTATTGTTTTTCTTTGATTTCTGCCAGCGTTTTGCAGTCGATGCAAAGCTCAGCAGTCGGACGCGCTTCAAGGCGACGAATACCAATTTCGATACCGCATGATTCGCAGTAACCGTATTCATCATCATCGATCTTGTTTAGCGACTGAATAATCTTCTTCAACAATTTGCGTTCGCGGTCGCGAGTACGCAATTCAAGAGAGAATTCTTCTTCTTGGGCAGCACGATCAACCGGATCTGGGAAGTTTGCAGCTTCGTCCTGCATATGGTGAACAGTCCGATCAACTTCTTCCATCAATTGTTTTTTCCATGCCGCCAGAATATTACGAAAATGCTCATACTGAGCATCATTCATGTACTCTTCGCCTTTCTTCTCTTTATAAGGCTTGAGGCCTAATTTCTCGAGGGTGCTATTTGTAGCTGATTGTTTACGTGGCATCTAAGCAACGCTCCATTTCGTATTAAAACCAGACGCCTCACGGCGCGCACTTGGCAAAAAAGCAAGCTCTTATAGGGCTGGCTTTGAAAAAGTGAAACAGGGATATTATCCCTATGACTGACAATTGAAAAGCCTATTCTTCGTAAAATGTTATAAAAAAGTGCAAAAAATAGGCTTTTTTGACCTGGTTTCCTGCCTAACTCTCTGAAAAGTCAGGAATAATCACAAGTAATTCTTTGTTTAAATAAATGTCAGCGGAGCTGATATGGGTGTTATAGGCAATGATTTCAACCCCAGCCTTTGCCGCCTGATCCAGTAACTTAGCATATTGTGGATCAATATGCGCAGCCGGACTGACTGTTTTTATACCCGTATGCTGGACCAGAAAGAAAAGCACAGCCCTGTGGCCCTGTTCGACCATAGCCATCAGTTCACGAAGATGCTTCTGTCCGCGAGTACTGACCGCATCGGGAAAGAAACCGGCACCAGCTTTAAATTCTTCTCCCTGTTCGAGCAAAGTCACCGTTTTGATTTCCACATAGCAGTCAGGCTTATCAGCAGCCTCAAGCAATAGGTCAATGCGACTGTTCTCATCACCATACTTCACTTCCTGTCTGACAGAATCATAGCCTTTAAGTTGCTTGATTTTGTTTTGGGCGATGCCTTCCATCACAATTTGGTTGGCAAGGTGAGTGTTAATACAAATAAAGTTACCATCAGAAGTTTCATCCAAAACCCATGTGTATCGATATTTTCGCTTGGGATTTTCCGAATCAAGCAACCAGACGGTATCACCTTCTTGCCAACAGTTTTTCATTGAACCCGTGTTCGGACAGTGCGCGGTAAAATCACCATGCTTGGTGTTATGAACGTCGGCGAGGAATCGTTTGTAGCGTTTTTTAAGTGTGGCTTTTTCGAGCGGTGGTGAAAAATGCATGTTTATAAGTTATTGACGATTTTGCACCCATTCTATCAGCTCTTTAATCGGGATAGGTCGACAGAATAAATAACCCTGCATAAAGTCACATTTGTGTTCGCGCAGATATTGATATTCTTCATCGGTTTCAACGCCTTCGGCGACCACTTCAATCTCCATCTCAGTGGTCATGCCTAAAATGCCGCGTGTGATCGCAGCATTGTGAGCATTCTGGTGAATGTTGCCGGTAAAGGAGCGATCAATCTTGAGTTTATTAACGGGCAGCATATTGAGATAGCGCAAACTGGCAAAGCCGCTGCCGAAGTCATCGATTGCTACATCGAGACCGAGTTGGCGTAATTCGTTCAATAGTTCGGTAATATGGTCCGTGTCGTGTACTAAAACATTCTCTGTGATTTCTACGGTGATTTCGCCAGGTTGGATATTGTTGTGTTTAAGGGTTTCGGCAATCTTTTCGACAAAATCGTCACGATAAAATTGAATTGGCGAGAAGTTCACTGAGACTGAGTTTATGCCGTAACGTTTAAGTTCATGGATATCCGTGCAGGCCTGGTTTAAGACCCATTCGCTGATTGGAATAATTTGTCCGGTTCTTTCTGCAACCGGAATAAATTCTGCCGGTGATACATAGCCTTTCGTTGGGTGTTTCCAGCGGATTAGCGCTTCCACACCTCCGATACTATTATCGTGGCTCATAATGGGTTGATAAAAGAGTTCAAACTGATTTTGTAGTATTGCATCCTGCAATTGAGCTCTAACAGCGACCTGTTGATCTATATTGGTATTCAGTTCGGCAGTGTGCCAATAGATATAACTGCCACCACGTTTTTTAGCTTCGTACATCGCAATGTCTGCACGTTGAATGAGTTCCATCGGATGCTTAAAGGATTCCTGGCTTGAAGTAATGCCAATCGCTGCAGAAAGTGATACTTCAATATCGTCCACTTTGTAAGATTCAGCAACGCGCTCCAATAGTTTTCGAGCCAAGGCCTCTACTTGCTGGGAGTCAGTCCGGTCTTGAATGACCGCGACAAATTCATCACCGCCAAATCGCGCCAGCATATTAGGTTCCACAATTTCTGAATTGAGGCGCTGAGCGGTTTCAACCAGAATCTGGTCACCAAATTCATGGCCAAGGCTGTCATTAATAGGCTTAAAGCCATCCAGGTCAATGAATAAGATATAAGTATTTGAGATTTGGTTTTTATCTTTAGCCCAACTGGTTAAATAGCGCTCTAGAGCTGAGCGATTTTTAAGGTGAGTCAATGGGTCGTGTGATGCATGAAACTCTAATGTTTCCTGGCGTTGAATTCGCTCCGTGATGTCATTTTGGAAGCCGATAAAATGAGTAACTTTGTCACTATCATCTTTGACGGGGGAAATCAGCAGTTCATTCCAGAACGGTGTGCCATCTTTCTTATAGTTTTTAATAATGGTTGAGATTTCTGTTTGTTGTTCAAGAGCATTATGAATAGCTTTGCGTACTTTTTGATCAGTGTCAGGACCTTGCATTATTCGACAGTTCTGGCCGATGATATCTTCCTGACTGTAGCCTGTGATTTTTTCAAAGGCGGGATTGACATATATGGTAGGAAAATCATCTGCACGGGCATCGCTAATCAACAGACCATGCGTACTGGACTCAACACTTCTTTCTAATATTTTTAGCCGCTCTTCATTTTGCTTTTCACGGGTTAGGTCAAGTGCAATGCCATGTACCCCAGTCACCTGGCCATCAACGATAATCGGCATATTGGTAATATGTAAGTAGTGGATATTACCAGTGCGGTCAGGAGTCTGTATTTCGTAGCGTTGAGGAATTCCACGTTTGGCGGCATTAAAGTGCTCATAGGTTCTTGCTTTGTCTTTTTCTATTACCGCGAGACTAAAATGTTGGCCAATGAGTTCTTTCTCACTGTACTGCATTAAATCACAACCAGCTTTATTGATGCTGGTAAAGTGTCCTTCTAAATCAAAAGTGAAAACGGCTTCAGGATTGTGCGTAAACAGTGACCGATTGTGTTGCTCAAAACGTTCACGCTTTATTCTTTGTTGGTGCTGCTCAATGATCAGAGCTGCAAGATCGCGACTTCTTAGTATGAGATCCAACTCATCTTCTTTTGGGGAGCGTACTTTTCGAAAGTAGAGGGCGTAAGTACCCACAGGTTTTTTGCTATCACTGGTGTAAATTGGATGCGACCAACAGGCTCTTAAATCATAACCATGAATTAAATCATGAAACTGATCAAAGCGAGAGTCAGCCAGCATATCTGAAACAATCGCCGCTTTACCGGTTGCCGCAGCCGAGCCACAGGCTCCGACATGTTCTGATATCGGTAGATCTTTGAGCGCATTTAAAAAACTTTGCGGGAGTTGGGGGGCGGCAATGGGGCTAAGCGTTTCCCCATTTTCATCGACCAGCATTATTGAGCTGAGCGCATCGTCAATCTGGCTTTCAATCAACGAGCAGATATCATCGAGTTTATCTTCGAGTGATTTAAATTTAACGACGGAATTTAATGTTCTATATTGGGCATTAAGCAGGTTTTTGGTTGCTATGGCTTGGTCGCTGGCTTCTCGCCAAACGTAAATGGCTATTACGAGACCGGCTGATAATAGTATTATTAGTATCAAGGGTAGCCAGGCTGAAGAAAAACTAGATGTAAATGCCAAAATAGCAAGAATCATTAATAATTATTCCTAGGGACGCATTTTGTGAAACACCTCACAAAAAACAGTATTAAGAATATTACTTAAAAATGCAATAGGACTTTGATCTTTTGAAGCCTGATTGGCTGGATGAGCGTTAGATAGCTCACAGAATAACTAGCCTGCGAGGTAGACTTTACCGTTTTCAACTTCCAGAGGGACTTCGCTTAAATGAGCGCCGGCACAGGGCCCCGCAACACATTTGCCGGTTTCGGGTTCAAATAAAGCACCATGAGTAAAGCACATTAGATATTGTTCATCGTCAGTCATAAACTGATCGTCCTGCCAATTCAAATCAGTGCCTGCATGCGGGCAACGATTGACATAACCGTAAATATTTAAACCACGACGGACCACGATAAGATCGCGATCTTTGTAAGGGAAGGCTTTGGCCTGGCCATCTTTGATATCAGTAACTTGGCAAATGTGGGACATATCAATACTACTCGAAGCGTTATATTATGGACTAACGATGTTAGAATGACTCGATTCTAACAGTATAAAAAACAGACGCAATAAAAAGCTTATTGGAGCTCTATGACAACGTTACTTTGGATCATTGCCATACCACTTTTTACCTACCTGATTTATTTAGTCGCCTTTTACTTCATCCAGCACCGGATGCTGTTTCCAGTACACGAGCTACCTCCTTCTGATCCCACTCTAATCGAGGATGTGGGTGGTGAAATCCATCGCATAACATTCTCTCAAGGAGAGTTTGAAGTGGCTTATTTACCACCAACACAGAAATTTAAACAACCATTTCCGGTACTAATGATTGCTCATGGTAATGGCAATATTATTGATGACTGGGCGCCTCGAGTGGACCATATGCGCGAACAAGGCTATGCAGTGGTTTTAGTGGAGTATCCTGGCTATGGCCGCTGTGACGGAAGACCTGGTTTTGACAGTATCTCGGAAACCATGAATCTGGCCTATGAGTGGGTAGAACAACAGGAGCAGCTGGATAAAGAACGTATAGTGTTGCTTGGTCGCTCAATGGGTGGCGGTGCAGTTCTGACGCTGGTTCCAAAACATAACCCGATAGCGGTAGTTTTGATGTCAACGTACTCAAGTATTGTTGACTTGGCTTATAAACGTTTATTGCCTGCGTTTCTAGTGCAACATCCTTTCGATAACGTCAAGGCACTGTCTGAATATCAGGGTATGGTTTACTTGATACACGGTAAAACGGATAAAACGGTACCTATTGATGCCTTGAATAAACTACTCACAGTCAAAGAAGATGCTACTCACAAAGTGTACGAGACTGCACATGCCGATACACCTGGTAACTGGGATAAATTCTGGCAAGAGCTGGAGCAGTTTCTAAAGCCGGTGGTATTCAAAAGTTAAATTAAAAAAGCCGGGCAGTCCCGGCTTTTACAAAGAAGTTACAGACTACTTGCCCATGGCGCATTCAATACCAAGTTGCATACCAATTTCCTTACCAGCAGCTTCAGCATCCGCTACCAGCTGTTCGTTGCCAAGGCTTAGGATATCGTTCTCATGTTGAGAATAAACCTGCAAATCTTCAGCGGTCATATCCGGCATGGGTAAATCTTCGCCAATCTGAATGCGAACAATGATACTGAATTTTTTGCCAGTTTCAGATTTAAAGAACTCACTAAGTCTGACAGCGGTGTTCTGATCAAGATTTGACTTATAGACTGGAATGAACATGTCATACAAGATCTCATCAGTCAGGTGATCATTAACGCAATTGGCAAACTCATCGGTAATATTGCCGGATGTGTCCTGCGCAAAAGAGTTCATCATGGCTCGTCGCGTGATATTGGGCGTATCGATGGCTTGCAGAATATCAATAATGGCTTGAGTAAGTACATCGTTGGATTGATCTCGGTCATTCGCTAATGAGGGAGTGGAACATAAAATAGTGAACAGCAGCAGAGCTAGAGAGTGAACGGGTTTCATCATATGTCCTCAAATTATAGTCGCCATTGGATATTATCATGCTGTTTCTGCTTTTAACATGGTGTAAAATAACGTATTCATTTAATTAAATACCCCGGAAAACGGTTTAATGACGCATAAAGATAGCTTGAGCGCACGCTTACCCACCCCTTGGGGCGACTTCATGATTCACGCGCTTGAGGCTGATGATGGCAAAGAGCATGTAGCTTTAACATATGGCGATTGGAACAGTAAACAGCCTGTGTTGGCGCGTATCCATTCGGAATGTTTAACTGGCGATGCTTTATTTAGCTTGCGGTGTGATTGTGGTTTTCAGCTGAAAGCTGCCATGCAAAAGATAGCTGAAGAGGGCTCGGGCGTTTTGTTATATTTGCGTCAAGAAGGTCGCGGGATTGGCTTAACCAATAAAATACGCGCCTATTCTCTGCAAGATCAGGGAATGGATACGGTGCAGGCCAATGAGCATTTAGGGTTTGGTGCCGATGAACGTGACTTTAAAGTTGCTTCCGATGCGTTAGATCAGTTGGGGATTAAGAAAATTCGTTTGATGACCAATAACCCGCGTAAAGTCAGTTCAATGATCGATGCGGGAATTGATGTTGTCGAGCGCGTGCCACTGAAATATGGCCATAACCCGCATAATGAAGTTTACCTGTCGACCAAGCAATCGAAACTGGGGCATTTGTTCTAGGGCTAGATATTTGCAAAGGTAAACAAAGCCCAAACTCGTAATTTAATAAGGATTGGTATGACATTAAAAGTTTTGTTATCGAAGGATAACGCGCCTGCGCAATGGGGCGAAGGTGCATTATTAAGCTATAAAGAAGATGCAGTCACTATTCACGCAGAAGGCGCTGATTTGGTACAAATGGCAGCCAGAAAATTAGTTAGCCAGGGCTTGTCATTTTTTGCACTTGAAAGAGATTGGGAGTTGGAGCAGCAATGGGCCTTTTTCCAGGGTGCTTACGATCCTAAAATTGATGTGCAAATTGATTTTGCTGAATTATCTGATGACGACAACAAAGAGTTGGAAGCCCGCATTCAAGCCAGTCGCTGGATGCGTTCGATCGTCAATGAAACCCCAGAAGTGTTAGCGCCGCAAGTGTTAGCCCAAGAAGCTGCGGACTTTATCCAAAGTTTGGCGCCGGACAATGTGCGTTATCAGATTGTTTCTGGCCAGGATTTGGAAAAACAGGGCCATGTCGGCACCTGGGAAGTGGGGCGTGGCAGCACCAGACCACCTGCTATTCTAAAGCTTGAGTTTGACCCTAAAAACGATAGCTCGGCACCAGTAGCTGCACTCGTGGGCAAAGGCATCACCTTTGACAGCGGTGGCTATAGCATTAAGCAAAGCGCTGGAATGGTCCACATGAAAGCCGACATGGGAGGCGCCGCCACCGTGACTGCGGGATTAGCGTTAGCGATCCTGCGTGGCCTGGACAAGCCGGTTCACCTCTACCTGTGTTGTGCGGAAAACCTGATCAGTGGGCATGCCTACAAGCTAGGCGATATCATTTCTTATCCAAACGGCGTCACGGTTGAAATTCATAACACCGATGCTGAAGGCCGTCTGGTCTTAGCCGATGGTTTGCTGATGGCGGGACAGACCGGCGCACCATTAATCATTGACGCAGCTACCCTTACTGGAGCGGCGGTAACTGCAGTGGGTGAAGATTATAACGCGGTTTTTGCACTGGATGAGGATGAGCGCAATGACTACCTCAATGTTGCGCAAAGCGAAAATGAACGCCACTGGCCATTACCGCTGGAGTCATTCCATGCCGCCAAATGCCCATCAAACTTTGCTGATACTGCTAATAGCCGTGCTGTAAAAGGTGGTGGACCAGGTGGCGCCAGCAATGCCGCCGGCTTCTTATCAAGGTTCGTGCCAAATGACGGTAAAGGCTGGGTTCACGTCGACCTTGCCGGAGCCTACAACGACAGCCCCACCGCTTATTTTTCAGCGGGTGGTACTGGTCATGGTTTCAGAACCATAGCTGGGAAGCTGTTGAAGTAGGTTACTATGTTAATTTAGAGCAATCTTATCTATGGAATTAAGTTCAAAAAGGTTACTACTTAGCCCGCTATCTATTAAAGATAAGAACTTTTTTGTGAGTCTTTTTACTGATGATGATGTAATGAAGTACATCGGGGCTGCTCATGACCGAAGAAGTGCAGAAAACAAGTTACAGGAGTTTTTGCAAGATTGTGCCAATGGGAAAAGATATTTATGGCTCGTTAGGCAAAAAAGTACAGGGAAGTCCATAGGGCTAATGGGACTAAGTTTCGACTCTGAAAAGTGGAATTTAGGGGCTATGTTTAATAAGGATATGGTTGGTTTGGGATACGGCCCCGAAGCTATGAACTTAGTAATAACTACAGGCTTTGAGGTACTAAAAATAGATATAATATACGGCATAATAAGAAACGAACACGTCGCTAGTCAAAAAGCAGCTAAAGGAGTTGGCTTCAGATATCTTTCCAGCTTGGAGGAAGGGGCTCTCTGGATTGTAAGACCTGATAGAGAAACTAAATATGCAGAATAAAGAAAATGGCAAGTTAGCTTGTGTTGGTACTGGAATGAAGATGGGGGCTCACATAAGTCCTATTGCACGGCAATATATAATTGATGCAGACATTTTATTTATGGCTGTTTCTAATGGAGTAATTGGTCTATGGCTTCAGGACTTGAATCCTAACTGTGTTGATTTGCAGAGGTTCTATGGAGCTGGTAAGGATCGGAAGAAAACATATGAAGAAATGATAGAGGCTATATTATTTGAAGTAAGGCAAGGAAAGAATGTATGTGCTGCATTTTATGGGCATCCAGGTGTTTTCGCACGGGCTCCACATGAAGCTATTAAATTAGCTAGAGAGGAGGGATATGAGGCGCATATGGAACCGGGCATATCGGCAGAGGACTGCCTATATTCTGACCTAGGTATTGACCCCGGTAAGTTTGGGTGCCAGCACTTTGAAGCAACTCAATTTCTCAAATATAAACGTATAGTTGATCCTTCAGCGTATTTGATTTTATGGCAAATCGGGCTAACAGGAGAATCAAATGTAGGACTTGAATATACTGACAAGTCAAAGTTGGGTGTTTTGACAAACAAGCTCTCTAAGCTATACTCCCTTGACCATGAAGTAATAATATACGAATCTGGACATTTGGTAATGGAAGGCTTTAAACAAGAGGTTGTAAAATTGAGGCGATTACCCGAGGCAAGTACAAACTTATACTCAACCTTAATAATACCACCGTATAAAAGTCTAGAGCCGGAATAATAGAAGTTAAGGTAAACAACAATAGGAGCACAAAAAAATGGCGAGTCAATTAGCATTATTAGAAAAGTTAAGTACATCGACTAATTTCGACAACACTACAATTGAAGATCTTAAAACTATGGGGTTCTCTGAAGAGTTGGCTACTGCAATTCAAGAGAAAAACTCTACTAAAATTACAGAGTTGTTGGGAGCTAATAACAATGTATCTGTAATTTTGGCGATTGGTGATGATGATCGGGTTAATGAAGTAACTAGTTATCAAAAGACTGCTTAATTGCTATATAGTTAGGAATATTTATCTAGCTAGAATTGCAAATAACGTAAAGGGGAGCATCAATTGGCTCCCCTTTTATCGTTAAGTGACTTTTGAGAACGGTTTCTTTTTTAAACCCAACCTTTTCCAGCATTTTTATTGAGGCGATATTGTTGGGTGATGGTGGTCCAATGAGTTTATCGTAGCCTAGCTTATTAAAGCAGTAGTTCACCAGAGCATTTAAGGCTTCTGTCCCGACTCCTCTCCCCATTGCTTTTTCTTTCACCATAACTCCTATTTCTCCTATCTTGACCCGAGAGGTTCTTCCATTCTTTTTTGCATTGACACCACAAAAGCCTAAAAGATTCAGAGTAACTTTGTCTTCTATAGCAAATAAATAGTGTTTTTGGTGACTGGTATCATTAAGCCGTAAAAAGCGATCAAAGAGCGACACTGCCTCTGCTTCTGAAATTGGGTCAGAAATATGCTGCATTAGAATGTCATTAGTATAAATTCTAATAAACTCTTCCGAATCACTGGGTGAAATGAGTCGATAGTTAAAATGAGGACTGTTAAACAGGTATTCCATGGTATAAGGTTTGCAACGATAAAAAGAAATCATACTGGTGGTGACCTTTGAATACAATTGGGCAAAATATGGAGCAAAAAAAAACTCAGGGCCGTTTGGTTTGTGTCGGTCTTGGTATGACTTTGGGTGCACATATCACTCCTGCTTCTTTGAAGCAGATAGAGTCCGCAGATGTAGTGTTTATAGGAGCTTCAACAGGTATTGTCGAGGAGTGGGTGAAGTCTATCAATCCTAATACTATCAGCCTTCAGCCTTTTTATCAGGGCAGAAACTCTCGCAAAGAAACCTATGCCCAAATGATTGAAGCAATACTGGAGCAAGTTCGCTTAGGCAAGAATGTGTGCGGAGCATTCTACGGCCATCCGGGTGTTTTCGCCTTGGCACCAAGAAAGGCAATTAAGCAAGCCAGAGAGGAAGGCTATGACGCTTATATGGAGCCAGGAATCTCTGCAGAAGCCTGTTTATATGCGGATTTGGGCCTGGATCCAGGGGCAACAGGTTGTCAGCAATTTGAAACCAACCAATTTATGTTCTATAACAGACAGGTTGATATAGCGTCATTGCTGATATTATGGCAGGTGGGACTGGCGGGAGATAAGGAGTCAAGCAACTTCTCAACAACAAGAGAGAGCTTGCAACAACTGGTCGATAAGCTAGTTGAATACTATCCACCCACTCATAGAGCTATAGTATATGAAGCTAAGCTACTAGCAATAGATACTATTCGACAGGAAGAAATTGAATTAAGGAACTTACCAAAAGCAGAATTGAACATGAACTCAACACTGGTTATACCTGCGTACAAAAGATTAATTGACTTAAAACTATAACTTACTGTTAAATATGGAAAAATAACGAAGGAGTAACACATGAATAATATTGTTAACTTTTTATCTCAATTGGGGGCAAGCTCACAGTCATTAACTCAGGATCAAATCATTGAGTTAGCGGGTGAGCATCAACTAAGCGAACAGGAAATCCAGGCCGTTCTGGAGCGCGATCATCAGAAGATCGCAGAGTTGCTTAACGCTCGGACTAATGTTTGTGGTCTTTTGCTTCCAGCAGAAGATGATGAAGATGCTGAGGATGACTCAAGCAGAGAAGAAGAAATCGCCGCTTGATATAAATTTTGAATAAAGGGATTTTTACATCGAACCTGATAAAGACTCTTTGCATCATTGCACTGAGTCTTTTCTTCTATTCTACCTCTGAAGCCAGCACTGCTCAGGCTACTAGTCTTGAGGAGCTGTTTAAAGCTGCTGATACCACTCGAAGCTCCGACCCTAAAGCATTTAATCAATATCTAGGTGAAATAAAACGTAATTCTGATTCTTTGACTCAGCAGCAGCAGGAGCTTTTATGGTTTTATGAAAGCTATGCAAAGGCTTATTCCGGCGACTATGAAGGAGCCATAAGCGACTTACAATACTTAATTGAGAGCTCTAACAGTGAGCTAATGAAGTTTAGGGTAAGGACTTCGCTTGTAAACATTTTCTATATCACGCGTAATTATCAAGAGTCTATCAGTAATGTGCAGACTTTAATTCAACAGCTCCCTGACATTGAAGATTCTGAGATTAGGCAGTTGGGCTTGATGGCAATAATCATGACCTATAAAGGTTTTAAGAAACATGAGCTTGCCTCAGAGTATGCAGATAAGTTAATGAAAGAAAAACCTCAGGGGCGCAATCTCTGCTTTGCTAAGCAATTAAAGATTGAGTCCATCCAACAGATACAGCCTGAAAAGATTAGTGAACAAATGGTTCAGGAGGCTATTGCTCAATGTGAAGCTGTTAATGAAATGATTGCTACAAGTCTGCTAAGAATAAGCTTTGCAAGATTATGGTTAGAAACAGCTCCTGAGAAGTCAGTGAATTATCTTCAGCAATATTCCCAGCAAGTAGAGAGCACTAAATACCCTAGAGTCATTGCGGAATACTTTATTGTTCATGCAAGAGCTTTATGGAGTGCAAAACAAACAGAAGAAGCTGTAAATAAAGCCACTAAGGCTTTAACTATCTCTCAAAATGAGGCGTTTATTCAACCCAAAGTAATGGCTTATGCATTGCTCTACGAGATTGAGAAAGCTGCAGGTAATTTCAAAATGGCGCTGGAGTTTTACGAAAAATATTCAGAAGCAGATAAAGCGCAGATAAATGAAATATTGGCACAAGAAATGGCCTATCAAATTGTTGAGCACCAAACTGCTGAAAAAGAACAGGAGATTAAGTTTTTAAATGAGCAGAATAAAGTGCTCCAACTTGAGCAAGATTTAGCAAAGAAAGATGCCACCAATAACCGTTTGGTGTTAGCGTTGGCTTTGGTTCTGCTTGGCACGCTGGCTTTCTGGACATATCGCATCAAACGCCATCAAATTCGTTTGCGAAAACAGTCGCAAATTGATCAGTTAACCGGATTAAGCTCACGCCATCATTTCTACGAAACAGCCAAGGCGATTTTACAGCGCAGTGAGCAAGAGCGGCAGGATGTGGGCTTCATATTATTTGATATGGATTATTTCAAATCGGTCAATGATAAGTATGGCCATTTGGTTGGTGATTGGGTATTACAAAAAACTGCGGAAGTGGTAAAAGCCAGCTGTCGTCAGAATGACCTGGCGGGTCGTTTGGGTGGTGAAGAGTTTGCTATCTTCCTACCGGCATGTAACCTAGAAAAAGCTAAGCAGTTGGCTGAGATATGTCGTAAAGCAGTATCGCAAATCGATACTTCTGAAACGGGTTATCGCTTTGATGTGTCATCCAGTTTTGGTGTTACCAGTACTGAGCTATCCGGCTATGATTTGATGGACCTGATTGCAGATGCTGATAAGGCTATGTATAGCGCCAAGAAATATGGTCGTAATCAGATCGTTGTTGTTGATGGTCTGGTTAAAGAGTTTGAGAAATTAATTTCTTAACTCGTCTAATTTAAGTATGCCCCATACTTAATCTTTAATTCCAAAGAATTGTTCTTTTATGGTCGGCTCATAGGTCGGCCACTCTTCAACTACCTCATAGTAAACACCTTTCTGATTAAACTGCGATTCCATTAGGCAGAAATGAGCAACTTTAAGCTGATAATCAACGTTATTGCTGATATCCGACTGCACGGTAGCATCGCGATATAGCGTAATGTGAGGGCGGAAAGGTTTATTGGGTAGCTTGATATGAATACCGGCTTGTTTCAGATTTCGGCGGATGTGCTGATGCAACTCTATCAATTGTTCGTTTGGAGTGACTTCAAGACAGCCCACCTCGGCCTTTGGGTAATAAGCAAACTGTTTTAATTCAATTTCAAAGGGCTTAATCTCGGGAACTTCGATGGCCTCAAGAATACCAACCAGCTGGCTATCCGGCAGTTCGCCCAAGAATAGCAATGTGATATGAAAGTTATGAGGGCTGACAGGGCGTCCAGTAAAGGGGCATTGCCTCTGCAATAGCTCCAGCTGGTTCTTGAGTTCCTGGGGAAGTTCTATGGCGAAAAAGAGACGTGTCATATTTTTGTCAGATTTTGTTAGAGATGGCATAACATTTGTGCCCTTGAATTTGCTACTATCATAGTCATGAGATTGAAAACGATAAAGTGAAATGGCTAAAAAACCTGTTAAGAAAAGCGCAAAACCTTCTAAAAAGAAGCAATCAAGCAAGGCAAATCAGTCCTTCTGGCGTAGAACCCCTTGGAAAAAGGTCTTCTGGAGAGGCGGTTTGATCTTTACCGCTTTATTTATTGCCTTTGTCATTTATTGCGACATGGTGATTAAGCGTGAGTTTGACGATAACCGTTGGCAGTTACCGGCTAAAGTCTATGCGCAACCACTGGAGCTGATGAACGGTAAGGCATTGACGCCAACGCGTCTGGAGCAGGAGTTAGAGCTCCTGGGCTATCGTAAAACAATTAAAACCACCCGTGCCGGTGATTATGAGCAGTATGGTGATTATTACTACATACATGTTCGCCCCTTCGTATTTTGGGATGAGTCACAAGCTAGTCGCCAAATTGCTTTCAGCTTGCGTAATGGGCGAGTCAGTCAATTGAAGGACCATGTTTTGGGCGAGCCATTGCAAATGGCGCGCCTGGATCCATTGTTAATTGGCCAAATTTATCCGAATCGGTTAGAAGACCGCATTTTGGTTAAGCTAGAGCAGGTTCCAGAGCATCTCATCGAGGCATTAATTATTACCGAAGACCGTGACTTCTATGAGCATAACGGTGTTTCCCCAAAGGCTATTGCTCGAGCATTGTGGCATAACATCACTTCAGATGGAGGCACTCAAGGTGGTAGTACTCTTACCCAACAGTTGGTCAAAAACTATTTTTTAACCAACGAGCGAAGTTTATGGCGTAAATTTCGTGAAGCGGTGATGTCAGTGTTGCTTGAGGTTCACTATGAAAAAGAGGAAATTCTCGAAGCCTATTTAAATGAAGTCTATTTCGGCCAGGATGGTCCGCGAGCGATTCATGGCGTAGGTCTTGCCAGTAAGTTTTTCTTTGATAAGGAAGTTGAGAATCTAACTCCGGCTCAATCATCATTGCTGGTCGCTATACTAAAAGGCCCCTCCGTTTATGACCCAAGGCGTCATCCTGAGAATGCCATGAAGCGCCGGAACCTGGTGCTGGAGCTGATGCACCAAGCTAATGTACTAAGCGAACAAGAGCTTAAGCAAGAAAAGCAAACTACATTGTCGCTGGTCAGAAAACCCAGCATCCATCTGTCCAATGTGCCGGCCTTTATGGATCTGGTTCGCCATCAACTACAAGACGCCTACTCAGATCAGGAGTTAAACTCAGAAGGTTTAAATGTTTTCACTACTCTGGATCCGGTGATTCAAATGTATAGTGAGCGTACCGTTGAAAAGTCGATCGCTGATATTGAGAAGCAAAGACAACAGGAAGAGGGTACTTTGCAGGCTGCGGCAATTATTAGCGACAGCCAAAGCGGCCACATTTTGGCGGTCATAGGTGATCGCAAAGCTGGCTTCGCTGGTTATAACCGAGCGATCGATGCAAGACGCCAGATTGGTTCAGTGATCAAACCTTTTGTCATGCTGGCTGCTCTGGAGCAGAATCAGGAGTACACCTTATCCTCTAATATTAGTGATTTCCCACTATCATTAAAGCAGCGTGATGGAAGCACCTGGCAACCGCAAAACTTTGACCGCAACTTCCACGGGATGGTACCGCTCTATCGTGCCTTGAGCGAGTCCTATAATGTGGCGATGGCGCGCCTGGGCCAAGAAGTAGGAATGCAACGCCTGGCGGACTTTATTGAACGTGCCGGGGTTGAAAAAGAAGTGCGTCCTCTCGACGCCCTGCCGTTGGGAGTGCTTGAGCTAACACCACTAGAGTTATTACAGCTCTATCAGTCGATTGCCAGTAATGGATTGCGCATTAAGCCGTCATCTATTATCGCGGTAACTGATAAAAATGGGGGACTACTGGAGCGCTATCCTGTGGACTCTGAAAGGGTTGCTAGTGAAATGAATGTGTATTTGGTTAAAGCTGCGATGCAACTTGCCGTTGAGCAGGGTACAGCAAAATACTTGCATCGCGCTAATCCATTCACTTCATTTGCGGGGAAAACGGGAACCACCAATGATCTTAAAGATTCATGGTTTGTCGGTTTGTCCGGTGAGCATCTGGCGGTGGTCTGGGTCGGGCGAGATGATAATAAGGATGCAAATATCACCGGTTCTACCGCTGCTTTACCAGTGTTCTCGGAGATATTCTCTGGTATTAATACAAGCCCCATAGATATGGGCTACCATGACAATATTGAGTGGAAGCTGGTGGATTACCGTAGCGGCTTACTGGCTACTGATGAGTGCCAGAATTCTGTGAGCGTACCTTACCTTCGAGGTACAGCACCGAAAGCGACTGCTGATTGTCAGCCCACTGTTTCGCAACAGTAAAGCTAACAATGAGCCGTCAGCATTAGTATTAAGTCATTTTAATAGGGAGTTTTATGAGTTTTGTTTTGAGTGAAACTTTGGCCAAAGATGCAGTAGAGTTAGGAAATTTTAATCTGTGCAAGTTGTTATGGATGAATGACAAACAATATCCATGGGCCATTTTAGTTCCGCGTGTAAATGATATAAAGGAGCTCTACCAATTAACGGTGGCGCAACAGATTAACGTCATGGAAGAATCAAACTTTTTACTACAAAGTATGGCCAAGGTATTTAAAGCCGATAAGATGAATGTTGCTGCACTGGGTAACATGGTTCCCCAATTGCACCTACACCATATCGCACGCTACAAAGATGATCCTGCCTGGCCGGGACCAGTCTGGGGAGTTAAGCAACCAATCCACTATGGTGAGAATGAGATGATTAAAGAAGTCAGCCCATTGTTAGCCGAACTGAAAGATAACTTTGGTTTTAAAGAGGTTTAGTCGTAGTTTATTAGTGAACGAAGAGTTGGGTTACGAAGCATAACTTCTAACCCAACCTATAAACATAAAATAACTTAAGGATGAGAAAACTCAAGGACGTGAAAATTTAAAGTGCGGGTTCTCTTTCCAAACAACCTTGGTGTCAGCAGATAAATTGGCAATTGCATCAGCAATCACTTCTGAGAGTGCTACCAGGTTCGGTACATCAATAATTTCCGCCTCATCATGAACCTGATGGTAATGATCCTGACCGCGCCATACCGAAATTGCATGCATTGGAATCCCGGTAATATCAGCCTGCTGGCCATGCTTAAAAACCTGTTCCGCTTTTTGCTGGGTGAGATCCATTAGAGCAAAAGGCGCATTGTCGGAACGCATGAATAACCCCATCTGCGCAAAAGGGTCCGCATCGAGCGACCATCCGGCTTTGGAAAAATCATCCTGTAATAGCGCGAACAAATTGGAATATTGATTACCGGTCATCCAGGCGCTGTTTGGATGTTCTTCGACCGGGGTTCCCACCAACTCAAACATGATACCCGTCTCAACTTTATTTAATGGCACCAGTGGATTTTCGGCGAAATGCTTTGAACCTAATAGACCCATTTCTTCAGCATCCCAGGCGGCGATAATAATATTGAAAGGCAAGCTTTCTTTTTGAGCCAACAGTTCGGCAATCACCAAACTGGCCACCACACCACTGGCGTCATCATCGGCACCATTAAACGTAATATCGCCTTCCAGCGCCGGGTTTTGACCAACGTGATCATAATGCGCACCGACCATGATGTACTTATCATTGTCGCATCGGCAATCAATGTAGCCGATGTAATTAACCGCATCGATGGAATTTCCTTTATGTTCAAAAGAAAACTCCTGGCGATAAGAATCGGTTTCTGGCAAAGGCTTCAGGCCGATAGCTTTAAAGCGCTGTTCAAGCCATGCATGAACCTGTTTCATTTCAGGAGTGCCCGTTTTGCGGCCTTTGAGCTCATCGCTGGCCAGAAAGTTGATCCATTGCTGAGCATGCTCCACTCTAGCTTCTTTGGCAGACTGCGGAACATTGTTAGCGCTGGCCGTTCTTGATAGAGAGAAGACTGCTAGCGTCAGGCTTAACAGCACAGCAAGGCTGGAGACAAAAACTGATTTCATTGTAGGTAATCCTTCGGTAATACGGATAACTGATCTTGTACCAATTGAGTAGCAAGTGTCCAGTCTACCTGATCCGGGCTCTCAATATCCTTAGCAAGTTGTTGCAAAATGTTGGCCTGGACTGCACCACGACTTTGCGCCTGGGCATAAGGTATGTGGTGGAACATGACCATCGAGTAGCGTGGAATAAATTGTTCCGGGAAGCGCTTCTCTAATTCAAAAGCGATGGATTTC
>Ga0209692_10000715_pt1 | contig 63655 bp, 41 predicted proteins | sample tdDd472_FD_187129 | JGI IMG/M metagenome (GOLD analysis project Ga0209692, IMG submission 187129) | Marine sediment microbial communities from the Atlantic coast under amendment with organic carbon and nitrate - tdDd47.2 (SPAdes)... | ecosystem: Environmental > Aquatic > Marine > Coastal >... | reverse complement strand
ATCCTCTGTGATTTCGACGACTCGTCCGCGTGCCATGTGCTCATCCTACGACCGGGGATCCGGCCACGGTAGCGTCAACACGCGAGCACGAACAGACTATTGTGACGGGACACTAGACGGTCCTCGAAACGGCACGAGCCACCGGTCGAGACGCATTGTCGTCGTGTCCGGTCCCGCGCTCGACTGTCCGGCATCTGACCACGCCATCCAGGGCACCCCGGTGTCGCTGCGTACCCATGAGAGCACGACGTTGCCGTACCCGACGCTCTCGCTCACAGGTGCCCGGGTCGGACTACGTCGATACGCCCAGGCCACCGACGGCTGCTCGTTTGTCCTCGGCACACAGGCGTTGCGTGTCGCCGACCACGGCGCAGCATCCGTGCAGGTGTTGATCCAGTACGACGGCTCCCACACGTCGCTGGTCCGGTCGACCCAGTCGCCAGTGCCCGGGTCGAAGCAATACCACCCGATCTCTCCATTGCCCGACGGCAGCGCCGCACAGGTGCGGCGCTGGCTGGATGGGAAGCTCGTGTTCGCCGGATCCGGCCATGCCAGCAGCGCCGCGCTGCCATCACCGATGACGGCGCCCGATGGGGTCGAGATGCTGCCGAGATAGGCGAACGCGCTGCCGGTCCACCGATACCATCGGTACTGACCGGTAGACTGGTTGTTGCGGATCAGGCGCAGATCAGGAGTTGTGCCCCCTGCGCCATCGTCGACATAAACGATGCCCAGCTCGAGATGGTTGCGTGTCGAGTTGGGTCCGAGGCTCTGCCAGGAACCGATTGAGGTCAGCCCTGCTGGCGTCACCGTATACCATCGCGCCACCGGCGCCCCAGTGTCCCGTACCCAGGCGACAAACAGGTATCCATCGTGCCATGCCGCCGTCACGCCTGTCGCGTCGGTCGTGCCGAGCGAGCCCGTCGCAGTGAGGTCGAGGCAACCACCCGAACTCGAGCCTGGGCTCGGATAGTCGAGGGGATTCTCGGGGCCGGTGCATGAACCATCGCCGGACAACCCGAGGTAGGACCGTCGAAAATGGACGTCGCCGCTCGTCTCGTCGACGTAGAACACGAAGAGCTCGTTGCCTGCGCGAACGATGTCCATGGGGCCGGTGATTCCGACGCTCGACACGGTCTGCCGGCCCATGGTGTGCGCATTACAGCTGTTGCTGCCGGCACGCGCCAACATGATGTGGCCCGACGTACGATAGGACGTCGCAGACGCTGCGGTGCCGGAGAGGTTGAAGTCGACCGAAGCACTCGATGTACCGACATTATAGTCAAAGAATCCGCCGGAAAGCGCGGTCGGCGGTATTGAGATCCCATTGGTATCCAATCGCTCCGGAAGGTTGTGGGCGGGCAGGATCTCGTCACCATCTACGTCGGAAAACTGATAGAGGGACGCGCTGATCAGGCCGTAGTTCATCACACTGTAGTAGTGCGCGACGCAGTTCGGCGCATTCTCTTGCATCTGGGTGTTTGCAGCAGAACCGGTATGCCACTCGGGACGCCCATAGTGCTTCAATCCCACTGCATGCCCAAGTTCATGACCGAAGATGTGCGGCGTCATCCCTGTGACGAATCGGACATCCTGCGCCTGTCCCCCACCGGTCGGCCCCTTCAGCACGGCGTACCGGAGGCGATTCGTCCGCACGGCATCGACGTGTGCCGGATCGAAGTAGCTGTCGCGAAACTCGTCTGGGCCCTGTCCGATGACGGACAGGCCGCCAACGTTGCCAGGTGTCGTGGCGACCTGTCGCGTGAAGTGAGTACCGGGGACGTCCTCGACCACTCTCACCTGCCATCGATTCGTTCCCACAAGCATCACCGACTCTACCGTCACCGGCTCGCTGGTCAGGTCCACGGCTTTGACGAAGGCCCATGCATTCTGCTCGGTCGAGAGGCCCGTGCTGTCGAACGACCGTGAGGTGCCGTTGATGGTCACAGAAACAGTCGCATTCATTGTTCCAGTGAACTCGACAATCAGATCTTCGACCACCGCACGACTCGCGAGTGTGGGCCAGTCGCCAAAGTGCGCCTCGTCGGCGGGCGACGCGGGAGCGACGCCAAGGTCGAAGTGCAGGGCGACCCCGTCGACACCATCGGGGTTGTTCAGATGGTCGTGTGGGCCGACGACCCACGGGGCGCGCACGGCGGCGACCCACGTGTCCGGGTCCCATGCCCCCCGGGGACCGGCCCGTTGGTGAACGGTGGCTGCGTCTCAAATCCGAGGGTGTTGAAGTCGACCTCGACGTAGACGTCCTTGTGCAGCGGCGATCCGCCCCACCGGGGCAGGGCGAGGTCGTCGCCGCCATCGGGGTCGCTGCCGAATACGCCAAGCAGCTCTTCGCCGTCCGGCAAGCCGTCCCGATCCGTGTCGTCGTGCGCCTCGGACCACGGGCACGTCACAGCAGGATCCCAACAGGTGCCGACATCGGCCTCGAGACCATCGCCGAGGCCGTCGCCATCGAGGTCCGACGTGCTGACATCATTCACATAGAGCGCAGCATCACCTTCGCGTGCGGGCAAGACGGACCCAAACTCCGATCGCGTCCATGCGGACCCGAAGAGCCAGGCTTCGTGGCCCGCGGAAAGGCCAAGGCCGGTCGCGCCACCCGCGCCACCATCGAGCGATCCAGCGACAATCGTCTTGTTCGTTACATCGCCAAACGCAACGATCGCCGGGGCCAGCGCGCCCCCGGGTAGAGGCACTGCGTTCATCGAGTCGCCGGGCGACCAGGTGAACAGGCCTTCGTCGAGCAACAGGCCACCGACGGGCACCGACACGCTCGTCCCAGAGACCGCAGGCCCACCCGGCGCATACGCCCGGTGCACGTATGCAGTGCCCGTGGTGCTGATCGAGGCCGCGCGCAGAATCATCAGGTAGGTCGCCGTCGACGATCCAGCTGGCACCGTGTACTCCACGCGGGCGCCCAGCGGACCAGCGCTCGGGTGGATCGCTCCGTTGTCGTCTGACGCCACCTGCGTCCACGAGCCGTCGGACTCGATCCGCACAAGGTGCATCACCGGATCTGCGCCGGATGACACGGTCTGTGTTTCCAGCCCGATGAACTGCCCCGCGCTCAAATCGAATGCATCGATGAAGATGGACCCGATCGGAGCGTGGATCTCACGATCCTGTGCTTGTGCTGCCCCCCCCCGAGGAGGAGAGCAAGCGCAATCAGAAAGCACGAACGGGTCATCGCAGCCACAGGTCCCCTGTCGATGTCGTGTCGATCATGCTGTCATGGGTTGCACGAAGCTCGCGTTCAAGTCAACCCGTTGGTTTGGCTGGTTTGATCTCGGCGAATTCGAACGCGCAACGCGACACCGCACGCCCGACTCCCGCACCACCCGCGGCGAACACACGAGCCACAGGCGGCCGAACGATCAATCGCAGCCGGTGGGCTCCATCCCGGCGATCCACGCCTCGATCAGCTCGACGCCGAACTCGTCGGCGATGAGGTTGGGCAGCTCGGGCATTTTGATCTCGGGGTCCACGGACGCCATCCGAAACGGGATGATGCTCTGCGACGGGAACCCGGGGACGATGTCGTAGTCGCGTCCGCCGGCCCCCGCGCCGGCCGCCACGGGTGATTTGCACACACCGTACCGCGCCGGGTCCTCTTCTTCGAACAGGAGCACGAGGCCGCTGCGCCCGCCGCCGCCGCCGGGCTGGTGGCAGTGCGAGCAGTTGCCGTGCAGGTACGCGCGGGCCCGGTCCTCTAGCGGCGCCGTCTCGTCGGCGGGGTGCACGTACCGAGCGAGCGCCTCGGGGTCGCCGTCGAAGTCGATGACGCCCATCTCGCCGAGCCACGCGAGCTGGTTCGGGGCGCCCTCGGCGTCCATCTCGAGGTTCAGCTGCGCGGTCGTCAGGCCGAGGGTCGTGAACCGGTCGGACACCTCGTGGCAGTTGCCGCACTGGTTGAGGTTCGGCACCAGATAGGTCTGCGTCGCCTCGGCGCCGTCGGCGTCGATGTAGTCGATCTCGAGACGAGAACCCGCCACGCGGTTCACCGCCTCGGTCTGCGCTTCGTCCCACACGTACGTCCACGCGTCCCAGTCGTCATCGTGGGTGCGGATCAGCAGGCGGGTCTCGACGATGCGGGCGTCGCCGCCCTCGTCGCGACGATCGACGTCGAAGAAGAAGGTCTTGATGATGATCGTGTCGGGGGGGAACTCCCAGTGCCCCTCGGCTGTCATCGTCGCCCGCTCGCCCTCGGGCAGCACGATGTACCGGCCCTTGCCGGCGAAGTCCGCCCACAGCGGCGCGTTGACCGTGTAGGGCACGACGCCCGGCGCAGGCACCTGGTCGACGAGCGGGCCGACGAAGAAGCCCCACTCGCGCTGGGTGTCGTACGGCTCGAGCGGCTCGCTCGTGTCGGCCCCGCTGTCCGGGGCGGCGTCGACCGCAGCGTCACCGCCGGCGTCTTCGGCCCCGGCGTCGGCGTCCGGGCTCGCGTCCACCGCGGCGTCGGCGTCCAGACCGACGTCCACAGTCGCGTCCGGCGCGGCGTCGGCGTCCGGGCCGACGTCCGCAGTTGCGTCCGGCGCGGCGTCGGTCGTGGCGTCCACGGTGTCCTCGCCGCCACCGTCACCGCCCGCGTCGCCGGCATCGGCCCCGGTGTCGCTCGCCACGTCGTCGCCGCCGCTCGGCGCCGGCGCGTCGTCGCCACCGCAGGCGGCGAGCGCGAGGGCCAGCGCCGCGATCCATCCGTGCACCGCGGGTCGCATCAGAACTCCACCGGATCCAGCGCCTCGCCCTCACAGGCGTACTCGAGCAGCTCGGTCTGGGTCTCGAACCCGCCGCAGAAGTCGAAGTCCATGAAGGTCTGGTCGTCGAGGCCCGAGTAGCAGTTCTGCGCCGTGGGCGGCGGGTCGGCGATGTCCGGGTTCAGGCACCCGTCGATGATGTGGTCCGGGCTCGGCGAGGGCAGCGCCGACACCGCCGCGTGCAGCGCACCGCGGGGCGCCACGCCGTTGCCGGCGAGCAGGTTGTCGTGGATCCAGTTGCCCTCGCACCAGGGGTCGAAGCCGTCGTCGTCGTACGAACCAAACAAACCAGACAGGTACGAGATGATCAGGGTGCCGGCGGTGACGTTGTCGTAGATGACGTTGTCGTGGATCTCGTTCTCGTCGCAGGCGAGGATCAGGACGCCGATGCCCGGGGGCACGATCGCGACGATCGTGCCGTCGACGCCGAAGTTGTCGACGTTGTTGTTCTCGATGATGTTGCGGTGGACCTTCGCCCGCGAGCCGTACTGGGCGAGCCCGGGCAGGTTGAACACGAGCACGCCGGCGGTGTTGTCGTGGGCCCAGTTGCCCCGCACCTCGGCGTTGATCGTGTTCTCGATCTCGATGCCGGCCACGTTGCCGTACGCCTCGGAGTCGACGACCAGCACGTCGTTCGACTGCCCGACATAGATGCCGGCGTCGCGGGCGCCGTTCACGATCGTGCGCTCGATGATCACGCGGGTGCAGCCGACGGGGTAGAGCCCGTAGGCGCCGTTCTCGAGGGACTCCTCGAGGGTCCAGCTGACCCACATGTCGCGGAAGGTGATGTCTTCGACGTCATCGGCACGCACGCCGTCGCCGGGGGTGTCGAGCACGCGGATGTGCTCCATCGTCACGCGGTCGCTGGTGATGCGAAAGCCGTTGGCGCCGACGTCCTGAGCGGCGAAATCCCAGGTGGTCGCCGACATGCCGGCGCCGCGGATGGTGACGCCGTCGACGTCGAGCGAGATCTCGGTGGTGAACGAGAACGTCCCCTCGGCGAAGCAGAGGATGTCGCCCTCGTCGGCGAGGATCAGCGCGGTCTGGACGTCTTCGGTGTCGTCGCCCCCGCTGGGCTCGATGACCGTGTCGCAGTCGTCGAAGTCGGCCCGCGCCTCGCGGTCGATCGGCGGGAAGGTGAGGTCGCCGTACGTGCGCTCGCCGGCATCGGGGGCCGCGTCGAGGGCGTCGGCGCTGGCGTCCGCGGCATCCGGCGCCACGTCGGCGGCGGTGTCCTCGACGACATCCGGCGTGGCGTCCTCGCCCCCGGCGTCGGTGCCGCCAGTGTCGTCGGCGCCGGTGTCGTCGGCGCCGGCGTCCGTGCCGCCCGTGTCGCCATCGCCGGTGTCGGTCACCCCGGTGTCGGTCTCGCCCGAGGGTTCGTTCGTGTCGTCGTCCGAACAGCCGACGGCCGTCGCGAGCGCTGCGATGGCGGCAGCGCGGATCAGGGTCTTCATCGTGGATCCAGGCTCGATGGGTCGCCGCCGGAGCGGCTCGAGGGACCACGATACCGGCACCCGCCGAGGGCCACCAGCAGAGCGCGCAGGCGGCTACGACGCGGTGCGCAACGCGCGAGTTCGCGGTTGCGAGGGACCGGGACTCCGCGTACGCTCGCGGCACCGGCCAGGGCTGCCGGTGCCCACGCTCCCCTCGAGATCCATGACGCGGATTCCTCTTCGTTCATCGATGCTTCTCGTTGCTCTCGCGACGTTGCTGGTGCTGACCGGCTGCGGCGACGACGGTGGTCCGGTGATCGCCGGTGGCGACACCGGCGGCGGCGGCGGCGAGACCGATACCGGGATGGCGGACACGACCCCGACGGACACGGGCGAGGCGGACGCCGACGCCGACGCCGGCGAGCCCGACACGGGCGAGATCGACACGTCGACCGACGTGCCCGAAGAGGACACGACCGTCGAGCCCGACATCGGCACCGGGGACTGCGAGCCGGCCTGCCCGGCGCGCTTCATCTGCGTCGAGGGCGAGTGCATCGAGCAGTGCACCGACGCGGCGGACTGCGACGACGCAAACCCGTGCACCCGCGACGCCTGCACCCGCGGCGTCTGCGAGTACGAGAACGTCGACGTGGCGATCGCCGACGTGACCGACGGCGACTGCCGCCGCGTGGCCTGCGTCGAGGGCGAGCTGCAGGACATCGCCGACGAGACCGACACGCCCCCGGCGGACGACATCGGCTGCACCGTCGAGCGCTGCCGCGGCACGTCGCCGGAGTACTACGCCAACCACGCGCTCTGCGACGACGGCGACGACCTCAACGGCTTCGAGATCTGCTCGCCCCCCGACGGCGGCTGCGTCCTCGGCGACTCGCCCCCGTGGGTGTGCGACGAGTTCTTCCCCGGGTGGGAGCTCGAGGAGACCTGTGGCGACGGCCAGGACAACAACAACAACGGGCTCGCCGACGAAGGCTGCCCCTGTGAGTTCGGCTCGGCGCAGCGCTGCTTCCTCGGCGCGCCGAACGCCCGCGACGTCGGCGGCTGCATCGACGGCTTCCAGCGGTGCATCAACCGCGACAGCCCCGAGTGGTCCGAGTGCGAGGGCGGCATCCTGCCCAGCGAAGAGATCTGCGACGCCAAGGACAACGACTGCGACGGCTGCGTCGACGACATCCCCGAGTGCGAGCCGCTGCTGACCTGCCCGGACGAAGACTTCGCGCGCCCGCTGCGCTGGTACCCGCTCGACGCCGAGTCGATCTTCGGCGGCGAGGGGCTGGAGTTCGAGTGGACGGTGATCGCTCCGGCGAACAGCGCCACCACCGGCGCCGAAGACCCGAGCGCGTCGTCGACCCGCGTCTACCTCGACGTGTCCGGCGACTACCAGATCTCGCTGACGGTGAGCGACGACAAGGGCGACCTGTACGGCTGCTCGTGGGTCGTGCACGTCGCCGGATCCGGCCTGCGCGTCGAGATGCGCTGGGACACCTTCGGCTCGGTCGACATGGACATGCACCTGTCGCGCACCCCGGCCACCGCGTTCTGCGATCGTTCGACGGACTGCTACTACGCGAACTGCCGCGTGTACGGCTCGGTCGCGTGGGGCTACCCGGCGAGCCCGGGCACCGAGTGTGAGCTGACCCTCGGCGCGACGAGCTGCCCGAACCCGCGCCTCGACATCGACAACATCCGCGGGTTCGACCCCGAGAACATCAACCTCGACAACCCGAACGACGGCGACGTGTTCCGCGTGATGGCCCACAAGTTCTCCGGCAGCGCGGCGACCGACCCGGTCGTCTCCATCTACTGCGGCGGGCGCCTGCGCGCCGTGCTCGGCGAGGACCCGGACGGCGCGAACCTGACGAGCTCCGGCGGCGGCTGCGGCGGCAACACCTGGCGCGTCGCCGACGTCCAGATGCTCGTCGACGACGACACCGGCGCCACGGACTGCGTGGTCGACGTGCTCACCGGCGACGACGGCGGCTGGCTGATCTACAACGGCAACAGCGCCTTCGGCCCGCCGACCAGCTTCGAGTGATCGAAGGCGCCCGGCGCAGCACCCCACCCCGACAGCGGGGGGTCCGCCGGGCGCAATAGCCACCGCGCCACGCGCATGGCACCATCATCGGACACGGGGCTTCGGCTCCCGTCCCTCGATGCATGGTGGTCCCATGGTCCGGTCGACCTTTCGCGCGGCGACGTGGCTCGCGCTGAGCAGCGCGCTCGTCGCCTGTGGCGGCGCGCAGAGCGCAGACGAGGGCGAGCTGCCCGCGGTCTGCGACGCCTACCTCGGCGGCGAGCCCGAAGCGCCCTTTCAGCGCGCGGTGCCCCTGCCCGTCTCGCAGGACGCCCCGGTCGTGATCACCGGCGCGACGGTGATGACCGCCGCCGGGGACGTGTACGAACCGGGGTACGTCGTCTTCGAAGACGGCGCGCTCACCGGCGTCGGCGCCGGCGACCCGGACGCGATCCCCGACGGCGCGGTCGTGTACGACCGGCCCGGCGCCTTCGTCACCCCCGGCATCATCGACACCCACAGCCACCTCGGCGTGTACCCGACGCCGTACGTGCCCGCGCACAGCGACGGCAACGAGGCGACCGGGCCGATGACCCCGCAGGTCGAGGCCGTGCACTCGGTCTGGCCGCAGGACCCGGGCTTTCAGCGCGCGGTCGAGGGCGGCATCACGGCCCTGCAGATCCTGCCGGGATCGGCGAACCTCATCGGCGGTCGCGGGTTCGTCATGAAGCCGCACGACGGCGCGCTGAACGCCGAAGAGCTGCGCCTCGAGGGCGCCCCCGAGACGCTGAAGATGGCCTGTGGCGAGAACCCCAAGCGGGTGTACGGCGGCCGCGGGCAGATGCCGTCGACGCGGATGGGCTCGACGGCGACGATGCGCCAGGCGTGGATCGACGCGCAGGCCTACGTCGACGCCGAGGACGAGTACGACGAGGCGATGACGGAGTGGTGCGAAGACGGCGCCCCCGAAGACGACGAACCCGACGAGCCCGGGCGCAACCTCGGCAACGAGACCCTCGCCGGTGTGCTGCGCGGCGAGATCATGCCGCACATCCACTGCTATCGCGCCGATGAGATGCTCACGCAGATGCAGCTCGCCGACCAGTTCGGCTTCTCGATCCGGTCGTTCCACCACGCGGTCGAGTCGTACAAGATCCGGTGGGAGCTCGCCGAGTACGACATCTCGGTGTCGACCTGGGCCGACTGGTGGGGGTTCAAGATCGAGGCGTACGACGCCATCGTCGAGAACGCCGCCCTGCTGCACGAGGCCGGCGTCCGCGCGGTCATCCACAGCGACAGCGCCATCGGCATCCAGCGCCTGAACCAGGAGGCCGCGAAGGCGTACCACGCCGGTCTGCGCGGTGGCATCGAGCTCGATGACGACGACGCCCTGTCGTGGATCACGATCAACGCGGCGTGGGCGCTCGGCATCGACCACCTCACCGGCTCGCTCGAGGTGGGCAAGATGGCCGACGTCGTGGTCTGGGACGCCCACCCGTTCAGCGTGTACGCGTCCCCCGAGCTCGTGTTCATCGACGGCGTACTCGAGCACGACGCGAACGCGCCGACCGCGCCGTGGAGCGACTTCGAAGACGGCCAGTGGCCCCTGCTGGAGGAATGGCGATGACCCGCACCCGCACCCTGATCGGCGGGCTCGTGCTCGCCGCGCTGACCGCACCGGGCGTGGCGACCGCCACCACCGAGGCGCCCCTCGAGTCCGGCTGGACCTGCATCACGAACGCCGAGGTGCACCCGGTGACCGGCCCGGCGGTCGAGCAGACCGTCTGCGTCGCGAACGGGATCGTCGCGTGGATGGGCGACGGGCTGCCGTCGACGCCGCACCACGTCGTCGACGGCACCGACCACGTGCTGACCCCCGGCCTCGTCGAGGTGAACAGCGAGCTCGGTGTCACCGAGATCGGCGCCGTGCCGGACACCCGGGACGGCGACGCCGGGGTGAGCGACGAGATCCGCGCCGCGTTTCGCGCCGGTGACGCGTTCAACCCGCAGTCCACGCTGATCCCGCTTGCGAGAGCGAGCGGCATCACCTCGACGATCGTCGCCCCGCGCGGCGGCTTCATCTCGGGGCAGGGGCTATGGGTCGACCTCGCCGCCAGCCGCGACATCCGCACGATGTACGTCCGCGACGCGCGGCCGATGATCTTCGCGTCGTTCGGCCCGAACGACCACGAGGACGTCGGCTCGAGCCGGGCGTCGGCGATGCTGCGGTACCGCGAGCTGCTCGCTGACGTCATGGCGTTCATGGCGGATCCGGCGGCCTACGACGCGGCGGCGATGCGCGAGCTGTCGGCGAGCCGTCTCGATCTCGAGGCGATGGCCGGCGTCGTGACCGGCGAGACCCTGCTCGTGCTGCGGGTGAACCGCCGCGCCGACCTGCGGGCCGCCCTCGACTTCGCCGGCGAAGAGGCGCTCGACATCGCGATCCTCGGCGGCGGTGAGGCGTGGGCCGAGGCCGCGTCGTTCGCCGCGTCCGGCGTGCCCGTTGCGGTGAACCCGCTGCTCAACCTGCCCGCGGGGTTCAGCGACATCGGCGCCCGCGAAGACACCGCTGCGCGACTGCACGCGGCCGGCGCGCCGGTGATCATCAGCGGCGGCGACACGCACAACATCCGCAACCTGCGCCAGCTCGCGGGCAACGCGGTGCGGGCCGGGATGCCGTGGGACGCCGCGCTCGAGGCGATCACCCTCGCGCCCGCCCGCCTCGCCGGGCTCGGCGACACCTACGGCGCCATCGAGGTCGGCCGCGTCGCGAACCTGGTGCTGTGGGACGGCGACCCGTTCGAGCTGTCCAGCGCGGCCACTCACGTGTGGATCCAGGGCGAGGCCCAGCCGCTCGAACACCGCCAGGGCGCCCTCTTCGAGCGGTACCGAGACAGCCGATGAGCTCGTCCGACTCTGCACCCGAGCCGACCATGGAGCGGAGCACCCGCGAGAAGCTGTGGGGACCGCAGGCCTCCGTCTCGGAGATCGACGAGCACGGCGGCGAACGCAGCGCGTTGTACCTGCAAGCGATCGCCGCGTTGGAGGCGCGCGACCTGGGCCTGGCGTGGGAGCTTTTCATGCAGCTTCGCGCGAGACACCCGGATGATCCTGCGTCCTACGTGTGCCTTGGCACGGTCGCGCTGCAGTCCGAGGACACGGCCCGCGCCGCAGAGATGTATCGCCATGCGATGCGGCTGGACCCGAAGTCGGTGGGAGCGCACTTCGGGTTCGGGTCCCTGTACCATCAGACCGGGCACTATCGAGAAGCCATCCAGTGGTTCGAGAGCGCACTCGAACTCCGACCGGACCTCGTCGATCTGCACTACAACCTCGCCCTGACCTGGGAGAAACTCCGCGACTACGACAGCATGCGTCGGCACGCTGCGATCGTCGTCGAGCGTGATCCGGAGAGCGCAAACGGGCTTAGCGCGCGACGCCTTCTTCAGATGAACGGCGTCGCGCGCTGGCTCCGCCGCTTCGTCCCCTGGCTCTGAGCCACCCGGACCAGCAACCCGGCTCTGCCGTAGCGATCGCAGATCGGGTCGGGACTCCCTCCCTGCCTCGGGCGATGCCCTCGCCGGTCCCTCCCGGTGGGAGGGACGGGGTGACGGCAGAGGCGTGTCGGTCGCACGCAGGGAGGGAGCCCCGGACTCCCCACCGCACGTCGCTACCGCCGCACCCGGTAGCTCGCGATCGACGCCTCGACGCGGTCGATGGACGCCTCGAACAGGTCCCCGCGCCCGCCGGCCTCGATGATGTGGACGAACTTCGGCGTCACGAAGAGTACGACGTCGTACCGGTACGGCGTGCCGTCCTGATCGCGCCCGAGCTCCAGACGCACGCCCTCGGTGCCATCGACGCTCGTGACCTCGGTCTCTTCGACGAGGGCATACCCGGCGAGGGTGCGAAAGCGCAGGACGGTCGCCTCGCGCCAGAAGGCGAGGTCGCCCCGCGGCGTGTCGCGACCGGGCCCCTGGCGGATGGCGCGGGTCGCGACGACCACGCCGTCCGGCGTCGTCATGCGGGTGTCGTACGGCGACCACCGCGACTCGTCGAGTTCGACCATGCCGGGGGCGGTCTGCACGGTGAACGGGGCACAGGCCGGCGTGAGCAGAGCCACGGCGACGGCCAACAGCAGCGTGTGCGTGAGCTTCATCGTCATCCTCCGTGGGTGCATCACAGCGAGAGCAGACGTTCGACGCCCATGCCGTTGAGCCAGCCGAACGGCAGGCGGTACTCGTCCGTCGGCACGTCCGACGTCGCGACCTGCTGAAAGCGCAGGGTGATCGTCGAGAAGGCGATCCGGTCGGTCAGCACCCGCAGCTGACCGCGCATCTGTTCGATCTGCAGGGTCACCCGCTCGAGCTCGCGCTCGATGGCGAGGGCGTCCTCGATCGACTCGGCCTGGTCGAGCAGCGCCTGCAGCCGCGCCTGCATCGACAGGGCGTTGCGCAGGCGCACGTCGAGGTCGCGGTACTGCTCGCTCACGTCGGCGGCCTGCCAGTCCAGCGACAGGGTGTCGCCGAGGGCGTCGAGGCCGTCGAGCACCTCGCGAAAGTGGGCGGCGGGCACGCGGAAGGTCATCGCGTACTGGGACCGCTCGGACGCGTAGCCGCCGTGCGACTCCACGAGGGCGAGCGCTTCGTCCTGCGTGCGGGCGACGTCGTAGATCGCGAGCACGACCTGCGCGGTGTACACGAGCAGCGGTCCGTTCGACGGCTCGGGCTCTTCGAGCTCGGCGGGCTCGGCGGCCGGATTCGCGGCGGTGCGGTTGGCGTCGGACGCCATCGGCGCCGGCGCGGGCCCGGACTGCGCGAGGCGCTGGGACCGGCCGGACCGCGACCGGGTGCTCTCGGTCGATGCGATCGCGATGTCGTCGAAGTCGGCGACCTGTGCGGCGTAGCCTCCGGACTGCCCGTAGGCCAGCTGCGTGCCGTACGCGCCAGCGGACGCCTCCATCGGGGCCGTGTCGCGTTCGAACCAGTAGGCGTCTTCGGTCATCGACGCGGATCCGCCGCATCCGCCGAGGGCGAACGCGACCGCGAGAGTACATGCGCAACGGCGCAACATGAGCAGGCTCCGGGACGGCAGGGCCGGGGCATCCGGCGTGGGGGTCCCTGCCATGAACGGCGACCCGCGACGATCGGTCTAGTCCCTTCGGCGCGGTGCCCGGATTGACACGCGCCGCGCGGGCGCCAGGATGCGCAGACCCCGAGACCCCGATGCACCATGGCTCGCTCGATCCTGCGCCTTGCCCCTCTGCTGGTTGCCCTCGCTCTGGCGATGGCCTGCTCGTCCCGCGAACCGGCGTCCGAGCCGACCGCCGGTGAGGTCGAAGCCGGCACGCCCGCCGAGGACGGCGCCGCAGAAGCCCCGAGCGCCCCGGTCGAGACCGTCGACCCGAACGAGGTGATGATGGTCCCGGCGCGGCTGACGGTGAACGCCGACGAGGCCGGCGCCGTGTTCATCGACGGCCGGCGGCTCGCCGACACGACGCCGCTCGAGACCGCCGAGGTCGCTCCGGGCCGCCACCGCGTGCAGCTCGCGTGGGACGACGGCGCCGTGCTGAGCGACCCGCGCCCCGCGCTGCTGCGGTCCGACGGCAACGTCATCCTCTACCTGCGCCGCGCCGACGTGGTGCGCCCCCCGACCGACCCCGGCGTCGTCCGCACCGAAGACGAGCTCGCCGAGATCGACGCCCGCATCACCGCCGAGCGCGGCGCCAACGCCCCAGAAGGCAGCGGCGAAGCGGGCGCCGACGACACGACCGAAGGGACTGAGGACGGCGGCGAAAGCGGAGCCGACGACACGACCGAAGGTAGTGTGAACGGCACCGCCGAAGACACGACCGAAGGTAGTGAGGACGGTGGTGAGAACGGCGCCGACGACACGACCGAAGGTAGTGTGAACGGCACCGCCGAAGACACGACCGAAGGGAATGAGAACGGCGGTGAGAACGGCGCCGACGACACGACCGAAGGTAGTGTGAACGGCACGACCGAGGGGACTGAGAACGGCGCCGACGACACGACCGAAGGTAGTGAGAACGACACGACCGAAGGGAATGAGAACGGCGGTGACGACAGCGCCGACGACACGACCGAAGGTAATGCGGACGACACCACCGACGGTGCGGACCCGGTGGCCGACGGATCCGGTGCGCCGGCCGAGCCGACCGGCACCGGCTGGCTGCGGATCGACGCCGACGAGGTGGGCACCCTCTACGTCGACGGCCACCGCACCGAGCTGACGACCCCGATCATCCTCGAGCGCCCGGCGGGCGAGGTGGGCATCCAGCTCGTGTTCGAATCCGGCGACCTCTCGCGGCACGTCGACGTCTCGATCGTCGACGAGCGTCTGCGCCGCGTCCGCTTCGAAGGACGCGAGCTCGTCGTCATTCGCTGACCGAACGCCGCGGCGGCGTCACGCTTCGTCGAGCAGGCCCGCGTCGGACGCGCACACCGGTGCGTTGGGCTGCTCGACGACCTCCATCGCGCGCATCCCCAGCCGGCCGAGCAGCTTCGCGTCCGCCGACTCGGCGGGGTTCGGCGTGGTGAGCAGCTGCTCGCCGAAGAAGATCGAGTTGGCGCCGGCGTGATAGCAGAGCGCCTGCGTCGTGTCGGACATCGACTCGCGCCCGGCCGACAGCCGCACGTACGAGCGCGGCATCATCAGACGGGTCACGGCGATGGTGCGCACGAACTCCAGCTCGTCGAAGTCCGGCGACTCGGCGAGCGGCGTGCCGCCGACGCGCACGAGCAGGTTCACCGGCACGCTCTCGGGGTGCTCGGGCAGCGTCGCGAGGGTCTGCAGCATCGCCGCACGGTCCCGGCGTGCTTCGCCCATGCCGACGATGCCGCCGCAGCACACGTTGAGCCCGGCGTCGCGCACCCGCCCGAGGGTCTGCAGGCGGTCGTCGAACGTGCGCGTGGTGATGATGTCGCCGTAGTACTCCGGCGATGTGTCGATGTTGTGGTTGTAGTAGTCGAGGCCCGCGTCGCGCAGCCGCGCCGCCTGCTCGTCGTCGAGCATGCCGAGGGTGACGCAGGTCTCCATGCCGAGGGCCTTCACCTCGCGGACCATGTCGAGCACGCGCTCGAAGTTGCGGCCCTTCGGGTTGCGCCACGCCGCGCCCATGCAGTACCGCGTCGCGCCGGCTTCTTTCGCGCGCCGGGCGCCGTCGACGACGGTCTGCACGTCGAGCAGCCGTTCGGTCTCGAGCCCCGTATCGAACCGCGCGCTCTGCGGGCAGTACGCGCAGTCCTCGGGGCAACCGCCGGTCTTGATCGACAGCAGCTGGCAGAGCTGCACCGCGTTCGCATCCCAGTACCGTCGGTGCATCGTCTGCGCGCGATGCAACAGGTCGTGAAACGGCAGCTCGAAGAGCGCGATCGCCTCGTCGGTCGTCCAGTCGTGGCGAACGTCGGCAGGCGTGGCGAGGGTGTTCATCGTCCGGTCCGGGCAACGGTCCAGCCCCCGTGCTGCCACGGGGCGCCGAGCGCCGCAACGGCGGTGTGCGCATCCGCGCCGCACGATGCCCCTTTTGCCCCTACCCCGCGCGTCCAATCACTCGGCGGGACGCGCGAGAAACACGGCGAGCTGCTCATCGCCAAGCAGCACGAGGTCATCGACCCCATTGCCGTCCCAGTCCATCGGCGTGATTGACGAGGTGGCGCCAGGGAAGATGGCGGCCTCGACCCGCCCGACCCCGGCCTCGTCGTCGAGCTCCACCACGAGGTGAGCCAACTGGCGTCCATTGGTGGGCTCGAACACAAGACTCCCACTAGCCAGGACCTCGATACGCCCGTCCTGGTCGTGGTCGCCGGCACACCATGCCGTCCAGCCGCCCGATGCGTCGATCCACACGTCGCCGCCTTCGCTCCAGGGCACCGTCTGCTCAACGAGATACCGCGTCTCCGCGGGGTTTGAACGGGTGAAATCCGTCAGTACGAGCGCCAGCGGGTCACCCTCTGAGAAGAGCGGCGGCGGGTCCACCTCCGCGTGGACAACGACGGTGCCGCGCAGTTCGTCCAGCGTCTGGCACAGCGTAGGGTAAACGGACTCGCCGACGATCTGCGGGTCGCCAGCAGCAAGAGGTGGCTCGCGCGTCGGATCATACGACAACGGTATCCATCTCTGCGACACAAAGACGTATGCGTCGAATTGACCGCTTTCGCTCGCGGTCATGATTGCGCGCGGAAGTGCGGGTACCGGGACGTCTGTATCGAGCGCCAACGACTGTACGGTACCGATCGAGGCGTCCCAGACGTGAGCAAAGAGCGTACCGCGCAGAATGAGAGGCCCATCCGACTCGACAGTCATGACAATCGCGACTCGACAGAACCCATCCTCGTCTCGCTCGACACACAGAAAGCCAATCGGTCCCGGGCTCTCAACCCCGGAGACAGCGACGGGGGCGTACGTGGCTGACCGCTCGACCGCAAGGTCGTCGCCAGACACGTAGTATTGGCTCACGCGAATCTCCGGCGCAAAGCCACCAAGGCTGAGATAGTGGAACCCCGACTCGCCCAAACGATCCAACACAACAACTCGAGGCTCGTCCTCATAGGGCAGTCGCCGCGACTCGACCGTTCCATCGAAAACGCGCGCAGCGACGGAATACTCTGGCCCGAAGAGAAGTGGGATGCCCGCATCGACCCGAACAGCATGCCATGGTCCGCGTATACCGCTTGCGCGATAGAAGATCGGGTCGAAGTAGAGATCAGAAGCCGACTCCAGTGCGATGAACCCGCGGAGCGGGCCTCGGGGTTGATCCGCGCACTCGGGAACCGTCGCCAGCTGGCACTCCCAGTCCTCGCAGTCGGTCAGACCGTCACAGTCATCGTCGACGCCGTTGTCGCACACCTCGACAGCAAACGGATGCCTGCCGTCGTCGCCATCATCACAGTCCTGCCCGTACGGCACGACTGTCTCTGCGAGACAGGTCTCACGAGCGGGGATCGCCGCGCTGCCATAGCCGTCGCCGTCCTCGTCGACAAACGTCCATCGAAAGCGGCGTCCTTCGTCAGCTTCACCGTCGCAATCGTTGTCGATCCCATCGCACAGCTCAGCGGCGTCCGGATAGACGTCCGAGTCCGAGTCGTCGCAGTCGTCGGGCACCGGCACGCCGTCCATGTCTTCGTCGGTCGGATCGGGACTCGGACGATCGTCATCTGGACCGCAAGCAGTCGCCGCCATCAGCAAAGCGATGCCCGCAGCCCAGTACGCAGCCAGAGCAGAAAATCGGAGAGTCGCAAAGGCGGGGGGAGCGAGACTCATGCTATACGGACGTCATTGACGGATCTGAAATCGCTGTGGTTTGCTGCCTAACGTCAGCTATCACATTCTATCGGGGCTACGCGTGCGAGACAATTCGCTCATGTATCTTGTCGTGTTTCTGGTGCTCAGTCTGGCCGCATGCTCGAGCGTCGACGGCCCCGCGTGGGATCGTGCTGACGATGAACGCGAAGAGAACGGGAGCTTCGCCGGCCCCTCACTTGGTTGGCACCACGACTATCCCCGCGGCGATGATGCTTCACCGCTTACATTCATGGTCCGTGAGGATCGCGCCGACGCCGTCCACGCCGTAGGTCTAAACAGACAACTCGAACCAACGCTGGACACCCTTCTGGGCTGCTATCGCCACGATGAGGCGACGTTCACATTGGGCACGAACCCTGCCGACACGTCGATGCCGCAGTTTTCGTGTCAATCCGACTTCGTTGGCGATTCGGCACCGAGTGATTTCGCGGACTTCGTCTCACCGAGTTTCCAACTCTTCGACAGGCTGCTAGGACGTGATGTCCGCCCCGGCGACGGCGGGACCATCGAGAGTTCATGGTTCGTATGGCTCGTGCTGAGGCGACTCGCAAACGAAGCGCACCTCCATCGCGCGATCGGGTTGTGGTGCGACGGACCCGAGTGTCGGTTCCCATCGCCAGCCGATGGGATCGAGGATGTCAATCTTCTCGATCGCGCCCGTAGGATTCTCGATGGAAGTTCGGACCAGTGGAGCGTTACACCCCTAGATTCTACCGAGGGAATTCGTGCCGTGTCTGATTCACGGCGACTCCTCGACCCGGATGCGGAATCGGCTCGGCACCCGGGCGAAGACTTGTTCCAGATCTTGTGGACCCTTCAGCGGCTCGACTCCCTCTCTGACATGGTGGAAGGAGGGCCCGACGTTGCCCTCTTGCCGCTTGAGTCGATGGCGAGGATTCCGCTCCCCAGTCTTGGATCGAGCGACGACGTCGTACATCAGGAGCTTGGATGGTACTGCCGCGACTTGATCGAAGCCACCGGCGAGGTCGAAGCCTGCATGGCTGCGACTCTGCTGGGGGTCTGCAACATCGAGGGTGACTTCGAGGTAGACAGCCGAGGATGTGAGATCCTCGAACTGGCCGACGACTCTACTCTGGAGGACGGCGTGCCCGACGCGACGGGATTTCGTTGTCGCAACAGATACTTCCCCGGCGAGAATCTGGAGGAAGACGAGGTGATCGGGCGCGACGCTCGCGGCCTCTTTCCCGAGTATCGAGATCTGAACGGACTGCTCGCGGATCCAGGCGCGAACCGGCTGACGTGCCTGATCGGGGATATGGATCCGACGGACGACGATCCCCTGACGACACCGGCCGAACTCGCCCAGTCGGCAATGGCTGGGATTCAGCTGCCGCGTGAGGTGGGCGTTCTCATCAATGCACGGGGTGACCTCGACCCGGACGTAGAGGAGGGTGGCTACCTGTCATGCGCGAGCAATTCCGATCAACGCTGCGTCTACGATGCGCTGTCAGAGAACCTGAGGGATGTGAGTCAAGACGCCTGGGGTGCCTGCATCGAGTCTCGTTGTGTCACGACAGCGCGAGGTGGACTGTTCAAGGCGGAGACGGACTCGGCCGCGCCGGCGCCGAGCCCGGGAGGCGAGTGCGCCGACGGGTACGTTCGCAGGCCGAACGCGAATGACTGCGTGCCAGCATGTTCCGGATCCTCCGGAGCACCCTCCGCCAGCCGATGCCCACAAGGATTCAGTTGCCGAGCCGACGGATACTGCGACAGGACTCCGAGTCGAGACGGCGACGGCTACGACTGCGTTTTCGATTGCCCTGCTGGGCTCGACTGTGTCGTACCAGACACGTTGGAACTCGCGGCCCAGAGAGACCCGGCCGTCGATCGAGACGGATGGGGCCGACTCGAATGCAACGTGGCCCGACTGGATCGACTGGTTGGAGCCGAGTGCACAAGCAACTCCGACTGCACGGGTCCATGGCACTGCGTCGACGACATCCATGTGCCGCAGTCGGAGATGCCCTGGTGTCCCACTCGCTGGTCTGCAGAGACCGGGCAGTACCACTGCGTATCCTCGGAGGGTGGATTCTGCAGGCCTCCTCACATGTTGGAAGAAATCACCAATGGACGGCTCGATTTCGAGATTGCGGGCTCATGTGGCCTCAGTGCGTGGCTCTGGTTCTCGCCCGCTGCGATTCCCATCGAAGTTGACGCTTCGTTCGAGGATTGGTCCGGCGCTCTGCTCCGTCTTGCGCCAGCGTTGCGCGTTGTCCTCACCGTGCCTGCCGGGACCGAGCTCGGGCGGATGAGGCTCGAATGGGAGATCCACTCGTGCCGCGGCGTGGCGCGCGGACTACTCCCCGTTGTACTTGAGTCCGCTCTGCTACGGCTGAATGGGCGCAGGTTGTACCTTGGCGAGGACCTCGATATCACGATCGACGCGTCAATGAGCATCTTTGAGCAAATCGACGCGTCCATCACTTCGACCAATCTGCCCTACGTCGGGTTTGAGGCCGGTCGAGCGTACAGTGATCGCGGAACCGTCGTGCGAGCCGTGCCGTCTGCGCCTCGGTTGGTGGTTGCTGTGCAGAGCAACATCGATTCGATCCCGATCCGAGCGGTCAACTCGGACCTCCCGGTGGAAGAGCTTTTTCGCACCGAAGCCGGCGTGAACCTGAACTCGGCTGCAGCGATCGCCCGTTTCGTCACCGATGGGTTCTTGTGGGACGGGCCCTTCAGCAGACTCGTGCGCGACAGGATTCGTCCCGAGGCCCGGGATACGCTCGACGACTTCCACGACGACTTCGACGGCGAGCTGGCATGTCTCCTTGGAGATGTCGACCGCTGCTCACGAACCGTCGCGCGTGGCACGCTTGATGCGTTGCAGTCCTTTGCCGTCGCGCTCTTGAACGACGCGACAGTCCCCCTGAATTCCACATCGGACGCCTTGCTCCTGGCCACGCAGCCGCAAGCGATCGATGGTGCTACCGCTTGCGGAACCATGGAATCCGACAGAATCGGATTGGGGCTCGATCTCGAGATGTCGCCTGGAGGCTCTGACGACTGTGACGGCGACTACTACCCGCAAAACGAGACGACCCTCGTCGCGGACACGTGCGGTGATCGTGTCTGCTCCGAGACCGATCTTACGAATTGCAGTTGCCTCGGCGACTGCGTACCCACGTCGGACCGTGATCGTACGATGTCGTGCCCGATTCCGTACGACGAAGGCGTGCGGCCAACGGCGTGTTATGACAGCGTCTGTACCGCCTTCGAGCGTGCGTATTTTCTCTGTGAAGCGACCATCGAGATACCGATCATTGGAGCGATCCCTCTCGGCGACTGCGCTCGGTCGGCTGACGATGGTACGGTCGCTCGTTGTGGCGATGGAGTCTGCGACGAGGACAACGCGTTCGCACCAGAAAACTGCATGAGTTGCTCCATCGATTGTGGCGCATGTACGTCGAGCATCACCTGTGGCGACGGCGTCTGCGCCGACGACCTCCACGAGCGCTGGGACGGCGTGAAAGCGCCGCTCGAAGACTGCCTGAACTGCGCCGCCGATTGCGGATACTGTGCGCAACCCGAGTGTGGAGACGGAGTCTGCGGCGGATTCGTAGACGGTGCGATCGAAGACGTGAACACGTGTCCCGTGGATTGCTCGGTATGTGGCGATGGGGTCTGTAGCGGCGACGAGACCCCACGGAGCTGTGGCGCAGATTGCATCGCGTGCGGAGACGGCCTCTGCTTCGATTGCGGCACTGCACCGGCGGTCGGCATCGAGGAGTTGATGAGAGAGGATGAGGGAGACGGTGAGGATGAGGGAGACGGTGAGGATGAGGGAGAGACTGAGAGAGAGGCAGAGAGAGTGGCAGAGAGAGTGGCAGAGCATTCCGAATACCTGCTCTGCCGAGAGCGTGGCGTCGAAGGTGACCCATTCTATGGCGGCGACTGTTACGCCGACTGCCCCACATGGTCTGACCGCGGTACGCCGAGCTGCGGCGACGGGGTTTGCTATGTCGAGTCGCGCCGATCGGGTGTGTACTCGGTTGGGGAGGTTCCCGACCCCGATACCCTTGGCGAGAAGCTGTGGGATGAACGGAACAACGCCACATCGGCGTACTGCCCGGAAGACTGTCCCCCGGTGTGTGGCGATGGATTCTGCCAACTTCCAGACGAAACCGCAGCAGACTGTCCGATGGACTGTGGTCCGCTTCGGTGCGGCGACGGATTCTGCCACGAGTGGGGTGGTGAGGGCTGTACCGGGACGGACGATTGCCGAGAGGATTGCGCACCACTCTTCCCCGAATCCTGTGCCGGATCCATCGGCTCGGGCTGCGACTTCCTCGGCTGCGACTACGACGCCGACATCTACTGTGGCGACGGAATCTGCCGACATGATCCGTCCGGGTCGTCCAACGACCGGTGGATGGAAGACTGCGAGAACTGCCCGCAAGACTGTGAAGGCCTTGCGATAGGCGGAGTCGTCTGCGAAGTCGACCGGGATGGGTCGGACGCGGATCCCTATTGTGGTGATGAGATCTGTCAGTGGCTCCCGGGATCGGCGTATTGCGATTCGGCCACAGACGACTGTCCCCCGGCCGGGTACTCGTGCTCGGCATCCGGACTGTCCGACTGTGTCATCTACGGCGAGGATCGGGTGACCTGTCCGCAAGACTGTGTCGCCAACGAACCCGGGGATGGAGTCTGCGACCCTGGCGAAGATGTCTTGTCGAGCCCGTCGGACTGCGTTCGTTGTGGAGACGGAATCTGCGGCGCATGTGACCCCGAGTTGCTCGACCTCTGGCCCTACCTGTCATGCCTGATGGACGCTCCAGAGAATCAGCCAACGAGTCCAGGCAGCTTCTGCCCAGCCGACTGTACGTTCTGTGGCAACCTCAGGTGCGACGAGACCGAATCGGTCACGTCGTGTCCGGGTGACTGCCCTTGTGGCGACGGCGTATGTGATTCGAATGAGACGCCCGCGAACTGCAGCGCCGACTGCGGATTCTGCGGCGATGGGTGGTGCGACGCATTCGAAGATGGCGAGTTGTGCCCCGACGACTGCAACGAGGAGTGCGGCGATGGCTTCTGTGTCACCGCCCACGACGAGGACCCGCTTGGATGTCCTGCAGATTGCGGGCCCCTCCACTGTGGCGATGGCAGGTGTACCGAAGGGTACGGTGGGGAGTTGTGCAGTGTACCTGACTTCTCGCACCCGTGCTCCGAGTGCCTGCCTATCGCCGTCTACGATGACGACAGACCTGTCGGACTTATCTGCAGGGTGGTAGAGAATCTGCCCCGTGAACGGTTCATCTACTGCGGGGACGGCCGGTGTGCTGCCGAGGTCGGCGAAGACTGCTTCGACTGTGCCGCCGATTGTGGTCCCGTCGTCGAAACTCCATCGTTCACATTTTGTGCCTGGCGATGCGGGGATGGAGTGTGCCAAAGTGAACATGGCGAGAATTCTGACCAATGCCCAGAGGATTGCCCGTGAATGTCGACCGCTGGAATGGCGCCACGCGCGGCTCGCGCGCTGCACTTCTTCTCGCCGCCTGCCTCGCTGCATGCGCGGTCGGCTGCGCCGATGACGACGAACCCGGCGGGGCGTCGGGCGGGGACGATGCGACCGACATGGACGGTTCCACCGGCGACGCGAGCGATGCGGGCGTATCTGCGGACGCCGCAGCCGATGGCGACACCGACGATACGACGGTCACCGACACGGGCGGCGATCTCGGCCCGGACACGACGGTGGGGCCCGATGCGACTGACGCGTCCCACTCAGATGCCCATGACGCGGGGCCGGATACCAACGACGCAGGGCCGGATGCCGACGACGCGGGGGGGCATCCAGACGTCCCGCTGCCGACGTTCGAGACGTCCGAAGAAGCCTGTCGAGCGCACGCCGCGGCGTATTGTGGACACGTGGACGACGACGCCTGCGTCGAGACATCGCAACCGATTCGCGACTCGATCGCATGGAGCGACAGCTGCGATGCGGCGTACGTTGAACTCACGTGCGGCCGGTGGTTGGGGTCCGAGGCGAGATCGTACGCATCCGTGAACCTCGAGACCGCAGCTGAGTGCGTGCAGTGGATTCAGTCGCGTTCGTGCGCCGACTACTTTGCCCAGGCGCCCGAACGCGGCCCGACCCACCCATGCGCCAACATCCTCGACGGCAACCAGAACGATGCCGACCCGTGCTTCAACGATGCTGATTGTGTCGGCGAGCTGATCTGCGTCGCACCGTCGCCTCCCAGCTTCGGCGTCGGACCGATCGAGACGCAGGGCACTCCCGGATACTGCCGCGTGCGCGGTGGAGTGGGCGACGAATGTACGTCCTCGGGCGATTGTGAAGAGGGGCTCGTCTGCGACTTCTCGACCATCTCGTGCATCGAGCCGATGGACTGATGGTGCGCTCCCGCGGGGCTCGGCTCTTCACGACCATGGTGACTTCATGAACACCGACCAGGAGCTCGCCGTCCTCATCGGACGAACCCTCGCGACCCGACAGATGGGCGCGACAGGCGAGCCGTGGATCGACCTGGACCGTCGACACCCGCACCTCTTCTATCGCGTCAAAGGCGGCGGCCTGCTCGTCGTGCTCTGCACGGTGATGGATCCCCCCGGAGGCCTCGATCGCCTCATCGTGGACGAGACATTCACCCAGACGGCGACGCGGCTCGCCGCCCGGCCGGAGGGCGTCGCGCGGCTCGTGTCCCGCGCGCTGACGACCGACACGTCGATTCGATACATGGCGGTCGTCGCCGTGGCTGGCCCGGACGGGGCCGTCGCGAGCGTTCAGTCGGCAGAGCTGCAGAACCGTTAGGCGCCACGAGGGGGCCCGGTGTGCCTCTTCGCGGCGGTCCCACGTGCCCCCCGCACATCGTGCCCTCGTCGCATCAGTGCGTGACGTCCGGCGTGCTGGCGCCGTCGTCGTCATCGGGCGGGAACCACTCGACGACGTACATCGTGGGCTGAAAGCCGAGGCGCCAGAGCATCTCCTGCGCGGGGGTGTTCTCGTACAGCGTGTGGGCGCGCATGCGGTCGACGCCGCGGGCGCGCAGGGCGTCGACGCGGCACTGGGTCAGCGCCGAGCCGAGGCCGCGGCGGCGGACGTCGGGCTCGATGTACAGGTTGTTGAGGTAGCCCTCGACGTACGGCTGAAACCACGGGTTGGCGCGGCGGGCCTTCCACCGGGCGTAGAGGCTGCGTGCGAGGGGGCGCACGCCGCCGAAGTTCAGCGGCGGCGCGGCGCCGTGCAGCGCCCGCACGTGGCAGTCCGAGAACCCCACGGTGCGGCCGCCCTGCTCGGCGACGAACATCATGAACGACGGATCGGCGAGCCGATCGTGGACGAAGCGTGCGACGTCGAAGTCCGGGTTGGGTTCACCGAACGTGTCGATCGCGAACTGGCTACCGAAGAAGTCCCGGTACAACCGGGTGATCTCGGCCGCATCGGCGCTGCTGGCACGCCGGATCGTCCAGTCCGCCGCCATCAGGGCAGCGTGGGGACCGGCGTGCGCAGCTCACCGACGTTGCCGTGCAGGTCCTCGACGATGACGACGAGGTCCCACTCACCGGGCCCGCGATCGGGCAGCGTCACGTCGAGCCGCGAGTTCGGCACGTTGCGACGGCCCGCCGCGTCCACGCGCGAGAAGACGTACGAGATGTCCTCAGGCGAAACCCCGAGCACGTCGTCGCCCTGCTCGAGGCGCACGGTGAAGCTGCCGTCGTCGACGTCGCCGACGTCGTAGAGCGCGCGGCGCACGCCCTGGGGCACCATCGGGTCGCGCATGCGGAAGTCACCCGACACGGCGCCCCGGTCGTTGCGCGACTCGAGGAACTCCATCCGCTCTTCGGCGGCGTAGCCCATCGTGACCGTCACGCCCGCCTCGGTGGGCGCGACGTCAAACTCGATCGGCGTGCCGACGAGCGAGAACGTGCCGCTGGTCAGCGAGTACGGGACGCGGTCCGTCATGTCGTCGTGGCGGTGCCCTTCGACGACGAAGCGGTAGTCGCCGAGCGGGAAGTCGTGCAGCTCTTCCCACCGCACGATCCACTCGAAGTGCGTGTCCTCGCGCTCACGGACGCGGGTGAGGAACCGCTGCTCGAGGTTCGTGTACGTGCGGGTGTTGGGCAGCACGACGTCCGTCCACTCGCCGTCGATGTCGCGCTGCAGCGTGACGAGCGGCACCTGCGGCATCTCGGCGCCGGGGTCGCCGCCGACCCAGACGAACTCGATGGGCGTCAGACGCTCCACGGTCTCGGGGACGTCCTGGACGATCGTGCCGACGAGGTCGGCGGGGGTCGGGCGGATCTCGTACGCCACGTCGTCGCGGATCGTGAACTGCGTCGGGTACGTGGGCGGCGCCTGCACGTCGGCATCCGGATCCTCGAGCTTCGCCCACGCGTCCCGCGCCTGCTGCACGAGGTAGTCGCCGAGCAGCGGGCCCCACGGGCTCATCGTCGACTCGTAGCCACCCTGCAGGTAGCTGAACGCGAAGTCCGGGTAGTCGTCCGGCGCGCCGGGCGTGTTCGGGTAGCCGTCCGCGTCGTACGTCATGTCGTCCGGGTGCGGCGTCGACAGGCCCGGGTACGGCGGGCGCTCGCCGCGCAGGTTCGTCGGCAGGATGTAGAGCAGGTGGTCGTTGGCGTAGCCGTACGTCCAGACGTCGAGGGGATCGATGTCGAAGTCGTCGCGCAGCGCCCGCGCGAACTGCCAGCCGAGCTCGGTGGCCAGCTCACCCGGCGCGGTGAGGAACGCGATCGAGTCGTCGCCGGACGTCCACTCCATCGCGTGGATCTGCGACCGGGCCATGATCGTCGGCGGCTGGTTGAAGAGCAGGAACATCAGCGCCCCCGCACAGGTCATGCCGTCGATCTCCTGGTGCGTGTGGTAGTCGCGGTCGCCGCCGTACTGGCCGACGCAGCTGAGCCCGCCGTAGTGGTACTCGCCGCCGAACGGGCGACCGCCGGGGCCGGCGAAGTCGCCGCGGGCGTACCCGAGCAGGTCGTACGTGATGGGGAACCGGTGCGACACGGCGCGGATCTGCAGCTCGTCGCGCATCTCCATCTCTTCGAACGCGTCCATCACCTTCTGCGCGAAGGCCCAGCCGATGCGCTCGGTCGTCTGCGGGAACCGGTGGCCCTGGACGCCGCCGCCGGGCGAGATGCCGCCGGAGTTCTGGTTGATGAACATCGTCGGCACGAAGGTGTCGTAGCGTTCGCCGAGCTCCATCTCGAGCCAGCGCTCGACGCCGCCGAGCGCATCGCCGGACACGTAGTCCGACTCGTTGTCGGTGCCGTGCGCCGCGAAGCTGAACATGAACGCGCGGGGGGTGCCCTCGGGGTCGTCGACGCGCACGAGCAGCACGCGGTTGTCGTCGAACGGGGGCGTCTGCTCCCACCGGTCGCGGCCGACGGCGTCGTCCATGTCGAAGGCCTCGATGACCTCCCAGCCGATGCGGGCGGGGGACAGGTCGTCGAGGGCCGCCAGCGCGGCTTCGATCACGCTGTCGCGCATCCAGATGTACGCCCACTGGCTGAACTCGCCGATGCCGAACGAGCCGAGGGACGCCGCGGCGGCCGGGGGCAGCTGCCAGTGGCGCGCGGGGCCGGAGTGGGTGTGGGTCGACGAGATGATGAGGCTGTCGCGCCAGTCGTCGCCGGTGCGCTCCTGCAGGGCGCGGGCGACGTCCTCGTGCAGCGACATGTCGGTGAAGATCGCCGGCAGGCGGATCGTCATGTGCATCCGGTCGCCGGTGTCGATGACGAGGGCGCGGATGAAGAGGCCGTGGGTCTGGCCCGCCGACGCACGCAGCGACTCGGCGTACCGGCCGTCGTTGACCGCGGCGCGCTGGCCGTAGCCGCCGAGCGGCATGCCGACCGGGTACGTCCACAGCACGTTGGCGACACCGGCGCGCAGCCCGTCGCCGCCGGCGCCCGGGTGCTGGCCCGTGATCTCACCGGTGAACGGATGGCACTCGCCGAAGTCGGTGCACACCTCGCCGTCGCCGCAGTCCTGGTCGGTCATGCAGGCGGCGAGGCAGGTGTTGCGACGGCAGATCGCGAACCGGCCGAAGTCCTCGCCGATCTGGTTCAGGTTCTCTTCGCAGAGGTCCCAGAACCCGGGGTCGGGGCAGCGCCAGGTGGTGCAGACGTTCTCGTAGCAGTACGAGCCCTCGCCCTCGTCGGCGCAGTCGTCGTGCGTCTCACACGGCCCGCCGAGGATGATGTCGGTCTCGCCGGCGTCGACGCCGGTATCGGCTTCGGCGTCGGACTCGGCGTCCGCGCCGGTGTCGGTACCGCCGTCTTCACCGGTGTCGTCGCCACCGTCCTCGCCGGCGTCGGCGGTCGCGTCGGACTCGACGTCCGCAGCCACGTCGGCGCCGGTGTCGTCGGGCTGGGTGATCCCGTTGTCGTCGTCGGAGCCACCGCAGCCGGTCGCCACGAGGGCCACCGTCACGAGAGAGAGTACGGCGCGCAGCGCCGCCTTCGAGTGCGTCGTGTTCATAGCAGGTCGTTCGGGTTCGGGTCCGCGCGGCACCGGCCGCCGGTCGCGCGGGCGAAGGAGTACACGGTGGCGCGCAGCCTAGCGTGCCGCCTCACGCGCCGCAAACCCGTCCGCCGCTGCGGTGCGTCAGGGCGCGTTGGCGGTCGGGACCTCGTCCTCGATCGCGGTGAGCCAGAAGTCGGCGCCCATCTCCATCACGCGGTTGTCGCGGTAGATCGTGAAGTGGCCGCTGCCGTCCTTCAGGTACGAGCCGATCGTCAGCGGCGAGCCGTCCATCGCGGTGCGGTTGCCCATCAGCGGGGGCGTCTCGCTGTCGCCGTCCCAGACGCCGAACGGGTCGACGTTCCACCCGGCGGGGGCCATCGGCGCGGCGTGCCCGGCGAGGGTCACCCCGCTGATCGACGTGTAGTGCGTCGTCGTGTCCTCGTTGCCGTTGGACATCAGCACGTGGTTGCCGGACGGGTTCGCGTCCCAGCCGCGCCAGAACGGCGACCAGTTCGCCGGGTCGACCCGGTCGGCGCCGGTCTGGGCGATGGCGACCACCGGGTGAAAACGGTCGAGGGGTCCGCCGGTGTCGATCGTGTTCGCGACGAGCTCGGCGATGTCGAACGGGTCCTTGCGCTCGACGATCGTGATCGTCAGCCAGGCGCCGATGCCGTTGAGAAAGAAGGCGTCGAAGCCGTCGTCCATGCCGGCGACGATCGCGCCGACGATCGCGCCCTGCGAGTGGCCGCCGTACACGATGCGCTCGGTGTCCAGCGCCGGCGCGCCCTCGAGGCGGTCGACCCACTCGGTGAGCAGGCGGTGAAAATACACCGTGTCGATCGCCTGCTGCAGAAAGACCGTCCGCCCGGACTCGGGGTTGAAGTAGTTGAACGTCGACAGGGTCTCGTCGGACCCGGGGGTCGCGCGGTCGTCGTGAAACTGCGGCTGGAAGTTCGCGACCGCGAAGCCGCGGGCCAGCGCCTCCAGGAAGGGCGGGTCGCCGATGTGGCTGTACCGCCCGGCGCCGGTGCCATCGATCCACACGAGGATCGGGAAGGGCCCCTCGATCGTCGTCGGCCAGGCGAGCGAGAAGGGCACGTCCTCGTACCGCTGCACCTCGGGCACGCCGTCGGTGAACACGAGCCCGCCGCCGTCGCCATCGTTGGCGTACGGCGACGTGCCGCGCTGGTAGATCGGCGTGCGGTACTGCCCCTCCCAGAAGTCGTACCCCGCGGCGGACCGCTCGTCGTTGCGCGCGAACGAGAGCACCTCGGCGGCGTTCACCGCGTCGCTGCGCACGTGGTCGCGCAGCACGAGCGCCTCGGCCCGCGGGTCCTGCGTGGTGAACACGGTGCCGCCGGCGATCACCCCCTCGGCGAGCCCGAGCTGGCCGAAGCAGTCGCGCAGGGGGGCGAAGCTGTCGTTGACCGTCGGGTCCTCGATCGTGCCCGCCAGCGCCCGCCGCATCACGGCGTTCTGGGCGAGGGCGTACCCGCTCTCGTTGCCGAGGGTGCGCAGCAGCAGCAGGGCATACGGCTGGCCGGGATCGAGGGGGAACCCGACGACCGGCGACGCCCGCAGCACGCGGTTCGCCGTGTAGTTGTCGCCCTCGCTGACGTAGGACAGCTCGACGGGCACGCGCTCGCCGCAGCGCCCCTCACCGAGGTGCACGAGCTGCACGGCGCCGGTCACGTCGAGGGTGTCGATCGGCTCGGGCCAGGTGATGTCGACGAGGTCCGTGCCGAACCCGACGAACACGACCGGCAGGGTCGAGAACCCACGCACCTCGTTCTCGATCACCGTCTGGTACGTCTGGATGAACGGCACGTCGGTGTTCGGGAAGTTCGACAGGTCGACCGTCCCGTCCGCCGTCAGGCGTGCATCGCTCGGCCACGGCGCGTCGTAGAAGTTCGTGCCGCCGAAGGTCATGCGGACGTTCACCGCCTCGAGGGTGTCGTCGATGACCGGGTCGTAGACCTCGCCCGGCCCCGCGTCGCCGCCCCCGACGTCCCCGGACACGCCCGCGTCGTCGTCGCCCCCGGACACCGAGAGGTCGTCGCACGCGTACGCGAGCAGGAGCGCGCCAAAGAGCACGGTCAGGCGGACCATCGAGAGCGAACGCATCGTCAAACCTCGGAACGTCGGGTCGGCGCAGCATGGCCGAGCCCCCGGGTCGGGTCAATCCGAGGGGCGGCGGCGGTGGACGCACACGGCGGGACGCGACACCATGGCCGCGCCCCCATCCCCCGCGACGCACATGATCTGGCTCTACCTCGTCATCGGACTCGTCGGCGTCGGCAGCTGGATCGCCACGTTCGTCCGCCGCCGGCAGATCGCCGAGCGTGCCGCCGAGCGCCGACGTCTCGTGGCGGCGCGGGACCCGGACCTTCGGGCGGCGCAGGTCGAGCAGGCCCGAGCGCTCGGGCGCAGCATCCAGGGCGACCAGGACCTCATGTCGCTGCTGCAGGGCATCAAGCGGCTGAACGCCGAGGGCGCCCTCGACGACGAGCGGGTGTCGCTGGCGCTGCTGCACGAGGTGGTGAACGAGGCCGACATCCTCGTGAACAGCGTGTTGTCGGTGCTGCAGAAGGTCGGCAGCGCCGAGTCGCTCGCGGCCCTGCGCGACCTGTCGGCCCGGGGCGACGTGCGGCCCGAGGTGAAGCGAGCGATCCAGCAGACCGTCCGCAAGATCGCCCGGCGCGAGGGCGGCCGGCTGGCGGTCGCGCCCGCCGCGGGGCCCGGCGCGCTGAGCGACTCCTGACGGCGCGCCGGACGCACGAGAATTTCGCCCGGGGCGATGAATACGCCCCGACGGTCGTGCGTCGAACGGGCCTCCCGCGCACGCGCGACGGCGACCGGATGACATCCGTGGTCGAGTCGCTATGGTGTCGAACACATCGAAGCCCCCTGCCTGCGAGGCTCCTCATGAATCGCCCGGTCCTTCTCGCCCTCCTCTTCGGCGCCCTCGTCTGCACCGCGTGCAGCGCGCCCCAGCCCACGTACGTGCGGGGCAGCGACCTGCCCGGCCTCGACGACCCGGCGATGAGCACGGGGCTCGACCGCCGCGACCTCGAAGAGTTGCTCGACGACAACATGTACAGCTTCTTCAACTCGCGGTTCTACGCCGGGGTCTCGACCCAGCGCGGCGAAGCCCCGACGGCGGCGATCATGCCGATGGAGAACTGGACCACCGAGCACATCGAGCCGCAGCTGCACGCGCTGATCGGCATGGTCGAGACGCAGCTCGTCGAGTCGGGCAACTTCCGCATGATCGCGAGCGAGCTGCGCGAGCAGATCCTCGAGGAGCTGAACCTGCAGCAGGGCGCCGAGTTCGATCAGGCCCGCGCCGCGTCGCTCGGTCGCCAGCTCGGCGTGCACTACTTCGTGACCGGCCGGGTCATCGACAACTCGGAGCGCACCGCCAACGCGCGCCGGGTGCAGTACTTCATGTTCATGCAGGCGATCAGCGTCGAGACCGGCGAGATCGTCTGGCAGAACGAGGCCGAGCTGACCAAGGGCCTCGTGCCGCTCTGATCCCCGGTCGTCCCGCCACTGGCCCCCACCGGTTCGGAGCCCCGCGTGCCCACGCCGCGCCCCATCGCCGCCCTGTTGATCGCGGCGCTCACCCTCGTGAGCGCGGCGTGCGGCGGATACAGCCAGCGCCTCGCCGAGGTGCGGATGGACGTGCAGACGGGCAACGTCGAGGGCGCGGTCGATCGGGTGACCGAGCTCGTACTCACCGGTGAGGCGGGCGAGAACCCCGAGGCGTTCGACCTGCCGCTGCTGCTGCTCGAGCGCGGGGCGCTGCAGCAGGCGCTGCAGCGGCATCGTGAGGCGGTCGCCGATTTCACGCAGGCCGACCCGATGCTCGAGACGCTCGACCTCAGCTCGGACGGCGTCGGCAACGCGGCGACGTACCTGTGGTCGGAGTCGAAGAGCCTGTACCGGCCGCCGGTGTACGAGAAGCTGATGGTCAACGCGATGGCGCTGTCGTCGTACCTGGCCCTCGGCGAGTACGGTTCGGCCCGCGTCGAGGCGCGGCGGATCGGCGTGCTCGTCGACTACTTCGAGACCACCGAGCTGGGCGACCACCCGATGCTCGGCGCGGCCGCCTACCTCGCCGGCCTGGCGATGGAGCTCGGCGGCGAGCGCGAGTCGGCGCTGCGGTTCTACATCGACGCCTACGCGCGCGCGGACGCCCCGGGGCTCGCCGAGGCGGTCGCCCGGCTCGGCATGCGCTCGACCCTGCGCGGCAACCCGCAGGTCGTGCGGGCCCGCGAGTCGCTGGGCCTCGAGGCCGACGACGACCCGCCCGAGGGCGCCGCCCAGGAGGCGGTGATCATCGCGTGGTCCGGGCTCGCCCCGCGGCGAGAGCCCCAGCGGTTCCCCATCGGCGCGGTGATCGCCTGGTACCGGGTGAACACGACCTACGTCATGACGGACGCCCAGCAGGCGTCGCTAAACCGCGCCGTGGCCGAGGACCTGCTGACGTGGATCAACTTCCCCGTGCTGGTGGTGACCCGCAACACGGTGGGCCGCATCTCGGTCGACGTCGACGGGCGCACGGTGGACGCGCCCCGGGTCGCCGACCTCGAGAGCTTCGCCATCGCCCAGTGGGAGCAGGACCGCCCGGGCATCGCGTTCGCCGCGATCACCCGCGCCCTGACCCGGATCGTCGCCCGCGAGGGCGTGCAGGCGATCGGCCGCGCGGCGGACTCGGGCAACGGCGTCGGGCAGGCGGTCGGCTTTCTCGCCGGGCTCGCGGCCCAGGGCGCGATGCAGGCCGCCGATCAGCCGGACACCCGCACGTGGACCTTCATGCCGGCGTACCTGCACGTGACCCGCGTGCCGGTGTCGGCGGGCACGCACACCCTGACCGTGCGCGGCGCCGGCAAGGGCGCGTGGGCCGGCCAGCAGGTGACGATCGACGTGCCCGAGGGCGGCGCCGGCGTGGCGACGGTTCGCTTTCTGCGGTGACCCGCGGGGTTGTCACGCCCCCCCGCGAGGGTTACGTGGCTCGCAGGCGCACCGCCGTGCACGCCCGCCGAGGACCATGAACACGACCGCCCCCCCGTTCGACGTCGAACGTGTCCGCAGCGACTTCCCCCAGCTGAAGCGGACGGTGTACGACGACCGCCCGCTCGTCTTTCTGGACTCCGCCGCGACGAGCCTGAAGCCGCAGCAGGTGATCGACCGGATCACTCGGTTCTACAGCCACGACTACGGCACCGTGCGCCGTGGCGTGTACCTGCTGAGTCAGGAAGCGACGGTGATGTACGAGGGCACCCGCGACCTCGCGGCGGGCTTTCTGAATGCGCCGTCCCGCGACGAGGTGATCTTCGTCCGTGGCGTGACCGAGGCGATGAACCTCATCGCGATCGGCTGGGGGCGGAAGTTCCTGCAGCCCGGCGACGAGATCCTGCTCACGCAGATGGAGCACCACTCCAACATCGTGCCCTGGCAGCTCGCCGCCGCCGCGACCGGCGCCACCGTGAAGGCCGTGCCGATCACCGACCGGGGCGAGATCGACCTCGAGGCGTTCGACGCGATGCTCACCGAGAAGGTGAAGCTCGTGTCCGTCGTGCACGTGTCCAACGGGCTCGGCACGATCAACCCGGTGAAGACGATCGCTGCGAAGGCGCACAGCGTCGGCGCGCTCTGCGTCGTCGACGGCGCCCAGGCCGCGCCGCACCTGCCGATCGACGTGCAGGACATCGGCTGCGATTTCTATGCGTGCAGCGGCCACAAGATGCTCGGGCCGACCGGCGCCGGGCTCCTGTGGGGGCGCGCCGAGCTGCTCGACGCGATGGATCCGTACCAGGGCGGCGGCGAGATGATCGACCGGGTGAGCTTCGACGGCTCGACCTGGGACGACGCCCCGCACAAGTTCGAAGCCGGCACGCCGGCGTTCGTGCAGGTCATCGCGCTGGGTACGGCCATCGAGTACCTGCAGGCGCTCGACCTGCGCGCGGTGGCCGCTCGCGACGCCGTGCTCGTCGACTACGCGACCGAGGCGATGCAGCAGGTGCCGGGCCTGTCGGTGATGGGCACGGCCCCCGAGAAGTCCGGGCTCGTCGCGTTCACGATCGACGGGGTCCACCCGTACGACGTGGGCACGCTGCTGGACCGCGATGGCATCTGCATCCGCGTCGGCCAGCACTGCGTGCAGCCGATCATGGACCGCTTCGGCGTGCCGGCGACGGCACGGGCGTCGTTCGGTGTCTACACTACCGAAGCCGAGATCGACGCCCTCGTGGCGAGCCTGCAGCTCGCTGTCGACATGCTCGCCTGATCTTCGGCGCCCCCCTCGACCTCTGCCTGTACCATGAGTGACATCAAGGCCCGCCAGGATGCGATCGTCGACGAGCTGTCGGCGATCTCGGACTGGCGCGAGCGGTACCGCCGCATCATCCGGATCGGCCGCGACATGCCCGAAATGCCCGAGGCGGATCGCGACGACGACCACCTCGTGAAGGGGTGCCAGAGCCGGGTCTGGCTGCACGCCGACCTCGAGGGCGACCGCGTCCGGTTTCGCGGGTTCAGCGACACGTCGATCGTGAACGGGCTCGTCGCCATGCTCATCCGCGTGTTCGACGACAGCACCCCCGCCGACATCCTCGCCGCGGACGGGTCGTTTCTCGACCGGATCGGCATCCACGAGAACCTGTCGCAGAACCGCGCGAACGGGCTGGCGGCGATGATCAAGCAGATCAAGGCGTACGGCATCGGGTACCAGCACCTGCTGTCGATGCAGGGCCGATGACCGGCGGCGCCGACCCGGCGACGATCGCGCTGTGGGTCCTCGGCGGGCTCGTCGCGCTGCACGTCCTGGTCGTGGTGATCGGCGCGATCGCCATCATGTGGCCGAACCCGTTTCAGCTGCTGCGTTCGTCGCGGCACCCGGAGCAGTTCGGCCTCAAGGCCCAGCGCATGCGCCTGCGGGACGGCTCGGCGGCGTGGTTCATCCCGCACCCGGACGCGCGGCCCGTCGTGGTGCTCTGCCACGGGCGATCCCGCGACAAGGGCTGGATGCTGCCGCTGGTCGAGCGCCTCGCGGTGGACGCGCACGTGCTGGTGTTCGACTTCCCCGCGCACGGCGACAACCCGTGGGCGCGCACGTCGCTGGGGCTGCGGGAGGCGGATACGGTCGACGCTGCGCTCGACTGGTGCATCGCCAGCGGGTTCGACGACCTCATCGTCGTGGGCACGTCGATGGGCGGCGCCGCGGCGATCCGGGCGCTGGGCCAGCAGCCGCGCCCGCAGGTGCGGGGGCTGGTGACCGACGGCACGTTCGACGCGCTGACGACGGTGTTCGACAACGTCGCCGGCTACGTCGCGGCGCCGCGGTATCTGGTGAACCTGGTGCAGATGGTGGGCGGACGCGCCGCCGGGTTCGACGTCACCGAGGTGCGCCCGATCGACCAGGCTCCGGGCCTCGCGATGCCCGCGGTGTTCTTGCACGGCGACCGCGATCCGCTGGTGCCGACCGCGTGCTGCGAACGCCTCGCCGCCGCTGCACCGATGGGCACGTGCCACGTGTACCCCGGCGGCCACGACCAGCCGAGCAACCCCGCGATGCAGGCTGCGTTGCTGGCCGCCATCGCGTCGTTCGAACGCCGCGCCGCTGTCGCTGTGGCGTAGGGGCGCCGCCCCTACGTCCGCGTCGTCGCTCAGGGGCGGCGCCCCGCGCCGCCCGACGATGGCGACTGCGCGAAACGTAGGCGGCGCAGGGCGCCGCCCCTGAGGGCGATGGCGCACGACGGGGCGGCGCGAACCACCCCCCAACGACGAGAACGTAGGCTCAGGGGCGGCGCCCCGCGCCGCCCGACGCGCACGACGGCGGCGGCGCGAACCACCCACCAACGGCGCCAACCGCACCCATCAGGGGCGACGCCATGCGTCGCCCGCTGCCCCGCGTCACATCAGTAGATCGCGATGTAATCGATGTACGCGGTGCCCGCGTTCGGGTCGCCGGCGGCGTCGAGGAACCGGACGACCGGGTCGATGCGGATCGCTTCGATGTCGCCTTCCCACGCGAACCCGCGCGGACGGTCGTCGGGCAGCGCGAACGCCACCAGCGCGTAGTCCAGCAGGAACACGTCGTCCTCGTCGACCGAACGGGCCACGTCGATCTCACCGAAGTTGTTGTCCCAGAACAGCGACACCGTCTCGTTGCGGTAGTCGCGGCCCGTCCGCAGGCGCACCTCGATGCGCGAGAAGCGCGTCGCGTCGACCGGCTGGGGGAAGGTGTACTCGAGGTGCGGGTCCGTGCTCGCGACCGGGACCGTCAGGTTGTAGATGCCACCCGCCACGGTCACCGTCGGGGTGAGCTCGAAGTCGTCCGCGACCCAGCCTTCCTGGTCGCCGGGGTTGTCGAAGCGCCACTCGAACCGGTCGTTGCCGGTCACCGTCCACTCCGTCAGCGTCGCCGCCGCCTGCAGCGTCGCGCGCAGGCGAATCACCGGGTACAGGGCGGGGTCGACGTCCCACATGTGGATCGTGTTCTCGTCGAAGCCCGCGGCGTTGCCGGGCAGCACGGCCTCGGGCAGCAGCGCACCCTCGGCATCGAGCACCTGGATCGTCACGTCGCCGGTGCCCTTCCACTGCACGCGCTCCCAGAAGGTCGCGTCGTCGTCGAAGGCGGTGAACGAGATGGGCGTCGACGTCATCGTCGACTCCCCACCCGACGTGTACGAGAGCGTCACGCGGAAGTCGTCACAGCCGGTGCCGCAGTACCGGTAGTAGACGGCGCTCGACGGATCCACGGTCACCGTGATCGTCCCGTCGTTCGCGATGTCCTGAATGTTCGACAGCGTGAACGTGCCGTACGTGTCACGACAGTCGTACCGCGGCCACCAGTTCGTCGTGATCGTCCGACCGTCGGCGCTGAGGATGTCGATGTCCTCACCCGAACTGGCGAACTCGCCGCACGCAACCAGCTGCACCTGACCGTTGCCGGGCAGGGCCGTGGGCAGACCCGTGAACGTGAAGTTCATCGGCGTGCCCGAGCCGGGCATCCGCGACGGTCCGAGGGTCCGCGAGAACGCCGACGTCGTCGAAGCGACCGAGCCGGCGAGGGCCGTGCCGCTGACCACCAGGTTGGGGCTGTTCGTGTTCTGACCGAACTGCACGTTGCCGGTCTGGCGCCAGATCGTGCCCTGCGGGATGTCATCGTCGATCACCACGCTCCAGGTCTCCGACCACTCCGTCCAGCGGAAGTTCGAGTTGTCCTTCGCGCGGACGCGCCAGTAGTAGATGCCCGGCGCGAGGTCCGCCGGCGGGGTCCACCGGGTGTCCGTGCTCTCGGGGATCGTGTTCGGCTCGGTGAACGTCGGCTCGGTGTCGTACTCCATCACGTAGTAGACCGTGTCGAAGTCCGCATCGAAGGTCCGCCACTCGAACGTCGGGGTCGTGTCGGTCGTCGCGGTGTTGTTCCACGGCGCGACGAGGTCCGGCGTCGACGGCTCGGTGTTCCAGTCCGGAAGATCGATGTCGTCGATCCACACCTCGTTGCGCGCCGGGCGGGTGCCGTCGACGTACGTCGAGCGGTAGTACTCCCAGCGGAACACGCGGTTCGGGCCACCCGGGTCCGTCGCCTCGACGGGGAAGGTGTACCGCTGCCACGGACGCACGCCGCTGATCTCCTGGAAGAGCACGCCGTCGATGTAGAAGCGCAGCACGAAGTCATCGTCCTCGACGAGCGCCGGGTCGGCGCCCTCTTCGGTGTTCAGGCGCGCCCAGTACGAGATCGTCGTGTCTTCACGGACGCTGAGGTCGAGCTCGATGGCCGTCGTCTGCGTCGCCGCGTGGAACACGTCCGTGCGCATGCAGAAGTCACCGCCGTGGCAGTTCGCCGCGTCGTCCTCGATCGTCCACGGCGTCGCGCCCGAGATCGAGTAGTCGAACTGCGAGAAGTCGCCGGTCTCGAAGTCCTCGTTGATCTCGAAGCTCGGCGTCGCGTCGATGCACGTGTCGGTCTCGATGAAGTCGCAGATGCCCGACTCGCAGTCGTCGGCGACCGTGCAGGGCTCGCCGAGCGGGCACGGCTCACAGATCGGGCCGCCGCAGTCGACGCCGGTCTCGCTGCCATTGCTCACCTCGTCGGCGCAGGTCGGGGTCTCGGGCGACACGCAGGTGTCGGTGTTGCCGATGTCGCAGCTGCCCGACACGCAGTCGGTGTTCACGACACACTCGCGGCCGTTGAAGCACGCGTCGCAGACCGGTCCGCCGCAGTCGACGTCGGTCTCGGCGCCGTTCGACAGGCCGTCTTCGCAGCTCGGGGGCTCGCAGACGCCGCCGACGCACACGCCCGAGGCGCAGTCGACGTTCGCCACGCAGCGGTCGCCGAGCAGGCAGGCGTCGCAGGTCGCGCCGCCGCAGTCGACGTCGGTCTCGCTGCCGTTCTGGGTGCCGTCCGAGCAGCTCGCCGGCACACACACGCCGGTGTCGCAGCTCAGCGACTCGCAGTCGCCGTCGAGCAGGCAGCCCTCGCCGTCGGCGCAGGCGTCGCAGTCCGGGCCACCGCAGTCGGTGTCGGTCTCTTCGCCGTTCTCGTCGCCGTCGTCGCAGGTCGCGTCGACGCAGAAGCCGGCGTCGCAGATGCCGGACGCGCAGTCGCCGACGACCTCGCAGCGGCGACCGGTCGCGCAGGGGTCACAGGCGCCACCGCAGTCCACGTCGGTCTCGCTGCCGTTCTGGCGGCCGTCGTCGCAGAGCGCCGGCTGGCAGATGTCGTCGGTGCAGATGCCCGAGAGGCAGTCGCCGGGGGTCAGGCAGCCGTCGCCCTCGCCGCAGGCCGAGCAGTCCGGGCCGCCGCAGTCGACGTCCGTCTCACGGCCGTTGCGCACGCGGTCGTCGCAGGCGCCCGCCTGGCAGAAGCCGGCGTCGCAGACGCCGGAGGCGCAGTCGCCCTCGTCGAGGCAGCGGCCACCGACGGCGCAGCGCGCGCAGGCGTCGCCGCCGCAGTCCACGTCGGTCTCGGTGCCGTTGCGCAGCTCGTCGAAGCAGCTCGGCGCGGCGCAGGCGCCGCCGAAGCACACGCCGGACGTGCAGTCCGACGCGACGTCGCAGAGGTCGCCGGTGGCGCAGGGGCCACAGTCGTCGCCGCCGCAGTCCACGTCGGTCTCGGTGCCGTTGCGCACGAGGTCGTCGCAGCCGGGCTCGGTGCAGATGCCCTCGGCGCACACCGTCGAGATGCAGTCCGCGCCGATCTCGCAGTCGCGACCGGTGACACACGGGTCGCAGCTGCCGCCGCAGTCGACGTCCGTCTCGTCGCCGTTCTGCACGCGGTCCTCACAGGACGGCGCCACGCAGACGCCGGCGGTGCAGATGTTCGACTCGCAGTCGGCGCGCACCACGCAGTCCTGGCCGACGGCGCAGGCGTCGCAGGTCGGGCCGCCGCAGTCGATGTCCGACTCGAGGCCGTTCTGCACGCGGTCCATGCAGCTCGGCGCCTGGCAGCGGCCGCCGCCGCAGTACCCGCTCACGCAGTCGATGTTGCCGTCGCAGAGGGCGCCGTCGTCGCACGCGCCGCAGCTGCCGCCGCAGTCGACGTCCGTCTCGTCGCCGTTGCGGCGGCCGTCGTCGCAGGTGCCGGCCTGGCAGACGCCGGCCACGCAGGTGCCGCTGACGCAGTCGTCACCGATCGCGCAGCGGCCGCCGGTCGGGCAGCTCGGGCACGCCCCACCGCAGTCGGTGTCGGTCTCGAGGCCGTTGCGGATGCGGTCGATGCAGCTCGGGGGCTGGCAGACACCGCCGCCGCAGACGCCGTCGGCGCAGTCGCCGCCTTCGCTGCAGCCTTCGCCTTCTTCACAGGGGTCGCAGTCGCCGCCGCAGTCGACGTCGGTCTCGTCGCCGTTCTCGACGCCGTCGTCGCAGGACGCGCGGCGGCAGAGGCCGTCGATGCAGGCGCCGGTGGTGCAGTCCACGCCGCTGTCGCAGCCCTGACCGACGCCACACAGGTCACAGATCGGGCCGCCGCAGTCGATGCCGGTCTCGTCGGCGTTGCGCACGCCGTCGCCGCAGCTCGCCGCCTGGCAGACGCCGCGCAGGCAGACGCCGGACTCGCAGTCGCCGTCGGCGCCGCAGTCCTCGCCGGTGCCGCAGACGTCGCACAGGTCGCCACCGCAGTCGGTGTCGGTCTCGTCGCCGTTCAGCACGCCGTCGTCGCAGGTCGCGGTCTGGCAGATGCCGTCGTCACAAACGAGCGAGCCGCAGTCGTCGCCGGTGGTGCAGACGCCGCCGTCGTCGCAGGGCGCGCAGCTGCCGCCGCAGTCCATGTCGGTCTCGTCGCCGTTCAGCACGCCGTCCACGCACGACGGGGCCACACAGACCTCGTCATCACAGACCTCGCTGAGGCAGTCGATCCCCTCAGCGCAGGCGTCGCCGTCGTCGCAAGGGTCGCAGGCGTCGCCGCCACAGTCGACGTCGGTCTCGTTGCCGTTCTGGACGTCGTCGTCGCAGGTGCCGGCGAGGCAGACGCCGCCGTCGCACACGCCGTCGACACAGTCTTCGCCCACGTCACAGGCAGCGTCGACCGCACAGGGGTCACAGTCGCCGCCGCAGTCGACGTCGGTCTCGAGCCCGTTCTGCTCGCCGTCGTCACAGGTCGGCACGGTCTCGGCGACGCAGATCGCCTCTTCGCCGGAGTCGTCGCAGAGCTCGTCCTCGTCGGCGCAGTCCTCGCCGACGCCCCACTCGAGGCAGCCGGCGTCGCTGGTCAGGCAGACCTCGCGGACGGTGCCGTCGCAGCGCGACGCGCCCTCGATGTCGCAGGTGTCCGAGCAGCCGGCGTCGGTGCCGGTGTCTTCACCCGCGTCTTCGCCGGTGTCGCCGCCGGTGTCTTCGCCGCCGGTGTCCTCGCCGCCGCCGTCCGTCGTCGCGTCGGCGCCGGTGTCTTCACCGCCGCCGTCCGTCGCGGTGTCCGCGCCGGTGTCGTTGCCCCCGGTGTCGACCGGGTTCGCGCCCGTGTCGGAGTCCGTGGACGGCGTCTCGCCACCACCACCACAGGCGGCGAGGAACGCGAGCGCGATCGCGAGTGCGCCGAAGCGCGAAACCCTGGAACGGCTGATGTGCATAATGAACCCGTACGAGGCTGGCGAGACGCCAGACGGCGAACACGTACTGTCGGCAGCGGCCGACAACGCCCGATAAAATGGGGAGACCCGCATCGGTTTGTAGCGGGGGGCACCACCCCGGTCAATGCGAAGTCGATGGTTGATCTGTCGCTGAATTCGGCCCGATCCGGCGCCATTCGGACCGGGGACGTCGACGACGTCGTGCTCGCTTCGACGTCCGCCTCGCGAGGGCGCGCGCGGCCCCTGCGACATCGTGCCGCAGGGGGCCCGAGGCCGCTGCCGCGCACGTCACCGCCCCGTCACCGGCCCAGGTGCCACGCCCAGCCCAGGTGGATGCCCGGCACCACCACGACGCGATCCTCGATCGCCTGCACGGCGAGCCGTGCGCCGAACCGGGTGCGCGCCCGATCGCCCGCCCGTCCGAGGGTCACACCGAGCGACCCACGGACGCCGTCGGGGCCCGGGCGCAGCAGGGTCGCGGCGGACGCGCCGAGGTCGAGGTGAACGACCTGCCAGTCGCGGACGCGCACCTCGAACCCGCCGCCGACGAAGGGCACGACGTCCGCCGGTCGGACGCCCGGGATGGTGACGCCGGCCTCGGCGCCCACGGCGAACCCGGGGCCGATCGCGAGGCCCTGGAAGGTGCGCGCGAGGTCGGGCAGGCCGAGCTCGAGGTCCGACCGCCAGCCGATCCCGCCCTGCGTCGTGTCGTCGAGCGCGCCGTCGCCGAAGGCGCCCGCCGCGCTCGACTGCGCCTGCGCGGGCGTCGCCGAGACGAGCCCGGCCAGGCCGGCGGCGAGGGCGATGACGGTGGCACGAGCGAGGCGCATGAGGACCCGGGGCGGTCGACGTCCCGGGCAGAGTCGGCGGTGCCGGGCGGCGGCGTCAACGACCCCGTTCGCACCACGGCCTTCGTGCGTGCTCGGCTTGCTGGCGAGCACGGACCCACCTACGCTCGACAGACGCCCCGAAGTCGGACCCGACGGGGCGAACGAACCGAACGCTGTGGAGCCCTCATGCGCCGCTCAATCGTCGCGCTCTCGTGCGCTGCGTCCCTCGTCGTCGCCGCAGGCTGCGGATCCGATGCTGGATCTGCGGGGGAATTCGACTTCCCCGACGACACCCTCGACGGGTTCTCGGACGACGCCGGCGCCGACGACACCGGCGCCGACGACACGGGGGGCGACACGACGGGCGAAGACACCGGCAGCGACGCCTCGGCCGACGCGACCCCCGACACCCTGGACACCGGATCCACCGGCGAGCCGGGCGATCCGTGCATCGAAGACGCGGACTGCGTGACCTTCCTCTGCGTGTACCTCGACGCCGCGCTCGACGAGGGCTTCTGCTCGTCCCCGTGCCGCGACGCCGACGACTGCGACGAGGGCTCGTCGTGCGTGCTGCTGACGTCCGAAGGCGACGGCGACCGCGTCTGCGTGCCCGACGACCTGTGCGTCGACGGGGACGGCGACGGCTGGGGCATCGGGCCGTCGTGCCTCGGCCGGGACTGCGACGACGAGAGCGGGGACGTGAACCCGGCCGCCGACGAAGCCTGCAACGGCGTCGACGACGACTGCGACGACGAGGTCGACGAGAGCATCGTCGGCGAAGGGGTCGACTGCGAGACCGGGTTCCTCGGCGTGTGCGGCGCCGGCGTCCGGGTCTGCGACGACGGGCTCTTCGAGTGCGAGGCCCGCTCGGCGCCGGGCACCGAGACCTGCAACGACCTCGACGACGACTGCGACGGAGTCATCGACGAGGGCGAAGACGACGGTCCGCTGACGCAGGCCTGCTACGACGGGCCCGAAGAGACCCGCGGCATGGGCGTGTGCACCGACGGCGTGCGCACCTGCGATCGCGGCGACTACTCGAGCTGCGCCGGGCAGGTGCTGCCGACCGACGAGATCTGCAACGGCGAGGACGACGACTGCGACGGCATCGTCGACGAGGACGCCACCGACGTGCGGACCTGGTACACCGACAGCGACGGCGACGGGTACGGCGCGCCGGGCACCGAAGCGGTGGCCTGCACGCCGGCGGACGATCAGGTCGACAACGACGACGACTGCAACGACGACCTCACCGACGTGAACCCCGGCGTGGACGAGGTCTGCGACGGCGTCGACAACGACTGCGACCTCGCGGTCGACGAGCCCGACGCGGCAGACGCCCTCACCTGGTACCAGGACCTCGACGGGGACGGCTTCGGCGACCCGCTTCGCTCGCAGCTCGCCTGTAACGACCCCGGCGACACCTGGGTCCGCGACGACACGGACTGCGACGACGCCCTCGACACGGTGAACCCGGACGCCGACGAGGTCTGCAACGGGCGCGACGACAACTGCGACCGCGCGATCGACGAGGACACCGCCGTCGACGCCCCGACCTTCTATGCCGACGACGACGGCGACGGGTTCGGGCGCGACGACGACACCCGCAACGCCTGCGAGCGGCCCCTCGGGTACGCCGATCGCGCCGGAGACTGCGACGACGACTCGTTCGCCGTGAACCCCTCGCGGGTCGAGATCTGCAACGGCGTCGACGACGACTGCGTCAACGGCATCGACGGCGCCGACGCCATCGACGCGTCGGTGTTCTATGCCGACGACGACGAGGACACCTGGGGTGACCCGACCACATCGACCCGCGCGTGCACGACGCCGGACGGCTACGTCGCTCGCGCCAGCGACTGCGACGACACCCGCCCCGAGGTGAACCCGGACGGCACCGAGGTGTGCAACGGGCGCGACGACGACTGCGACCGCAGCATCGACGAGTCCGCGACGGACGCCACGGTGTGGTACCGCGACCGCGACGAAGACACGTGGGGCAACGCCGACGTCACCGAGCGCGCGTGCGCGGCGCCGGACGGGTACATCGCCCGCGCCGGCGACTGCGACGACGGCAACGACGACCGGTTCCCCTTCAACCCCGAGGTCTGCGACGGGATCGACAACGACTGCGACACCGCCGTCGACGAAGAAGTGCTCACGACCTTCTATCTCGACGCCGACCGCGACACCTGGGGCGTCGACGGCGAGACCGTCGAGGCGTGCACCCGGCCGACCGGATTCGCCGTCCGCGGCGGGGACTGCAACGACAGCAGCGACGTCGCGTACCCCGGCGCCACCGAGGTCTGCGACGAGATCGACAACGACTGCGACCGCAGCACCGACGAGGGCGTGCAGACGACGTACTACCTCGATGGCGACGGCGACACGTGGGGGCGCGACGACCGCACGACCCTCGCCTGCTCGCAGCCCGGCGGGTACGTCGGACGCGGTGGCGACTGCAACGACAGCACGAACCGCGCGTACCCCGGCGCCACCGAGGTCTGCGACGAGATCGACAACGACTGCGACCGCAGCACCGACGAGGGCGTGCAGACGACGTACTTCCGCGACGCCGACGGAGACCGGTACGGCAACCCGTCGGCGTCGACCCTCGCCTGCTCGGCGCCCGCCGGATACATCACCGACAACCGCGACTGCGACGACAGCCGCGCGACGACGAACCCCGGCGCGGCCGAGGTGTGCAACGGGCGCAACGACGACTGCGACGGCAGCACCGACGAGAGCTGCCCGACGGGGCTGACGCTGTACAGCTACGACTACGGCCCGCAGTACGGCGGCAGCGGCGGCACCCAGTACCTCGACACCTGCCCGACCGGGTACGCGCTGGCCGGCATGAACCTGTGGACGGGGTCCGAGGTCGACGCCGTGCAGGCGTACTGCCGGCAGCTGACCCTGTCGACGAACACCGCGCCGGATCCGTACACGTACGATGTGACCGTCGGCACGGCGCGGACGCTCTCGAAGCGCGGCGGTGGCGGCGGCACGCTGCGCTCGGCGCGGTGCAACACCGGCGAGGTGGTGACGGGCATCTTCGGTCGCTCCGGCGCGCGCATCGACCAGCTCGGGTTCCGCTGCTCGCAGCTCGGCGTCAGCGGGGCGCCGGCGTCCGACGACGTGACCTTCTCGGGCGGCGCGTCGCGCGGCGGCTACGGCGGCGGCGGCGGCAGCTCGTTCACGTACAACTGCCCCGCCGGCGAGGTCGTCGTCGGCATCGGCGGTCGATACGGCAGCCGGGTCGACGCGTTCCGCGTCCGGTGCGGAGCGATCGACACGACGCCCTGATCCCGACGGTCAGAACCAGCGGGTGGCCACGGCGCTCGGGTAGCCTTCGGGCAGCTCGGGCGCCGCGCGCAGGCCGAACCAGCGGCGCTGGGCGGTGGCCGCGCGCTCGACGAGGTCCGGGCCCGGGCCCCCGTCGCAGCCGTCGTCGAGCACCGCGTGGGTGAGCGCCAGCACCGCCCGACGGCTCGCCGAGTCGCGACCCTCGAGCAGCGCGCAGGCCGAGAACATCGACGTCGCCGGCAGGGTGCCGGACGCGATCGTCGACGCGTACGCGCTCAGCTCGTTCGCGCCGCTCTCGCCAAGCCAGTCCGGGCAGCCGGTGCACGTCTGGGCGGCGATGAAGTCCGCCACGTGCTGGGCCTCGTGCACGACGATCGGGCGGGTCATCGCGGCGGTGAGGGCCCGCACCGCCGGGCGCAGGCCGGGCACCCGACGCAGCGCCGCGCTGGCTTCTTCGAGCCGATCCACCTCGTCGAAGGTCAGGTCCGGGCAGCCGCGTCCGCCGGCCGGCTGGGCGAAGGTGCGCCACTCGCGCAGGTCGGCGGCGGCGATGCCGCGCAGGGGGATCCGCGCCAGGCTGAACCGCGCGCCGCACCGGGCGACGCGCTCGTCGAGGGCGCGGGACACGTCGATGAGGGCGCGCCGGTGGGCCGCCGTGTCCTCGAGGATCTGCAGCGAACGGTCGTCGATCGTCGCGGCGATCTCGGCGCGAACGGCCTCGGCGAACGCGCGCTCGCGCTCGGTCAGGTCGCCGGTGGCGTCGGGGTCGAGCAGCGGCCAGATGTCGTTCGCAGCGGTGGCCGCGATGCGGTCGACGACGATGAACGCCATCTCGTCGCGGGCGTTCGCGTGGCCCATGTACGCCTCGACGACGTTGAGTCCGTCGACGCGGCTGGCGAAGCGCACCGGCACGTCGAGCGCGCCGACGGGCACGACGAAGTCGGCGGCGATCCAGTAGCTCAGCGCATAGAGCGACGCCGCCCGGGACTGCGGGTTCAGCGGCAGCTGCAGTGCCCAGGGGCGGCCGGCGTCAGCGAGCGCCTGGTTCCAGGCTGCGATGCCCTCGGACTCCGCGGCGAGGGCGTCGGCGATGGGCTGCGACGACCGGGCGGCGAAGAGGGCGTCGATCCGGTCGAGCAGATCGGGGCGCCCGGCGAGGGCCTCCCGCACGGCGGCGAGGTGGGCGTCCGCCTCGGGCCCGGGGGACTGGGACGCCACGAACGCCGCGGGCAGGAGCTCGGCATGCAGGGTCGCGAGGTCGACCCCGTCGAGGGTCGCGTCCTCTTCGGACCAGGGCGGCGGGTCGTCGTCCTCGGCGGCGACGAGCCACGCCCGCAGGCCCTCGCCCCCGACGACGGCGACGACGGCCAGCACGACCGCGCCGAGCACGCCGGCGACGATCCAGCGGGTGCGGCGCCCGGTGAAGTCCGTCGTGGCGTCATCGTCCGACGCCGTCACGTCTCGCGAGGGGTCAGTCGTCGCGTCCTCGTCGGACTCCGGCGCGTCGGACTCGACGGCGTCGGTTTCGAACGCACCGGCTTCGGCCTCGCCCATGTCGTCCGAACTTCTCTTCGACGGCGTACTCACGGCGCGGCCTCGCAGTCGACGGCCACGCCGGCCGCGCACGCCCGGCCCCGCAGGTCGTCGACCAGCTCGGCCGGCGCGTCGGGGCCGAGCCAGCGGCCGAACCGATGGCAGCTCGCTCCGTTGCCGAGGTTGCACGCGGTGACGAACCAGGGGGTCGCTGCCTCGAGCCCGTCGATCGGGCCGTCCCGTGCGACGAGGCGCTCGGCGAGCAGCCCGCAGGCGACGGCGTCGGCGCCCTCGCAGGCGGTCTCGAGCGCGGCGTGGGCGGTGTCGTCGAGCACGCCGTCGGTGGCCTGCAGCGCGACGACGGCCTCGAGCCGGCACGCGGTGACGTCGCCGGCGGCGCATCCGGCGGTGAACGCGGCGAGCGCGCCGTCGCGGTCCGCCGTTCGCTCGCGGGCCGAGCCGAGGGCGACGCAGGCCGGGCCATAGCCGTGGCTGCAGCCCTGTTCGAAGAGCGGGACGGCCCGGTGGTCGTCGAGCACCACACCGAGCAGCGCGCAGCCGAGGCCCGAGCCTTCGTCGCACGCACGAATCAGGAGCGCTTCGGCCTGCTCGGGGGCCGGCGGTGCCCCGTCGACCCGGCCGGCGGCGGCCCAGCCGAGGCCCGCGCAGGCCATCCCGACGCCGCGGGTGCAGGCGGGGCCGAGCCGCGCCGGGACCTGGCCACCGGCGGCGCCGCGGTCGAGCATCGCGACGAGCCACGCGCAGGACGCCTCGTCCCGCTGGGCGCATCCGAGCTGCAGCAGGGCGAGGCTCGACTCGATGCCGGCGGGGGTCCCGTCGATGGCGGCGGCCGCGGCACTGCGGCAGGCGGCCCCGTCGCCGGTCTCGCACGAGGTGTTCGCTTCGGTGGTCGACTCGGCGTCGAGCTGGCCGGCGAGCGACGTCAGCAGGCCGGGCACCGCGTCGGCGGTCGGCGACCAGGCGACGGCGGGGGCGTCCACGGGGGGCAGGTGATCGGCGATCGCCCAGGACGTCGGCGGCACGTCGAAGGTCGGTGTCGCACCGTCGGCGACCCGCGCTCCGGACCCGTCGCTGGACGCGGTCTCGGCGGCCTCGCTCGGCTCGGACGGGTCGGCGTCGGGGGTCTCGGCGTGCCGTGCGCGGCACCCGAAGAGGCCGACGACGAGCGCCATGAGGGCGACTGCGACGGCGCGCCGGGCGTGGGCCCGCGGCAGGGCGTCCGAAAAATCGTCGTGAGTGGTACGCATCGTGCCAGCCAGAGAGCGTTCAGGGTTGCACCACGGGTCGAGCCTGCGACCATGGCGACGCACCGGAGGATGCCATGCCCCTGCACGTCGATACCATCCCCACGCCGCTCGGGACGGCCACCGCCGCCGTCGACGACGCCGGCGCGCTCGCCCGCTTCGCGTTCACCGAGTCCGTGCACGACGTGCACGAATGGGCGCAGGCACAGGGTGCGGCCTCGATCGACGGGCCCGGGCGGGCGGCCCACGTCGCCGCCCAGGTGGCCGAGTGGTTCGACGGGCGACGGACGTCGTTCGACCTGCCGCTCGCCGCGCAGGGCACGGCGTTTCAGCACGCGGTCTGGGACGCGCTGTGCGCGATCCCGTTCGGCGAAGTGCGCACGTATGGCGACCTCGCGCGATCGCTCGGCCGCCCCGGGGCGGCGCGCGCGGTGGGCGGCGCGAACGGCCGCAACCCCATCGCGCTCATCGTGCCCTGCCACCGGGTCGTGTCGACGACCGGGCTCGGGGGCTACACCGGCGGGCTGGCGATCAAGCGCGCGCTGCTCGCGCACGAGGGCTCGATGCGGGTGGCGTGGCAGCCGAACGATGGCCAGCTGCCCCTCGTCCGCGACGCCGGGTGAGCGGCGTGTGCCTTGACCCCGAGGCATACGTCCGCAGGTTGGACCCCCGTCGCCCGGCGCGGCGACGACCTGACACCGTGCAATCGAGGATCCCGTGAGCGACGACACGACGTCCGGCAATGGCCCGACCGACCCGTTCGAGGGCCTGGCCGGCATGATGGGCAACATCCCCGGCGGCGAGTACTTCCTGCAGATGGTCCGCAACAACCCCGAGGTGCGGTCCGCGCTCGAGTCGATGGACCCGAACGACCCGAACTCCGCCGAGCAGGCCATGCGCGTGCTGCTCGGGGCCTTCGGGGTGTCTGGTCCGCAGGCCGAGATGATGATGGGGATGATGAAGAACGCGATGGAAGACCCGTCGCAGATGGCCGAGATGATGGGGGGCATGGGCGGCGCGCCCGGCGCCAACCCCTTCGGCGGCGCCAACCCCTTCGGCGGCGCCAACCCCTTCGGCGGCGGCCCGTCGCCCACAGCAACGCCGGATGCCCCGACGCCGAAGCCCGCGCCCGCCGCGAAGCCCGCCGCCGAGCCGGCGCCGACCGAGGCCCCGGCGCTGGCCGGTCCCCCGTGGGCCGGCGTCGCCGAGCGCGCGGCCGACCTCATCGCCGAGGGCAGCGAGCGCAGCGGGTTCAGCCTGCTGACCGAGACCCTCGACCACGAGCACACCTCGGCCTACGACCCGCGCGCCGAGCTCTTCGATGAGCTCACCGCCGTGCTCGAGGTCTTTGCCGCCGAGGCCCGCGCCGCCGGGCGCCAGATCCCGCTGCGGTTCGGCGACCTCTACGGGCGCCTCGCCATGCACTACGGCGCCAGCGAGCCGCGTCCCGACGCGAACCCCGCTTTCACCGAGTGGGCCGCCCGCATCGTCGAGGCCGCATCGCGCCCCGATCGCTCGTGATCGACCTCGACCCCGTCGCCGCGCGCAACGCGTTCTTCGGCATCGCTATGGCCGTCGGCGCCGTGCGCATGGTCTCGAAGTACCGCGCCCGCCGCGCCGAGAAGCAGTACGGCGACCGGCCGACGGACGCCCGCATCCGTGAAGAGGTCGCGAAGGGCCATCACCCGCGTGCCATCCGGATGTACCGGCAGCTGCACGGCGCCGGGCCCGACGAAGCGCGCGCGGCGATCGAGGCGATCGCCGCGGACGTCGACGCCTGATCGCCCGACGCCGGACCCTCACGCGAGGCTCATGAGGTCGGCGCGTCCAGGTCGTACACGTCGGTCGCGAACGCAACGCGACCGGAGTCCGACAGCCACGCCGTGCGATACTCGATGTGCACCGGCAGGGGCGTCGTCAGCGCGACGGCCTCGGTGCGGCCCGACGCGATGATCGCGTCGACCTCGGCGCGGACGTCCTCGACGCCGCGACCGGTGTCGTGGGCGATGAGCACCGCCGCGAGCCCCAGCGGATCCGCGACCCGCACGCAACCGCTCGACGCCGCCCGATCCGGGCGATCGAAGAGCTCCGGGTGGTTCGTGTCGTGCAGGTACACGGCGTGAGGGTTCGGGAAGAGGAATTTCGCCCGACCGAGGCTGTTGTGCGGCCCCGGGCGCTGGATCAGCTGGCCGCCGTACCACTCGTACCCCCGCGCCGGGTTCGCGTAGATCCGCCGCGCGATGCGAGGCGGCACGTACCAGATCGGGTTCAGCTCGATGCGCTCCATCGCATCGCTGAACAGCGGGGTGCGGTTGCGCCCGTTCTCGGTCGTCGCGCCGACCACTGCCCGCATACGCATCGCCTCGGATCCGTCGAGCACGACGCGCACCTCGTACGCCGCGACGTTCACGAGCACGGCGTCCGCGCCGGCGTCGTGCCGGGACCGCGCCGACCGCAGACGCTCCAGGTTGCGAGCGCTCGTATCGGCCCGGTCCGCCGCGGGGACGGCCATCGCGTCCAGCGTATCGCGGTCCAGCAGCCCCGTCGGTGCGAGCTGGTGGTGGGCCTGAAAGCGGGCGATCGCGTCCGACAGACCGGCGTCGATCGGGGCGGCGCCGCCGTGGCGGTCGTCCTCGATCGCCGGTACCGGGCCCTCGAACCAGTCGTCCGCGACGAGCCGCGCGCGCACCGCTGCCTGCCCCTCGAGGGTCGAGGCGGCCGCGGGGTCCGTCGGGTGCGACGGCCAGCCGCCACCATTGGCAACCGCCCGCAGGCGCGCCAGCTCGCGCACCAGCGCGGCGTAGTCCGGATCCACCGGCGCCAGCGCGACGAGCGCGGCGTCGACGGCGTCGACATCGCTCGACCGCAGCGCCGGATCGAGGGCGCCGCGCGTCGGGTCCATCGCGTCGGACCATGCGACAAGCGCCCGCGCGAGCTCGACCTCGACGTGCGCCCGGGCCGCCGCCCGCTCACCGTCGGTCATCTGTCGCGCGTCGAACCACGCACGCACGCGCAGGTCCTCAGCCGACGCCAGCCGCGCGGCGATGGCCACCTTCGCCGGGTCGGCCGCCGCGGGCGAATCGGGCAGCGACCGCGCGAGGGTCGACATCCAGTCGCGGCCTGCCATGTCGCGCAGCGCCGGCGGGCGGGCGATCACCGCGGCATCGAGGCGATCGATCGCCTCGGCGAGTGCCGGGGTCACGAAGGCCGATGCCTCGAGCCCATGAAAGGGCGCCGTCCGCAGCTCGGCGAGCAGCCGTGCGCCAACGGGGCTGAGCCCGGTCGCGCGGGTGAAGTGGCCATCGACCAGCTCGTCGGCCGTGAACCCCGACCGAGCGTCGAGGTGTGCCTCGACCACGGATCGGTCGACCCCCTGCGTCGGCGTGTCGCGGTCGATCGCGACCTCGATCAGGTCGGCAAGCACGGCACCGGACGGGCTCAGACTCGCGCTGGCCGTCGATGCACCGAGCAGCGAGGCGAGAGCAGCACCGAACACGAGCAGACGACGCCGAGGCATGGCGGTCTCCGGGGCGAGCGGCCGGGTCGCGCCAGGGCGCGATCGGCAGAGGGTCGAGGGCAGATTCGGCCGCGGCTTCCCTTCGCGGCTCCCATGCCTCTCTGACGAAAGGACCCCCTGATTCTATTCACCTTCTCGATCCGCCGACAGGGGCCCCGCCGTCCTGCCCCTGCCGTCACTGCGGCGCGAGGCCCGCCTCTCGGATCTGCTGCACCGCCGGGTGATCCGGGGCGAGGCGCACGAGGGTCCGCCACAGATCCTGCCGCACCGGCTCGGCGGCGGGCCCGTCGAACGTCGCGACCATGAACGCCAGCACATGCGCGCGGACCGAGCGCGGGTGGGCGTCGACGAGGCCGAAGATCTCGTCGCGCAGGGCGCCGGCGAGGTCCGGGTCCGCCGCCACCTGCCGCAGCGCATCCTGCAGCGCCGGCGCCTCGGCCCCCGGGCGCACGAAGCGGATCGCGGCGTGGGCGAGGTGCGGGTACGTCGCCCGCGGCACGTAGATCACCGCAGCCTCGGACCAGTACACCATCCACCAGTCCGGGTGGCCGGCGAGAAAGGTGAACGTCTCGCGGCCCGGCGTGTTGTCGGCGAGGACCCAGTCGCCGCCGGTCTCGAACCACAGCTCGGCGAAGTCCTGGATGTCGGTCTGGGCCTCGACGCATCGCAGAAAGAACGCCGACGGGTACACCATGTCGTTGCGCCCATCGATCAGCGTGCGAAACCGCGGCGCGCCGGCCCAGGTGACGTAGCCGCCGTACACGAAGGCGTTGTGCACGTTCGGTCCGAGCTCGTGCTCGTGCGCCCACGCCATCGCCTCGCTCGGGTACCGGTCCGGCTCGACACCGACCCCCGAGGGCTGGCCGGTGGTCGACACGGCGAGCGCCACCGCCGCGACCGTCGCCCCGGCGATCCACCCGGCCGCCCGGTCCCGCACCGCCGCGGCGTCGCGCAGTCGATCGGTGAGGTCGAGCACGAGGATCACCGCGGCGATGCCGCTGGCGTACGAGAGCCAGCGCATCGACGCGACGCCCTGCCAGGTGAAGAGCGCGAGTACGCCGAGGTGCCAGACGTCGAGCGGGCCCGGCGTGCCGGACCGGATCGCCTGCGCGATGCGCACGAGCACGACGCCCCAGGCGACGGCGACCAGCGCGGTGCCCACGGGCCAGACCTGCCACGCCAGCTCGGGGGTCAGCGGCAGCCACTCCGAGATGCGCCCGCGGTGGATCGCGTCGTGACTGACCGACAGCCCGCTGGTGTAGATGTCGAACCCGGACGCGTTGCAGGCACCGGCGAGGATGGCCGCGATCAGCACGCCTGCGAGCACTCCGACCACAGCGAGGCTCGGTGGGCGGCCGGCCGCCGGGGCGAGGCGCGGCACCCTGGCCATCGCCCAGGCGAGCCCGGCGGCGCCGACGAGACCGGCGAGCAGCACGATCCCGAGCATACCGCCGCGGTGCAGGTTCATCCACACGAACTGCAGCACCACGAGGGGCCATGCCGCCAGCAGCGTGGCCCGTGGGCCATCCCCCCAGACCCGACGCACACGCTCGATCGCCCCCAGCGCCAGGGGGAAGAGCCCCACCGTGAACACGAGCGGGCGGGGGATCAGCCGGTCCTGCACGGCGACCGCGAACGCGCAGACACCGATGGCGACCGCCAGCGCCGAGCGCCGGTCCCGGGGCGCGGCGAACCACAGCCCGAGCGCCGCGAGCGGCACCGCCAGGGCCCGCACGAGCCCGATGCCCAGGTGCCCGAGGCGGTCGTACGCGAGATAGAAGAGCACGTCGGCGACGACGTCCTTGTGCACGTACGGCGCACCCGCGAACGAGTACGAGAAGGTGTCCGTGGGCACCGTCGAACCCGAGGCGAGCGCCTCTCGCCCGATCGCGAGGTGCCACCAGGCATCCCAGCTCGACAGCAGCCGCACCCCGGTCACCGCCCCGAGGACGAGGGCGCAACCGACGAGGGCGATGCGCGCGGCTCGCGTCGAGGGCGTGCTCACGTGCGCCGACCCCGCCAGATGCGGGCGAGGTGCCCCAGCGCGATCGGGAAGTCGACCGCCCGCACCGCGGACCCCTCGACGTCGTCCCACTGCTCGAGCGGGTACTCGTACGTGACGGCTTCGAGGGCGCTCAGGCCGCCCTCGACCCGCAGGTCGGCGAGCCGGGCGAGCAGCTCGACGTCGAACGTCCAGCCGGTCTCGAACGGGTCACGCAGGGCCGCGTCGAGCAGCGGCGTCACGCGAAAGATCTTCGCCCCGCACTGGGTGTCGTACACCGGCATCCGCAGCACCATCGACGCGAACGTCGCGAACACGCGACCGCCGTAGTGGCGCAGCGGGTTGCGGGTGATGCGGCGACCGAGCAGTTGCACCCGCGAGCCGAGCACAATCTCGATCTCCGGCCGGCGATCGAGGATCGCGTTCAGCCGGGGGATCGCGTCGAGCGGCGTCGCGAGGTCCGCGTCCCAGTACCCGACCCGGGACGCGCCGGCGGCGATGGCCTGCTGCAGCCCCGCGCGCACCGCCCCCGCCTTGCCCATGTTGGCCGGCAACGACGTCGCGGTGATGCGATTCGGACGGGCGGCCGCGAGCTGCTGGATGACCGTCGCCGTGTCGTCCGTGCTGCCGTCGTCGACGAGGTGCAGCTGCACGTCGGGGACCGCGGCGCAGAACGCCACGAAGGCAGAGGCGTCCAGACGCTCGGCCTCGTTGTAGCAGGGCACGATGATGTCGACGGTCGCCATGCGGCCGGATCCGAGAGGGGGGGCTGCGATCATGCCGGTCCCGTGCCGGACCCGCAATCTTCGGGGTGCACACACCCCGCCCGACATGGGGGGCGAGGTCGCATGCGGGCAGATTCACACCGTTGTGGGTCAATTCGCCCACCTGGCACGGATCGGGCCCGATCCGAGGCCGAATCGGGGGGCCGATCGTGGCACGCCACTTGCTGATGTACCCCGGCAACAACGGCGCACCCGGTCCACAAGAACCGCGGCGCCACGACCCGAGCTCTGCCAGCACCGCACCCGAGGGGACGCCGTGAACATGCCGACCGATTCCGTGGATCTGTCCGTCCAGCCCGTCGAGATCGCCGAGAACACCTGGTGGGTGGGCAAGCGCCCCCCCGGCCAGATCTTCTATGCGAACCCGTACCTTCGCACCTTCCCCAACAACAACGGCCAGCCGTTCAACCTGATCCTGGATCCCGGCTCCAGCAGCGACTTCGCGGTCGTGCGCTCGAAGGTGGAGCGGGTCATCCGCAACGTGAACCGCCTCTCGGCGGTGTTCATCAACCACCAGGACCCCGACGTCGGCTCGTCCGTCGGGCTCCTGCTCGGTCGGTACACGCCGAACGCGCACGTCCTGTGCACCGAGGACACGTGGCGCCTCGTGCACTACTACAACATCCCGCGCGACCGCTTCGTGCCGCTGGAGCGGTTCCCGTCCGGGTTCCGCGTGCCGAGCGGCGAGAAGCTGCTGCCGGTGCCGAGCCCGTTCTGCCACTTCGTCGGCGCGTCGATGCTCTACGACCCGCAGACCCGCGTGCTCTTCACCGGCGACCTCTTCGGCAGCCTGACCGACAAGGACGCCGAGGGCCTGTACGCCGACGAGACGGACTGGGCCGGCATGCGGGCGTTCCACCAGATCTACATGCCGACGAACCGCGCGCTGAAGCACGCGATCGCGAACATCCGGGCGCTCGACCCTGCGCCGCTCATGATCGCGCCCCAGCACGGTCGCGTGATCCGCGGCGAGTGGGTCGCCGAGTTCATGCGCCGGGTGGAGTCCCTGCCCGTCGGCGTCGACATCCTCCAGGACCGCAACGCGAGCCCCGAGGAGCTGCAGGCCTGGACCACCGTGCTGCACCGGGTGCTCGACGCGGCCGCCGGGGTCCTCGGGCCCGGCGCGGACGCGATGCTCGTCGACGACCCGGACCTTCGGGACCACCTCGAGTTCGACGGCAACCGGATCAAGATCACCTCGCTGGGCCGCACCACCGTCGAGCGCGCCGTGCGCCTGCTCTGCGAGAAGACCCCCGAGGAGTACGCCAACCCGATCCGGTACGAGGCCGTCTTCGCCGCCGGCGAGCTCGACCTGCCCACGCCGCAGATCGACCTCGAAGAGGACGGCGGGCACCACGCGGACGTCGGCGCCTTCATGGGGCACGCCGACGCGTGATGCCTCGGGCCCAGGTCCGACCCCGATCGTGACCGCCCGCGTGCCCCTTCGGTGCGCGGGCGGTTCGCATTTCGTGGTCCCCTCGAAGCGCGCTGTGGATCCGCAACCGCCGCAATTTTGCGGGCCCTGGCCGGTTTCGGCATGGTCGATGGGATGATCGCAGCCTTCGAAGCGGCACTCGCCGAGATCGGATCGAGAGATCGCGCCCGCCTCGTGTGGTCGCGCGCCCGACGCATGGGCCGCCGCGCCCAGCTCAGCGTCGACCTCACCGACCCCGCGTCCCAGCGCACGCAGCGGTGGTTGCTCACCGTCCGCGGGCTGCTCGCGTACCGACTGGGGGACCGCCCGTCGCTGCCCGCCGGGCTCTACGACCGCTGCGCCCTCACCGAAGCGTGGCTCGACGCCCACGGCAGCCTCGTCCTCGACGGGCCCGCCGAGTGGGCCGACGCGGTCGAGCTCATCGTGCGCGACGTGCTCACCCCCCTCGAAGGCCTTCGCCAGGCGCGCTTTCACCGGGTGGCGCTGCAGTCCGGGTTCGGCGAGATCGCCACCGGCCCGGTGCCCCGCCTCGAGCGCGCCCGCAAGCGCCTCGCCGACATCGGCGTCGACGCCTCCGTGCGTGTCGATCGCCCCGCGCGTCTGGAACCCGAGGACCTCGTCGCCGTCGTGATGGACGACGGGTTCGTCATCGCCGAGTCGATTGAGCCGCGCCTTCGCGCCGACGTGATCTGGCCCGACGAGAACCAGAAGCTCGCATGGCATCGGGTCGACGAGTCCCGCGGCACGATGGTCGGTGCGATGTCCGACCAGGGCTGGCACGTGTACCTCGACCCGGATCCGCGCACCGGCATCGCAGGACCGCTGGGGGTCGGGTCCGACGACGTGGTCGACGCGCTGCTGTCGATGGGCCTCTTCGTCGACGCTCCGGCGACCCCGAGCGCCAGCGCCTGATCAGGCGTCGCCTTCGTCGGCACCGCCGCCATCGGCGTCGACCATCACGACGATCGCGCCCTCGTCGACGGTGTCCCCGACCGCGCACCGGATCTCGGCGACGGTGCCGGCGGCCGACGCGATGAGCCGGTGCTCCATCTTCATCGCCTCGACCACGGCGAGGGTCTGGCCGGCCTCGACCGCATCGCCCTCGGCGACCTCGATCGCGACGACCGTGCCCGGCATCGGCGCGACGGCGGCCCCCGCCGGCACGTCGGACACCACCTCGGGGAACCGGGGCGCCTCGACCACGGCGACGGTGCCGTCGAGGTCCTGCACGCCACCGTGCAACCCGTCCCGAACAACGCGCGACGTCCGCAGCACCCCGGCCGGATCAACCCACCGCAGCGTCTCGCCGTCGACCCGCACCACCCGCGCAGGCTCGGCGTCGCCAAACGGCTCGTCGTCGAACGCGGTCGCCACCGCCACGCCGTCCCCACCCAGCGGACGCCACGACACACGCACGGCGCGTCCAGCGACGTCCAGCGACAGGTGCGGATCCGGTCCGCGGTTGTTGCGGAACCCGGGGCGCACGGCCGGCGCGAGCCGGTGCCGCGCCCGCCGCTCGGCGAACGCCGTCAGCGCCCACGCGATGGCCGCGCGGCGCAGCGCGTCGTCCGCCGGGCCCGGGTCCCACGCCCCGTCCATCCGCGCGAACGGCACGTGATAGTCGCCGGTCTCGAACCCCGCGTCGGACAGCACCCCGAGCAGGTATCGCACGTTCGTGCGCACGCCGACCACGGACAGGCTGCGCAGGGCCCGGCGCATCCGCGCGAACGCGGTCGGCCGATCGGGCCCGTGCACGATCACCTTGGCGAGCATCGGGTCGTACCACGGGGTGACGACGCTGCCCGACTCGACGCCGGTGTCGACGCGCAGCCACGGCGCCGAGGGCACGTGCCAGTCGATCAGGCGCCCGGTCGACGGCAGGAAGTCGTTCGCCGGATCCTCCGCATACACGCGGCACTCGATCGCGTAGCCGTCCTGCGTGACGTCGTCCCACGTGAACCCGAGCGCCTCACCCGCGGCGATGCGGATCTGATCCGCGACGAGATCCCGGCCCGTGACACACTCGGTGACCGGGTGCTCGACCTGCAGCCGCGTGTTCACCTCGAGAAAGTAGTAGTTGAAGTCCTGGTCGACGATGAACTCGACGGTGCCTGCGTTCTCGTACCCGATGTGCTTCGCCAGCCGCACCGCCGCGGCGCCCATCTCGGCCCGCAGCTCGGGGCTGAGCAGGGGCGACGGCGACTCCTCGATCACCTTCTGGTACCGGCGCTGGATCGAGCACTCGCGCTCGCCGAGGTGGGTCACGTGACCGTACCGATCGCCGAGAATCTGGATCTCGACGTGCCGCGGGCCGCGGATGTACTTCTCGAGCAGCAGCGTGGTGTCGCCGAACGCAGACCCCGCCACGCGGCGCGCGCTCGCCACGGCGTCGGCCAGCGCTTCGGCGCTCTCGACGACCTGCATGCCCTTGCCGCCGCCGCCGGCGCTCGCCTTGATGAGCACCGGGTACCCGATGCGGTCCGCCTCTGCGGCGAGGCGTTCGTCGCTGCCGTCTTCGCCGTCGTACCCGGGCACCACCGGCACGCCGACCTCGACGGCGAGGGCCCGGGCGCGCTGCTTCGAGCCCATGACGTCGATCGCGTCGGGGGTCGGGCCGATGAACACCACCCCCGCCGCCTCGCAGGCGCGGGCGAAGTCGCCATTCTCGGCGAGGAACCCGTAGCCGGGGTGGATCGCGTCCGCCCCGGTCGACTGCGCCGCGCCGAGGATCGCGTCGACGTTCAGGTACGAGCGCGCGGCCTCGGCCGGCCCGATGCAGACGGCCAGATCGGCGTCGCGCACGTGCGGTGCGTCGGCGTCGGCCTCGCTGTACACCGCGACGGTGTCCAGGCCGAGGGCGCGGCAGGTCCGAAAGACGCGGCGGGCAATCTCGCCCCGGTTGGCGACGAGCACGCGGGTGATCGCAGTCATGACAGCCCCCGGGTCAGTGGCGGAAGACGCCGAACGAGGTGGTGCCCTCGACCGGCGCGTTGTGCACCGTCGACAGGCAGATGCCGAGGACGTCGCGTGTGTCTCGCGGATCGATGATGCCGTCGTCCCAGAGCCGGGCCGACGCGAACATCGCGTGGGATTGCTCGCCGATCTGATGCTCGATCATCATGCGCACGAGCTTGAGGTTGTCCTCGTCGACGGTCTCGCCCTTCTTCGCCGCCGCCTCGCGCTTGATGATCTCGAGCACGCCGGCGAGCTGGGGACCGCCCATCACGGCGATCCGGTGGTTCGGCCACGTGAAGAGGAACCGGGGCTGGTACGCCCGACCGCACATCGCGTAGTTGCCGGCGCCGTAGCTCGCGCCGGTCATGATCGTGATCGCCGGCACCGTGCTGTTCGACACCGCGTTGATCAGCTTCGCGCCGTTCTTGATGATGCCGTCCTGCTCGGCCTTCGTGCCGACCATGAAGCCGGTGATGTTCTGCAGAAAGATCAACGGCGTGTCGGTGCGGTTGCACAGGTCGATGAACTGGGCGCCCTTGTTCGCCGACTCCGAGAAGAGCGCGCCGTTGTTCGCGAGGATGCCCACGCGGTACCCGTGCACGTGCGCCCAGCCGCAGACGAGGGTCGAGCCGTACAGCGGCTTGAACTCGCTGAACCGCGAGTCGTCGATGAGGCGGGCGATGATCTCGCGAGCATCGAACGGCACCTTGATGTCGGCCGAGGCGATCGCGAGCAGGTCGTCGGCGTCATAGCGCGGCGGCACCACCGGCCGCTCGGGAGCGCGGTGCGCCTTCTCGGGCAGGTGGGCGACGATCTCACGGCCCAGTCGCAGGGCGTCGAGGTCGTCCTCGGCGAGGTAGTCGCTGACCCCCGACACCCGGCTGTGCATCTCGGCGCCGCCCAGCGTCTCGTGGTCCGCGTCCTCGCCGGTCGCCATCTTCACCAGCGGTGGGCCGGCCAGGTACACCTGCGCCTGCTCCTTCACCATCACCGTGTAGTCGCTCATCCCGGGGATGTACGCGCCGCCGGCGGTCGACGAGCCGAACACGAGGCAGACCGTCGGGCGCCGGGCCGCGGAGTGCCGGGTCAGGTCGCGAAACCCCTGCCCGCCGGGGACGAAGATCTTGTGCTGGTTCGGCAGGTCCGCACCGGCCGACTCGATCAGGTTGACCGTGATCAGCCGGTTCTGCGCCGCGACCTCGGCCATCCGCCGGGTCTTGGCGACGCCGAGCTCGCTCACCGCGCCGCCCTTCACCGTGGCGTCGCTGGCGGTGATGAGGCACTCGCGCCCGGACACGATGCCGACACCGGCGATGATGCTGGCGCCGGCGCGGTGGTCCTTCACGTCGTGGCCGGCGATCGGGCAGAGCTCGAGAAACCACGAGTCGCGGTCGAGCAGGCCCTCGACGCGCTCCCGCGGCAGCAGCTTGCCGCGATCCCGAAACCGCCGGACGTACTTCTCGCCACCGCCCGCGCGAGCCTTCGCCTGCGCGGCCGCGACCGCCTCGAGCACCTCGAGGTTGGCCGCCCGGTTCGCCGTGTGTTGCGCGTCCCCGGGGTCGATGCGCGACGGCAACACCGCCCACGCCTGCTCGGTCGACGGATCGACGGTCATGCGGCGGCTCCATCCGTGAGGCCGAGGTACGCGCGCACCTCGTCGGGGGTCATCGGCTCGCGACCCACCTCGCGGGCGATCCCGACGAGGGTCTCGACGAGCTGCCCGTTGCCGGTCGTGCGCTCGCCATCCGGCAGATAGAACGTGTCTTCGACGCCGACGCGCAGGTTGCCGCCCAGCTCGGCGGTGCGCCGGTGCATGGGCCAGACCTCCTGCCGGCCGATGGCGATCGTCTGCCACCGCGCGCCCTCGGGCAGTTCGTCGACGAGCAGCGGCAGCCAGTCGGGCTTGCACGGCATGCCGCTGGCGACGCCGCAGACGAGCGATACGCTGAACACCTCGGGCAGCAGCCCGCGGCGGGCGAACATGCCGACGCTGCGCACGATGCCGGTGTCGAAGCACTCGCACTCGGGCACCGTGCCGTGCGCCTTCATGACGTCGACCATCTTCTCGATCTTCTCGACCGGGTTCGCGAAGAGCAGCGGCGGCCACGCCCACTCGCCGTTGCGGCGCAGCTTCAGGTAGTTCAGCGACCCGGCGTTCAGCGCCGCCATCTCGGGGCGCACCCGCTCGAGGCAGCCGACCGGCCCGCTGATGTCGTCGCCCATCACCCCGGTGGTGAGGTTGAGCACGACCCCGGGGCAGGCGTCGGTGATCGCGTCGCAGATCGCCGCGGCGACGTCCGGGTCCCACGACGGCAGGTGGCCCAGCCCGGGCTCCTGCCGGCGAAAGTGGATGTGCATCACCGAGGCGCCGGCGTCGAACGCTTCGCGCGCCGACGCGGCCATCTGCTCGGGGGTCACGGGCACCGGGTGTTGCGCCGGGTTCGTCAGCACGCCGGTGAGCGAGCAGGTGACGACGACGCGATCAGGGGGCGTGGATGCTGCGGTCATGGCGGCCTCGAGGTCCGTTGCGTGCACAGAGTGAGCGGGCACTCCGTCCGTTGCACGCACGAAGTGAGCGCGCACTCACTTCGTGCGCCGCCAGTGTGCGACCGGCCCGTCCCGGGTGTCAACGTGATGCGGTCCGAGCCCCCCGGCGGGTCAGCCCGGACCGGACCGTCGCGCCTCGGCTTTCGTGCTCGCCGGCATCCCGCTGGCCGCCCCGCGCAGGCGCAGGGCGTTCGTGACGACGAACACGCTCGACAGGCTCATCGCGGCGCCGGCGAGCGTCGGATCGAGCAGCCAGCCCTCGTTGAGCGGATACAGCGCGCCGGCCGCGACCGGGATCAGCGCGACGTTGTATCCGAAGGCCCACACGAGGTTCCACCGGATGTTGCTCAGGGTGGCGGCCGACAGGGCGTGGGCGGTGGCGACCGCGCGTGGGTCGTCGCCCATGAGCACGACGTCCGCCGCCTCGATCGCGATGTCCGTGCCCGTACCGATCGCCACCCCGACGTCGGCGGTCGCCAGCGCCGGGGCGTCGTTCACACCGTCACCGACGAACGCCACGGACGCACCATCGCGCTGCATCGAGCGCACGACGTCGGCCTTCTCGTCGGGCCGCACCTCGGCGTGCACGCGCTCGATGCCGAGGGTCGCTGCGACCGCGCGGGCGGCGGGCGCGACGTCACCGCTGACCAGGGCGACGTCGAGGCCGCGCTCGCGCAGCAGCCGAACGGCGTCCGCCGCGCCGGGACGCAGGGCATCGCGGATGCCGAGCACGGCGACGATGCGCTCGTCGAAGGCGACGACGACCGGGGTCTCGCCCCGCTCTGCGACGGTGTCGGCGGTCGGCTTCGCCCGCGCCGGTTCGAGCCCCTCTTCGGCCAGCCACCGCAGGGTGCCGGCCCGCACGAGCACGTCGTCGACGCGACCGGTCACGCCCCCGCCCGCGGTCGCGCGAAAGCCGTCGACCGCACCGAGCGGCAGGCCGCGCGACTGCGCCGCGGCGACGATCGCCTGTGCCACCGGGTGCTCGGACCGCTGTTCGACCGCCGCCAGCCGCTGCAACACGTCGCCCTCGGACGCGTCGCCGAGGACAGCCACGGTCGCGACCTCGGGGGATCCGGTGGTCAGGGTACCGGTCTTGTCGAACGCCACGACCGTCGCGGACTGCAGGGTCTCGAGCGCATCCCCGCGCCGAAAGAGCACGCCGAGCTCGGCGCCCCGGGCGGTGCCGACCATGACGGACGTCGGCGTCGCGAGCCCCATCGCGCAGGGGCACGCGATGATGAGCACGGCGACCGCGTTGACGGTCGCGAGCCCGATGGACGGCGGTGGACCGAACGCCCACCACAGCCCGAAGGTCACCGCCGCGATGACCAGCACGATCGGCACGAAGACGGCAACGACGGCGTCGGCGAGGCGCTGGACGGGCGGGCGGCTGGACTGGGCCGCCTGCACGGTGCGGACGATGCCGGCGAGGACCGTGTCGCGCCCGACCGCCGTCGCGCGCACGTCGAGGGTCCCGTCGACGTTCGTCGTGCCTGCGGTGACCGGGTCGCCGGGCCCCCGCGCGGCGGGCAGCGGTTCGCCGGTCAGCACGGACTCGTCGACGTGGCTGTGACCATCGACAACGACGCCATCGACGGCGATCGCGTCGCCCGGGCGCACGACGAGCACGTCGTCGACCCGGACCCGCGCGAGGTCGACCTCGACCACGTCGTCGCCTCGGCGCACGCGGGCGGTCGGTGGCGCGAGCTCGAGCAGCTTCTCAACCGCGGCGCCCGCCTGACCGCGCGCGCGGGTCTCGAGCCACTTGCCGAGCAGCAGCAGCGAGATGACCACACCGCTGGCCTCGAAATACACGTGCGCCGCCCCATCGGGCAGCAAGCTCGGCGCGAACGTCGAGAGGGTCGAGTACGTGTACGCTGCGGTCGTACCGATCGCCACGAGGGTGTTCATGTCGGGCGAGCCGGACCGCGCGGCGGCCCAACCATGGCGGTAGTACCGCAGCCCCGGGCCGAACTGGATCGGGGTCGCCAGGGCAAAGAGGACGACGTGCAGCGCGGCATGGCCGATCGTGTCGTGCACGAGGTCCATCACCGCCGGCACCATCATCGGCACCATGCCAAGCACGAAGAGCGGGATGGCGAACACGCCGGCGATGATCAGGTCGCGGCGCAGCGCCCGCGCATCCTCGGCACGGGCGGCGGCCTCGGCGTCGGCGAGATCCTCGTCGGGGGGCAGGGTCGGATAGCCCGCCGCGTCGATCACGGCGCGCAGCCCGTCGACGTCGTTCATCGCAGGCAACCATGTGATCGTCGCCCGCTCGGTCGCGAGGTTCACATCGGCCGATACCACGCCCGGTGCCTTGCGCTGCAGCGCCCGCTCGACGCGCCGCACGCAGGCGGCGCACG
>Ga0209692_10000711_pt1 | contig 63771 bp, 50 predicted proteins | sample tdDd472_FD_187129 | JGI IMG/M metagenome (GOLD analysis project Ga0209692, IMG submission 187129) | Marine sediment microbial communities from the Atlantic coast under amendment with organic carbon and nitrate - tdDd47.2 (SPAdes)... | ecosystem: Environmental > Aquatic > Marine > Coastal >... | reverse complement strand
GGCACGGACACGCCCGAAACGCTTCTGGGCCAGCTCACCCTGGCCCTGGCCTACGGTCGGGACATCGCCCTGGACCTGGCAGTGGACCAGGCGACCGCCGACCGTATTTTCCGCCGCTGGGTGGGGCTGCTGTGGCAAAGCCGTCAGCCGCACCTGCTGGAGAATTTCGCGGACAACTGTGGTGTGGTGCTGGAAGTCTTCCCCTGGCTGCCGGATTTCCTCCAGGAGGAAACCCGGCGTATGCAGGGCTGAGGCGGGTCTAGCTTTTTTCGTCGATGAAGAAGCGGGTGCGCAGGTCGGTCACGTACTCGGCCAGGGCCGCTTCGATCTTCTCGGATTCCACCGCCTGGCGCAGGGTCTCCTTCAGTTCCTCGTAGGTGTAGCGGTGGCCGTCCACCCGTTCCCGCATGAGAAACACGTACCACCCGGCCGGTGTGAGAATGGGCTCGGTAATCTGGCCCACGTAGGCCGAGGCCAGCACTTCCTGGAACTGCTCGGAGAGGTCCGACAGGTTGAAGGTGCCGAGCCGTCCGCCGTTGGGGGCGGACGAGGGATCGGCGCTCACCTCGGACGCCACGGTGGCGAAATCCTCGCCGTCGAGCACGCGCTGTCGGGCGGCGTCGATCCGGGCCTTGGCGTCGTCCACATCGGCCTGGGTCACCTCGATGGGCAGAAAGATCTGGCTCAGGGCCCGCCGGCCGTCCTCCTGGATGGCATCCACCCGCAGGATATGCACGCCCCGGCTGCTGATCACGGGGTCGCTGATCACGCCCAGGGAGAGGTCGAAGACCGCCCGGTCCAGCACCTGGTCGAACAGGTCACCCCGGCCCACCACGCCCACGGTTCCGCCGCGCGACGCGTTGGGGCCCTTGCTGTACTCCACCGCCACGTCTTCGAAGGACCGGCCCGATTCCAGGGCGGCCGTGATGGCCGCCACGGCATCCTGCAGGTCGGAGCGGACTTCCGCCGCCGGCTGCACGGGCACCAGGATGTTGCTCAGGGTCACGCTGTCGGGTTCGGCCGGCATCTCGTCCAGATGGGCCATGTAGTACTCCCGGACCTCATTCTCCAGCACCTCGACCTTGGGGCGGATGAACTTGCCCACCACCAGGCGCAGGTACTGCTGATCCCGCAACTGACTGGACATGCGGGCCTTGTAGTCGCCCAGGGTCATGCCGCTGCGGGCCAGTTCCCGCTCCAGATTGTCCATGGACCCGAAGTGCTCCACGAACTGGTCGATCTTCTGCTGCACGCTCTCCTGGATGGCCTCGCTGTCCACGGTCATGTCGGACTGCTTGGCCGCCGCGATGATGAGCTTGCTCTCCACCAGGCGTTCCAGCATCTCGGCCCGGACTTCACTGGGTTCGGCGGTGATTTCCTCCCCCGCGTATTCCTTCTCCAGTCGGTACAGTTCCATCTCGCGTTCCAGGTCGCTCTGCAGGATGGCTTCCTCGTCCACGATGGCCACGATCCGGTCCACAAGGCGGGGCGAGTCCTGGGCCGCGGCCACGCCGACGATCCAGGTCAAGGCACAGGCCAGGGCCACCGTCACGAGGACGGCGGCCCGGGACCGGTGGTCGGTCAGAAACATGCGTTCAGTCATCAACTGCCTGTCTGATTGGCGCGGGGCACCAGGTTTTCGGGAACGACCACCTCGGTCAGTTCCTTGTAGGACGCCACCGAGGACAGCTGGTCCTCGTAAACGGTCACGCCGAATTCAGCGGTCCACTTGTCGAGAAGGGCCTGGAAAGCCGCTTCGCGGCGAATACCCTTGATCCGCTCGCCCACCTGGGACCGGACCTCATCCAACTCCATGTTGCGACCGGGGGTCTCCTTTTCGAAGATGATCACCGCGAACCGCCCGTCGGGCAGGGCCACCGGATCGCTGACCTGATCCCGCTCCAGGGAGAACATGGCCGTACTGATCACGTTGGTGGGATCCTCGGGCACGCCATCGACGCGGCCGGACTTGGACTTGTTGTCCTGGTCGGTGCCGTAATCGGTAAGGATCTGCTTCCACCGCTCGCCGCCCTCAATGGCGGCCTTGGCCTGGGCCGCGCTCTCGGCCGTGGCGCACAGGACCAGGCGTCCGGAACGGCTGGTCCGCTGCACGTATTCGTGGCCGTGTTCGGCCCAGAAGGCCGCCATGTCGTCGCGGCTCACGGTCTCTTCATATGTCACGACCTCGGAGAAGAGCTTGGTGACCATCATCTCCTCGATACGATCGTTCACCTTGGCATTGACCGCGGGGTCGTCATAGAACCCACGCTGCCGGGCCTGGTCGTCCATGAAGCCGCGTTCGAGTTCGTTGATGAGCTTCTGCCGCAGGCCGCCCATGAGCTCGCCCTTCTTGGGCCGCTGGAAAACGCTCATGTTGTCGAAGTGGGACTTGTAGTCACCCAGAGTGGCCGTCACGTGCTCGCCGTACAGGGTGTAGGAGTAGAAGGGGAGGTTCCAGTCCGCCGGGCTCACGTTCAGGGGCAGCAGGGTGTCCTTGGACCGGGGCTCACCCGTGGCGGGATCCATGAGACCCTCGTCGGGCAGCGCTTCGAAGCAGACCCACAGGGTACTCTCGTTGATCTCCAGGTTGTGGAGCTTGTGGACTTCCTTCTTGAAGTCGTTCCGGATGCGGTTGAGCTTGCGGCCGTAGGTCACGTCCAGGATGTTGGCCTTGGCCTCTTCCAGGGAGGGTTTCTGCCGCCCTTCCTTGATCTCTTCCACCCGCAGGACCCACCAGCCGTAGGTGGTGTTGACGATCTCGGTGACCTCGCCGGGGTCGGCGGCCCACACCACGTCCTGGAAGTCGGTGCCGTACTGGCCGAAGGGCACGTTGATGATGTAGCGGCCCTGGGGGTCCGCATCGCCGTCGTGATACTGGGCCACCACATCGTCCCAGTCGGCACCGCTGCGGGCCAGGTCGCGGGCCTTGGCGGCGTCGTCCTCGAAGTTGCAGATCACGTAGCGGCAGACCCGGGTGTATCCCATTTGGTCATAATACGCCTGGAGTTCCTCTTCGGAGATTTCGCGGGAGGGGCTGCCCACCACTTCGTCCCACAGGGCGGCGCCGGCCTCGTAGGCCAGCAGGGAGGCGTGGGCCGCGGACACCTGGGCGTCCTTATCGTACCCAAGCTGCAGGGCCTTCTGCCGCATCAGTTCCTTGTTGACGATGATCTGCAGGAAGGCTTCCTTGCCGGGCATCTCGCCCATATCCCGGGGTTGGCCCTGGTCGTCGATGGGCAGATCAGCGGGCTCAAGCTTGGCCAGCTTGCGCTCGTAGTAGTCGGATTTGATCTCGGTGTCGCCGACCTTGGCCAGAACGACCACAGGTTTGGCGTCCGCCGCGGTTTCCTTGTCCCCGCCACCACAACCCGCCAGCAGTCCCACCGCCAGCAGGGCCAGGCTCAGGGTCATCAGAATCCGGGTTTCCACCCTCACACCACGAAAAAGCAATCTGGACAACATTCCTACTCCTTGTCACGTAGCTCGGCGAGACGCTCGAGCATGACTTGGGCCACGGCCAGGACGTCCTCCCGGGCCGCGGGCACCTTCATGATAAATTGGTCTACGGCCTTGAATTGAAGGCCTTTGGGTCCGGACGCCATCAAACCCTGAATTATAACGGGTCCCGGTTCCTGACCGCCAGCAAAAAAGAAATCCAGGCCTGTGCGATGGGCACGGATCTCCTCGATGCCAAGGGCTCCGGCCCGGATCCTCAGGCGCTGCACCGCGATGAGGTTCTCCACCGCCGGGGGCAGGGGCCCGTAGCGATCCTTGAATTCCTCGCGCAGGTGGTAGGTGGCCCCCTCCTGGCGCATCCTGGCCAGACGGCGATACAGATCCATCTTCTGCTGGGGGTCGCCCACATAATTGTCGGGCAGATAGGCGGTCAGCCTCAGGTCCACCTTCACATCCAGCGGTGCTACACCGCCTCCGCCCCGAAGTTCCGCGACCGTTTCCTCCAGCAGACGGCAGTACAGATCGAACCCGATGGCCTCCATGTGGCCGTGCTGCTCGTCGCCCAGAAGGTTGCCGGCCCCGCGGATCTCCAGATCGCGCATGGCGATGTGGTACCCCGAACCCAGGGCCTGGAATTCCTCCAGGGCGGCCAGGCGGCGGCGGGCATCCGGCGTCAGCTTTTCCCCCGGCGGGGTCATGAGATAGGCGAAGGCGCGGTGGTTGCTGCGCCCCACCCGTCCGCGCAACTGGTAGAGCTGGGCCAGGCCGAACCGGTCGGCCCGGTCGATGATGATGGTGTTCACCCGCGGCATGTCCAGGCCCGACTCGATGATGGCCGTGGCCACCAGTACGTCGTATTCGTGATCGAGGAAGTTGGTCATGATGGATTCCAGCCGCTCCTCCTTCATCTGGCCGTGGGCCCAGGCCACCCGCACGTTGGGCAACAGCTGGCGAATGAGCTGGGCGGTGCCCTCGATGGTCTGCACGCGGTTGTGAACGAAGAACACCTGCCCGCCGCGATGGATTTCGCGCAGGATGGCCTCCACCAGGGTCTGCTTGCTGAAAGCGCACAGCTCGGTGTGGATGGGCAACCGGTCCCGGGGCGGGGTGTTGATCAGCGACATGTCCCGCGCCCCCATCAGGGCCAGGTACAGGGTGCGCGGGATGGGCGTGGCGCTGAGCGTCATCACGTCCACCAGCTTCTTCATCTCCTTGATGCGCTCCTTGTGGCGCACGCCGAAGCGCTGTTCCTCGTCCACCACCAGCAGACCCAGGTCCTTGAATTTCACATCGCGCGAGAGCAGGCGATGCGTGCCGATGAGCACGTCCACCTTTCCCGCGATGCACTGGGCCAGAAGCTCTTTCTGTTCGGCCGGTGTGCGGAACCGGCTGATGGTCTCCACCCGCACCGGAAAATCGCGGAAGCGCTCGCTGAAGGTCTCGCCGTGCTGCTGGGCCAGCAGCGTGGTGGGACACAGCACCGCCACCTGCTTGCCGGCCATGACGGCCTTGAAGGCGGCCCGGATGGCCACCTCGGTCTTGCCGAAGCCCACGTCGCCGCACACGAGGCGGTCCATGGGCTGGTCCGACTCCATGTCCTGCTTGCTGTCATTGATGGCCGTCAACTGGTCCGGGGTCTCCTCGTAAAGGAAGGACTCCTCCAGGGCGCGCTGCAGCTGGGTGTCGGCGGGAAAGGCGAAGCCGGGCCGGGCCTGGCGGGTGGCATAAAGCTCGATGAGTTCGGCCGCCATGGCCCGAATGGCTTTGGCCGCCCGCCCCTTGACCTTTAGCCAACTGCCGGACCCCAATTTGGCCAGAGGTGGATTGGCCCCCTGGTCCGAGCTGTAGCGCTCCACCTGGTCCAGATTCTCCACGGGCACGTACACGCGGCCGCCCTGGGCATATTCCACCAGGAGACACTCGCGTTCGGCGCCCTCCACGGTGATGACCTGCAGCCCCTTGTAGTGTCCGACACCGTATTCCAGGTGCACCACGAACTCGCCGGGCTTGAGCGAGGCGCGTTCCTTGACCAGGCCGCTGCTGCGGTGCCGCACCCGGGTGGGACGCCGGTAGCGCTCGAACAGTTCATGGTCGGTGAGGCACACCAGGCCCGCGTCCGGCCAGTGGAACCCGGCCGACAGCGCACCCAGCGACGGCCGTGTCACCGGCGCGGTGCCCTCGGTATCTTCCAGCAGGTCAGCCAGACGGTCGGCCTGGCCCTTGTTGTCGCACACCAGAAGGACGCGGGTCTCCTGGGCCTCCAGTTTGAGGAGTTCGTCGCGCAGGGTCGCCACGTCGCCGCCCTTGAGCTCCTGGCCGCTGGTCTGGAAGGCCTGACTCCGCACCGGCGTCCGGTCCAGCCAGCGGCCGGCCTCGTCCCCGTCGATCCAGGAGGACGCCACCCACACGTGGGACAGGCGCGACATGTCCAGGTCCGCCGTGGGCAACACCAGTTCATCCACTGCGGGCAGGATCGGGTCCTGTCTCAGGCGGCCGTCCCGCAGGCGGGGCAGCTCACCGTCCAGGAGGTCGGACTGTTCCTTCATCTGCACCGGGTCCAGCCAGAAAACGGTGGCGCCGGCGGGCAGGTAGTCCGCCAGGGTGGCGGTGGGGCAGAGCCAGGGCAGGAAGGATTCCAGCCCGTTGTCCAGGAGGCGGTCCTCCAGCCGGGCTTCCAGGTCGTCGATGAAGTCGCTGTCCAGGTCATCGCGCCCGTGCAGGGCTTCCTCCACCTGGCCCAGACAGGACAGGACCGCGTCCTCGTCCAGGAGCAGGTGGCTCACCGGCAGGACCACGGCTTTTTCGGACCGCTCAATGGTGCGCTGACTTTCCACGTCGAATTGGCGGATGGACACGATCTCGTCGTCGAAATATTCCACCCGCAGGGGATGGTCACCCGGGGTGTAGATATCCATGAGGCCGCCGCGCCGGGCGAAGTCGCCCACCTTGGCCACCATGCCGGCCGGCCGGTAGCCCCGTTCGGACAGGAGGATGGCCAGGTCGTCCATGGGCAGGCACTGGTCCACCTGCAGCCGCAGGGTGGCGCGCTCCAGGGTGCCCGGGGCCATGACGCGGTTGCGGAAGCCCGAGAGGCTGGTGACCACCAGATGATCCCCGCCCTCCTGCAGACGGGACAGCCCTTCCATGTAGTCGCCCACCAGGGCGGGCTCGGGGCTGTTGCGGTCGAAGGCCAGCACTTCGTCCTGGGGCAGGTAGATCACGCGCTCGGGACCGAGCCAGACTTCCAGGTCGTCGGCCAACTGGACCGCCGCCTCCCGGTCCGACGCCACCACCACGCCGCTGCCGCGGGCGGTCTCCAGCCAGGTGGACAACAGCAGGGCGGTGGCCCCGCCGTACAGGCCGTGGAGCAGAAAGGGACCGTCGCGGGGATCCTTGAGGTCGGACGCCACCGCTGAGACGGCCTGGAACAGGCCCTCCGTGCGGTAATCGTGACGCAGGGTATCGCTCAGCAGTCGGCTCAGAAAGTCGACCTTTCGGCGTTGAAGGGCGTGATCTCACGCAACCGACCAATGATCGGGGGCAGGGCGCGGATCACGTACTCCACCTCGGACATCTCGTTGTAACGCGACAGCGAGAACCGGATGGATCCGTGGGCCAGGGTAAAGGGCAGCCCCATGGCGCGCAGCACATGGGACGGTTCGAGACTCCCGCTGGTACAGGCGGACCCGCTGCTCGCGGCCACGCCCAGCTTGTCCAGCAGCAGCAGGATGCCCTCGCCCTCGATGTATTCGAAGCTGATGTTGGTGGTGTTGGGCAGCCGGCGGTCCGCGTCCCCGTTGCGGCGGGAATCGGGAATGGCCTCCAGCAGGCCGGTTTCCAACCGGTCCCGCATGGCCCGCACCACGGTGTTCTCGTGTTCAATGCCGGCGGCGGCCAGGTCGCAGGCCACGCCGAAGCCCGCCACGGCGGCCACGTTCTCGGTGCCCGCGCGGCGGCCGCGCTCCTGGTGCCCACCCACGATGAGGGGCCGGATCTTGGTGCCCTTGCGCACGTACAGCGCCCCCACGCCCTTGGGCGCGTGGAGCTTGTGGCCGGACAACGACAGCAGATCCACGCAGTCCAGGGCCTGCACGTCCAGGGGCAGTTTGCCCGCGGCCTGAACGGCATCCACATGGAAGATCGAGCCCTTTTCCTTCACGATCCCGCCCACGGCCTGCGGGTCGAAGAGCACGCCGGTCTCGTTGTTGGCCATCATCACCGACACCACGGCGGTGTCGTCGCGGATGGCGTCGCGCAGTTCGTCCAGGTCCAGGTGGCCTTCACCGTCGACCTTGAGGTAGGTCACCTCGTAGCCGTGGCGTTTTTCCAGGTCCCGGCACAGGCCGAGCACGGCGGGATGTTCCACGCTGGTGGTGATCAGGTGCTTCTTGTCCGGGTAGGCGTAGAGCGTGCCGACGATGGCCAGGTTGTCGCTCTCGGACCCGCCGCCGGTGAGCACGATCTCGTTGGGGATCTGGGCGTTGATCAGCTTGCGGATGCGCTCGCGTCCGCGGTCCACCGCGTCGCCGGCCATGGCCCCGAAGGTGTGCATGCTGGACGGATTGCCGTAGTGGTCCGTCAGCAGGGGCATCATGATGTCCAGGACCTCGGGGGCCACCGCAGTGGTGGCGTTGTTGTCCAAATAGATGCCCTTGGCCGGCCGCTCGGGCAGGCCCGCCATCATGTTGAAGCTCACGTTTCCGTCGGCACCCATTATTTATCCACCTCGATGACCACGATGTCCTCGTTCACGAATTCCCGCAACTGGGCTTCCACGTACCCCTTGATGGTGGCGTCGGAGGCGCGGCAGGCGGCGCAGGCGCCGGTCAGCCGCACGAAGACCTGGTTGTCCTGGTAGCGGACGAACTCGATGTCGCCGCCGTCGTTGCGCAGGGCCACCGAAATGTCGTTCGCCAACAGTTCACGGATGCGACCCACCACGTCCTGGTCCGCGTCGGCCACCGCCGTGGCCGGCTGACTGTTGCCGGGCATGGCGCCCAGTTCCACCAGGGGGCCACCGGCCGGGGCGGGGATCTCGCCCCGCTCGATCTTGTCCCAGCAGTCGCGCAGCATGTCGCCGATGTCGTGGTGGCAGTCGGTACAGCCCCCGCCGGCCTTGGTGAAGTTGGTCACGTCCTCGATGTCCTTCAGGCGGTGCTGGAAGATCGCGTCACGCACCGTGTCCTTGGTGACCTGGAAACAGTGGCAGAGAATGGTTTCCTGCTGCAGGAGGTGGCAGGGCACGCCGCGCCCCAGACGCTGGTAGTAGTCGATCATGGCCGCTTCAAGAGCCTCGCGCCCCATGACCGAGCAGTGCATCTTCTCCCGGGGCAGGCCGCCCAGTTCCTCGGCGATGTCCTCGTTGGTGATCTTGGAGGCTTCCTCCAGGGTGCGGCCCTTCACCATCTCGGTCAGCACGCTGCTCGAGGCGATGGCGCTGCCGCAACCGAAGGTCTGGAACCGGGCCTCGGCGATGCGCTCGTCGGCATCGAGTTTGAAGCTCAGGCGCAGGGCATCGCCGCAGGCCATGGAGCCCACTTCGCCCACACCGTCGGGCTCTTCGATTTCACCGACGTTGCGGGGATTCATGAAGTGGTCGAAGACTTTGTCGGAATAATTCCACATGAGGCGGTTCTCCTTGGCGGTCGGCCGGGCCAGCGGGCCGGTGCGGCGCCGTCTATCCTCTATTTCGACCCATTTGGTCTGTTTTACGGGTCAACGAAAACAACCCATCAAATATTAAGCAAGGAAAATAGCCCCCGGCGATATCCCCCTGCCGGAAATCTAACGGAATATGCGGCGGAATCAATCGGAATGCGGGGTCAGTCCCCGACCGAGCGTGAGTTCCAGCAACAGGATAAGAGCCGCCAGGGCAAAGAACCAGGACGCCAGGCTGCGGCCGGAAAGAACTTCGTCGAAGGGAATGCCGGCGGTGGGATCGATGAGCCCGGCCACGGGCAGGCCCCGGGCGCCGAGACGGCTGCTCCAGTCGGCGGCGCTTTCCAGGGCCAGTCCGCTTTCGGCGGCCGGCAGGCCGGCGGCCACCAGGCCCACCGTATCGTCGCCGGCGGTGAAGGTGGTGAATCCCGCCCGCGCGAGGATGTCCCCGGTGAGGGTGGGCCGCCCCCGATACCAGACCAGATCCGCGGTGCGTCCCTGATCCGACCGATCATCGGAGACCAGCAACCGGGAGGCCTGCTCCAGCCGGGTGTCGCCCCGGTCCTGCAGCACCGCCACCTGGGCGCGCTGGCCCACCTGGGTGTTCACGGCCCCGGTGCTGCCCGCACCGCCGGCCAGCCAGGCGGTCAACCGTTGGAAAAACGGCAGGGCCATGGGACTGGTCACCAGCGTGTTGCCCGCGGGATCCAGATCGAACGGCAGCAGCACGAAGCGTCCCTCGCCGACGGCGCCCTCGATGAGCAGGGGCGACCCGTCGGTCAGGTCCAGCAGCACCCTCTGCGTGCCCTCCTCCAGTTGCCACCAGCGCTGCCAGCGGACCTCCTCGAAGGTGGTCAGGGCGTCGGCCTCCAGCCCGGCGAACACGGGATGAGCCGCATCGATGATGCGCGGACGCTGGGCGTTGGCCGCGGGTTCGCGCCGGTAAACCGGGGTGTCCGGCAAACCCAGCAGGGGCAGCAGGGAGCCGGCCAGCCAGGTCTGCCGCGACGGGTCCCCCGTCAGGAACAGGGCGGCGCCGCCCCCCTCCAGCCAACTTTGCAGACCGCCCAGGGCCCGCCGGCCCAACGGGTCGCACTCCACACAGACCACCACCTGCGCCGCCGCCAGATCACCGGTGGTCAGCGCATCGGAAGTGACCTCCGTCACGCGGAAGAGGCCGGGACCGCCGCCGGGTTGAAGCGCCTGGGCCAGAAAACGCCAGCGGCCACGGCCGGCCACCCCGTCGACGGGGCGGTCCGCCCCGTGAACCAGAAGCACCCGGATCCGATCCGGCACCTGCAGGGCGAAAGGCCGCGCGTCGTCGGCCGGGAAGGCGTCGCTGCCCTTGCGCACCCGACCGCGGTGCAGTCCCGCCGCGGGAACCGCCAGGGGGAAATCGATATCAACGGGGACCTGCCCGGTGCCCTGTACCACGGTTTCGGCCACCGGCCGGCCATCGACCTCCAGGACAAAGACCTGCTCCCCCTCCGGGGCCAGGACCGTGGCGCCCACACTCACATTCTCTCCCTGCTGAACCGCCCGGGCCGGCAAACGCACATCCAGCACGCCGCCGCCGACGGTGGCCGTGCCCACCGGACGCACCAGGACCTTCACGTGGCCGGCACCGACCAGGCGGGCCAGGGCCCGGTCCAGACCGGTCGGATCACCCACCTGCTGCAGGTCGCTCAGGAGCACGAGTTCCACGGTGGCGGACGGGGCCCGGGCCACTTCCCGGGCCGCGGCGGTCAGGACGGCCGCCAGGTCGAAGGCGCCGTCGGTCTGGCGCAGGGCGGTCAACCCCTGACGGGTGCCGGCCCCGGCGGGCAGCCACTCTCCGAACACCGGTCCGGTGACCGCGCCGGCGGTGAGGACCTGCACGTGGGATCCGTCGGGCAGGGCGCCGATCATTTCGCCGCAGGCGGCCACGGCGGCATCGAAGCGGGTGCCCTGTTCCAGCTGGGTCCCCATGCTGGCACTTGTATCGACCACGAAAAGAAGGGAGCGCACACCGTCACCGCCGGTCGCCAGTCCGCCCCAACGGGGCCCGGCCACGGCCAGGGTGATCAGCAGGATGGCCAGCACCCGCAGCAGCAGCAGCAGCCAGCGGCGCAGGCCCAGGCTGCGAGACTGACGGGAGCGGACGTCCTCCAGGAAGCGCAGATCGCTGAAGGCCACGCGGCGGACCTTGCGCCGACTCAGGAAGTGGATGATCACCGGCAGGGCCGACGCCAGGGCGCCGAAGAGCAGGGCGGGGTTTGCGAATCCCAGGGGCATCAGTACATCCGCCGTCGTTTCTGGAGATAGGCGCCGAGGCCGGTCTCGAAGGGGGTGTCGGTGGTGATTTCCACCAGGTCGATGAGCTGGCCGCGGCACTCCCGGCGCAGGGTGTCGCGCCAGCGCGCACTCCGTTCCTGGAATCCCTCGCGCAGATGGGCCGGTTCCAGTCTGACAGTTTGGCCGGGGTTTTCAAGGGCCTCGAATTCCACTTCGCCGTCGAACTCCAGATCGATCTCACGGGGGTCCAGCACCTGGAAGACAATGACTTCATGCCCCTGATGCCGGAAATGCTTCAAACCCGCCATGATCGTGTCAGGGTCGTCCATGAGGTCGCTGAACAGGAGCACCAGGCCGCGGCGCTGGATGCGTTCGGCCACCCGGTGCAGCACCTGGCCCAGGTCGGTGGCCGTGCCGCGCGGCAGGTCGTCCAGGACCTTGAGCACCTGGAAGAGCTGTTTGCGCATGCTGCGGGCCGGCACCATGGACAGCGGGGCCTGATCAAAGGTGACCAGGCCGACGGCGTCGTTCTGCCGCAGCAGCAGATAGGTCAGGGCGGAGGCCAGATAGGCGGCGTAGGTCTTCTTGGTGAGACGGCTGGGATCGCCGGTGAAATCCATGCTCGCCGAGCAGTCCATGAGCACGGTGGCCCGCAGGTTGGTCTCCTCGGTGAACACCTTCAGGTAATGGCGGTCGCACTTGGCATACACGCGCCAGTCGATGTTGGCCACCGGCTCGCCGCTGATGTACTGGCGGTACTCGGCGAACTCGGAGCTGAAACCGTGATAGGGACTGCGGTGAAGCCCGGTGAGAAAACCCTCCACCACCAGTCGGGCCACCATGTCCAGGCGTCCCAGGCGACTGATGAGTTCAGGCGTGAGCAGGGTTTCGCTCACGGAGCCACCTCGTCCAGGATCAGTTTGATGATCCGGTCCTTGCTGATGTTCTCGGCCTCGGCGTGGAAGTTCGACACCAGGCGGTGGCGCAGCACCGGCAGGGCCAGGCGGCGCACGTCCTCCAGGTCCGGCGTGGGCCGGCCGTCCAGGAGGGCGCGGGTCTTGGCGCCCCGCACCAGGTACTGGGCCGCCCGGGGTCCGGCGCCCCAGGCCAGGAACTCCGTGGCCGGGGCCGCGGCCTCGTCGGACCCCACCCGGGTGGCCCGCACCAGCTTGACGGCGAATTCGGTCACGTTGTCGGCCACGGGCACCTGCTTGATGATGTCCTGGTTGCCCAGCACCCCCGCGGCGTCGATGATCTTGGCCAGGCTGGCGGTGGCGCCCCCGGTGGTGGCCTCCACAATGGACATCTCTTCCTTAAAATCAGGATAGCCGATGAGCACGTTGAACATGAAGCGGTCCAGTTGGGCCTCGGGCAGGGGATAGGTCCCCTCCTGCTCGATGGGGTTCTGGGTGGCCAGCACGAAGAAGGGGGCGTCCATGGTGAAAGTCCGTCCGCCGGCGGTGACCTCCTGCTCCTGCATGGCCTGCAGGAGGGCGGACTGGGTCTTGGGCGGCGTGCGGTTGATTTCGTCAGCCAGGATCACGTTGGCGAAGATCGGACCCTTGATGAACTTGAACTCGCGCCGGCCCGTGCCGTGGTCCTCCTCCAGGATCTCCGAGCCCGTGATGTCACTGGGCATGAGGTCGGGCGTGAACTGGATGCGGTTGAAGCTCAGGTCCATGACCCGGGCCAGACTGCTGATGAGCAGGGTCTTGGCCAGGCCCGGCACGCCCTCCAGCAGCACGTGGCCACCTGAAAACAGGGCGATCATCATTTCCTCGATGACCGCGTCCTGTCCCACGATGACCTTGCCGATTTCCCGGCGCATGTCGCGGCAGCTTTCCTGAAGGCGGTCGATCCTGGCGGCGTCGTTCACGGGACGTCCTTTCTTTACAGCCTGGGTTCCGGTCGGAATCGGGAGTATAAAACGATAGGTCCGGTTTGTTCCACCGTCCAGTACGGTCGGCGGGCCTTCTTGTTCTTGGCAATCGGCCCGAAAGGCGTATTCTCTGGGAAACAGTTGGGCGGGCCGGTTCCCGGCACCGCCCCCGCCACGGACCGCCCGGCCCCAAGGGGAGAGTCACTTGCACAAGAAACTTTACCGCACCGTGGAAACCCTGCTGGACGAGATCGACCACTCCACCGGCAACGAGCAGATGCTGGAAGACATCCTGCGCCTCCTGGTGGAGAGCGACGCCCTGAACCAGCTGGGCGTGGTCAGCGGTCGACTCTACCGGGAGCGGGCGCGGGATTTCAAGATCATCCGGAGCATCAGCGGCCACGGCCCGGACATCACCGGCCGCACCGTGAGCAAGGACTACCAGGTGGTCAAGGACATCCAGGCCAATCGGCTGTGGGTCATGACCCCCGACTCCCCCGGCTGGGACCCCTCGGTGGAGGCCCAGTTCAGCGACGTGGATGCCGCCGCCATTATCGTGGGCCGCGACCCGGCCTACATCCTGAGCCTGGGCATCCGGCACCACGGCAGCGAGGATGACCTGCTGGTCCTGCTGGAAACCATTCGCGCCGCGGTGGGGCTCAAGCTCCGGGAGCAGGCCCTGGCCGACCAGATGAAGCAGGCCCAGATCATCCAGAGCTCCCTGCTGCCGGACTGCCTGCCCTCCCTGCCCGGGTACGATATCGCCGCGGTGAGCCATCCCGCCGACGATGTGGGCGGCGACGTCTACGACCTGCAGTCCGTGGAGGAAGGCGTGCTGGGTCTGCTCATGGCCGACGCCAGCGGTCACGGCCTGCCGGCGGCCCTGCAGGCCCGCGACGTGGTCATCGGCATGCGCATGGGCCAGGCCGAAGGCGAAAAGATCACCTCCACGGTGAGCCGGCTGAACCGGGTCATCCACCACAGCGGCCTGGCCAGCCGGTTCATTTCCCTCTTCTACGGGGAGCTCGAGGAAGCCGGCAGCCTGGCCTACGTGAACGGTGGTCATTGCCAGCCCCTGCTGTTTTCCACTCAGGAGGAGGTCTTCGAACTGAAGACCAGCGGCCCGGTGCTGGGGCCCCTTCCCGACGCCGTCTACCGGCGCGGCTATCTGACCCTGCGCCCCGGGGAAACCCTGGTGATCTACACCGACGGGGTCACCGAGCGCCAGATCCCCAGCGACGAGGAGTCGGACCCGGACAGCCTGCTGGCCCCCGACGAGTTCGGCCGCGACGGCCTGGTCAACACCGTGCTGGCCCATCGGGACCTGACAGCGGCGGATCTGGTGAAAAAAATTGTGAGCGATGTGCGAGACTTCGGCCGGGGCCAGCCTTTCGGCGATGATGTCAGCGTCATGGTGATCCGACGGTTGTCCGAGGAAAACTATCCGCCGGCGGAGGAGTTGACCCGGCTGTCCACCGAAACCAGGCGGTAGAGGGCCACGGTCCAGGGGCCCGGCTCGCGCAGCCCCACCCCTTCGATGATGCAGGTGTCCAGCAGTTCGAAGCGCACGCCGTGCAGTTCCCGGTCGGTCCAGCGGGGCGGACCCTGGCTCCGGTCCACGAAGTAGTCCGCGCGGCGGCCGCTGCCCTGCTCGATCACCTTGAGCCAGGAGCCGCTTTCCACCATGGCCTGGAAGCCCTCCACCTGCCCCACGGCCAGGATCTCCGGACTGACCAGCCCCATGAGGTCCAGGACCCGGCGTTCGCTGGCATAGCCCACGGCCCCGATGTCCAGGGCGGCCACCACGGCCTCGGGCGGAGTGTTGTCCCGCAGCCATTCCCCCATGCCTATGTAGCATTCCTTCACGCCCGCGGGAAAACTCCGGGTGTGGGGCAGCACGCGACTGGTGAAGATCCAGGTATTGGCCAACAGGGTGGCCAGAACACTGACGGCAATAAGCCCCTTGGCCAGCCGCCGGTCCCAATGGGTGATGCCGGGGCCATTGGCCAGCCACTCCACCACCAGCGCCAGGGCCAGCAGCAGCACCGGTCCCAGCGGACTGATGTAGCGGGAAATGACATACACGTCCTTCAGGGCATACCCGCCCACCAGAACGGTCAGCCAGGTCACGGCGATGCCCATCAGGGCCACCGGGCCCCAAACCGACCAGGGTCCTTCCCCCGGCGCCTTGCCACTCTCTCCATGCCGAACCGCGGATTCGTCGGGCCAGCGTCCGGGCAGCCGCTCGGACTCACTGCTGTTGCGCACCAGGACCAGGATGATCAGCAGGAAGGCGCCCAGCCACAGGAACCCCTGTGTGGCGGCCAGATACCGCATGGTCCCCACAGCGTGGTAGATGAAATCAAGCGGGGCGAAGGCCGCCTCGCTGCTCTTGGCCGCGGCGGTGCCCGGCAGGATGCGGCCGAAGCTCAACCAGGCGAACAGCAGCCAGGGCCCCACCACCAGTCCCCACCCGGCGATGGCCCCCAACAGGGGTTTGTGGGGCCGGGCCAGGTGACGGCCGCTCTGCCCCCCCACCGCGCCGGCCCGGAAATACTCGAACCAGAGCAGCCAGGGCAAAGCCAGCGGGGCCACCAGCAGGAATTCCGGGCGCACCAGGCCCGTCAATCCAGCGGTCACGCCCCAGCCCAGATAGCGCAGCCACAGGTGTTCCCGGGTTTGTCCCCAGCCCAGGCCTTTCCGGCCGGAAACCAGGGGCCAGAGCAGGGCCAGCAGGAGGGTGGTGATCAGGGGCGTTTCCATCCCCGAAAAGGTCCAGCGCAGGAACCACACGTCGGCCGCGGCCACCACAAGGAGCGCGCCTTTCCAGAACACCGGAAAGGTCATGCGGCTCAGGAAGGCGTCCAGCACCAGGATCATGCTCAGGCCGCTCAGGGCACCCAGCCACCAGGCGGCGGCGGCTGGCGCCAGGCCCAGCTTCATGAAGAGCGCCAGTCCGAAAATCCACAGGGGACTGGTGGCCCCGTAACTGTTCTGACCCGGATTGAAGGAGAATTCGCCCCGCTCCAGCAGGTGGTGGGCGTACCGCAGGTGGATGAACGTATCGTCGGTGGTATACCCGCGCACCAGCCAGCCTGCCAACAGCAGCACGGCGAAAGCCAACAGGAGCCTGATCAAGCGGGCGACACTCATCCCGGGTCCTTGGTCATGTGAGGAACATGGGCAGGTTTTGAACCCTGCGGATCACGGGACGATACTGGTCCTTGTCATAGAACCGGTCAACATCCACCCGTTTCACGTCTTCCATGAGGGAGTTCAGGCCCACCGTGGTGTACTTGCCCCCCTGCAGGGCGGTCATCAGACCGCTGGCCCCGTCCAGGAGCATGTCCATGGCCAGGTTGCCGAAATTCATGGCCACCATGCGGTCCAGGGCATCCGGGGCGCCGCAGCGCATGGTGTAACCCAGCTGCTGGAAGATGATTTCGCGTCCCGTGATTTCCTTGACCTTGTCGGCCGTCCACTGCCCCACACCGCCCAGTTTCTTGTGGCCGTAGGCATCCTCTTCGCCGTCTTCCATGATCTGTCCGCCGATGGGGATGGCCCCTTCGCTGATGGTCAGGATGGCGTAGTTGCTGGGGTTGTGGTCCTGGTCCGTGGCAATCATGCCCGCCAGTTTCTCCACGTCGAAGGGCACCTCGGAAATGACGGCCCGGTCCACGTTGGCCAGGTAGCTGGCAATGAGGGAGGTCTCGCCGCTGTTGCGGCCGAAGAGTTCGATCAGGCCGATGCGCTCGTGGCTCCCGATGGGGGTGCGCAGATCGTTGATGGCCTGCACACTGCGCGTGATGGCGGTGCCGAAGCCGATGCAGTAGTCGGTGCCGTAGACGTCGTTGTCCATGGTCTTGGGGATGGCGATCTGGGGATAGCCGGCCTGGTTCAGGCGGGCGGCGAAGCTGAGGGTGTCGTCGCCGCCGATGGGGATCAGGGCCTCGATGCCGAGCGACTCCAGGTTGGCCACCACCGTGTCGGTGATATCCACCGGGTAGGTGATCCCGTCCTTCTTCAGGTGGTCGGGCATGTCCTGTTCCCGCATCCGGGCCGGATTGGTCCGGGAGGTGTGGAGAAACGTGCCGCCGGTGCGGTCGATGGTGCGCACGTCGTTGTACTCCAGGGGCCTCACCCACTCGGTATTGCCCTCGAGCCCGAGTTCGGGCCGGTAATTGACCAGACCATGCCAGCCGCGACGAATCCCGTAGACCTCGATCCCCTCCAGCTTGGCACGGTAAACCACCTGTTTCATGGCGGAGTTGAGCCCCGGGACGTCGCCGCCCCCGGTGAGAATGGCAATGCGTTTCATCCTGCGTTTCATCGGTCTGATCTTTCTCCTGTTAGCGAACCAAGTTTAATGGAGCGGCATTCTAGCGCCCCGGCTCACGGGAAGCAAGACCCTATCGCCGGGGGGTGTCCCCCCAAGATCAGGACGTTTCGTCGAAGCGGCAATGACAACCGGCCTTCAGGAAGGTGGACTGGCAGGACATACGGGCCAGGTCCCGCACATCTGTCTCGCTGAGCCCGAAGACCTCCATGGCCAGAAGATATTCCCGGCTGAGGGTGGTGCTGCTGACGGTGGGGTTGTCGGTGCACAGGGCCACTTTCACCCCCGCGTCGAGAAAGCGGGGCAGCGGATGGTCCTTGAGGTCGGCCACCGCGCCCGTCTGCACGTTGCTGGACAGGCAGACTTCCAGAACCACCCCGTCGTCGGCCAATCGCTTGATGAGGACCGGATCCTGCCCGGCACTGGTGCCGTGGCCGATGCGGTCGGGACCGAGGTACTCCAGGGCTTCCCAGATGCGCTCCGGGCCTTCGCTTTCCCCCGCGTGGGCCGTCTTCTTGAGACCCATCGTCGTGGCCAGATCGTAGGCGTCGGTAAACAGCACCGGCGGGAAAGGTGCCTCGTGCCCGGCGATGTCGAAGCCCACCACGCCCACGCCGTCGTGGTACTCCTCCTTCTCCCCGAGGACCTCGCGCAGCAGCAGGCGGGCCATGTTGCCCCCGTGGTTCCGCATGGCGATGACGATGAGGCCGGCCCGGAAATCCGGATGCTCGGAGCCGAAGGTGGAAAAGCCCTTCCGCGTGGCGGCCAGGACCTGGCGGGTGCTCAGACCGGCCCGGCGGTGGATCAGGGGGTTGATGCGCAGTTCCAGCAGACGGATGCCGTCGTTGTAGGCGTCCTCGGCCAGTTCGTAGGAGATGCGGCGGATGTTGTCGTAGAACTGGGTGTACTGCAGGGGAACGTGGAACTTGTCGAGATAGTCGAGCAGCGTGTTGTCCAGGCTGTCATCCCACTGCAGGTAGTGGCGGAACTGCTCGTAATCCAGGCCGGGAACGGCGCTGTAGTATTTCTCTGAAAGCTCCCAGAGGGTCTCCGGACGGATGGACCCGTCGAAATGGCGGTGGACATCGGCCAGGGGCAGGGATTGAATATAATGCAGCTTCTCTTCGCGGCTCATATGGGTTTCCTCGATTTCCGAATTTCGGGCCTGATAAATTTCCCCCTAAAATACCGGTTTATTTGCCTGCGCGCCATGGACGAAAATCATAAACCTGTTAGACTTTGGTAACTTGAATGGCCATGACGACACCATCTTGCCCTGGAGGAAGCGGATCAATGTTCAATCGTCAGGTTCTTGAAATGGATTACGAGGCTGCGGCAGATCGGATCTGCACCGGCTATCGGGAGACCGTGGTCAAGCGTCTCATGCGGCGCGGGGTGGTCGTCGCCATCAGCGGCGGCATCGACAGCAGCTGCAGCGCCGGCCTGGCCGTCCGCGCCTTCGGCCCCAAAAAGGTGTTCGGGCTCCTGCTGCCCGAGCGCGATTCCTCGGGCGCCAGCGTCACGCTGGGCAAACAACTGGCCGAGCACCTCGGCATCCAGTATGCCATCGAGGACATCCAGCCCACCCTCGCGGCCATCGGTTGCTACGACCGCTACGACGAGGCCGTGCGCTCGGTTTTCCCGTCCTTCGGCGAAGGATGGAAGAGCAAGATCGTCCTGCCACCCGACCTCCTGGACAGCGACCGCATGAACGTGTACCGCCTGGTGGTGCAGACCCCCGAGGGTGAACTGCTCAGCGAACGCCTGCCCCTGCAGGCCTACCTGCAGATCGTGGCCGCCACCAATTTCAAGCAGCGCATCCGCAAAACCATGGAGTACTACCACGCCGACCGCCTGAACTATGCGGTCACCGGCACCCCCAACCGTCTGGAGTACGACCAGGGTTTCTTCGTGAAGAACGGGGACGGCGCCGCCGACGTGAAGCCCATCGCCCACCTCTACAAGACCCAGGTGTACGCCATGGCCCGGCACCTCGGACTGCCCGACGAGATCTGCAGTTCCGTGCCCACCACCGACACCTACAGCCTGGAGCAGGGCCAGGACGAATTCTACTTCGTGCTGCCGTATCCCCAAATGGATCTGTTGCTGTGGGCCAAGAACCACGGCGTGGCCGCGGCCGACGCCGCCCCGGTGATGGAATTGACTCCGGAACAGGTGGAACGCGTTTACAAGGACATCGACCGCAAGCGGGCCACCACCCTTCCCCTGCACCTCACCGGACTGCTGGTGGAGGAGGTCCCCGAAATCCAAAAGTAATTCGGGGTTTGCAGGCAAAGGCCCGGCATATTACTATCGTTCGTATAGGGATTCCATGATGGAAGAGGTGGGGAGACCTCTGGAACCGGAGTTGCGATAATGAAAGTCAACACCAAGGTGCGCTACGGCTTGCGGGCCATCCTGCAGATTGCCGACGGGTACGGCGGAACGCCCATTCCGATCAGTGCCATCAGCGAGACGCAGGAAATCAGCGGCAAGTATCTGGAGCAGGTGGTCGGCACCCTGCGCAAGTCGGGTCTGATCATCAGCCACAAGGGTGTGCGGGGGGGCTATTCCCTCTCCCGGGCCCCGGAAGACATCAATCTGTGGGAAATCATCACCGCCCTCGATTCCCATACCACGTTGGTGGACTGCGTTCTGGAACCGGGTGTGTGTGATCGCTCCGGCGATTGTCTGACCCGCTCGATCTGGACGCTGTTGAGCCAGCGGCTGGAGGAATTCTGGTCCAGTTTCAAGCTGTCGGACCTGCTGGTGACCATGCGGGAAACCGGAGATGTGAACCTTCAGGATCTCGGTAAAATGGAATCCTGATCGGATTAGTAGGTTATTTGGCATTTCGAGCGCCTCTCCCCTACGGGGACGGGGCGCTTTTTTTTGGCGGGTATTTTTTTTGCAGGGCCGGACAATGTCAATTGACTAACACCCTTGAGGACGTACCTTTCGGGGAAAGGGTCGGCCCCACGCCGGAGGCCGGCCAGTGATCAGAAAAGGACCCTGACATGGATTTCACCGCCGAGCTCCGCCGCAAAGCCGCCGCCCTGGGCAAGACCATCGTCCTGCCCGAAGCCGACGACCCGCGCATGCTGGAAGCCGCCCAGACCCTCTGCCGCGAGGGCATCGCCACCGTGATCCTGCTGGGTGACGGCGACGCCATCTCCGCCAAGCTGGCCGACCTGGGCCTGGAGGCCGAAGGCCTGACGCTCATCGACCCGGCCCAATCCACCTACCGTGTGGAATTCGCCCGCACCTACCATGACCTGCGCAAGCACAAGGGCCTGTCCGAAAGCGACGCGGCCGCCGCCATGCTCGACCCCCTGTTCTTCGGGGCCATGATGGTGCACAAGGGCGTGGCCGACGGCATGGTGGCCGGCGCCGTGAACAGCACCGGCAACGTGCTGCGCGCCGGATTCCAGATCGTGGGCACGGCCCCCGGCAGCAGCATCGTCTCAAGCTGTTTCGTCATGGTGAAACCCTCCTGGGACCTGGGGAAAAACGGCATGATCGTGTTCGGCGACTGCGCCGTGAACCCCACGCCGGACGCCACCCAGCTGGCGGACATCGCCATCGCCACGGCCGCCACGGCCAAGGCCCTGTGCGGTTTCGAACCGCGCGTGGCCATGCTCAGCTACAGCACCATGGGCAGCGGCAGCGGGCCCGACGTGGACAAGGTCGTCGAGGCCACCGCGCGGGTGAAAGAGAAGGCCCCCGGCCTGCAGGTTGACGGACCTCTGCAACTGGACGCCGCCCTGGTCCCCGCCATCGGCGAAAAGAAGGCTCCGGACAGCCCCGTGGCCGGCCGGGCCAACGTGCTCATTTTCCCCGACCTGGACGCCGGGAACATCGGCTACAAGCTGGTTCAGCGTCTGGCCGGCGCCGAGGCCGTGGGCCCCGTGCTGCAGGGCATGGCCAAGGGCGTCAACGACCTGTCCCGCGGCTGTACGGTCGAGGACATCGTCAACGTGACGGCCATCACCGCGCTGCAGAGTACGTGATATGCAGAACGTCCTGATCATCAACTGCGGCAGCAGCTCCCTCAAGTACCAGCTGCTGGACATGTCGGACGAGCGTCTTCTGGCCAAGGGGCTGGTGGAGCGCATCGGTCTGGAGGCGGGCATCCACACCTACAGCCGTCCCGGGCACGACGACTTCAACGAAGAACAGCCCATCGGCGACCACGCGCGTGCCATCGAACTGCTGCTCGAAAGTCTGATCCACCCCGACCGCGGCGTGGTGTCCGACTACGGACAGATCAACGCGGTGGGGCATCGCGTGGTCCATGCGGGCGAGGCCTTTTCCGGTTCGGTGATCATCACCCAGGACGTGCTGAACGCCCTGCGCGACTGCGTGCCGTTGGCCCCGCTGCACAACCCGGCCAACATCACCGGCATCGAGGCCGCCCAGAAGGTCATGCCCCAGGTGCCCATGGTGGGCGTGTTCGACACCGCCTTCCACCAGACCATGCCCGACCGGTCGTACATCTATCCCATCCCCTACCACCTGTACACCGACTACCAGATCCGGCGCTACGGCTTCCACGGCACCAGCCACCGCTACGTAACCCTGCGCGCCAGCGAAATCCTCAAGCGCGCGCCGTCCGAGCTGAACCTCATCACCTGCCACCTGGGCAACGGCGCCAGCATGGCCGCGGTGCTGGGCGGACAGTCCATCGACACCTCCATGGGACTCACGCCCCTGGAGGGCCTGATGATGGGGACGCGCAGCGGGGACATCGACCCGGCCATCGTGGGCTACCTGAGCCGCCGGCTGGAAATCTCCCTGGCCGACGTGGAAAAAATGCTCAACAAGGAAAGTGGGATGCTGGGGATCAGCGGGATCAGCAGCGACCTGCGCGACGTGGAACGCGCCTACGCCAACGGCGACGACCGGGCCCGACTGGCCCTCGAGGTCTACGGCTACCACATCCGCAAATACATCGGATCCTATGCCGTGGCCCTGGGCCGGGTGGACGCCATCATCTTCACCGCCGGCGTGGGGGAACACGCGTCCCTGGTGCGGGAATGGGCCTGCCGCGGGCTGGAGGCCATCGGCGCCATCCTGGATCCGTTCAAGAACGCCACCCGGCACGACGAGTCCATCATCAGCAAGATGAGCTCCCGCGTGAAGATCATGATCATTCCCACCAACGAGGAACTGATGATCGCCCGGGACACGAAAGAGCTCGTGCTGGACCTCTAGTTCCCCGCCGCCTCCGCCACGATGTAGAACAGGCCCGCCACCTCGTTGGAGCCGATGAGGGTGCCGTCCGCGTCGTGGGCCGTCACGCCCCAGGGATACGCGCCGGGCGGAAGCTCCAGGTCGTCGGGCAGGGAGATGGACGGTTCGTCCGTCTGCCCGACCAGCCCGGCGAAAGTCACCTTGTAAAGAGCGGCCCCTTCCACCGGCGACCACTGCAGAGCGGTAATCCACTCGGCCCCGAAATACTCCCGGCCGTTGGGCGGATATGTCAGGTCGATTTCGTGGAGCAGGGTCGTGTCCCCCGCGTTGGTGGTTTCATCGCGTGTCACCAGATGCCGACCGCTGCCGCCCGCCTTGGTCTGGTAGTAACCGTCATTGGGCTGGAAGCCGCCCTGGACGAAGTACTGACCGGCGGCGAGACCCGTGAAGAGGAATTTGCCCTCGCTGTCCGTCACCGTGAGCTGGCCCGGCAGGCCGGGGCCGGATTTTTCCGGCGTGTACATCTCGCCCCCGCCGAGCCCGACGACCACCCCCGCGGCCCCCACGCCGTTCAGCAGCATGCGGCCACGCAGCGCTCCGGTATCCTCCGCCGAGAGAGGCGTCAACTCGATGCGACGGTTCCGGATGTCCAGATTGTCGTCCCCGTTGGCCATGTTGTGGGTCCAAATCCTGGGCCGGTAGCCGGCGCGGGACACCAGGAGGGGTTCGAGTTGGAAGAAATTGCCGGTGATCGGGTCCCGGCCGAAGGCGATCTCGTGAACGGTAAAGCTCCCGTCGGCCGCGGTCACGTCGTCCTTGAAGCTGGTCAGCCCCGTGTAGCCGGTGAGGGTAGGCGAAACACCCACAAAAGCCCCGTCCAGGGGCGCACCGGTGGCCGCATCCAGGATCCGGCCGGCAATGCGGGGCAAATCGCCCGGCGTGGTCAGACGGCGCATGAGGATGGAAGGCGGCAGGGGCAAGGGTGCGGTCTTCTCGAAAGGCGACAGGGGGCCCTCTGCCATTCCGCCGGACTTGCCGATGGCCTGGTCCCATCGCGACGGCAGGTCCACCACCGCGAAAGCACTGCCGCCGTAGGCCAGCAGGCTGTAGTGTCCGGTGGGCAATCCCGGGAAGGTGGCGCGCCCGTTGGTGTCGGTGAGGGCCGGGGCCATGACCGGCGTGTTGGTTTCCCGGTCCATGACCACCACCTTGATCCCAGGCAGCGGCTCATAGCCCGGCGTCAGAAAAACCTCGATCCAGGGGTCGGGCAGTTGGGCGGTCTCCTTCTTTTTTTTGCTGCAACCGGCCGCGACCACGAAAAGAACCAAGAGGTAGATCAACAGGTGTTTATGACGCACGTTTCCAATCTCCTGTTAAAGGGAAGAAAAAAGCGGTGTTCAGTAGGCTTCCATGCGGGCCTGACGCGTAAAATGGAAGCTGCCGCGCATGACCACGGCGCCGGTGGCCGTCAGGTCCACGGCCGTCACGGTCGACCCTTTGGACCTGACCCGCAGACGGGCCAGGGTGGGACGGCCCAATGCCTGTCCCTGTTCCGTGGTGAGGTCAAGGTCACCGTTCATGCCGGTCACCATGCCGATCTGCACGGCGAAGGCGGCGGCGGCCCCCAGGGAGGTCCCGCTGGCCACGTCCTCGTCGGCGCCCACCCGCGGGTGGAAGAACCGGCAGTGCAAATCCGACTCGGAGCTGAACGTATCGGCGCAGACGAGGGTCAAACCCCCGACCCCGCGCCTGTCCGTCAACTCGCTGATCGCCTGAATGTTCCGGATCTCTCCCCGCATCAGTTCCCGGGAATCCACCGGGACGAGGATTTCGTCGAACCCGCAGGAGACCCGTTGGGGGCCGTGACCGTTGTAGCGCAGAACCAGCGGATCCACGTCCAGGGCCAGGGCCACCTCCTCCGCGGGAACCGGTTCCCCGAAGCGCGGGCCCGGCAGACGCACGGTGATGCGGGTGGTGCCGTCCCGGCCTGCGGTCAGGGTCACCGGCAGGATGCCGGCCCCGGTTTCAACCCGGATAAGTTGTCCTTCGGGCGTGGGCTTGTAGAAGCCCCGGTCCGCCATGGACGCGAAGGCGGCAATCAACACATGGCCGCTCAGGTTGGCCTCCCGCCGGTGGGTGAAGAAGCGCAACCGGACGTCGGCGCCCGCGTGCTCGGGCGGCAGCACGAACCCCGCCTCCATGGAGAGCTCATCGGTGATCTGCATCATCTCCGGCTCCGTGAGGCAGGAAGCATTGGGAATGATGGCCGCCGGATTGCCGGTGAAGGGGCGCTCAGCGAACGCATCGACAATGTGGAAAGGAATTATGGCCATGACTACCCCAATCGCCGCGGTGGATCGTGAAGATCCGCCGGTGCCGACCCTTGTCAGCAGGGACCTGGGGTTGATGGCGCGCTCCGTCAGCCAGCAACCCGGCCTTACCCTGCAGGGACGCGGGCCAAGTGCGGGACGCAGCATCGGGCGGTGGGAGGAGGCGAATCAATCCGGTGTCTGGCTCCACCTGAAGCTATGTGTCATGATACCTGAATCGCCCCGCCTCCACAAGCGGCTTGCCTGCCGGCCTCAGGGCACTTTTTATTAGGAACGGTTTATACGACGGCCCCGGAAAGGATTTGTTTTGCGAGACTTTTTCCCCAGGACGCTGCCTTGGGCCCACTGCGGCCGTTTCCTGCTCGTGAGCCTGGTTGTCGCCGGTCTGGGGGCTGCTCAGCCCGCAGCCGCCGAAGACAACCCCATCGAACTTTACAACGCCGCCTGCCGCGCCAGTCTCGACGGGAACCGGCCCGCCGCCCTGTCGGCCTTCCGCGCCGCCCTGGCCGCGGGCTTCGACGACCTCCGCTATGCCCGTCAGGATCCGGATCTGGCCGCCCTGCGGGAGGACCCCGGCTTCCAAGCCCTCCTGGACGACCGCAACCGCGACCTGGCCGCCCTCAGCGAGACCCACGGTTTCGGTCTGGAGAGCGGGACCTGGAGTGAACCCCGGCCGCTGACCGGTCCCGGCGGCACCCCCACCGTGCGCCTGAAATGGGTGCCCACCGGGCTGGAAATCGAGGCGGTGGCGCCCGGCAGTTGGCCGGGCTTCGGCGGCAAGGAAGCGGAGGCGCCGTGGGCCGGCGGGTCGGCCCTGCTGGTGACCCTGGCGGTCCCCGACGGGACCTCGGGCTTCGAGAGCGCCAACCTTTACATGTTCGCCTTCGGCAACGAGATGGGCACGCACCTGGGCGCCGTCTACCAGGAGGAACTCCAGCGCTGGCAGCCCCTGCGGGAACTGGACACGCGCATCGTCAACGGACAGGACGGCGCCGACCACCGGATCACCGTCACGGTGCCCTGGCAATCTGTGCTGCCGTATCACCCCCTGACGGACCCCACCCTGGGCCTGAACATCTACCTGCGCCTCGGCCCCCGGGGCCAGGCCGTCCGCGCCCAACTTTTTCCCGACCCCCGCGTGGCGGACGCGACCTTCCCCGTGAAGCGGTTCGTGCCTGTGGCGTTCAACCGGGAGAGCGAACCCCGCGAATCCTTTCTCGGTCGCCTGGACGACACCCTGGCCGGACCCGGGCCCCTGGACATTCACCTGACCGCCCTGTCCCTGGACGCCGGCCCCGGCCTCCTGACCCTGGACTTCCTGGATAACAAGAACCAGTCGGTCCTGCCCGCGGGCGCCCTCACCTGGGACGTGGACCTCACCGCCGGGCTCAACACCTTTACCCGCTCGGCCGACTTCACGAACCTGCACCAGGGACCGTACCTGATGCGCGGGCGCCTGGATCTGCCGTCGGGCCGGTCCGCCACCTTCAGCCGCACGGTCCTGCGTTTGAACGACCCCTGGACCGGCGGCCTGGACGCCCGTCTGGAAGTCCTGGCCGAAGGCGACCGCCGCACCGTCGACCGCCAGATCCGCACCATCCAGGCCGCCTTGGATACCCACCGGCCCCGGCGCAACCCCAGCCCCGTGATCAAGGCCCTGACCGATCTGGAAACCATGCTGGTCACCGCCGACCGCACCGGGTCCGTGCTGCCGCCCAGCGGCCCCTTCCTCTTCATCTATCCCGGTCCCGACGGGACCGACCGCGCCTGCTCCCTGTACCTGCCCGAGGGCTACCTCGACGCCACCGTCCTGAACCCCGTCCTGGTCATGACCGATTTCCCGCGCGGGAACGAGCCTCTCATCAACCGCCTGATGCGCTCCTACGAGTACAACCGGGACCGCGACACCAGCCAGGCGCCCTCGGCCGGTGACGTGCCCATCTTCCTCGTCCCCCACCTGCCCACCGCCGGGGGCGACATCCGGGCCGCCGCCGAGGCCGAGATTTCCGCCGCGGTGGCCTGGGCGGCCGAACGGTTCGGCCCCAACGGGGTCAGCCTGGTCGGGGTGGACTACGCCGGCGGCCCCGCCCTGGAGGCGGCCCTGGCGGCGCCCGGGCGGATCCGGCACCTGGTGATCTTCGCCGGACGGGACCTGGAGCCCTACCCCGGGGCCAACCGGGATTTCCTGCGCGGAAAGCTGGATCCGGCGCCCGGCGCCCTGCCCGTCACCTGGTTCGATTTCAAGCAGGAGTCCCAGCTCTCCGCACAGCCCGCAATGCTGTTTTCAATCATGGGCGAACTGGGGTACAATGTGGTCGAGGCGCAAACCGTTCGGGGTGGATTGAACCTGACCCAGATTGCCGATCGCCTGTATCTGTGGGCGGAGGCCCAGCGCTGATCCTATCCGACGGGAAATCCGGGGGCCCGCGCATCCGGTGAGCGGGCCCCTGCCCGTTCACCTCTTCATTCCTTTTTGTCCGCCCTTTCCGGAGGCCTGTCCTGATGTATTACCTGCGCACCCTGCTGTGCCTGTCCCTTCTGGCCTGCGGCACCGCGGCGGCCCTGCCCGACGCCCCCCGCGTGGACAATCCCGCCCAGCCCGCTGAACCGCCCGAGGTCCTGCAGCTGGAGGAACTGTGGCGCATCGGCGGTGAGGACGACGAAGACACCCTGCTGGGTGTGGTCAACCAGGTGTTGGCCGATGACCCGGGGAATCTCTACCTCCTGGACATTCAGCTCCTGGAAGTCCAGGTCTTCAGCCCCGACGGCGTCTATGAACGCTCGCTGGGCCACGCCGGAGACGGGCCGGGCGAGTTCCGGCGGGCCTCCAGCATGCTCTTCATGCCGGACGGCACCCTGGGCATCGTTCAGCAGTTTCCCGGGCGCATCGTCAAACTAAACCTGGACGGCCTGCCGGCCGGGGAAATCAAGCTGGGTGGCGACGACCCCACCGCCGGCGGCTTCCAGATACTGCGCAGTGCGGTCCAGCATGACGGCCGCCTGTTTGTCAGCGGCGCCCGCATGACACGTGAGGAAAATCAGCGCACCGCGGTGAATTATATCGCCCCGCTTGACGCGGCCACAGGCCCCGGCCACCCGTTCCTGGAAGCCACCACGGTCCGGGACTTCGGCAAAATGACGATTTCCGAAAAGGCCGAGTACTTTCCCCATCAGGGCGGATGGACCGTGGGCCCGGATGGCCAAATCCTTGTCGCCCCGCTCAGAAACACATATGAAATAAACAGTTACAGCTCTGACGGCCAACTGGAGCGGGTCATTTCCCGGGATTACCAGTCCCTCGACCGGACGGACGCGGAGCGGACGCAGGTCACTGAAAACATGATTCCCCGCCGCAGACGCAACCGCGGCGACGTGGATGTCGTAGTGGAGCGGACTGTTCGGGATATCCTGGAACTGAGGACCGACGCCACCGGCCGATTGTGGGTTCTGCCCAGCCGGGGAATAAAGGACCAGCCCGAGGGTATCCATTCCACCTGGGATGTGTTCGATCCCCAGGGATCGTTCCAGCGCACGGTGGCGGTGGCCTGCGAGGGCCGCGGCGGCCAGGACGCCCTCTTCTTCGTGGGCGAGGACCGGGTGGTGCTGATCAAGGCCCACACGGAGGCCATGCAGGCTTTCCGCGGCCAGGGTCAGGAACAGGACGCCGAAGACATCGAGGCCCGGCCTCTGGAGGTTGTGGTCTACCGCATCGCGAAGTAACTGTTTTCAGGGGGATTGATTCATGAGTGTGCAAACTCTGTCCCGGGCACTGGCCCTTGTTTTCTGCCTGTCCCTGGCCGGCCTCTCTTTCGCCGAAGCCCCGGTCATTCACAGCGGCGGCACGGCCGAACAGGGTCTGGTCCAAGCCGACCTCACCGAGCAATGGCGCCTCGGCGGCGAGGACGACGAGGTCTTCTTCGGGACCGTGGGCGCAGTGCGCACCGACGCCGCAGGCCACCTCTACCTTCTGGACGGCCAGCTCTCCCAGATCCATGTCTTTGCTCCCGACGGCGAATATTTGAGCACCGTGGGGCGCGAAGGCGACGGCCCCGGCGAAGTGCGCCGCCCCAATGACCTGTTCATCACCCCCGACGGCACCCTCAACATCCTGCAGGGGTTTCCCGGCAAGATCGTGAAACTCACCCCCGACGGCCTGCCCGCCGGTGAAGCCAACTACGCCGCCAGCGCCGGGTCGGCCGGCCAGTTCGGGGTCCTGGTGGCCGGACGCAGCGGCGGCGACGATATCGTGCTGGCCGGAATCCAGATGACCATGGCCGGCGCCATCAGCGAACAGACCTACTTCCTGGCCCGGTGCAACCGCGACGGACAGCAACAGGCCGCCCTGCTGGAAAAGACACACACCATCAACTACGCCGATTTCCGCCTGGACGAGGGCGAAATGGACTTCGTGTGGGGCCGCCTGGCCGTGGGGAGCGACGGACGGGTGTTCGCCGCCCCTCAGCGGGATCAGTACGCCATCAAGGTGTTCGGCACCGACGGCACCCACCAGATGACCATCAGCCGCGACTTCACCGCCCCGCCCCGCACCGAGGCCCAGAGCAAGCTGGCCCGCCAGGTCATCGAGGCCGTGGGCGCCAACTATCCCGTGCCCCCGGTGGCCATCACCATCGAGGACACCGAGCCCGTGGTGGGCAACCTCCACCTCACCGCCGACGGCCGGCTCTGGACCCAGTCCAGCCGCAGCGACATGGATTTGCCCGACGGTACCTGGGTGATTCTGGACGTTTTCGCCCCCGACGGCCGTTTTGAGAAGCAGGTGGCCCTGCGCGGCGACCACGATCCCGCCCGGGACGCCATCAATGTGCTGCCGGACGGCCGCATTATCGTTACCGTGGGTGCCTTGGACGCCTTCCTGAATCAGCAGGGTGCCGGCACCGACGAGGACTCCGGGGTCGAGGCCGACCCCCTGTCCGTGATCTGTTACAAGTTGAAATAAGAGAGTTCATCCGCTGAACCCGTCTCGCGAAAGGTTGACAATGCGCACATCCAGATCCCTTACCGTCCTGACGGCCGCGCTGCTGGCCGTCCTCCTGCTGGCCGGCTGCTTCGGGTCCGAAGGCGACCCGGCCGAGGCCGACTCCACCGCCACAGCGGAGGCCGCCGCCGACAGCACCGCGGACGGTGAGGCCAAGAAGCCCAAGAAGGAAAAGGCCATCAAGGTGAACGTGGCCGAGGTGCGCAACGGGAACCTCGTGCTGCCGGTGTTCGCCGACGGCGCCATCCGCACTCCGCGCTCCGTGGTGATCAAAACCCGGGTGGGCGGACAACTGATGGACGTGCTGGTGCGCGACGGCGACCGGGTGCGCAAGGGCCAGGTTCTGGGCCGCATCGACTCGCGGGAATACGAAATCGCCCTGGAAGAGAGTCGCTACAAGCACCTGCAGGCCCTCAGCCAGATGGCCGCCGAAGCCGACACCTTCACCGTGAACCATGCGGCGATGTCCGACTTCACCAATCAGCGGGACGACCTGGACCGCCTGGTCAAGGCCGGCACCATCACCCGCGAGGAATACAGCAACCGCATCCTGGAGACGGAAATGGACGCCCTGCAGCAGGGCGCCTTCCGCGAAGCCGTGTTCCAGCAGCGCACCGGTCTGGCCGAAGCCCGCATGGCCGAGGAACGCGCCCGTCTGAACCTGGAATACACCGAAATCCGGTCGCCGTTTTCCGGCGTGGTGCAGGGACTGACCATGGTGCAGGGTGAAATGCTCAGCGCCAACGTGGCCGTGTGCACCATCTTCAACAACGACAATCTGGAAGCCGTGCTCAACGTACTGGAAGGCGACCTGGGCAACCTGTCCGCCGGCCGTCCTGTGCTGCTGGCGGTGCCGGCCACGCATGACACCCTGCAGGCCATCGTCGACGTGATCAGCCCCACCCTGGACGAGGCCACCCGCACCTGCGAAGTCATCGTGCGTTTCGAAAACACCACCGACCGCTTCCGACCGGGCATGTTCGTGCGGGCCCAGATCGCCGGCTGGGTCTTCACCGACCGTCTGCTGGTGCCCAAGAGCGCCCTGTTGGTGCGGGACAACCGCCCCCTGGTGTTCAAGAAGGATGACGACCGGGCCAAGTGGCTGTACGTGGACACCGGCCTGGAGAACGACGACTGGGTGGAAATCCTGAAGGTGCACAGCGGCGGGTCCCTGACCCCCGGGGATGAAATCATCGTCAGCGACCACCTGACCCTGGCGCACGAAGCCAAGATCAAGGTTCGCAAGCGGGTGACCGCGGTGGACCGTTGGAGCTTCGCCGACCTGGAGGCCACCGTGGCGGAAGGCGCACGGAAATGATCATCCAGACCGCCGTCCGGCGCCCTGTGGCCATTCTGATGCTGTTTGCCGGCCTGGTGCTTATCGGGCTCCAGGCCTGGCAACGGCTCCCGGTGGACCTGCTGCCGTCCATCAACTACCCCAATCTCACCGTCATCACAAACTACGCGGACACGCCCGCGGACGACCTCACCCGGCTGGTGACCCAGCCCCTGGAAGAGGTCATCACCGGTCTGGCCGGCGTGAGACGCGTGGTTTCCAAGACCCGCGAGGGCGTGTCCACCATCACCGTGCAGTACGAGTGGGGCACGGAAATGGATTTCGCCAACCTGCACCTGCGGGAAGCCATCGACCGGGTGGCCTACCGCGAGGACTTTCCCGCCGAGGCGGACCGGCCCCTGATCCTGCGTTGGGATCCCAGCGCCCGGCCCATCGCCATCATGGTGCTGCACGGCGACGACCCGATGGCCCGCATGACGGAATTCGCCCGCGAGGTGGTCAAGCCGGCCATCGAACAGATCAACGGCGTCAGCCAGGCCGAGGTCATCGGCGGGGCCGAGCGTGAGATCCTGGTCAGGCCCGACTTCGGCAAGATGCGGCTTTATGGCCTGACCATGGAGGACCTGGCCACAGCCCTGCGCGTGGCCAACATCAGTTTCCCCGGCGGGCGCATTCGCAAGGGACCGCTGCACCTGCCCCTGCGCATCCTGGGCGAGTTCGAAAACCTGGACGAAATCCGCGCCACCGAGATCCCCGCCGCGGGCCCCGGCATCACCATCGGTGACCTGGCCGAGGTGCTGGACACGGTGAAGGAACCCGAGGGGTCCACCCTCACCTCCTCCGAGGAAGTGGTTTCGCTTCACCTGTACAAGGAGGTGGGCGAGAACACCATCGAGGCCACGGCCGAGGTGGACAAGGTGCTGGGCATTCTCCAGGACCAGTACACGGACTTCGACTTCTCCTTCATCTACCGCGATGCCGACTTCGTGCAGGAGAGCTTCAACGGACTGTTCGACAGCCTCAAGTACGGCGCCGTGCTGGCCTTGCTGGTGCTGTTCATGTTCCTCATGGACTGGCGCAGCCCGCTGGTGGTGGGGTTGGCCATTCCCGTGTCCGTCATAACCACCTTCGCTTTCCTCTACTTCGCCGACGTGGGGCTGAACCTCATGTCCCTGGGTGGTTTGTCGTTGGCCGCGGGTATGCTGGTGGACAACTCCATCGTGGTGTTGGAGAACATCAACCGGCACCTGCGCATGAAGCGCGAGGCGGGCGACACGGTGGGGGCCATCTGCGCCCGCGGCGCCCAGGAAGTGGCGTCGCCGGTGGTGGCGGCCACCCTGACCACCGTGGCCGTGTTCTTCCCCGTGATCTACGTGCCCGGCATCGCCGGCGAGTTCTTCCGGGATCAGGCCCTCACCGTGACCATCAGCCTCATCGTGTCGATCTTCGCCGCCCTGCTGCTGCAGCCCATGCTGTCGGCGCACATCCTGCGCACGCCCGGCGACCGGCCGTCTCTCATCTTCCGCCCCATGGAGGGCTTCCTGAACGGCGTGATGCACCATTACCACCGGGCCCTGGCCATGATCCTGGACGCCAAGGCCGCCTTCCTGGTGCTGGTGCTCATCGGCCTGGCCGCCGCCGGCTGGTACGGCACCCAGATGCGCCTGTCGTTCATGCCCGACCGCACCCGCGGCGACTTCACCCTGACCATGGAACTGCCTGCGGGCACACCCCTGGAAGTGACCTACAGCACCGCCAGCGGACTGGCCGCCTACCTGGCGCCCATGGAAGAAGTGGTCACCGTGTACACCCAGGTGGGTGTGACCGAAAAAACCCTGGCCAGCCTCAAGGAATACAGCGCAGCCAATACCGCCCGCATCCGGGTGATGCTGCGGCCGTCGCGACAGGGACGGCAGGACATGGAGCACGTGAAATCCCTTCTGCAGGCCAAGCTTGACGACATGGAAGGCGCCGTCTTCCTCTTCCGCGAGGAAGGCGTGGGCCTGCGCGAGATCCTGGCCAGCGGCGAATCGGCCTTCACCCTGGGCATCGTGGCCGAAAAGGGCGAGGACGCCTTTGACGCCGCGGAGGCCCTGCTGCCCCTGCTGCGCGAGGTCGACGGCCTGCAGGGCGTGGAAATGGACCGGGTGCTGGGCAACCCCACCGTGGAAGTGACCGTGGATCGGGAAAAGGCCCTGCGCTTCGGCCTGGAGCCCGACGCCCTGGCCCGCGAACTGCGCAACCGCATCCAGGGCACCGTGGCCACCACCTACAACGAGATCGAACAACGCATCGACATCGCGGTGCGCCTGCCACGTGACCTGCGCTACGACCTGCCGACGGTCCTGGCCTCCCCCGTGGCCGTGGGCGGCGGCAAGACCGTGCCCCTGGGCTCCTTCATGGTCCAGACCACCGGCACCCCGGTGCGGGAAATCGTGCGCCGCGACCAGCGACGTCAGATTACCCTGACCAGCGACGTGGACGGCCGCAGCATGGCCGACGTGTGGCAGGACGTGAACAACATCCTGGCCGACCAGGACGTGGTCGAGGGCGTGGCCTTCGTCACCGGCGGCGAACAGGAGGAAATCAACAGCAGCTTCCACGATCTGGGTTACGCCCTGCTGCTGTCGGCCCTGCTGGTCTACATGATCCTGGCCGCCCAGTTCGAGAGCTTCCTGGATCCGCTGATCATTTCCGGTGTTCTGCCCGTGGGCGTGGCCGGAGCCCTGATCACCCTGGCGATCACCGGCCAGACGCTCAACATCATCTCCCTGATCGGGTTGATCGCCCTGCTTGGAATTGCGGTGAACGACGCCATCGTGAAGGTGGCCACCATCCGCCGCCTGCGCGGCGAAGGTCTGCCCGGCCGGGAGGCCATCATGCAGGCCAGTTCCCTGCGTTTCCGTCCCATCATCATGACGACGGTCACCACGGTGCTGGCCATGGTCCCCATGGCCCTGGGTCTGGGCACCGGCGAGCAGATGCAGCGTCCGCTGGCCATCACTTTGATCGGCGGCCTCAGCATTGCCACCTTATTGACCCTGTTCCTCACGCCGGTGATCTACGAGTTGCTGCACCGACGTATCGACAAGGAGTACTAGGCCCATGATCCGGTTCGCCGTAGACCACCCCGTCGCCACCTGGATGCTGTTCACCGCCCTGATGGTGACGGGGCTCTACGCCCTGCCCAAGCTCAACATCGAGGCCATGCCCGAGACCGAGCTGCCGGAGCTGTCCATCGTCACCAGTTGGAACGGGGCCTCCCCCAGCGCCATCCAGCGCTCCATCACCCTGCCCATCGAAGAAGCCGTGGCCGGCTGCCACGGCGTGGAGGATCTGGATTCCCAGTCCCGCCACGGGCGCAGCACCGTTACGGTGAAGTACAAGCGCGGCACCAACATGGAGTTCGCGCGACTGGAGCTCTCGGAGCGGCTGGGTGCGGTGCGGCGAAACCTGCCGTCCCAGGCGGGTCAGCCCTTCATCCGGCCCTACGTGCCGGAGGAACTGCGCACCGAGGATTTCTTCTCGGTGAGCCTGATCTCGCCCCTGGACATCAACGAACTGCGGGACCGGGCCGAGACCTGGCTGCTGCCCCGGTTCCTGTCCATTCCCGGGGTGGCCGACGCCGAACTGCGGGGCGGCGCCCGTCCCCTGGTGAAGGTGCTGCTGGACCTGGAAAAGATGGAGCGCTACAACCTGACCGCCGACGGCATCGCCGCCCGCATCGACGCCCTGGACGACATCGTGCCCGCCGGCGCCATCCGCACCAGCGGCCAGGAGTTCACGGTGAGCGTACGGGACAAGGCCTCCATCCTGAAACTCAAGAAGACGGTGCTGCGGCACCTGGGCGGCCAGCCCATCACGCTGGAGCACGTGGCCCGGGTGCAGCCGGACTTCGAGGACGTGGCCTACTACAGCCGCATCAACGGCGGCAACGTGATCACCCTGAGCATCACCAAGCGCAGCGGGCAGAACTCCATCTCGGTGAGCCGCCGCCTGCGCAAGGAACTCCCGCTCATCGAGGCCAACGCCCCCTTCAACGTGACCTTCGAGGTGGACCAGGACGAGGGAGAGGACCTGGAAGACAAGCTGAAGGAACTGGTGATCCGCTCCCTGGTGATCCTGGGCCTGCTGTTCGTCATGCTGGCCATCGCCCTGAAACGCGTGCGGCTGACGGCCATCGTGGTGTTCTCCATCCTGCTGGCCATCGTCATCTGCCTGAGTATGTTCTACTTCTTCGGGGTGTCGGTGAACTTCATCACCATCAGTGGCCTGACGGTGTGTTTCGGCATGCTGCTGGACAACAGCATCCTGGTGCTGGACGCCATCCACCGCCGGCTCTCGGGCAATCACAACGGGGACAGTCGTCGCGCCCTGATCCGGGGCACCAGCGAAGTGGCCTTCCCCATCATGGCCACCACCCTGACCACCGTGGTCGCCTTCCTGTCGTTCATCTTCATGACCGACCGGCTGAGCCTCTTCTACGTGCCGCTGGCCGTGAGCGTGGGCATCGCCATGCTGGCGTCGATCTTCGTGGCCTTCTGCTGGATTCCGGTCGCCCTGCGCGGTCCCGCTGAAGACGACATGAAGAACACCCATGCGGCCGACGACGAGTTCGGCCTCAAAGGGTGGTCCATGCTGTGGCGCTGGGGACTCTTCTGTGTCGTGCTGGCCGTGATCGGCCTGGCCGTGGTCTATTTCTGGAAGGGCGAGTTCGCCCTCATGGACGCGTTGCCCTGGATCGGCGCGGCCCTGGGCCTGCTGTTGGCCGTGGGCGGGTTCGTCAGCTACGTGGACCTGCTCACCCGCCTTCACGTGAAGATCTGGTACTACCCCGCCATCCTGGTGTTGGCCCTCTTCGTGGGCACCTTCTTCGTGTTCAAGGACAAGGTCCGCACCGGCGGCTTCTGGCGCATGCAGCCGCGGGAACAGATCGTGGTGTACCTGGAGCGGCCGGTGGGCACCGACGTGAAGCTGTCCAGCGAAACCATCCGCCTCTTCGAGAATGAGGTCCTTCCCCTGCCCGAAGGTGTGCACATGCGCTCCGGGGCCTACGGCAACCGGGCCTGGATCAACATGGAATTCGAGGACGAGCTCCTCCAGTCGGCCTATCCGGAAATGTTCCGCAACCAGTTCATCGTGCTGGCCGAGGAACTGGGTGGCATGTTCATCTGGATCAACGGCTTCGGCGACCCCTACATGAAGGGCGGCCGCGGCGGCGGCATGGCCAACTCCACCATCCGGCTCACCGGTTACAACAGCAAGGAATTGAAGGGCATCAGCGACGGCGTGCTGGATCGCCTGGGCCGCAACCGCCGGGTGCGGAACGCCCGTCTGACCAGCGGCGACCAGTTCAGCCGCAACGACACCGACGAAACCGTGGTCATCCTCAAGCGCGAGGTCCTGGCCGAACACCGGCTGAGCATGGCCGAGGTCATGGGCCACATCCGCCGCCTGTTGGGCGTGGAGAACCCGTGGCACATGCTCCTGGACGGCGAGGACCAGCGCATGATGCTGACCTTCGACGACTCGGAGACCATCGAGTACGACCAGATCCTGGGCAAGATCATGACCACCAGCCGCGGCCAGAAGGTGCAGCTCGGGCGGCTCATTGAAATTGAGCAGCGCCCGGAGATCAGTTCCATCAACCGGCACGACCAGCGGTACAGCCAGCAGGTCAACTGGGAGTACATCGGCACCGACAGCATGCGGCGCAAGTTCATCGCCACCATCCTGGCGGGCATGGAACTGCCCTACGGCTACACGGCCGAAGACATGTCGGGCCAGCAGATCACCGAGGAGGAGGAAGAGGAACTCAGGCAGACCCTGTGGCTGACCTTGGCCTTCATCTTCATGGCCCTGGCGGCCATGTTCGAGAGCTTCTTCCTGCCGGTTCTGGTGCTGTTGTCCATTCCCATGGCCCTGGTGGGTGTGGGCGGCGTGTTCTGGGGCACCGGCAGCGAGTTCGACTCTTCGGCCAAGATCGGGCTGATCCTCATGTTCGGCATCGTGGTGAACAACGCCATCCTGCTGATCAACCGCTTCCGTCTGCAGGTGCGCGAAACCCTCGAGGAAGAGACCTTCGGTCCGGATCTGGTGCCCGCCAAGCGCCGGCTGGGCGGCTTCGACCTGTGGCGCCTGCCCGCGGAGGTCCGGCAGCGGATCCTGCGCAACGCCATCGTCACGGGCACCCGCATCCAGATGCGCTCCATCCTGCTGACCAGCGGCACCACCATCGCCGGCCTGCTGCCCCTGCTGTACAAGCACGACAAGAGCGGCGGCAAGGATATCTGGGAGAACCTGGCCCTCAGTTCCATCGGCGGGTTGACCAGCAGCACCGTGCTCATCCTCAGTGCGATTCCGGCTCTGTACTGGATGTTCACCCGGTGGGGCTGGGGCTTCGCCATCGGCGGGTCACGCCTGCGGAAGCGGTTCGGCAAGGGTCACACCGACGGCGCCGTGCCGCAGGAGATCACGTCCTAGCCGATCGATCATCGGGATGGGAAAAAAGTCCGGTCGCCCAAGGCGGCCGGACTTTTTCATAGGGTGGGCGAGGCAGGTGGGTCAGCGGTACAGCGACTTGACCCGGTCCCAGGCATAATCCTCGGTCGGCACGGTGCACTCCAGCTGGAGTTCGGTCTCTTTGGTTTCCTCGTCCAGATAGACGCCGCCCCAACCGTAGGGGGCGTAGATATGGAAATCGCCCTGCACCACGAAGAAGGCGCTCTGGAAGAGCCCTTCCCAGGTGCCGCCGAAGTTGTAGACCACGTCGGCGCCGCTTTCGGCGTCGCGCGTAATCACCGAGGCGTGTTCGAAGCGCTCCAGTTCAACACCTTCGGAATCCAACAGGAGGATCACGAAATCCAGGTCGGCCTCGAAGACCGAACTGCGGAAGTGGACATCCACGGTGGCGGTCCAACCATCGCAGTCACCGTTCACGGACACGGTGGTCATGTGGGTGGCCGTGGCCATACCGGGCAGAACAATGACTGCCAGCAGGACAAGACACGTTTTCAGAAGCTTTATCATTTTGATTCCCTCCGGAGTCCCTTTCGTTACTGTCTGAACAACAGTTGAATCCCCGAGTTGGTTAACTCTGCGTATTGAAAGATTATACCAACTAGCGATTAAAATATCAAGTCCCATCGGTATTCCCCATGCATTATCCCCAAGCATCAAGCTGGGAGTTGCCGGATTGTGACCCCGGGTGGGGATCCCACCGGCCGGATTTTTCCCACCGACTGGTTGAGGAGGCTCCCTCTAACCGACAGGGCAGGCGCGGATTCCCTTCGAATAACACAATCGGGCCACCCAACCGGGCCGAGGCGGCGTCGACAAGTGATATTGCAAGTCATGGTCCAAAAAAAAGCAAACTCTTGACCTCACAGTCATTTGACGGTTGCTCGCCCCCCGCCAGGCGCTTATCCTGCAAAAAGTCTCCCCCACCGGATACCGAGGATCGACCATGTCCGCCTCCGTTGACCTGATCGCCTGGCGCCGTCATCTGCATACCCTGGCCGAAGTCTCGGGCCGGGAGCAGGTCACGGCGGCCCATGTCCAGGCGCTGTTGGAGAGCTTTGGTCCGGACCAGATGGTCCCGGGTCTGGGTGGGCACGGGTTGGCGGCCGTTTTCGCCGGTCCGGCCCCGGGCCCCACGGTGATGTTCCGCGCCGAACTCGACGCCCTGCCCCTGGACGAGACCGGAGACCTCCCGTGGTCCAGCACGCATCCCGGTTGCGCTCACAAGTGTGGACACGACGGGCACATGGCCATCCTCCTGGGCCTGGCGCATCGACTGGGCCGCCGCCGCCCGCGCACCGGCCGGGTCATCACCCTGTTTCAGCCCGCCGAGGAAACCGGATCCGGCGCCCGGGCCGTGGTGGACGATCCCGCCTTCGGTCCCCTGCAACCGGACTGGATTTTCGCGCTACACAACCTGCCCGGGCACCCGACCGGACAGGTGCGGGTCCGAGCGGGTGCCTTCACCGCCGGCAGCGCGGGCCTGACCATCGGTCTGCGCGGCGAGACCTCCCACGCGGCCTATCCGGAACAGGGCCGGTCGCCGGACCAGGCCCTGGCCGATCTGGTTACCGGTCTGGCCGTGCTGCCCATCCCCCTGGAAAAGGACGGACGCCTGGCCCTGGTCACCGTGGGACACGCCCGGTTGGGGGACCCGGCGTTCGGCATCACCCCGGGTGAGGCGGAGATCCTGGCCACGGTTCGGTCGGACGATCCGGTTGTGCTGGCTGAGTTGAAAGACCGCGCGGAAGCCCTGGCCAGGCAGGTGGCGCAGACCCATGGCCTGGCCGTGACCCTGGGCTGGTCCGAGGAATTCCCCGTCACCGTCAACCATCCGGAGGCCGCCGCCGCAGTCACCGCCGCCGCCGCCGCGGCCGGTCTGCCCTGCGGGCGCCCCGACGAGAGCCCCTTCCGCTGGTCCGAGGACGTGGGACATCTGCTGAATCTGGGCCGCGGCGCCATGTTCGGGTTGGGCGCCGGCGTGGATCACGCGCCCCTGCACGCCGGCCACTACGACTTCAACGACGCCCTCCTGGAGCCCGGTCTGGCCCTTTGGGACGCCTTGGTGGACGCCCTGACCTGAGAGTCCCCGCCGCGAATGAGTGTCCTTTTCAAAACTCGTTGTCAGCCGAGGCGCCCGCCGTTTCTCCAAAAAATTGTGCTGTTTAAATGCGCAGATTATGTTCTAATCTGCCGTGTCTGGAACGGGGTGCCCTGACCCCGTTTGTCGCGTTGCCGGACACCCGAAAATCAACCTGCCGGGATTCCCTACTTCAGGAGAAAAGAACCCATGAGTTCCTTCGGTTCCACTGCCTGGTCATCGGTCGGGAAGAAGGTGATTACCGGGCTGACGGGGTTCGCCCTCATGGGATTCGTCCTCGTCCATCTCCTCGGTAATTTCACTCTCTTTATCGGCCCCGCCGCCTTCAATGAATATGCCCATTTCCTGGAGACGGCCGTCCACGGCTGGCTCATCATTGCGTTCGAGGCCGGCCTCATCGTGATCTTCCTCTTCCACATGGTCAGTGCGATCACCGTGGCCTGGAACGACCGTCGAGCGGCCCGACAGGTGGGCTACAAGACCATGAAGGATGCCGGCGGCAAGAGCCGGAAAACCCTCTCCTCCACCACCATGATCTACTCCGGGATCCTGATCCTGGTCTTCGTGGTCGGACACATCTTCATGTTCAAGTTCAACGGCGGGACGCCTCACGAGATCGACGCCCACGGCGTCAAGAACCTCTGGAAACCCGTGGTCACGGCCTTCAAGGATCCGGTGTTCACCGGCTTCACCGTGCTGGTGATGATCCTGTTGGGCCTGCACCTGCGCCACGGGTTCTGGAGCGCCTTCCAGTCCCTGGGCCTGGCCAACGACAAGTACCTGCCCCTGCTCACGCGCATCGCGCTGGTCTTCGCCGTCGTCATGGCTATCGGCTTCATCATCATCCCCGTGATCCTTTTCCTCAATGGTGACCCGAACGCCACAGGAGGTCACTGAAATGGCTGGTAACGTGAAACTCGACGCCAAGATCCCCGGCGGCCCGCTGGCCGACATGTGGGACACCCACATGATCGACAATCCGTTGGTGGCCCCCGGCGGCAATCGGCGCAAGCACAAGATCATCGTGGTGGGCACCGGCCTGGCCGGCGGCGGCGCCGCCGCAACCCTGGGCGAACTGGGCTACAACGTGCTCAACTTCTGCATCCAGGACAGCCCCCGGCGCGCCCACAGCGTGGCGGCCCAGGGCGGCATCAACGCCTCCAAGAACTACCAGAACGACGGTGACAGCGTGTACCGCCTGTTCTACGACACCATCAAAGGCGGCGACTACCGGTCCCGCGAGGCCAACACCTACCGCCTGGCGCAGCTGTCCATGGGCATCATCGACCAGTCGGTGGCCATGGGCGTGCCCTTCGCCCGCGAGTACGGCGGCACCCTGGCCAACCGCTCCTTCGGCGGCGTGCAGGTCAGCCGCACGTTCTACGCACGGGGACAAACCGGCCAGCAACTGTTGCTGGGTGTTTACAGCGCCCTGAGCCGTCAGGTGGACGCCGGCACCGTGACCATGTTCCCCCGGCACGAAATGCTGGACCTGGTCATCGTGAACGGCAAGGCCCGCGGCATCATTGCCCGCGAACTGACCACCGGCGAGATCAAGCGCTACGAAGCCGACGCCGTGGTCCTGGCCACCGGCGGCTACAGCCCGGTTTTCTACCTGTCCACCAACGCGGTGAACAGCAACGCCACGGCGGCCTGGCGCGCCCACCGGCGCGGCGCCTATTTCTCCAACCCCTGCTACACGCAGATCCACCCCACGGCGGTGCCGCAGCTGGGCGACTACCAGTCCAAGCTCACGCTTATGAGCGAGTCGCTGCGCAACGACGGGCGGGTGTGGGTGCCCAAGGGTACGGACGAGAAACGCCGGCCCAACGAGATCCCCGAAAACGAGCGGGACTACTATCTCGAGCGCCGCTACCCGGCCTTCGGCAACCTGGTGCCCCGCGACATCGCGGCCCGGGCGGCCAAGGTGGAGTGCGACAAGGGCAAGAGCGCGTATCTGTCGGACCAGTCGGTGTACCTGGACTTTGCCGAAGCCATCGGCCGCCTGGGGGCCGACGTGGTGGGCGACCGCTACGGCAACCTCTTCGACATGTACAACGAGATCACCGGCGACAGTCCCTACGAGACGCCCATGATGATCTACCCCGCGCCCCACTACACCATGGGCGGCCTGTGGGTGGACTACAACCTGGAGAGCACCATCGAGGGCCTGTTCGTGGCCGGGGAAGCCAACTTCTCCGATCACGGCGCCAACCGCCTGGGCGCCAGCGCGCTCATGCAGGGCCTGGCCGACGGATACTTCGTCGTGCCGCGGGTGGTGGCCAGCTATCTGGCCAACGCCGAGTTGGGCAGCGTGACCACCGAGAACGAAGAGTTCAAGGCGGTTGAGGACGAGGTCAAGACCCAGCAGCAGCGCCTGCTCGACATCAAGGGCGAACGCACCGTGCGCGACATCCACTGGGAGCTGGGACGCACCATGTGGGACAAGGTCGGCATGGCACGCAACGCCGAGGGTCTGAAGGAAGCCATCAGCAAGATCGGCAATCTGCGCGAGGAGTTCTGGCAGAACCTGAAGGTCACCGGCACCGTCGGCGACCTGAACAAGCAGCTGGAGCAGGCCAACCGCCTGGCCGACTACCTGGAACTGGGCGAACTGATGGCCCGCGACGCGCTCATGCGTGAGGAATCCTGCGGCGGACACTTCCGCGAGGAGCATCAGACCGAGGAAGGCGAGGCCAAGCGGGACGATGATAAATTCATGTTCGTCTCGGCCTGGGAGCACACCGGAGAGGGCAAGGAACCGGTGATGCACAAGGAAGACCTGGCCTACGAGAACATCGAAGTAAAGACCCGCAGCTACAAATAGAGGAAGGTTGTCCCAATGAGTGACAAAGGTATGACCATACACCTGAAGATCTGGCGGCAGGCCCGAGGCGCGGCCGACGGCAAGTTCGTGGATTACACGGTGAACGACGTCCCGGTTGAGATGTCCTTCCTCGAGATGCTCGACATTCTGAACGAGGATCTCGTCAAGAAGGGCGAAGAGGCCGTCGAGTTCGACAACGACTGCCGGGAAGGCATCTGCGGCACCTGCGGCATGATTGTCAGCGGGGTGGCCCACGGCACGCACGCCGGGACCACCACCTGCGAGATCCGCATGCGCAGCTACAAGGACGGCGACACCATCACGGTGGAGCCCTTCCGGGCCGGCCCCTTCCCGATCATCAAGGATCTGGTGGTGGACCGGGCGGCCATGGACCGCATCCAGAGCAAGGGCGGCTTCGTGAGCATGAACGTGGGCTCCGCGCCTGACGGAAATGCCCAGCTTATCGCCAAGGAAGCCGCGGACAACGCCATGGACGCGGCCACCTGCATCGGTTGTGGCGCCTGCGTGGCGGCCTGTCCCAACGCCTCGGCGTCGCTGTTCGTGAGCGCCAAGATCAGTCAGTTTTCCTGGCTGCCCCAAGGCGATCCGGAGCGCACCCGTCGCGCCCTGCGCATGGTGGAGCAGATGGACGACGAGGGCTTCGGCGACTGCTCCAACCACGGCGAGTGTGAAGCGGTGTGTCCGAAGGAGATCAGCATCCAGAACATCGCGCGCATGCGGCGCGAGTTCATCAAGGCGGCGTTCAAGGGCTAAGGGCCTTCGCCTGACACGAAAAAGCCTCCCCGCGGTGCGGGGAGGCTTTTTTCATGGGGCTTCGGCCGTCTACTTGAGAAGCACCAGCTTCAATCCCCGGCTCTCGTCGCCCGCCCCCACCCGACAGAAGTATACGCCGGACGGCACGCGGCCGCCGCGGTCGTCGGTGCCGTCCCACAGGACGGTCCAGTTGCCGGCCGGCCGATGCTCATTGACCAGGGTCCGCACGCGGGCACCCTTCAGGTCGTGCACCGTGAGCCGCACCTGGCCCGGCCAGGGCAGGCTGTAGCTGATGTTGGTGGTCGGATTGAACGGGTTGGGCCAGGCCGTATCCAGGCGCAGATCGCGGGGAAGCCCGGCCCCGGCCGCCGGATCGTCCGCGGGATCTTCCACGGACAGCGCCGTGCCGGTTCCCACGCGGGCCCGAATGGTCACATCCGCGTCGTAGGAGGCCAAGCTGCTCCAGGTGGAGCCGGTGAAGGAATAGTAGCTTTTGCCCGTGTTCACGGGGCCGTCGCCATCCACGGCCAGGGGGTAGCTGTAACTTTCATTCACGAACTTCACCGCCAGGTACAACGTCTGCCCGGCGGTCAGGGCCACCGGGGCCGCCAGCTGGGCGTAGTGGTACCCCGGCTCGTCGTAGGAGTTGTCCAGGTCGGAGGCCAGCTGGTTACTCAGGCTGGTGCCGTTGAAGGCGCCGTACACGAACACGTCCACATCGGTGGTGCGGTCGGTGGTGAAGAATTCCACCCGGTGCAGATAGCCGTCATCGGGCACATCCAGGCTGACCAGGCCCCAGAAAGTGGTGCCGCCGCCCAGGGCGCCGGAATAGCCGGCTTCGTCGCGCGACAAGGTGCTGAAACTGTCGTCGGCCACCATGTACTCCTTCACGAAGGAGGTGTACATGCCGATGCTCGCGGACCCGTAGGCGATATAGAAATAGCCGCGGCTCACGCCGTAGTCGCAGGTGCTGCCCCAATTGGTGCCCCAACTGTTCTTCACGATCCAGGCGCCCGTGCCGCCGGCGTGGACGATGTCGTCGTCCCATCCCACCAGGAACACCGAGTGATTGGGCGTATTGGTGCCCGTATAGTACAGGGTACCGCCGGTGTAGGTGTTGAACTGGCTGCTGAAGGCCGGGTTGGACGTGTCGCCGGCGAACACGCTCGTGTGCAGGGGGCCGTAATCCATGAGGTACTGTTTGATGACGGACGGGTCCGGCACCGAGGACCCGCTCACCGCACACCAGTCGGTCACTACGAAGGGACGCTGGCACACGGCGCAGGCGGTGTTGGTGGCGGAATAGGGATCGCAGGCCTCCAGGGTCACGCCCGTGCGCGTAAGGTAGCTCATGGTCATGAACTGGTTGCCGCCCTCACAGCTGGACCCCAGGTAGTGGCATTCCTTGATGGCGTTCTCGGACACGTCGTACAGGCCCGCGCCGTCCACCAGAAGACGCGACTCGATATCCGCCGCCGAGCCGAAGGCATAGCAGGCCCCACAGGCGCCCTGGTTCTTCACCGGGCTCACGTAACCGAGGGTGCGGGCGTCGTACCGGGTGGGCAGCGCCTTGTCCCCGCGCAGATTCCGCGCCGCTGCGGCCGCATAGTGCGTGGTGGAGAAGTTGGGCGGAACGAATCCCAGCCGCAGATCGGCCTCCGCCTTGACGGGCGGGTCCACCTGGTCCCAAAGAACCGGCGGTTCGGCCATGGCCCCGGTGGCCAGCAGACACATTCCAATCAACCCAATAAGTCCGGCGCACCGCATGATCATCCTCCTGGTCGTATCCGAAACGAAACATCTCCGCAGGATATCGGCCGTTTCCGGCCTTTCCTTACAGAAAACCGGTGGGACAGGCCTTTTGAGGACGATCCCGCCTTGACGGGAAACAACCGGCCTTGATAGATTAGGGGGGTAATTGAAGGCCGTTTCCCCCCTCGCGGCGGAGGCGGTTTTTTCCCCATTTCCCGGAGAGATCTGCCATGTCCAAACATATCGACGTCCTGCTTCTGCTGGCCCTGCCCGCCAGCGGCAAGAGCGAAGCCCGCCACTACCTGGCCAGCCTCAGTCCCGAACAGTGCCAGGAACAGTTCGGCATCGGCCACACCGTCCAGCTGGATGATTTCCCCTACGTGCACATCATGCGGCGGGTGACCGACGAACTCACCGAGCGCGGCCACACCGGCATGTTCTTCCTGTCGCCGGCCCTGCCCTTCCGCAATCCCGTCGACTGGCTCACGTTGATCGAGCTGCTGAACGAGGATTACGAGGACCTGGTCTCGGGCAACAAGCCGGCCCCCGAGTCGGCGGCCCTGTGGCTGTTCGACCGCATCGACGCCGCCCGGGTGCGCGCCGGCGGCGAGGCCATCATCGGCACCCTGGACGAGGCCCTGCGCAAGGAGATCGCCGGCCCCATTGAAAAGGAAGCGCAAAAGCTCCTGGCCGACAAGATCGCCGAGGTGCCCGACAGCCTCGAGGGCAAGACCGTGGTCATCGAGTTCGCCCGCGGCGGCGCCGACGGCTCCCCCCTGCCCCTGGTGCACCCCTTCGGGTACAAGGCCAGCCTGGCCCAGCTGTCGGAGAAGATCCTGGCCAAGTCCAACATCCTGTACATCTGGGTGGAGCCGGAAGAGTCGCGCCGCAAGAACGCCGCGCGCACCGACCCCAATGACCCGGGCAGCATCCTGCACCACGGCGTGCCTCTGGCCGTCATGTACGGCGACTACGGCGTGTGCGACATGGCCTACCAGCTGGAGCAGTCGGGCAAGCCCGACACCGTGCAGGTGGACAAGGCCGGCAACACCTACTACCTGCCGCTGGGCCGCTTCGACAACCGGGTGGACCGCACCAGCTTCATCCGCGAGGACGAGGACAAGTGGTCGGCCGAGGACGTGGATGCCCTGCAGAAAGGCATGCGTGAAGCCTTCGACCAGCTGGCCCACGGCCAGGGAGACTAGCCCCGGTTTTGCGTGATGGGAACGGGAGCCGGACGATCGTCCGGCTCCGTTTTTCTAGGACAGCCAGCGCACCTTGACCCACACCAGGGAAAAGCCCACCAGGAACACGATTCCCAGCCAGCTCAACACCAGCAACCCGCGCCCAGGGCGGAAGGCCGCCGGAACATGGGCCATTGTCACCGCCCGCAGATTGAGCCCAGCCACCACCGGCGCCGTGAGGAAGGCCAGCACCGTCACCACATCCACCAGGGCCTTCATGCTCGTGATGAGCCAGGCGATGATGCCCAGGGACACGGCGGCCAGGAGTCCCAGCACCGGCCCGTAAGGCAGACGCCGACCGCCGCCCAGCAGGGTCAGGCCGTGACCGAGGGTGCGCGTGTAGCCGTCGAGGACCGTCAGGGTGGTGGAAAACATGGTGATGAAGGCCACCAGGGCAATGATCCAGCGACTCCAACCGCCCAGGGTGGCCGTGTACATGTTGACCAACTGTCGGGCGAAGCCCAGACCGGAAGCGGAGAACTCGGTGCCTGTGCCGAACATGACCAGGGCGCCGAACGCCACGAAGGCCACCGCCAGGATGCCGGTTGTCACGTAGCCCACGTTGAAATCCAGGAGGGCCAGACGCAGGGAGGGCGTTTTGGCGTCGCTGCGGGCCTTCTCCAGGATCCACAGCGACGACCAGGCCCCGATGTCCAGCGGCGCCGGCATCCAGCCCATGAGGGCCAGCAGGAAGGTCAGGCCGGTCACCGACCACAGGTCCGGATGGGTCGTCCGGGGATCGCCGGCCGGCCCGTGCTGTACGGCCACCGCCACCGCCACCAGGGTGAGGGTGCCCAGCACCAGGACCATGACTTTCATGAGCCGGTCCAGGAGGTGGAAATGCCCCAGGACCAGCAGGCCGCCGGTGAGCAGCAGCACCCCTGCGCTCAACCCCCACAGCGGCAATTCCAGTCCCAGGAGGGCGCCGGCCAGGCCGGCGGTCACCACCGTGACCGCCGCGGTGGTGATGAAGGAACTGATCAGGACCACCGCCATGAACAGTCCCAGGGCCCATATCCCCTGACGTCGGTAGCCCTCCAGCAGGCTTTCTCCGGTGGCCACGGTGTAACGGTGGGCAAATTGGAAAAAGGGGTACTTGAACAGCAGCACCAGCAGCACCGCCCACAACAGGTCGAAGCCGTAGCCCGCCCCCGCCCGCGTGGACTGCACCAGATGCGACACGCCGATGGCGGCCCCGGCAAAGAGAATTCCCGGCCCGACGGCCTTCAGGTCCGCCCTAGTCATGGTCCGGACCGAAGATGTCCCTCACCGCGCCCTCCAGGGGCACGGACCGTCCGGTGGCCAGACTGATCACGGCAAAGGTCACATCGGCATCGGCCACCACCTTGCCCGTGGCGGCATTCTCCACGTCCTGGTGGATGACGGCGCTCTTGCCGGTGATCCCCTTCATGAACGACTTGATCTCCACCGTCCCCTGGGGCTTCATGGGCCGCCGGTAGTTGATGGTCACCGAGACCACCACCAGGCCCAATCCGTTCTCCTCCCAGTAGGTCAGCGCGTTCAAATCCTCCAGGAACGACCAGCGGGCCTCCTCCAGCAGTTCCAGGTAGCGGGCGTTGTTGATGTGCCCGTAGGCATCGCAGTGGTAGCCCCGCACCTTGATCAGCGTTGTGTGAATCATGATCGCTCCGTCCTCAGGTCTGCCAGGGCAGCCGTTCCAGGTCCACGTTGCCGCCGCTAATGATGATCCCCACGCGCTGCCCCGCCACTTCCTGCGGATGTTCCAGCAAAGCCGCCAGGCAGACGGCACTCGAGGGCTCGATGATGATCTTCATGCGCTCCCAGATCAGCCGCATGGCCGCGATGATCTGCGGATCGTCCACGGTCCAGATGGCTTCCACATGGGACTGGATGATGGGAAAGTTGAGCTGACCCAGGCTGGTCAACAGGCCGTCGGCCACCGTCTGCGGATTCACCGACGGGATGATCCGGCCGGCCAGCAGGGAGCGCGCCGCGTCGTCAGCCCCCGACGGTTCGGCGGCCACGATGCGGGCGGTGGGCGCCAACGCCCGGGTGGCCAGGGCCGTGCCCGCCAGCAGGCCGCCGCCCCCCACCGGGGCCATGACCACGTCGAGGTCGGGGGCGTCCTCCAGGAGTTCCAGGGCGGCGGTGGCCTGACCGGCAATGATCCGTGGATTGTCGTAGGGATGGATAAAGGAGGCGCCGGTGGCGGCCACCACGTCTTCCAGGGTGCTTTCCCGGGCGGCCAGGGTGGGTTCGCAGGGATAGATCCGGGCTCCGTAACCGGCCACCGCCCGCCGCTTGACCTCGGGGGCGCTGGTGGGCATGACCACGTAGGCGGGTATCCCGCGCAGACGGGCGGCCAGGGCCAGGGCCTGGGCGTGATTGCCCGAAGAGTGGGTGGCCACGCCGCGCGCGGCGGAGGCGTCGTCCAGGGCAAACACGGCATTGGTGGCGCCCCGCATCTTGAAGGCGCCCACTTTCTGGAAATTCTCGCATTTGAAGACCACCCGGCAACCGGCCGCCTCGTCCACCGCCGTGCAGGTGAGCACCGGTGTGCGATGCACCTTGCCGGCAATGCGAGCGGCCGCTTCCTTAATTTCCCGCAATCCGATATCGGACATGCTGCCCTCCTGTAACTGGCCTGGTGGCGTGGATGAGCCCCATCCTACCTCAGACCGGCCGGACCGCCAATCTCCCGTCTGAGAATCTTACCAAACTGTAATGCAGCGGCAAGATTCCCGTAATCCGGCAGGGCGTACCTTGTCCCCATGACATGAGTCCCCTATGGGACCCATCAGGGTGGAGACGGGCTGATCCGGTACGGATCACATCAGGTTGGTTCCTTTCGCCCCCGCGGGCATCCGCCTTGATCCCCTTGGGGGTGCCGGCGGTAGGGGCCAACCGCAGTCCGACAACTACTGGAGACTGCCCGCTCTCCATCCGATGAATTCCGGCCTGGATTGAAAGGAGACGGAATGTTACTGCTGGGAACCGCCCTGTTTTTCGGTGGGATGCTCTTGGGAATGGTCCTGCTGGAATTGTCCGAATCCACGCTTCGCCGCCTGCGCAACAAAACCCTGTCACGATTGGGCCGATCCGATTCAGCTTTCGGCCCGGGGCAGTTCTAGACGCACGAGCAGACCGGGGACCCCGTCCTCCAGGGTCACCGCACCGTCATGCAGTTCCACCACCACCTGGACCAGGCTCAGGCCGAGCCCCTGGCCCGGAGTTTGGCGGCTGACGTCCTGCCGGGCGAACCGCTCGAAGGCCCGCTCACGAAAATCCTCCGGAATGCCCGGCCCGGTGTCCCGCAGCCGCACTTCACACATCCCCTGCGTGGTCACGGTCTGCAGGGTGATCCGCCCCTCGGGCGGAGTGAACTTGACGGCGTTGTCCACCAGGTTGGCCACCGCCTGGGCCAGCAGGCCCGGGCTGCCGATCACCGGAGCGGGTCCGTCCGCCTCAACGACCAGGGTCTGCCCCTTCTCCACGGCCACCGGTTCGTAGAACGCCCCCGTTTCCGCCACCACCTGCGCCAGGTCCAGGCGTTCGAAATCCTCCCTCACCGTGCCCGCCCTCACCTTGGCAATGGCCAACAGACTGTTGAAGGTGTCCAGGATGCGATCGGTGTCCGCCAGGCTCTCGGCCAGGATGGTCTGGTACGCCTCGGATGACCGGTCGGACAGCAGCCCCACCTCCATACGGCTCTTGAGACGGGTCAGGGGTGTGCGCAGGTCGTGGGCGATGTTGTCGGTCACCCCCTCCATGCTCTCCATCAGCCGTCGGATCCGGTCCAGCATGCGGTTCAGGTTCACCGCCAGACGGTCGAACTCGTCGCCGCTGCCGTTCAGAGGCATGCGGATGTCCAGGCCGGCGTCCATGATCTGCTGGCTGGTGCGGTTGATGCGCTCCAGACGGCGGGACAGGCTGCGGGCCATGATAATCGCCACAATCAGGCCGAGCACGAAGGCGATCTGCAGGCCGAACAGGGCTTCCTGCCGCAGGGCCCCCTGAAGATCGATGACGCTGGTGTAGTTCCGCCCCACCAGGAGCCGATAGTTGCCGGGCAGAATCCCGACTGTGGCCCGGGCCTGCCCGCCCGGTTCCTCATCGGTGGGGTTTTCATCCAGAATGAAAGCGGTGATGAGGCCGGGGGAAAGATCCTCCTGTGGCCAGCGCTCCAGGTTGCCGGCCACCACCTGACCCGCGGCATTCTCCAACACATAGATGCCGTAGTAGCCGGGATGGCTGATCAGGAAGTAATTGAGGTCGGCGATCATGTCGGCCTCGACCATATTTTCATACCGGGCGGAAAAGCGGGCCATGTCGTGCCGGATGCCCTCGTCAACCAGATCCTCGACCTGATCGAACACCAGCAGATAAAGGGACAGGAAAATGACCAGGACCGAGGCCAGGAACAGCCCCATGTAGATCAGCCCGTACCGGAAAACCCGGCTGCGGACGGCATTAATCATTGTCCAGCAGACGGTAGCCCACCCCGCGCACCGTCTCTATCCGCTGGGTCCCACCCTCGGGATCGAGTTTTTGGCGCAGGCGGCTGATGTGCACGTCGACCACGTTGGTCTGGGGATCGAAGTTGTACTCCCACACGTTTTCCAGGAGCATGGTGCGGGTGACCACCTGGCCGGCGTGCCGCATGAGATAGCTCAGGAGCTGGAATTCGCGGGGCTGCAGGTCCACACTCTGGCCGGCCACGGTGACCGAGCGCGTCAACAGGTCGACTATCAGATCTCCCGCCTGCAGATGGGTCTCCACCTGCTTGGGGTTCGACCGCCGCAGCAGGGCCTCCACCCGGGCCAGCAGTTCGGCGAAGGCGAAGGGCTTGATGAGGTAGTCGTCCCCGCCCCGCTTCAGGCCGGCCACGCGATCCTTGACCTTGTCCAGGGCGCTGAGAATCAGGACCGGCGTATCGTCTCCGGCGGCGCGCAGGGCGTCCACGATCTCCAGGCCGTCCATGCCGGGCAGCATACGGTCGATGATCAGGCAATCGAAGCCCCCGCCCTTGGCCACCACGAGGCCTTCGTCGCCGTCGGTGGTGACCGTCACGTTGAAGCCGCTTTCATGCAGGCCCTTTTTCAGGTAACTGGCCGCCTCGTGATCATCTTCAACGACGAGTATGCGCACGTCCGTCCTCCAGGAATCTCAGTCTATGGTTGGCCGGTCCAGGAGCGCCTGATACGGGCCTCGGACGCCGGCTTGCCCAGCAGGGTGCCCACCACGATCACCACCAACCCCACGACGGTGCCCACGATGAAACCGTGGACGCCGGCCAGGGACGGCGGCAGGGCGGGCAGACCGGTGCGGGGCCAGATCTGCCAGATCAGGGCGGCCCCCACGCCCAGGATCATGCTCCACAGAGTAGCACGGGGACTGGTCCGCTTCCAGTAAAGCCCGAACAGAAGCGGCCACAGGTTCGTGGACGCGATCACGGCCCAGGCAAAGGCCGTCAGCACCAGCACCAGGGCCGGCGGACGCAGGGCGATGAGCAGGCTCACCACGCCCACGGCCATGCTCATGATCCGGTTGGCCTTCAGTTCGGCCGCCGGGCTCAGGGTGCGGCCCAGACCGTTGATCCACACGTCGCGCACCATGGAACTGCTGATGATGATGAGCACTCCGGCAAACGTGCTCATGCCCGCAGCCACCACGCCGGCCAGGAACAGGGCGCCGCCCCAGTCGTTGAGGACCAACGCGGTGAGCGAGGGAATGGCCTGGTCGGCGCTCTCCAGTTCCGGCACCAGCACCCGGGCGATGGCGCCCGTGAGATAGGGCAACAGGGCGATGGAGGCCCCGAGGGTCACGATGACCGTGCCCATGCGCAGCATCTTGTCGTTCTTGATGGAGTAGAAACGCACCAGCAGCTGGGGCATGCCCCAGGTGCCCAAGGACACGATAACGGTAAAGCTGATCAGACCCGCCCAGCCCCACACGCCCGGCGTATTCACCAGGCCGGGGTCGATGTCGTTGAGCCGGTCCACCAGGGCGGTCATGCCCCCCACCTTCTTGAGCGACATGAAGGTGAGCAGACACAGGGCGCAGATCATGACGATGGCCTGCACGAAGCTGGTCCAGACCACGGCCAGATACCCGCCCATGGACGTGTAGAACAGGATCACCACCCCGCTGATCACCACACCCTTCCAGTAGGCCAGGTCCATGAGCACTTCAAAGGTGTTGGCCATGCCCTTGAGCACGCTCACGTTGTAGACGATCAGGAACAGGCCGGTGACCGCGGCACTGAAAATGCGCGCCTGCGGAGACCCGTATCGGCCAAAGAAGAAACCGGGCAGGGTCATGGCGTCCAGGTTTTCGGTGAAACGGCGGATGCGCCGTCCCAGAACGATCCAGGCCAGGGTGGTGCCCACCAGCACGTTCCCCGCGCCCACCCACAGGGTGGACAGGCCGAACTTCCAGCCGAAAGCGCCGCCGCCGATAATGACCACGCTCGAATAGTAGGCGGCCACGAAGCTGAGGGCGGTGACCCAGGGGCCCACCGAGCGTCCGCCGATGGCGAAGTCCCCCGCGCTCTTGCTCTGGCGGCTGAGCACCAGGCCGATGGCCGCCAGCAGGCCCAGATAAACGACCAGCACTCCCACGTAGATGATCATTCCGAATCCTCGCGATCCTTGCTGCGGTCATACAGGGCCCAGGCAATGGCCAGGACGATGGTGAAATCCAGCACCAGGAAGGCGCCGAAAGTGGACCAGGGCATGTGGAACGGGGCCATCAGTTACCTCACTTGAGGGCGTAGGTGATCTGCCAACGCAGGAAATGAACGGTATCGGTCAGCGGAGGCAGGCCGTTGCCGCCGTCGTGAAAACTGCCGGGATCCAACATCTCCCACAGCAGGTGCCCGGTCAGGTTGTGGGGCAGGGAAAACTTGAGCTCGGCCTGGGTCAGCAGACCGCGGGCCTGCCAGTCCGGTTCGGGGGCCAGCAGGTAGGTGGCGCCCAGGCGTCCGTCCAGTTTCCCGGCCACGGGAAAGGTGACCTGGGCCCGGGGCGCGGCGATGTTCTCCCAGGCCGCCACCGTCACCCGGCCCGGCGTGCTTTCGCCGATGAGCGTGTAGATGTAGAGCTCGCTCCACTTGGGCCAGCGGCCCCACGGGACGCGGAAGCCGGGCGTGTCCTCACCGGGCGCCGAGTAGAAGAAGCCGCCCAGGTCGTATTTCACTTGGTTGTCGAGTTTGTGGCGGTAGAAGAATTGCCCGGCGGTGGCCCAGTGGTCCCCGGCGTCCAGGGACTGGTACTGCACCGCCAGTTCCGCCAGCAGGGTGCCGTTTTCCCCCACGGGAAACTCGCGGCGGGGCGCCAGGGTTACCGTCAGCAGATCCGGCAGGACCAGGTCCGGGTCGATCTCGTTCTTCACGATGAAGGCCACCTGCCACGGGCCGCCGGCCCAGCGGGCGGCCAGGCCGGTCTCGTCGGCGTCGGACAGGGCCCGCTGGTCGTCCCCGGCCAGAACCAGCTGGTCGCGCTTCAGGTTGCGGATCAGCGACAGGTCGAACAACCCGTCCAGAAGGGGCGTCTGCCAGCGGACGGCGTTGTGGTAGATGCTGCGACTGCCGTCCAGGGGGTGGCCTTCCAGCATGAGGAATCCCTTGTTCCAGATGATGTCCTGGCGGCCCACACTGAGGGAGGCCCCATCGCCGTAGGTCCACACCGCCCGCAGGCGGTCGATGATCAACTCGTCCCAGTCGAAGTCCACGTTGTCAGGCGTGAGGAAGTGGCGGTGTTCGTTGGCCAGCCGCAGGTCGAACCGGAAGGCGCCCTGGGCGGCGGAAAAACCGCCGCGTGTGCGGACACGGATCCAGTTGCGGTCCGGGTCCGGGGCGAAGTGATACACCCCGTCCAGACCTTCCTGACGTACGCGCAGGTCGAAGATCGGCGAGACGTCCAGGTCATCGGGACCGTAGGCCGCATTCGCAGGGCCGGCCGCGGGCGCAACCAGACCGAACAACAGGATTAAGAGGCACAACCGCTTCATGGAGGTCCTTTCGGTTGCCCCCAATAGTGGGGCCGCCGGGCCCCTGTGGCAAGAGTCCTCTGAACAGGATTTTTCAGCTGTAAAAACGCCGTCCCCCGGGCCGGAGGACGGCGTTGAAACCCCGTGAATGTGGATCGGCTCAGAAAGCCCGGCGCGGCGGTTTGGCGCCTCGGTCGCGGGCCTCGTTTACCCGCAGCACATGACCTTCGAACTCGGCGCCGTCCAGGGCGTCGATGGCGGTCTGGGCCGCGTCGGGAGCCATTTCCACGAAACCGAAGCCCCGGGAACGGCCGGAGTCCTGATCCAGGATCAAGGTGACCGAAGCCACCACGCCATGAGCTCCAAAAAGGGTCCGCAATTCGGTCTCACCCGCGGTGAAGGGCAGGTTGCCCACGTAGATGGTTTGCATATCCGCCACCTACTCCACCGTAAGCTTGACGGTCACCGGAATATAGGCTGGCGCCAGGCACTGCTTGTCGTCGCAGGCCTGGGCCGTGACCTTGAATGCCAACGCGTGGTCGCCGGCCGTCATGTCCTTGGGCACCAGGGCCGAGGCCGCCACCGGCGCGTGGCCGGAAAGCATCATGACCTTCTCGCCGTAAAACTCGCCCTCGTGGGCCTGGGGATATTCCAATTTCAGGTCCTTGAGGGGGAAACCCTCGTCCGGCACCAGGTCCAGGCCGATGAAGTTGGTGTCGCCGTGGGCATACAAGTGCCAGGACTTGTCGATCTTCACCTGGATGGTGAACTCGGCGCGGGCGCCCGCGACGGCGGTTACGCTCTGGCCGGAGACCTTCACCACGTCGGCCGAACCCTTGAAGCCCTGGGCGTTGGCCGCACCGGCCAGCAGAAGCCCCAGCAGGGAAATCATCATCAGTTTTTTCACGTCTATCCTCCGGGATGGGTCATTTCCAGAATCTTGTCCGCCGCGCGGGTGATCACGAGCACCAGACGCTCGATGTCTCCCTGTTCCATGAGGCGGTTCTCCACGTTCACACGCAGGGCCACGCGGCCGTTCAGCACGGTGTAGCTGAACCAGGCGTCGCCCTCCATCTCCACGAGCTCCTGCAGGGAGCGGTTGATCCGGTCGGTCCGGTCCTCGTCGAACAGCAACTGGCCCGCCTCGTCCAGGGGCTCCCAGCGGAAGTTGCAGATACCCAGGGTATTCGGGCCCAGGATGCGGAAGTCCCGCAGGCGGCGCATGCGCGCGGCCAGGATCCGGGCCAGTTCGATATCCTTTTCCACCCAGGCGGCGTATTGCCGACGCCCCACCATCTTGAAAGTCATCCACAGCTTCAGGGCGTTCAGCCGGCGGCTTCCCTGCACCCCGTACTGGAAGAAATTCACCTTGTCGCCGGTATGGAAACCCCGCTGGTCGGGAATGACCCGGCGGCCGTGCCCGTTGGTCTCGGTTTCCGTTTCGATGTCCTCTTCGGCATCCTGAAGCACCTTCTCCATGTAGTACTCCGGGTGTACCAGGAAGCTGCGGCGCAGGAAATCCCCGTCGCGGACCAGGATGCCGCCCGCCGCGAACGGCATGTAGAACCACTTGTGGGGATCGACGGTGATGGAGTCCGCCTCGCTGATGCCCCGCAGCATGGGACTGTACATCTCGGACAGAATAACGGCGCCCCCATAGGCGGCGTCGACATGGAACCAACAGCCGTACCGGGCTGCAAGTTCCGCCAGTTTGTCCAGCTTGTCGATACTGCCGGTGTTGGTGCTGCCGGCGATGCCGATGATGCAGGTGGGCTTGAGCCCCGCGGCGATGTCGTCCTGGATCTGCTGTTCCAGGACCGCCAGGTCCACCCGGAAGATGTCGTCCAGGGGAATCTTGCGCAGCTGCTCCCGGCCGAGGCCCAGGAGGTCCACCGCCTTGTCGAAGCTGTAGTGCCCCTGACTGGACACGTAGAAGGTAAGTTTGGTCAGGTCCGGGCAGTCCATGGTGTCCACCTGGGACAGGTCGCGACCCAGCGCCCGGTTGATGGCCAGCTTCAGGCCCGTGATGTTGGCCACCGACCCGCCGGAGGCGATGGTGCCGAAACTGGTTTCCGGGAGGCCGAACATTTCGCACAGCCAGCGCACCACCCGCTTTTCGATGGCCGTGCCGGAAGGCGCGTGACGCCAGGAGGCCGCGTTCTGGTTCATGGCCCCGATCAGCGCCTCGGTGAAGATGGCGATGGGCAGGGGCGCGGGATTCATCATGCCGAAGTAGCGGCGGCTGCCGACGGCCATGGTGTTGGGGAAAACCCGCGTGCGGCATTCGGCCACCAGGTCGCTCAGGGGCGCGCCGTCCTCGGGCAGATCCTCGTCGAACATCTCGTCCAGGCCCACCGGAGACAACGGCCCGTACACGCGGCGTCCTTCCAGTCCCTGCAGGTACTCCACGATGAGATCCACGAAGGCATAGCCCGTTTCGCGGATGTTGGCTTCGTCCAGGGAGTGCTCCCAGGACGGGCGGGCCGCGGCCTCGCCACCCGCCTCCTCCACCGCCGGCAAGGGCGTCGGGCGCCCCGGCTTGATCTTGTCCGGATCCCTGCTGCCACTCACGATGGGTCTCCTTTGTGCGCCGGGGGCCACACCCCCGCGGCGATATCCTCCAGCACCCTGGCCGCGCCGTGTTCGCCCACCGGCGGGGCGATCCCGTCGGCAGCGGCCAGCACCTCGTCCGGGCTGCCGGCCATGGCCACACTGAACCCGGCCACGGCGAACATGTCCAGATCGTTGTAGTTGTCGCCGATGGCCACGATGCGCCCGTCCGGAATACCGACCTCCGCGCCCAGGGTCCGCACGCCGGTGCCCTTGTCGCAGCCGGCCTTGTAGACTTCGGCCCAGTAGTAGGCTCCGCCCCCGAGCAGGGACCGGGTGTTGATCACATTGACCCGGCCGCCCATCTCTGCGTTCACCCGGGCGGTGAGCGTGGCGATCTTTTCCTGATGGTCGATGGTCCCCACTTCCAGAGCCCGGGGAATGGTCTCACCCGCCAGGTCGGCGGTGGGCAGAATCGCACCCACGGTCTGGCGCCGGGCGTCGATGTAACGGGCCAGGATGTCGTTGAGTTCGCAGGTCTGGTAATGCAGGACGCCGCCGTCCTCGTCGGTGCCGTACACCATGGGCACCACGTCGCAGGCCTTGAACAGGGCGATGAGACGGCCGATGTCCGGCTCCTCCAGGACGTGCTTCGACAGTTCCCGCACCGGCTGACCGCCCTTGACCAGGGCTCCGTTCAGCAGCACCATGGGCAGACCGCCCGGGGCCCAGCGGGATTTCTCCAGCAAGCCGTTCACCGACCGGGTGTTGCGCCCGGTACACAGAGCCAGCACGTGGCCGGCGGCGCGCACGGCGTCCAAAGCGGCGATAGTCCGCGGCGCCAGGGTGTCGTCGAATTCGGTGTCCAGCAGGGTGCCGTCCACATCCACGGCCACCATGAGTTGTTGGTCCGGCGTCACGTTTACCCCTTGATGGTGAAAGCCTCGAAGCGGCCCGCGGCCTGGCTCCAGAAGACCTCGTGGTGATCGACCCGCGCGTGGTCCGGGCCGCGCTGCACCCAGGCCAGAAACGTTTCCAGGACGGCGCGGTCACCTTCGGCGACCAGGCGAACCGAACCGTCGGGCCGGTTGCGCACCCAGCCGGTCAGGCCCAGGGCCTCGGCCCGGCGGGATGTGTACCAGCGAAAGGCCACGCCCTGCACACGCCCGTGAACGGTGATCTCGATGCGCTCCATGTCTCCCCCGGGAGTCCGGAATCCGTTGTGGGATAATATAGTATAAATCGTCTGAAAAGGGGGCCCGAGACCGGGCGAATCAGGGCGCGGGCCAGGCCCGGGTTACCGGATCGTCCACCCCGACCATGATCAATTCCCGGGCGAAGGCGCTCAGCAGGGACGCGCCGTCGCGCCCGTTGGCCAGGATCTTGTCCCGGCAGAAATCGAATTCGCCGTAGATTTTCCGCCCCTTGCGGCCGATGGACACCGCCACGGCCACCCGGCGGCCCTCTTCACGAGCGTGGACGAAACCCAGGGAGGCCGCATCGTCGAGCCGCTTGCCGAGCAGGCGGTCCAGCCAGCCGTCGACGTCCAGTTCCAGGTACCCGTCCTCCAGCCGGTACAGGTAGGCCTCGGTCACCGCGAACGCCCCGTCTCCCCCCTGACCGGCGGCGTCCCCCACATAGACCTCGGCCATGCGGAGGGTGGCCGACGTTCGCAGGCTGCCGGGATTGTACCCCAGAATACTGTAGGGCAGCGGCTTGTCCAAGGGCTCGGGCAGGGTAACCGACCAGACGGCCCGCACCGGGACGCCGGGCCAGGCGACCAGATCTTCCGGAGAAGGACGTTGGCGGGAGAATTCCTGGATCAGGTCCAGGGGAAACTGGGAGACCCGGCCCAACTCGACCTGGAAATCCAGCAGGTCCTGCTGATCCCAAACGCCGCAGGAGTCGGCCTCCGCCATGCCCACAATGAGCGCGAAGACCGGTTCGGCCACATAGCCCGGGTCCGGGCAGTCATCTTTTTTTTCGGGTTTGTGGAACGGTTCGTCCAACGGGGACTCTTCCCACAGGCCGTCGTTCTGGGCCACGGCCACAGAGCCCGCCAAACATATGGAAATGAGGATCGCCATAGCGACCCCCATTCTCCATTGTTGGCAAATCATTCCCACGCAGATGGTTCAGCTCACTTGCTGGTAATGGTGAACTTGTCCGAAATGCCCTTGCAGGTCACATCGGCCATATCCAGGACATGAATGTGGTACAGACTGTTGGTGCCGGTATGACCCATTCGGCTGACCGTCCACTGGTATTCGCCGGGGTTGGCCGCCACATTCAGGGCGATGGGCCCCACGTAGGCGGATCCCGCGTAAAGGCGGAGTTCCACCGATGTGGTGGACGCATCCGGCGTCCACATGATGGTCTGGGTGGAGCCCGCAGCCCACTCGTTGCCCAATTCAGGGGCATCCACGACCTGGGCGCAGATGTCGTCGTCCAACATGCGGAAGCGTCCGCTTTCCACCTTGCACTCGGGCACCTGATGGTCGCTGACGCGGATGAAATACCCGTTGGCGGCGGCCGCATTATTGAAGGAGTCGATGGTCCACATATAGGACCCGCTGTCTTCCGCGTTGAAGGCGATCATGCCCACCAACTCGGTGTCGATGAAATCGCTGATGAGCAGTTCGATATCCACCTTGCCGGAGGTCTTGACGCCCTCCCAGGTCAGCTCCACCTGGTTCCCGGCCTCAAGCGCGCAATTGAATGTGCCGTCCAGGCGGCAGGTGTCGCCGGGCGCCACCAAGAAGTAGTCGGCCATGGTGGAGGTGAAGTTGCATCCCTCGGTATCGATGATGCTGAATTCGGGACCTTCGTCGCCGCAACCGGTCTCGCCCACGGCCGTGACCCGCACCGTGTAATCATCGCCACTGCCCGCGCCGAAGGTTGTGGCGCTCCAGGAATAGAACCCCAGGTTGCCCGCGCCGTTTTTGATGACCCCAACGTCGGTGCCGTCCTTGAGCAGCGTGATGTTCACGCCGGTGGCATCGCCGGTCTTGCTCCAGCGGATATCGGCGGCCTCACCAAACAGGAAGGAACTGCCGGCGCCGGGGGTGGTCACGGCAATGCTGCAGGGGTCCACCGGGTCGCCCCCGCCGTCGTCGCTGCTGCAACCGGTGTACAGGAGAATGGAAAGGCCGGCGATCAGCAGTACCAGAGCGGAGAAATATTTCCTCATGGTCGATTCCTTCAGATTCGTGGAAAGTCCCACAGCCAGTTGCCCCAACAGATAATACAGAAAATACCCGGACTTGTGAATGAACATCCTGTCATCCGGCGTCCACCATGTCCAGGAAGGCCCGGTGAATGCGCAGATCGGCCGTCAGTTCGGGATGAAAGGTCATTCCCAACAGATTACGTTGTTTCACGGCCACGGGTTCCCCATCATGTAAAACCACCGTCTGGGCCGCCGGACCCACCGTTTCGATGCGCGGCGCGCGAATGAATACGGCTGCGAAATCCTTGCTGGAGCCATCCAGGTCGGCCAGCGACACCGGGGCGGTGAAGGAATCGATCTGGCGTCCGTAGCCGTTGCGCAGGACCGTGCAATCCAAAAGGCCCAGCGGCACCACGCCATAGGCCTCCCGCGGCTCCTGCTCCAGGCCGGACGACATCATGATGAGCCCGGCGCACGTGCCCATGACCGGCCGGGTGGCCGCAAAAGCCAGCAAGGGGTCCCGCAGCCCGCCCAGATCCATCAGGCGGGTCAGGGTGGTGCTCTCGCCGCCGGGGATCACCAGGCTGCTGACCCGGTCCAGTTCGGCGGGCCGGCGCACATCCAGGGTAGGGCGATCCAGGGCCGCAAAGGCGCGGCGATGCTTGTCGTAATCCCCCTGCAGGGTCAGCAGACCGACGGGTTTTTCCATGCTTACTCCAAAAAGGCCCGGACAGCCGCTGAGCCGTCCGGGCCGTAGTGTCTGCGGTCACGACTTACCAGCCGCGTCCGGCCATCTTCTCGCTGTCGGCCATCTCGTTCACGGCGCGGCCCTTCATGGCCTCGCCCAGGTTCATGGAGATTTCCATGAGCTTGGCCGGATCGTCGTGGAAGGTCACGGCCTGCACGATGGCCTTGGCACGGGGCGCGGGATCGTCGCTGGCAAAAATGCCGCTGCCCACGAACACCGTCTCGGCGCCCAGCTGCATCATGAGCGCGGCGTCGGCCGGGGTGGCGATGCCGCCGGCGGCAAAGTTGGGCACGGGCAGCTTGCCCAGTTCCGCGGTCTCCACCAGGATGTGATAGGGCGCCCCCAGGTTCTTGGCCTCGGCCATGAGCTCGTCCGTCCGCATCATCTGCAGCCGGCGGATGCCCTCAGTGACCTCGCGCATGTGGGTGACGGCCTCGACGATGTCGCCGCTGCCCGCTTCCCCCTTGGTGCGCATCATGGCCGCCCCTTCGCCGATGCGGCGCAGGGCCTCACCCAGGTTGCGGCAACCGCACACGAAGGGCACCTTGAAGTCGTGCTTGTAAACGTGGTTCGCGTTGTCGGCCGGCGTCAGGACTTCGGACTCGTCGATGAAGTCGACACCCAGGGCCTCCAGGATCTGCGCCTCGGCGAAGTGGCCGATGCGGACCTTGGCCATCACCGGGATGGACACCGTGTTCTGGATATCCCGGATCATGCCCGGTGCGGACATGCGGCTGATGCCGCCTTCCTTGCGAATGTCCGAAGGAATGCGTTCAAGCGCCATGACCGCCACCGCGCCGGCTTCCTCGGCGATCTTGGCCTGCTCGGCGTTGGTCACGTCCATGATGACGCCGCCCTTGAGCATTTCGGCCAGGCCGATCTTGTGCTTGAACTGCTCCATGGTCTCTTGGTTACCCCAGGGAGTCCCCATGCCTCTGCCTCCTGTTTATGACCGCTGATCCGGCTGACGTCCCGGTCGGCTTCCGTCCGGGCACGTTTTTTGATTTCACCCACAAGATAAGCTCTGGAACCGCCCGGCGAAAGCTGATTTGGGTGTACGGCGGGTGCCGGGATGCTACACTGCCCGCAAACAGCATTCCCCCCGAATGAAAGGGCGACCGGCCATGCTCCGGACCGTTTCCGTTTTCCTGCTCAGTCTGGCCTTGGCGGGCCTTTTGGGGGCCTTCAGCCCCGTTTGCGCCGACGCCTTCGATTTCGACGCCACCCTGCGCATCGACTACAACCACACCGGCGCGGCCGGCGAAGAAATCGTGGCGCTGGACCGCCTGCACCGCGAGGGCGTGTGGCCCGGTCCCCGCCTCGACCTGACCGGCGATCTGGACCTGGGCCGCTACCGGGCCCTGCTGCTTGACGGCGCCACCGGCGAGGTCCTTTTCTCCCGCGGATTCGACAGCTATTTCGGCGAGTGGAAAACCACCGGCCCGGCCGCTGACGGCGTGCGCCGCACCTACCACGAATCGGTGCGCACCCCCTTCCCCACCGCGCCGGTGACCTTCACCCTGGAGGCCCGCGACGACACCGGGCAGTTCCAGGAGGTCTACCGTGTGGCCATCGACCCGGCCGACCCTGAAATCCGGCGGGACCCCGTGGACAGCGACATCGTGGTGGTGGACGCCCACGTGGGTGACACGCCCGCCAAGTGCGTGGACGTGGTCATCCTGGGCGAAGGCTATCTTCCCCAGGACGCGGCGAAGTTCGAAAAGGACATCCGCCACTTCGCCGCCGCGCTGCTGGGCCAGGAGCCCTTCAAATCCCTGAGTGACAGGGTGAGCGTGCGCGGCGTGATGAAACCGTCCCAGGAACGGGGCTGCGATGAGCCCACCCGCGGCGTCCACCGCAACACCGCCCTGGGCTGCACCTTCAACAGCCTGGGCTCCAGCCGCTATATGCTCACCGAGGACAACAAGGCCATCCGCGATGCGGCCGCGGCCGCGCCCTACGACGTGCTGTCGGTCATGGTGAACACCGACCGCTACGGCGGCGGAGGCATCTACAACCTCTTCAACACCTTCACCAGCGACAACCAGTGGAGCGACTACGTGTTCGTGCACGAGTTCGGCCACGGGTTCGCCGGCCTGGCCGACGAGTACTACTCCTCCACCACCGCCTACACCGACTTCTACCCGCCCGGTGTGGAGCCCGCCGAGCGGAACATCACGCGCCTGATCGACGGCACGCCCAAGTGGCAGGACAAGCTCACTGCGGGCGTGGCCGTGCCCACTCCCTGGAACAAGGCCGAGTTCGACGCCATGGACGCCGCGTACCAGACCCGGCGGGGCGCCAACACCCAACTCGTGGCCGACCTCATGACCGGCGGCGGCTCGGAAGCGGAGATCGAGGCCGCCAAGGCGGCCGGGGAAAAGCTGTCGAAAGATCACCAGGACAAAGTGGACGCCTGGTTTGCCGGGAATCCGACCTTCGGGCAGGTGGGCGTGTTCGAGGGTGCGGGGTACAGCTCCGAAGGCGTTTACCGGTCGGAACTGGACTGCATCATGTTCACCAAAGGACTGAAGCGGTTTTGTGCGGCGTGTTCAGCGGGGGTCCTGGAAGTTGTGGAGTCCATGACCGACTGACGGTAGGATGTTGGCGCCGGGAAACAACGAAGTGATATAAAACAGCCCATACCAGGCACCTTCGGTTGCGGAGAAATATTTGCTGTTCAACTCTCTCACATTC